>ERZ1292633.1356-Hain-H41-02um-R1-1356-length-26611-cov-6_pt1 | contig 26611 bp, 21 predicted proteins | sample MGYA00564406_ERZ1292633 | MGnify/ENA primary metagenome ERZ1292633 (study PRJEB36523, sample SAMEA6512639) | groundwater metagenome | collected 2019-01-08 | study: AquaDiva: Metagenomics assemblies of 32 groundwater samples | reverse complement strand
GTCGTGAGCTCGAGATCCTGGAACGCTATTTGCCAGCTCAGATGAGTGACGCCGATCTTGAGATGCATGTTCGTGCCAAGGTCCAAGAACTTGGAGTTACCGACCCTTCACATGCAGGAAAAGTTATGGGAGTCCTGTCTAAGGACTTGAAGGGACAGGCTGATGGATCGCGTATTAAGGCTGTTCTCGATAAAATTCTTGCTGCCTCATAATCATGTTACGAGCCGTTCTCGCAGACGTCATTCATTACGCCACCTCCAAAAAGGATGCGGAGGACCGCATGACTGAGCTTGGGGATCTGACACGGACCTACGGGGGTCTGGTGGTAGTTAAGTCTATTCAGCGTAGGGCTAAGCCTGATTACGTCACTTTTCTAGGCAAAGGCAAGGTTCAGGAGCTGGTCGATACCCATGCTGAGCATAAGGCTAACGTGCTCGTGGTTAACGAGATTTTAAAGCCAGGTCAGCTCTTCAACCTTGAAGAAGCTCTGCGACCCGTGGGCATGAAGGTTTGGGATAGAATCGATTTGATCCTCCATATTTTCGATAAGCACGCCACGAGTGCGGAAGCTAAGCTCCAGATCGAGCTAGCCCGTATCCGCCACATGGGTCCGCGCATTTACAACATGGGTGCCCAGCTTGGTCGTCAACGTGGTGGTACGGGCACTCGTGGCGGCGGCGGTGAAGGCAACACCGAGGTTATGAAACGCCACTTGCGTGAACAGGAGCGTCGCATTGTTGAGAAGCTCGAGGCCTACGAGGGTCAACACGCCGAGCAGCGGAAGAATCGTTCGCGGAATGATTTTAAGACGGTCGCCTTAGTTGGCTATACCAATGCCGGCAAAACTTCGTTGTTAAACGCGCTTACGAAACGTAAGGAGTACGCCGCCGACAAGCTTTTCGCCACGCTCGACACGAGAATCGGGGAGTTGTATTTGCCGGACGCTAAGACGTCTGCGCTTATCTCTGACACCATTGGATTCATCCAGGGGCTGCCGCTTCAGCTTGTTCAGGCCTTTAGGTCGACGTTGTCGGAGGCTATCCACGCTGATCTTATTTTGCATGTTATTGATGCCACCGATCCGCACTTGGATCTCAAACTACAGGTGGTCGAGGACATTTTAAAAGACCTCGGACTGGCAGAAAGACCAAGGATCCGCGTGTATAACAAGCTCGATCATCTCGAGACGGAGTTTTCTGATGAACTTACTGACGCCTACGTTTCTGCTCACACCAAAGTTGGTTTAGACCAGTTACGTCGACTGATTTCGAAAAAATTGATGGCCCGCACAGTTGTTGTCCCCACCTCAACGTAAAAGTGGGGTAATTTTTGAGGTAAAATAGGGGAGTGATTTTTGCGCCAACGAGAATTAAATCATTTGTTTTAGGTGCGCTCGTAGCATCCTTGTTTTTGTTTGTCGGTCATCCAGTTTTTGCTCAGGCCGATGAGCTTGTTGGCGTAGCCGATACTTCTGGTTTTGGCACCAATGACTTGATCACGATTATTGGCACTGTCATTAAAGTTTTTCTTGGACTGCTCGGCATCATTTTCCTCATCCTGGTTATCTACTCCGGGTTTTTATGGATGACGGCCGGTGGTGATGATAAGCAGGTCGCTCGGGCTAAGAAAACGCTGATCAATGCCGTCGTCGGTATCGTCATTGTCTTGTTCTCATACGCTATTGCATCTTTCATTGTTAACGCTTTGTTGGATGCTACCGGAGCTAATGATAACGACGGCGCTAACGGTTCGGTGACTATCCCGGCTTTTTCCGGATCGCTTGGCGCCGGAGCCATTCAGGATCACTATCCGTTCAGAGACCAGACGGATGTGGCTCGGAACACCAACATCACGGTAACTTTCCGTGAACCGATGCTGATCGAATCTTTTATTGAGGGCTACGATGACAATGGGACCGCGCTTGATGTCAGCGATGACGTTCCGGCTACAGCGATCAACATCGATAACGTGCAAATTTATCGTTCGGTCGATGGTGACGAGGCGGCGTTAACAAATGTTGAGGTCTTCTTCACTGAAGACTTACAAACTTTTGTTTTCAATCCCATCGACTATTTAGGTTCTGCGACTGAAGATGTCTCGTACACCGTATTTTTAGACCCCGATATTCAAGACGCCACGGGTAACGATGTTTTCGTAGGTAGTAATAGCGGTGGTTATGAATGGGCCTTTATAACTGGCGTGAATCTTGATCTTGATCCTCCGACGGTGCTTTCGGTTATTCCGATTGCTTCGGGTACTTATGCAAAAAATATTATCGTACAGGTAACCTTTGACGAACCGATGGACCCAACGGCGACTTCAGGTATTCGCGAAGCTGCCAGCGGTTTCTCAAATATTCAGGTGGTTGGTGCCGGCGGGGTGCCGACGACGGGGACCTACACCATTTCAAATGGTTATCGGACCGTAACTTTTGAATCCACCGCTGCTTGCGGTACGAATTCTTGTGGCGAAACTATTTATTGCTTGCCGGGTGGCCAGTTGATTAAGAGCACGGTGGGCGCTGCCACTGTTGGCTCTTCGCCCCCTCAGGCCGGTGGGTTCCCGTATGACGGTGTTGTCGACATGGCTGCCAATTCACTCGACGGCAATGACGATAATGTGGCTGGCGATGATTATGCTTGGGACTTCTCCACCACCGATGAAATTTATTTGCTTGGGAGTTCAATCGAAACCATCTCGCCAGACATTACGGCCGAAAATGTGGGGCTCGATCAAGATATCACGCTCGCGTTTAGTGATATTCTCATGAGCTCAACGGTGACTTCTGACAATCTTGCGCTGACGAATAAAGAAATTACCAGTGGTACGAGCCATGAGCAGTGGTTCCGTTTTGATACCGATAGTCTGACCGCTGATAATCTTGAGGTTACGAATAGTGCCATGGTGCCGGTGAAATCGCTCGTCACTATGCCGCACGGAGTTTTGCTCGAATCGGTGGACGGTAAGACATACATGTACGGTGTCACCGTAACTCAAGGTGTACGCAATCAGTATCAGAACTGCTACTTACCAGCTCAAGGACCTGATGCGCTTGGCGGTATGTGCGGTGTCACGGCTGCCAACCCTTATTGTTGCGACGGCCAGGCGCAAGCCACTGCCTGCACTCTGTTCTAATCTCATCACATGAAATCGTCAGTCTTCACGAAAATCTTCTTCGCCCTAGCGCTTGTCCTGACGCTCGGGGTTGGAGTTGGTGCTCCTGAGGTGCTGGCGCAAACAACGAACGTTGCCGTTGAGGGTCTCGACACGGTTGGAACTGCGACCGGGTTAGGGTCACAGGACCCTACCATTATCGTGGCGAAGATCATTCGTGCCGGGCTTGGATTCCTGGGGATCATCGCTATTATTATTTTGATGTACGGCGGTTTCCTGTGGATGACGGCCGGCGGTAGTGAAGAGAAGGTTAGCCGAGCCAAGCGTCTTATCATCAACGCTACTATCGGTTTGATTATCATTTTGGCTTCAGTAAGTATTACCCAGTTTGTTTTGCAGTCGTTGGTTAACGCTACGAACAATAATGGTAGTGACGGTGGCGTTGGGAGCGATTATGACGGCGGACTTGGGGGTGGTTCCGGAAGCGTTTTCTCAGTCACCATGCAGTCGCCAACTGGACAGGTGCCTATTCGTAACGTGGTACCGCAAATCACTTTTAGCAAAACCCTTGATGCTACCACGGTTACAAGTGAAAACGTGAAGTTCATGTACGGGGACGTTGAAATTCCCGGTACGTTAAGCGTTAATGGCAATCGCATATCTTTTGTTCCGGCTACGCCTTGTCCTGATCCAAACGCAGACAGGTTCTGTTTTGATGAAAACGTAGTCGTGAGCGTGAGTATTGACGTCGATGTTAAGAGTTCCACTGGCACCTTGCTTTCCTGTACCAATAATCTGTGTAGTTCCTCGTTTACCACGGGATCCGTGGTTGATACCGAGAACCCCGTAGCTCAGGTGGAGTTACCTGATGATGGCGCTGGCGTGTCGAGCGATTCGCTTGTTGACGTTCAGGTTAGTGCCGTCGACGACGCTCAGGTTTCTGTGGCTGATTTTGCTGCTAGTGATATTATTTTCGACTCTGTACCAGCGACTGGAGATGACCTGACGAATGTGCTCATTAGTACGTTCTGGGATACGGCTGGGCTGCTAAACGGTAGTTCGTATCGTTTGACCGCTACGGTTATCGATATCGCCGGTAACACGGATAGCGATTCGATCACCGTCGACATGCGACCAGCCACGTGTTTTGACACAAGCATTAATGGTATCGAGACGGGCTTGAATTGTGGTGGTGACAGCGCCAGTGCTGATTATTGTGGTGCTTGTAATGGGTCTTCTTGTAGCGTTAACGACGAATGTTCGAGCGGCATGTGTGACAGCGGCATTTGTGCGTCTTTGCCAGTTATCAATACGGTGACCCCTGCCGACGGTGCTCCGGGTACGTGGGTTACTTTGTCAGGTAGCGGTTTTGGTAATTTTACGAGCAGCGTCCTTTTTACCGGCGTGGCTGGCCCAGTAGCCGCAGAACTTGCAAGCTGCACCGAGGCTTGGTCGAACACACAGATCTTTGTGGTTGTGCCTGAGGGGGCCATTGATGGACCAATCACGGTCACCACATCTTCAGGTAAGATCGAGACTACTTTCGATGACAATGGTCCACTCATTGCCGACTTTGATGTGAATGAAGTAACGCACCCAGGTTTGTGTGACATTAGCCCTGACCGTGGCTCGCCTAATGATGCCGTAACCTTGAGTGGCCAGAGTTTTGGTGGCGAACGCGGTGTTTCGACGGTAACTTTTGGCGCGGTTGAGGCGGGGAGTTACAGTGCTTGGTCAAGTGGATCCATTGACGCCACCGTTCCGGCTTTGGCGGACGGGGAGTACGCGGTGGCTGTTAACGTTGGTGGCATCCCTTCGAATAGCGTTAACTACACACTTGCGTCAGAGACTGTGGAAACGCCAAGCATCGTTAGCCTATCGCCTAATTCTGGGGGCGAGGGTCAATACCTGACTATTTCGGGGATAAACTTTGGTTCGGGTACCGGTGTAGTCTGGTTTGAGGACCCCATCTCACAAGAACGTGTTTTGGCCGACACCGAGAGTTTCCCCGATGCCTGTTCTGACAATTATTGGTCTGACCAGGAAATTACCGTGATCGTGCCTGAAGGTTTAGGTGAGCTTGGAGATTACAACGTGATCGTCGTAGCTGTTGGGGAGGAGTCGAACGGAGTCCCCTTTACTCTCACCTCCGATGCACCTACTCCTGGTTTGTGTGCCATAGAGCCTCCGAATGCTTTAGCCGGCGAGGCAGTTATCCTCTACGGTGATAATTTTGGTGATGCCCAAGGTGTGACCACCTTCTCTTCGACCTTGGCCGGAAACGTGCAAACATGGTCTGATGAGAAAATTGTCGTGACTGTACCCGCGGGAGCTGTTACCGGAGCGGTGGTTGCAAGTAATGCTGATGGTGCCGTAAGTAATCCGGTAAACTTTGAAGTTTCAGGTGATGGCACGGTTGTTGCCGCCGGACGACAGGCAGCCTACGCCTGGAGTTTTTCGAGCGGTTTGATCCCTGATGCTCCGGAAATGATTTTTGAGTGTTCTGAACGGCTTTTGAGTGGCGTTCCGAACGATAATTTTGATAATGGCGTTGGTATCTGTGTGAACGTGGCGGTGTTCGCATCATTCACCATTCCAATGAACCAAGCTACGCTCTCGAACATCACGTTGTCTGAGTGTGTGGCTCAGGGTAATGATCCTTGCGATCAAGCCGTTTTAGTGGAGGGCGATTACACAACCCTGACTCAGGCTGTTCGTTTTGATCCGTTGGTGGATTTGAAGACGAACACTACCTACAGGGTCACTGCTACGGAGTCCATGCTCTCGGCTGACGGTGCTCCGCTAGCTAATCCCTCCAGCTGGACGTTTGTGACGCGCACGGATGGCACGCCGTGTCGTATTGAAAATGTTCTGGTAGCGCCTGATGAGGCCACTATTCGGGAGTTGCGAGGTACTCAAGATTTTACTTCCATGCCGGTTAATGCCTGTTCGGTTTTGCGTGACACTGAGTTCAAATGGGCTTGGGGTGTTGATCCGAGCGTTGCGAGATTTGACACCACTTCCGAACCCGCCTGTCCGGCGGGGAATAGTACCTGTGCCTTGGTGCAGGCTTTGGCTGAGGGAACTACCCTGGTTACGGCCACTGAAACCTATAGCCGTATTTCTGGCGATGCAACCCTGAACATTGATTTTACCGATCCATACGTTACGAATTATTGGCCTAACTGTACGGAGGCCTGCGTGAACGCTGAAGTTGGGGCTAGCTTTAACACGGCTATGTCACAACCGAGCCTACAGGCAGCCGGTGCGGTTCGTCTCTACGCTTGTGCCAACGAGCTGTGTACGAGTTTGCAACCCATCGTGGGTGCTCGTGCTACCTGTACGTTTGACGCTGCGGGGGGCTGTACCGGCTTCCAGTTCTCAAACCTTAACCTGACCCCACTCAAGTTTTATCGCGTTCTAGTTGATGGTGAGATTACGAGCAGGAGCGGAGTAGCTTTGACGCGTACCAATTACGCCGGCGACTACTCTTGGACCTTCCGCGTCCGCGAAGATGCCTCTTTATGCGCAGTTGATCGTATCTCTCTCCTGCCATCGACTGTTACGGTTGACCGGGTTGGTGTACAGCAAACGTTCAGTGGCGAGGCTTACGGTGAGGCTGATTCGTGTTCAGTGTCTGGACAGCGTTTATCAGGCTTCTTGTATGATTGGAGTTGGGAAGACCCTATTGCTGATGAGGACTTGGACGATAATATTGCCACTCGCGTAGCTGAGTGGCAGGACGGCCTTCTTGTCGACTCTAACCTGGACGATATCGCTGTCGGCTGTACTTCTGCCTGTACGGCTGCTGGTAGTTTGCCGCAGACGGCCGTGTGTGGTGATGGAGCCGTTGATTACGGGGAAGAGTGTGAAGATGGTAACGTGGCCGACGCTGATGGCTGCTCAGCTAGTTGCTTGCGAGAAGGCAACCTTACCGCGAGTTGCGGTAACGGCCTGGTGAAGGCAAATGAGTACGAAGATTGCGATGATGGCAATACCGTAGACGGCGATGGTTGCTCGGCGACTTGTCTAGCAGAGGGTTCGGGATCGATTGGCGCTACTTGTGGCAATAATGATATCGCCGTGACGAGCGTTACCGCTTTGGCCGGTGAGGAGTGCGATGATGGCAACGCTCTTCGTGGCGATGGCTGTTCAAACGAATGTTTATTCGAAGGCTCGCCGACGTTGACTGAGATCGGTGGGGCCGTGTGTGGCGACGGGGGAGCTCCTGAGATGCCAGCTGAGGAATGCGAGGACGGGAATACTGCTAACGGAGACGGTTGTTCCTCTTCTTGCTTGTTTGAGGGAGCGTCAGCTAATTATTCGGTGGCTAGTACCTGCGGTGATAATCTGGTCGGAACGGGTGAGGCCTGTGACGATGACAACACTATCGATGGCGATGGCTGTTCTTCCGACTGTTTGTGGGAGGGGTCATCGACCCTGTATTCCAGCCCATCGTTCTGTGGCGATGGTGCCCCGGGCTTAGGAGAGCTTGCCGCGTGTGAGCTAGGCGTTACAGGCGATGGCAAAATCGATCCAATTCAAGTGGCTTTTGTTCCGGATGAAGCGGTCCTTGAGGTTGATCCCGCAACTCAGCAGGCAGTGGCTACTATTGAGGTCACTGAAGTGAGTAGCGGTTTGTCGACTCAGGCAACGTTGTCGCTCCTGTGCTCGGCCGAGAACGACACTCAGTGCGTAGACTCCGACCCACTTGATGGTGTAGATTACGGTGTTGGTTCCAATAACTGTTGCATGGTGCGGCCGGAAGCCACCTTATTCCCGGTTGGCGAAGAGCTGTGTCGCAACGCTGCCATGTACGCCATTTTCACTCAAGAAATGGATCTCGGTAGCTTTGAGTACAACGCAAGTGACAGTGGGGCTTCGGTGACGGGCCACCGTATGTACGCTCGCCTAGATCTTGCGAGTACGACTGACGGCCTTTGCCCTGCCGATCACACGAGCTTGGCCGTTGAGCCGCGTAACCTGGTGTTGAAAGTTTGGAATAAGCTTGTACGTCTTGTGACTGGCCGGAGCGCTAAGGCCGATACAGGTGATTGTGTTGTGGCTATTCGGGCGTACGATCAGACTCCTGTTGGGGACGGTACGTACAAGCTTCAGATGCATGCCGCCGCCTTGCTCGTAGCCAATGGTAGTTATGAACTCGTGATCGAGGGCGACGATGCGGTTACCGACACTGACGTGACTATTTCGGGGGTTACCAGCGAATACGGGGTGGGCATGAAGGGTACTCGGGTTCAGCCTTTTACGGTTGGGACTGAAGTTTGTGCTCTCGACAGTGTCGAGGTTCTGGATATGGATGAAGATTCTGCCTATGTCTTCTCTCAAGGTGATGAACAGCACCTCTTCATGGCCAATGGCGTGTCTTATGCCAACGGGATTCCTCAGGAAATCGACTCAATCGATGGCGTCTACTCGTGGAATTGGACCAGCTGGCGTGCTGAGAGAGGTGACGACATTGTTACCGTCGAACAAATTGACACCGCGCCAGATTCATCGCTCGTGACGGCTGTTGGTGAAAACGGCGATGACGCGGTGATCGCCACAGCCACCATCGAGGATAATGCTACCGGTTTGATAACCGAAGACAGTGTGAGTGGTTCGGCTCCGATTATCGCTTTTCTGTGTGAGAACCCTTGGCCAGGTTTGTTTAGTGAGTTGCCATGGAGTGATACCGCTAGCGGCGACGCGGGCGCCGACAAGGGCACCGGTTGGATGAATTACTCCACCATGTACTGTCGCGATAGTGGCCAAGAGGGTAGTGCTGAAGATCTTCCTGAGGTGGTAGCCGTGCGCCCACCGATTACCGAGTCCGCTAACGTTATCAAGGAGTACTTGTACGAGGTTGGCGGCAGTTCTGACGCTATCGGTGTTCGGGTTGTCAGCAATCCTGAGTTCTTGAGCCCCGAAGCCTGGTATAAAGCTCAGGGCTTTACAGGCAACCTGGCGCAGACAGAAGTTGACGGCTACAAAGCTGGCAAAGATGGACGAACTACCTACGTGGTGGCTCCGAACCAGTCAGACGCTGGCGACCTGTACGCCAACGTGTACGTGATTTCGTACAATGAAGGCGCCAATGATCAGACGATCGACATTTACAATCAGATGCTCGACAACTTTAAGTTCGCGATTAACGTTGATGACGTGGCTATTTGTGCGGCCGGAGAGGAGGCCTGTTCTTCAGCCCGAGACCGTTTAAGTCGCGATATGCGTCGCTTAACGGATGTTACGGATATTCGGAGTTCGGTTAACGATTATCGAGACACCAACGGCGTTGTACCTACCTTGCCGGCAGGAACCTTTGTACGTTCGTTGTCGTCGAGTGTTTGGGAATCCTGGAACAGCATTCTTGGAGGCGCTCTTGGAGTGTCGTTGCCAGCTGATCCCCTCAACGATTATCTCGCCTGCGGGGCGACTGGCTATGAGGCTTACGACGCCGAGACGTGTATCAATGAACTTACGGGAACGTACGTTTGCCCACTTGGTTCTCAGACTTATCACTACAAGTCAGTAGGTGAGACCGAGGCCTATTTGTACGCCGATCTGGAATACACTACCGGTACTTGGGCGAATGCCATTGAAGCTGACGCGCTTGATGGCGTGACGGTCAGCATCGGCAACTCAGCTGCAACTGCCAAAGGTTTTGACTCAGTTGCCTTCTGTGACGGGAGAAGCATTTATGGATTATCAACTAGTTGCGGAGATGGCGTGGTGGGCGGTTCAGAAATTTGTGAACTTGGTCAATTAGGTGGAGCAGCCGTTGCCTGTACTACTGCTGGCGGCTTGGCGGGAACACGTAGCCAGGTGTGTAACGCTAGCTGTAGCGGCTATGTCGATGACACTACAGCTACCTGTATTGTGGCTTCTTGTGGCAACGGAGTGATTGAGGCGGAGGCGGGAGAGGATTGTGATGACGGCTCGTTGAACGGCAGTTACGGTTTCTGCGGCAATGATTGTACGCGTGAGGCTGCCTTCTTCTGTGGTGACGGTGAGTTGGCTGGCGGTGAGGCTTGTGACTGTGGCGCAGAAGTTGCCATGAGCTATGCCGACGCTCGTGCGTTTGGCGCGGGTGCCGGTACCTGTAGCGGCAATTTGAACGGAGTTTACGCCGCTAGTCCGAACGGTAGCTGCGCCTGGGACTGTGCTGGTCCAGCCTCGTATTGCGGTGACGGTACGATTGATTCCGGTGAAGTTTGTGATGGAGAAGATGAAACCTGGAGCGGCAAGCTGTGCGGACTGAACTCACCAGCTGAGTACGACAACCAACCTTGTTCTACCGATGACGAATGCGGAGGCGGAACTTGCGGAGGGCAGGGTATCGGTAATCGTTCGGCCTGTTCTGTGGGCATGACCCGTGTGATGATCTGTGATGATACGGCCGGTGCTAGCTGTAATTACTCGGTTACAAACTGGTTCAACATCGCTTGTACAGAGATTGGTACTTGTGGTGACGGCACGGTTGATCCGGGCGAAGCTTGTGACGACGGCAACATGGACGGCAGCGATTCCTGCACCGATCAATGTACCGCCAACGTCTGTGGTGATGGCTATGTTTACGTGGGCGAAGAGCAGTGTGACGAGGGCACGAATAACGGTGACAGCTGCGATTCTGCTTACGGTTCTTCGTGTACCGCCTGTTCGTTGTCGTGTCGGTACGAGGTCTCTTCTGGCGAATTCTGTGGTGACGGTGAGATCAATGGCAGCGAGTTCTGCGATGCCAACGACATGCCATATACCTACTACAACAGGCTCCATGATTTGACCTACGGCAGCTGTGCCACGCTCGGAGCTCAGGTCACGAACCAAGCCGATACCTATCTATATACATGTAGAGAAGTTGGCGTTTGTAACGGTAATGGCGGAGCTGATTACAACGGGGATTATTGTGAAAGCTCAACGGACTGCGGTACGGCTACTTGTGTCATGCCAACCTGTAACCAGTCGTGCTCAAACAGCTGTCCGTTTACCTACTCCTCGATTCCTCTCCAGATGACCACCAACCAACCGGGAGCCCGAGCTGGTGAGGTGGCTGACTTCTTCAGCTACAGTGACTCCTCTACTTCCGAACTCCCAAACGCCGCCACCATCATGGTTCCTGCCTGTAACGTTGCCACTAGTCTGACGGCCAGTGTTTCTCTGGATAACGTCGATCCTCCCACGACTTACATCATCTTCGTGACTGACTTGTCGTTGACCATGAAGAACGAAGTGGGAAATAACGTCACAGCTATTTCTCCAATTAAGAGCCGTCTCGATATTGCCAAGGAAGCTATTCCCGTGGCCGCTGAGGAACTGTTCGATAAGCTTGGTGATGATGCGCAGATCGCAGCTATCGGTTATCGCGGCTTGGTCCGAGGTGAATGTTTCTCCGATTCGGCGGTAGCGTGTTTAGAGGATATTCCTATTCCTACCCATAGCTGTGATCCTGCTCAGCCATGTGATGCAATGTGCGATAGTGATGACGTCTGTAATGACAACACTTCTACGATTGCGGGGAATGTGCCTTATGGTTACGAATTCGATTTCGTTGGACCTGATGGTGAAGATGAGCTTGTGGCCGAGGTCTTAACGTATTCACATGACCCTTCGGGACCTGGTAGGTTCGGTCACGGTACGTTTACGTACGAGGCGCTGGTACAGGCTAAGAACATGTTCGACGACATTGCTGATTCGGCCGCTGGAGACAACGCTCGTTACATTACGATCCTCTTGTCTGACGGTGAGGTGACCCTGAATTCTGACGGTGCCGATGGCGTTTCGCCAAACCCAATCTTGATCGCTCAAGACTTTGACGCCTACATCCCTGATACTGCCGGCTATGAACTGTATACGGCAACTATTGGTACCGATCTCAGTCAGGTGGCTAACATGAAGAACTGGTCGTCAAATAGTTATGACGGTGAACTTGGTAGCTATGCAACAGGTTTGTTTGGAGCTGCTCGGGAAACCAGTACCTTCAATGGGCTTGATTACGCTTTTGCAGGTGACTCGGATCAAGAGATGGAGGCTATGTACGAACAGATTGTCGACTCGATTGTAGAGATTGCTGTTACGATCGTGTCCTCGCATGATGAGGATGGTGATGGTGTGAATGAGGTAGTCGAGACATCGGGATCAATTGAAGAGGGGGACAATGTTAGTTTGCCATGGCCAGAGAACTTTGTGTGTAATGATCTCTACGAACAACAGGTTCCGATTCAGATTTCATTCCCAGGTTCGGGTAAGGTGGAGGTAAGTGATGTTCGCCTCAATTACTGCTCCCCATAGCCTATGCAAGATCTGCAAAATTACCAATATTACGACCCGTCGCCACAGGCGGTTCCAGGGCCGTGGTGGAAGCGTCGACGCACGTGGCAAATGGCCGGACTTTTGGCGATTGCTGGTGTAGTCTTGGTTTTTGCGGTTATCGCCGCTACAAATGCTCTGAAGAATAGTAAGCTTGCCAATGAGGAGGCAGATCTCATGGGCCAGGCAGACGCCATTGAGTCGCAACTCGGTGCTGAGTGTGCCGAGGGCGATGCGGCTTGTCTCGAGCGAGCTCGGGCGGATGCGGCTCGCGCGCTTGGCACAAGCCAGGCCTGTGACGAGCTGACGGGGGAGAGCTTCTCGACTTGCGTGACGCTGATTGCACAAGACGACAAAGATCCCGAGATTTGTAAGGCCTTGTCCGGAGAGGAACAGACGGCCTGTCTCGATACTACCTATCTCATGAAAGCGAATAGCGACTTGAATTTGGCGTTGTGCGATCAGATCTCCACCCCGCCTACTCGGGCCTCGTGTCGTTTCCAGGTGAAAGCCAAAATTGTTGCCCAGGGGCGTTGCGCAGATGCGGGTGTCGATGTTGCCATCTGTGAAGCGGCGGCTGCGGTGTCTGCCGCGATTAAAACCGGCGATCCAGCCGTGTGCGCGGCCCTGTCAGACGAGCAACTGCAGTATGAGTGTACGGAGGGCATCACCTCAGTAGACGATGACGATGACGGCCTGGTATTGGCTGATGAAGTGAGTAGGGGGTTATCGGACAGTATCCCCGATGGAGACAGTGATGGACTAACGGATGGAGATGAGGTACATCTACATGCAACCGATCCTACCAAAGCAGATACTGACGGTGACGGGTTCCCTGACGGCACCGAAGTTGACGGCGGCTACGATCCACTTAAATAGCTTCTATGTTCGAGAATAAAAAAGAGCCCCAAGACATCTTCGAGGGAGTTGAACCTCCGGCAAATTTGCCCGTGGCCGATGTTGCTAGTCCGGCCTCTGCTCCGTCATCGGCCGCACCTGCGCCGCGCATGACGCCGCCTACAGCCGCTCGCCAGATGGCCGTGCCTCCAACGCCACCCATCATTACCCTGCCACCGCCTGTGGGTAAAATTGTTGCTGACCGTCATACCGGTACCGGTGGACACCTTTGGAAGACCATTCTGATTGTAGTGATCGCTTTCGTGGCCATGGGCCTAGCCGCCTTCTTGGCTTTTAGTTTCATGAACCCGGATGAAGATAAGACTGACGACCGTGACGGTGCTACTCAGGGCGAGAATGACGAAAACGAAGAGCTTCCAGACGGTAAGGGAGGGGGTGGGGAGGTTGATGAGGAAGAAGTGCCCGATGTTCAGATTATTACAGATAGTGATGGTGATGGACTGACGGATGACGAAGAGCGTGAAGCGGGTACGAGCGTTGCCAAGCCTGATACCGATAGCGATCTTCTCGGTGATCGAGAGGAGGTTCAGGTGTACGGAACCGATCCTTTGCGTGCAGATACTGATGGCGATACCTTCTCCGACGGTCAAGAAGTTCGCTCGGGGTATAATCCTAACGGACCAGGTAAAATTCTCGAGATTCCCTCTGCTCAGTAACGTGTAACCTGGAGGAACATGTTTGAGGATAGGCAGGTGACACAATCGACCCCAAGTAAACCCGCCCCAACGTCCGTCGGGGCAGCTTCGGATATTGTCATCCACACCATGCCGAAGGAATTTTATGATCGAGAGGTAAAGATTAAGGAAGAAGAGAAACCTAAAGCTCCAGCGCCGGTTGTCTCGCCTCCCCCGATTGCCAAACCAAAGCCACTGCCACCTCCTCCGAGAAAGCGTTCGAAATTGGGTCTGGTGATTGTAATTTTGCTCGTGATGATTTTGTTAGCGGTTGGCGCCCTTGGGTTTGTCTACTCCCAGGGTATTTTTAGCGTGTCTCCCGTGGTCAAGCCTACGCCTGACACTACTCCAGACCCCGAGCCTAACGAGGTTAAACCCACTCCTGAACCGGCTAAGCCTATTTCAGGTGCCGACACCGACAGTGATGGCCTGACCAACGTAGAAGAGCTGCTTTACGGTACCGATTTCCGTAATCCCGACTCTGATAGCGATACTTTTCTTGATGGTAATGAGGTCTTTCATCGTTTTGATCCGCGTGGTTTGGCGCCGTCTACGCTCCTTGATACGGGTGCTGTTCGTGTACTCGAGAGCGTCGAGTTACCTTTTGCCATGTATTATCCAACCACCTGGAACCCGGTCAGCACCCCGGCTTCTCAGCGGGTTACCTTCAGATCGGCCACTGGGGCTGGTGTGAACGTGTTGTGGCAGGACAAGGCTATCGATGTGAGCTTGGAGAGTTGGTATGAGACTCAAGTGGGAGAGGTAAAGATCGACCGTCTCCAGCCTACAATCACAAAGGAGGGCTACCGTGCTTTAATTGGGCCGGATGAGCGTGTGATGTACGTAGAGGCAGGTGATAAGGTCTTTACGGTTGTTTACGATCTTGTTGATGCTAAGAGTATAGAATTCTTGCAGACCTTTAAAATGATGGTGAATAGTTTTAGACTGGCCCATGATTAGTTTTGACGTTTATCAAAGGGAGGTGCCGGCCGCGCATCGGATCTCGCGGACTCGTTTGGCTAAACTTTCTCAGGCTTTCGCTAAACATGTGCCTAGTCAGGCCGAAGGTAAAGTGGACGTAAGCTTTGTGTCTGATGCAGAGATTAGGCGCCTGAACCGTATGTATCGCGATCAGGATAAGGTAACTGATGTCTTGTCATTTGCGGCGGGGGATAGGGGCCTAAGCGGGCAATTGGGCGATGTCTTGATCGCTTACGCGCAAGCTGCGCGTCAGGCTGAAGACGGTGATATTGAGCTTGAATTAGCAGATCTCCTAGTGCATGGTATTTTGCACCTCATGGGCTATGATCACGAGCGTGCCGTAGACGCAGACGCCATGTTCCCGCTGCAGGACGCCATCGTAGCCGAAATTCTATGAGCCCCTTTCGTTTATTTATTCGCAGCGTTAGACATGCAATTCGCGGTATTTTTGACGTGGCCCGAGCTGAGCAGAGTTTCCGCTTTCAAATGTTTATTTCGATTATCGTTATTTGTTTTGCCCTGCTTTTACCCCTGGATACATGGGAACGTGTACTTGTACTCCTTTTGTGTTCGGCAGTGATGGTGCTTGAAATACTCAACAGCATCATGGAGCGCTTTGCAGATGCCGTGCAGCCACGACTCAGCTCCATGGTACGAGAGATTAAAGATATGATGGCCGGGGCCGTTTTTTTGACCGCTTTGACCGCCGGAGCTATAGGCGTCATGATTTTTTACCCGCATTTTCATACCTTGGTTTGTGCTATACTTGAGTCCTGTGGAGGACGCTAAAGGCGCTTGAGTATTTTGTTATGGCTGACGAGATTATCACCGGTCTAGACATTGGTTCTTCCACCATTCGTGTTGCCGTTTGTAAAACAACTGCCGGCGAAGACGGTTCACCCCGTCTTCATGTGATTGGGGCGGTCGCGTCACCTTCTGGAGGCATGCACAAAGGCGCTGTTTCCAGCATGGAGGATGCCGTATCTGCGATCTCGAAAGCCCTGGAAAAGGCTGAACGCATGACTGGAATCGCTTTAAATAGTGCCTGGGTAGCTATTGCTGGCCAGAGCATTGTGGTCCAAGAGAGTCGCGGCGTGGTAGGTGTTTCGCGTCCTCAGGCTGAAATTGAGGAGGATGATGTGGAGCGGGCTATGGAGGCGGCTCGTACGGTGGCTACGCCCTCGAATTACGACATTTTGCATGTTATCCCGAAGAGCTTCACTGTGGACGGCCAGCGCGGCGTTAAAGACCCTGTAGGCATGAATGGCGTACGTTTGGAGGTCGACGCCGTGATTATTGAAGCTTTGTCATCTCACATCAAGAATTTGACCAAGAGTGTGTACCGTACCGGCTTAGACATTGATGATCTTGTATATTCGCCGCTCAGCATGGCTGAGGCCGTTTTAACGCAGCGCCAGCGCGAATTGGGGGCCTGCGTCGTGAACGTGGGCTCGGCCACCACGTCATTGGCGATCTTTGAGGAGGGCGACTTACTGCACACTGCAGTTTTACCGATGGGTGGAGATCATGTAACCAACGACATCGCTATTGGTTTACGTACGTCAATCGAGATCGCCGAAAAAGTAAAAATGGCCTACGGTAATGCAGTGCCAGATGCGGTTGATCGTAAGCAACAGTTTGCTTTACGCGATTTTGGTGCTGAAACGGATGAGATCGTGAAGTGTCGTTTTGTAGCTGAGATTATCGAGGCACGCATGGAGGAGATCTTTGAGGCTATTGACGCTGAGCTGCGTAAGGTCGACCGTTCCGGTATGCTCCCTGTTGGCGTTTTGTTTACCGGGGGCGCTATGAAGATGGAGGGTTCGATTGAGGTGGCTAAGCGAGTTTTACGATTACCCTGTGCCGTTGGCACACCTATCGGTATCACTAGCGTGATCGACGAAGCTCATGACCCAGCCTTTGCTACGGCTATCGGTTTGGCGGCTTGGGGCCATGGTATCCGGGAAATGCACGGGAGAAAGTTCAATTTTGGAAATTTCTTTAAGTTTAAGAGTGTTGATAAAGTTGCCGAACAGATGCGTAAGTGGATGAAGTCGCTAATTCCATAGGGATTAGCTGGTCCTCCCCCTTTAATTCCCCCTCCTTTTTCAGGAGTGGGAGTGCGGCTCGCGAGCTGGCGCTACCCCTCCCGAATAGGGAGGGGATAAAGGGGAGGACCTATTTTGTTATCCCCTCATTGCATTGACTGCCTTTTCCACGATACTATAGGGTGGTACACAAAAGGTATTCGCAAGACGTTGTTATTGAACAATAGTTGTACTCACCTATGGCAGAGATTAAGCCGGACATTGAAACGTCCGCTAAAATCAAGGTTATCGGCGTTGGTGGCGGCGGTGGTTCGGCAATCAACCGCATGATCCAAGAGAAGCTTCGTGGTATTGAGTTTGTGGCAGTGAACACAGACGCCCAGGCTCTGCACACCAATTTAGCTCCAACTAAGATTCCGGTAGGTAAAACTGTTACCCGCGGTCTTGGCGCCGGTATGAACCCCGAGATGGGTCGACGTGCAGTTGAGGAAAATGCTAATGAGCTTCGGAACGCGCTCGCCGGTGCTGACATGGTTTTCCTGACGGCTGGACTCGGAGGCGGTACGGGTAGTGGAGCTGTCCCAGAGATCGCTAAGATCGCCAAAGAGGTGGGGGCTTTGACGGTGGCCGTGGTCACCAAGCCCTTCGGTTTTGAAGGTGCCCAGCGCCGCCGTATTGCCGAAGACGCCCATGCTGAGCTCGCTCAGCACGTGGACACCATCATTACCATTCCTAACGATCGTGTTTTACAGATCATTGATAAAAAGACCTCGGTTGCCGAGTCCTTCCGGATCATCGACGATGTTTTGCGTCAGGGTGTTCAGGGGATAGCTGAAATGATTACGGTTCCCGGTCAGATTAACGTCGACTTTGCCGACGTTAAGGCGATTATGCAGAATGCCGGTTCGGCCCTCATGGGTATTGGTAAGGCTGCCGGTGACAATCGCGCTGTCGAGGCCGCTAAGCAGGCAATTGCTAGCCCCCTCCTCGAGATTTCTATTGATGGCGCCAAGGGCATTTTGTTTACCGTGGCTGGCTCTGCGGATGTTTCCATGTACGAGGTTCAAGAGGCTGCCAAAGTTATTACGGGTGCCGCTGACGATGATGCTAAAGTTATCTTCGGTCTGATCCTCGATGAATCAATGGGGGATGAGATTCGTATCACAGTCGTCGCTACCGGTTTTGATAGCCGTGACCATCGCCGTGCCCCGAGTCTCGGGGGAGAGGTCGAGCTCCAATCACGTTCTTGGAAGCCAAGCGCTGTACCAACCCGCCCACTTGAGGTCACTGCCCGAGCTACCAACAATATCCCCACCACCCCTGGAACCGATTTTCCTTTCAGTAAGCGCCCCGTGAATCAAACTCCGGTTAATGCTCGTGAGAACCGCGACAATAGTGACGATCAGCAGCAGCGCGCTCAGACTCCGGCCCTGACTGTTAATAATCAACAACCCAAAGAAGATGACAGTGAAATCGGCATCCCTGCTTTTATCCGCCGAAAGATGATCTAAGCTCATGAGGTGCCCTGTTTGCAACTACAAATCAACGCGTGTGGTCGATTCTCGTTTGGGTTCGGACGGCATGTCTGTCCGTCGTCGCAGGGAATGCGAGCGCCAGCGTTGCGAATTTCGCTTTTCAACCGTTGAAGAAATGGAACTTTTGGATGTGACGATGGTGAAGCGTAATGGTAAGCGGGAAGCCTACTCTCGTGACAAGCTCATGGCTGGCCTTAAACGTTCGCTTGAAAAGCGACCGTACACAGAGACTGAACTTCAGACCATAGTTCACAACATCGAGCGCGATGTGCAAAAGGTTCGTGGAGGCGAGATTACGACATTGCAGGTGGGCGATATCGTCATGAAACACCTCAAGACCTTTGATAAAGTTGCCTATATTCGTTTTGCTTCGGTTTACTTGTCGTTTGAGGACGTGAATATGTTTGAAAAGGAACTGAAGAGTTTGAAGAAAACCAAGTAGTCCATTGTTGTATACTGGGCACGTATGGAGGCTGCGCGAACGCGGATTGTCTGCACTATTGGTCCGGCTTCAAGCTCGACCACTGTTTTGGCACGCATGATGCGGGCTGGCATGGATGTGGCTCGTTTGAATTTTTCTCATGGTACCTACGCCGAGCACTCCTTGCTCATGAAGTCGATTCGCTCAGCCGCTAAGAAGACGGGAAGCATTGTGGCCTTGTTGCAAGATCTTCAGGGGCCTAAAATTCGGGTCGGCAATTTACCTGATCGGGGTGTCGATTTGCCAGAAGGCATGACCGTGACCCTTTCAGCCTCAGTGAAAGACTATAAGCAGGGCGGTCCAATCCCCGTAGCCTACGCTCGTCTAGCTCACGATGTCCGTCCGGGGCACCGAATTTTGCTCGACGATGGTTACATGGAGCTTGAGGTTTTGCGAGTCCGGGGCCGGATTGTTCATACGGTCGTGAAAGTTGGTGGTAAGCTCACCTCGCATAAGGGGATTAATTTACCCGACTCCAAGGTTAGCGTCTCTGCCTTTACCGAAAAAGACAGCCAGGATTTAGTTTTTGGCGTTTCTCAGGGTGTGGACTGGGTGTGTTTATCTTTTGTAACTGGCCCAGAGGTTTTACTGATGGTTCGTAAACTTATTCAAACAGAAGCCCGTAAGCACGGGGTTAGACCGCCACTCTTAATGGCAAAGGTCGAACGTAAGGCTGCTCTGGATCGTTTAGATGAGATTATCGAAGCCGCTGATGGCATCATGCTTGGTCGGGGTGATTTGGGCGTAGAGATTCCTTTCGAGGACGTTCCGGTAATTCAGAAGGACGTAGTTGAGCGTTGTCGTTTAGCGAGCAAGCCTGTGATCGTGGCTACGCAAATGCTTGAGAGCATGCGAACTAACCCTCGAGCCACACGAGCTGAGGTTTCCGATGTCGCTAACGCTGTTTTCGATCATGCTGATGCCGTCATGCTGTCGGCCGAGTCTGCCACTGGCCGTTATCCGGCCACAACGGTTCAGGCCATGGCTTCGGTGATTCGTGAGGCTGAGGCGTCGAGATTTGACCATTTACCTGAAGACTCAAGCATTGTAAACTGTTTGCCGTCGGCTTTGGCGCATTCTGTAGCAGTCATGGCACGTCGTGGGCTTATCCACGCTGTGGTAACGACCTCATCTCTTGGAGCTGATATTGGTTTTTTGAACATGTTTAGAATGGACATTCCCATTTTGGTGGCCGTGCCCGATTCAGCGGCTGCTCGGCAAGCTGTGCTCCATGCTGGTTTCGTACCCATGATTGCCGACGATCACGGGGGAACATTTGTGCCACGTATGAAAGCGGAGCTGAGGCAACATTTACGTTTGAAAGCTGGTCAGCAAGTGGCCTTTGTAACCCCCGGCATTAAAGGGGGAGTGACGTTATCGGTAGTGCCGGTTTAGTATGCGTTTTTTGTCAGTCCGGTTTTTTGTGTTTTTGGTGGTAGTCGCGGGCTTGGGCTTCGCAGCTTGGAGTTTGGCCGTTCGGTTGCCGTATAGTCCCTGGTACATTGCTCGCTGGGAAGAGGTGGGTGAGGGCTTGCAACGCATGGAGTTTGTGTCTGAGGACGATGTCAACGTCTTGCTTTACGCTTTTAACCCGGAAGCTTTTACTTTCCGGGTTGAGAATAGCCTTGACCCCGAACGTGTGAAGGCTTGGGCAGGGAAGATTCATGGTGAACAGCTCACCATCAACGGATTTTATTTTCTTGAAGATAACACGCCCGCGGGTTTGCTTATCACAGACGGAGAGGCGATCCAACAACAAGAATTCGACTTCGATAAGTCGGGGATTATTCGTCTTGATCCAGATTTTGACATTGTTGATACTGGGCTCGAAACTTTTTCAACTAGAGGTGTTATCGAGGCGGGGCAAAGCTATCCATTCTTGTTCAATGAAGGTGAAAGTGCAGTTAAGGAAGATAGCGGCCTGGCGGCTCGTCGAACATTCATAGGCACCGACGAGGCCGGACAGGTGTACGTCGGTGTTGTCTGGCGAGATGATGTCAGTCTGTTCGAACTCGTGACTGTCCTCAAAGAGATCGACATCAGTTGGTATGACGTCATGAACTTGGACGGTGGACCTTCGACTGGACTGGTGGTCGAGACAGAGGGCTTCGTCGAGGCCCTCGACAGCGCCGCACCCGTCCCCAATGTTATTGTCATCCAACCGCGCTCAACTACTCCATAACCAAGACATTTAAAAATATCAGGACAGGTGGAGACGGATATGGACGGATGCGAAAACGAGCTCGGTGAGCTCGTTTTCGTTGGGTGTACATCCGTTTTCATCCGTCTAATATCCGTCCTTATTCGTATAAATTAATAGACTTGGTAATGGAGGTTTACATTTTTGATCCAGTCTTACACATCGAACACTTTTTGCTGAAAAGCGAGAAAATCGCTGATAGACCGACGACGGCGTAGACGACACGCTCGATGGTTGGAGCGCCACCGAGGATCTCGTTGACCAAATTGAAGTCAAAGAAGCCGATGAGGCCCCAATTAACGGCACCGATAAACATTAAAACCCAAGCTATTTTGTGACCTACACACATACCTGAAGACATCATACGCTGACGAAGAAGAATAAGACCCATCCAGCATAGCAGATCCTGTAAAAGACTTTATTTTGGCAGGGGATAGCTCAGTTCATGTATACTTTCCTTATGCTTTTTTAGAATACGCCGATGATGGAGAGACAAACTAAGAAATATTTATTCATTAGACAAATGATAGCTATGAAATTATCACAACTGCTACACGTCATCAGCATCATTGCTGGAATTGTCGGCTTCGGCATGCCCGCCTTCGCGGTTCTTGTCTGGCCAGCCGATGTCGTTTGGTTCGGCATGACCAGAGAAATAATGCTCATGTGTTCCATCACCTTCCTCCTTACCGCCATTTGGGTCCAGATCGCGACGATTCACCACATGCTACTTGAGAAAAAGGGGAAACTTGTATAATCGAACTTTGAGAGCGACGAAGCTATGACATCTGCCTTACTTTTCTACGCCTTACTCTTATTCGTTGGACTTGTTCTTGCGGAGAATATCTTTCATCGTTTTCCACGATTTTCATTAGCATTCTTTTCAGTCACTTCACTTATCTTGTTCCCTTGTTGGGTGCTGTTGATTGGAGTTGAAGACTGGTTCGGGTGGGTTAAAGTGCTCTCCATTGCCAGCGGAATAATCGTCCTGTCTTTACTCCGAACTACAAAACTCGGGAGCAATGCCAAACTCATCCAGTGGACGACGTACGGCTTTCTCGCGGTCAATATTCTTGAAGCGACCATGAGGGACGCAGTGGTTGGTAATATCGCGAATTACCTGAATGCGGTGGCTGGATTTTTGTTAATCGCAACTCTAGAAAAACTCCGCACTGTTCACATAGATAAAAAAGCGGGGCATAGGGACTTGTACTGGAGCGGCATGACGTTGCCGTGGATAATTGGTTACACCATTTGGAATTGGGTATTCGTTTATCTGAATTTTGGATTTCAAAGCTCGGTGGCGCACATCGCCGTGCTTGGATCCGCGTTGCTTGTTGTCTTCAGAAATAAAGATCGTTGGCTCCAAGCAAGGGCGTTCACACTGGGAATGTTTTTCATTCTGTTTCATTCGTTTCCTCACCTTAATCCCGGCCTCCTCATCAATAGGTCTAGTACACAATTCGGTTTGTTCGTATCATTGATCTCCTTTGGATTCATGTTGGTCTACGCAATCCTGTATGTGCGTAGAGCGAGATATTCTGCATCTCGCTAGACTCTTGTCTGGCTATTTTTCGTGCCATTGCTATACTTTGACCATGTTCAGACGTATTTTTCGATTATTTTTGGGAAAAGCCCTGTCTATCCGAGTCTTCTCGGTCTTTTTGTTACTGAGCTTTGCGGCTTTCGTGCTTTCAACCGCCTGTCATCCAATAGACTACAGTTCGATCAGCTCCCAAGAGCCTAATCAGTGTTGCTCCGAACAACACGAGCTAAAAAACGCCCTACCGGAACACATTACCGTCTTCGACGAGGCCGCTTTACCGACAAGCCCTCTGGGTGTAATGGCCGTTCTTATTTCGATTTTCACCATTTTCTTGCCACGAAAAATAGATCGTCTCAAACCCCTGGCACTTACTGCCAGAGACAGACGCTTGCGTTGGGTTTGGGCAAAGTCGCTACCGTTTTCGTCTAAAGATGTGTTCTTACCGTATCTTGTCGCCACACGTGCTGCATAGCTTTTGAAAGAAGCTGGTTTATTCTTTCCATTTCTCTTTTTTGCTATGCAACAAGAAAAAAACGGGCTGAAGATCTTCCTGGTATGCGTTGGTGTGATTGTGCTTATTGCCGTTATGTATAAGTTCGGTGCCTCATCCGCCACTCCGGCCAACACCGCAGTCCAGCCAACGCACATGATGGACGACGGAACGGCTATGCCCGGTATGCGCCATGGTCAGTAAGCTTATGAAGACAAACTTCTCATATGCATTTGCGGTCATTGGGCTGTTCGCCATACTCGCGGGCGCCTTTTTTGCTGGTCGATTGATAAACCAGCCACGTGAAATTGACATCGCTTCATTGCCAGGTGCGGTCGAAACCCAAACAGTTGAACTCAAGGACGGCGATACTTACGAAATGACGGCAAGCTATGTGAAGATGCGCATTGGCGATCGTGACTACGCCATGTTGGCGTATAACGGTTCAGTTCCGGGTCCAATGCTCAAAGTTTCTCAGGGATCTGAAATCACCCTACGCTTAAAAAACGACACCGACATTGAAACGATGTTGCATTCGCACGGCCTTCGCCTAGACAACGCCTCTGACGGCACGCACCTCGTACAGGAGGCCATTCCGCCGGGTGGTGAATTTACCTATACGCTGACGTTCCCGGACGCGGGCCTGTATTGGTATCACCCGCATGTGCGTGAGGATCTTGCCCAGGACCTTGGACTTTATGGCAATTATCTTGTTGTACCGAGTGATGAGGGATACTGGTCTGAAGTCAATCGAGAGGTACCACTCTTTCTCGACGATATCTTGGTCGATAGTAATGGAGCGATGGTGCCGCACGGCAGTGAAAACGCAAACTTTGCACTCATGGGGCGTTATGGCAACGTCATGTTTATCAACGGCGAGTCGAACTACTCGCTGAAGGCGCAACCTGGAGAAACCTTGCGATTATTCATCACGAATGCGGCCAATGTCCGACCCTTCCGCTTTGCAATCCCGGGAGTAAAGTTGAAACTCGTCGGATCGGATAGCGGTGCTTACGAGCGCGAAACGTGGCAGGAGGCTGTCACCATTGCACCGTCAGAGCGTGCGGTTGTTGAGGTTATGTTCGAAGCAGCGGGACGTTATACCCTTGAGAATCAGACTCCTGAACGCAACACCGTACTTGGAACAGTCTTGGTCAGCGGGGAGATGGCTAAGCCCTCATATGCGACTGAATTTGCTAAGCTTCGTGAGCACGAAGCTGTCATCGATGAGATCGATGCACTGCGTCCATTCTTTAGTGGGCCAATCGATAAGACCCTCCGTCTTTCTGTTGATATGGGCGCAGAGATGAATGCCATGATGCAGGATGGATCGCACATGATGGGCGATGGTTCCACGATGCACGGAGGCATGATGATGGGCGGATCAGAAGACGGTATCGAATGGGAAGACACGTCAGGCATGATGAACGCTATGGCAGATAGTTCGATGGTCGACTGGAAGATGATCGACGAACAGACAAAGCGCGAAAATGAGGATATCGATTGGCAATTCGCCGTCGGCGACAAAGTAAAAATTCGTATCGTTAACGACGAAAATTCTCCGCACCCGATGCAGCATCCCATTCATTTTCACGGACAACGGTTCCTGGTTATCGCTAAAAATGGCCTCGAGGAAACCAATCTCGTGTGGAAAGATACCGTCCTTATACCAACAGGCGAATCGGTCGATATCCTTCTTGACGTAACAAATCCGGGTGAATGGATGGCACACTGCCACATCGCAGAACATCTCGAGGCGGGGATGATGATGCCGTTCACCGTGAGGGAATAGCTTGTGAGCACGAAAGAATCTATTTCCCCTTGGAGTCCTTGCCCGAATTCGTGAGCGAACGGATGAGGACAATGAGTGCAAGGATCCCAACCAGCCAGAACAGCCCCATGGTCATGATCGAAAAGGCGTTCCATCCGGATGTGGAAAAGCCGGACATCATGCCGGAACCCCACGAACCTCCCGAGATGCCGTTCATCATGCTCATCATCGGGAACCAAGACGATTCCCAAGCGTCGTCGGTATCGCCGGCAGTTGGGTCGCATCCTGAAAGGCGCTGTCCCATTAGGACGTGCATCTGTTCCTCACCGGACTCGCCAAGCTGGCGTGTCATCATGGCGTTCATGTAAACATGAGTGTCACCGACCATGAGTCCCATGTAATACTCGCCCACGCGTTCGAAGTCGTCCGTGGTTAAGGTCGCGCAGGTCACGCTGCCGTTGGCAAGGTTTCCAACGATCACTTTTCCCTCGGCTTCCTCGCTGGCAGTATGGCCGTCGTCGGTGACCGTATAGCCGCCCATCATCTGGGCGTGAGCGGAATTTGTGAACACGGTAAGTGACAATACGGCAAAGGTTGCGGCGAGAAATATACGCATAAAGAATGCTGGCTTATTTTTTCCCGTTGCAACAGTCTTTGTGTAAGCCGTGGAAAACCAACGAGCCAATAAAGCCATACGTGAAGCTCAATACCCCGCCCCAAATAATGCTGCCGACGGCAAATCCCTGAAATCCGGGAAACAAGAATTTTAATGAGAGAAGATGGTACGCGAGCACATCGGTGCCGTATGGATAGATCATCGGCCAAACGAGGCAGATGATATAAAGCAGAATAAAAAAACCGCCGACCCGTAGCGCGTGGGACGTGGAAGGTGTCGTCATACGAATGAGTTATGACCCGTAATACGGGCTGTTGAGTTTAATTATAGCAGCTCATCTGATGTTCACCCTTAGTATATCCGTGACTGTACTTTGTGGAGATTCCATTTCATGTCGGGACGGACGAGGCTCGGCTTCGGCTCTTGGGTCGTCGTCACTCCCCAAGGCCTAGCTACCGCCTCGGGACTTTATCCTGAGCGAAGGCGAAGGACTACGGCGTTCTCGCCTCGTCGCAGGCCAAGCAGTTGGCCTGCTTCCGGCCCCTGCAACATAAAAGACCCTCACCGAAGTGAAGGTTTTTTATGGCGGGCCACTGGAGTCTAGAACCACCGCCTTCGAGGTTTTGTAAGGGGTATTCGGGTATTCTGGCGAGGTCGATTTTGAGGCGGATGGGTCGGGGTGCTAACTGACGATATCGTTATTGTTTCGGTACCCTGATAGTCGTATACTTAGGATAAGCTTATTACGTAATTCATCGTATGAATGAACGAAAAAATCCTATATTGGGTGTTGACATACTAAGTGAAGACCAACAGAAGGCGGATTTCTCGGCTCGCATGAAGAAAGCGCATCGACTCTTGTATGAGCAGGGTGTACCAAACAGGGCGACTGCTTCCGAAATAGATACGAATGAACGTAACCCAGTACTCGGAG
>ERZ1292633.1354-Hain-H41-02um-R1-1354-length-26635-cov-5_pt1 | contig 26635 bp, 8 predicted proteins | sample MGYA00564406_ERZ1292633 | MGnify/ENA primary metagenome ERZ1292633 (study PRJEB36523, sample SAMEA6512639) | groundwater metagenome | collected 2019-01-08 | study: AquaDiva: Metagenomics assemblies of 32 groundwater samples | reverse complement strand
ATGCAGCGAGTGACGATGGTGTGGCCGTCCGAGGCGTCCTCGAGATCGAAATCGACCGGAAACACGTTCGGTAAGTTGAGCCACTTGTGAATGAGCGTGGTTCGGTGCGTTCGATCCTCGTTTTCAAACGCCCGTTTATGGCTCACAACGTCGGCGAAGTATTTTTGATACATCGATGCTAGGCGTTTGGAGTACTTCGTGAGATTCAACGGGATGAAGTGCTTCGTAATGACCAAGCCAACGTTGATACGCTGCGTTCTGTTTGCCGTGCAGAGGGTCATCAGCTCCACGAGGGACGCTTCCTCGGTGTCGACAAAGTCTTCGCCTTGCGCCACGGCGCCGTAATCCGGAATGGAAAGAATCGCATCCATGAAACGAGCAGAGCCGTCTTTCGCGCTGGTCAGGACCCATCTTTTCTCCAACGCGTTGGCCGCCCAGTCCATGTTGATGAGACGCGAGAACATGCACGTTAGCAGTTCGGTGTTGCCCGTCCGAGCTTCCGTCTCCTTGATGAGGCTGTCCGCGAATTCAATCACGCCGTCCTTGTTCGCACGGCCCATGACATCGACTTTTTTCCCGATTTCGACGATCTGTTGCGTCATGGACGCCTTGTTCCGGGCATACTGTTCCTGCTGTGCTCGGATCTCCTCGATATCGGCGTCCGACATGTCGCGCTTCGCTCTCAGCGTCTGCCGAAAGTTCTTCATCGCCTCGATGAGGATCTTCATCTTCGACGTGCCATTGACGACAGCCTCCGCGACGGCGTCGGGCGTCGCCTTCACGGACGCGGGGCGGATGCTACTCTTCCGAGCAAGGGTGTCGGCTTGCAACTGCGCCTGACGTCCTTGGTTGTTGATGCGCGTGAGCGCGGACGCCGCTTTGCCGTCTTCGACGTCGGCGTCGTTGTTCAAAAAGGTCATTTGTTTGCGTCCGTTGATCGTCGTGCTCTGCACCAGCTCGCCCCCTTGCGTAAACTGACCCACGCCGCGGGCTCGGGGGCTGCCGACAACGCCGGATTCGAACGCCGACGACTCGGTGCCTTCCAGGGTTGTTCTGTCGGCGCCGCGAACGTTGCGCGGGCTCATCGTGGGGCTGCCGCCGCCTCCAGAATCAAGGGTGGCCGAATCGTCATCGTCCAAGTCGTCATCTTTGCCGGCGGCCTTCACTAGGCGAATCGCCCGGGCTTTGTCTTTTCCGTGCAGCTTTTCAGCGCCGTGGGCCCCGCCAGCTCCGCCGTCCGGAGGTCCATTGATCGTGCCACCGAAGCCACGGGCGGACGCCAACGGGGCCATTTGAGCACGACCCAGGGTGCCACCCATGCCGCCAATCTGAGATTGGCCGCCACCCACTCGCGGGGGCGCCGAATGGGACACGGGGGGTTTTTGCGGCGCCGCCGCTTGTGCCGCCGGCGGCGGTTTCGCTGTGGGTGAAGAATCTTTGCTTCCACCGCCTCCCATTGAACGCTCACTTCTCACGGTAGGGGTGTGCTGACTGGGTTGGACGTGCGTCGCAATGGCGACCAACAAACACTCCTCGGTCGGAGGGGGGCCACGTGGAAAAAAAGAGAGGACGGCAAGGGGAAAAAGTGGATCCTTCCGGAGCGGGAGGTCGATCCGGGCAAGCAGCCATCAAGAATAGTGACTATGAGTCAGAACGATTCCAAATTCGTATGTGCGGGTGCATGGGTACCCGACAGTCACATCGCTGAAGGTGTGGAAGAAAGTGCGTGGGTTTGAAAAATGTGTATGACGAACCGCGCGCGTGGCTAGAGCGTAACCACGGCGCGGAGCTGGCAGTTGGCTTGTCTGTCAACGCTGACAGAAATCTAATACGCGGCATGCGAGGTGAGGTTTCAACTCCTCTTTCCGGACGACTCTACGAAATTAGGTTTTCTGTGTCTTGAGGTTTTTTGCCACGAAAGGGAGCGGCTGCTGAGGGCCGCTGCGACGCGGGAGCGACTGCTGAGGGCACGGGTCCGGTCCTCACGAGTCTCTCGTAGCTGGCGAGTTCCGACGCCCCAATGACAGCGCAGTCTGCGGCACCCGAGGACGAAATGGGCCGGCGCCCCGATTGCGGTGGAGGTGCGCCACCTGGGATTGTTCTGGCGGTGGACGGCCGAACGCCCGCTGCAGCCGGATGCGCTCGGCTGCGCGAACTCTGCAGTGCATTTGCAAACGGATCAGCAAAGCCGGCGTGCACGATGACAGGCGGACGACGCGTTCCCCCCGTTCGGTAGCTCTCTCGATCAGCCTTCGCGAGGGCGGACACCACACGCTGATCGGCCGCGAGTCGTTTCTTGCTTTCGGATGCCGCGGTACCATCGTGAAACCCTCGATGGGGCTTCACCATGGTGGCCGCCGACGCCTGGGTGACCTTGGTTTGGACAAGGGCATTTTTGTGATCTCCGTGTGATGGCGATGGTGGCCGAGCGGTACTCGCCGCGTTGACGTCAGTCACGTGGCGGCTGTGAAGTCGGCAGCGGTGCGGCGTCTTCCGGCGAGTCCGGCTATGGACGACGCCGTCGCCGGTGACATCGTGTTGGTCACCATCACCGTGTGGCCGGTCGCGATGCTCTGCGGCGGCGGCCACGTCGTGGCGGCGACGATGTTCGTGCTTCCCCGAGTCGATCGCGTCAATAAGAGGTTTGACGTAAATAGCGCAATTGTCCCCTTTGCACGCCCCGATTCTCTCCGCGACGCGATGTCGCAAGTCGCTGACGCCCACGCCGTCGTCATAGTGCGGCTCGGGCGGGATCGGGGGAGCCTTGCAGCGGAACGCCTTCCCGATGGGCCGTGGGACCACGTCGCCGACGCAGCCTCCCGCCATGGTGTACCAGTCGCCGTTCACGAGGCGCGTCATGAGCGGCCCCGAGCCATCGACCACCTGCCGTTGGTAGTTGACTGGCTGTCCAAAGGAGTTGAACACCACGGGCGTGACGGTCGAACCCTCGGTGGTTGTGCGAAGCGGTGGAATCATCAGTGCGTCGCCAAGAGCCGCGGGCCCCCCGCCAGATGTGGCCGCCTGCCGCCGCGGCGAAGGGATTACCGTCGCCGTGATGGCGGCTGTTCTGGCGTCGCGGTGGTTCACGACCCCGGCATATTTGGCGGCGACTTCTTGCTTGAATTTTTGTCGAAGCCGTTGCCGCGTGGTGGTTCCGTCGTCGTCCATTCTTTTCTGTCACAATCGCTCGTTTGTCAAAGAAAGAACCGGTACTGTGTGAGTTCAATACGGAGAGATGCTATTTCGCCCACCACCTGAGCTGCACACACGCAAATAGGGCAAACACAATCCTCAGCGCACGCAACTGGTCAATTCCCAATAGGAAAAGGCGAGACAACATCACACGAAAGAATAGTGCGCGGTGGGAAGGGACAACAGCTTGTGCGAATGAGGAGCAGGGGTGTGTTTGGACCGAACAGTTTGGTTACGGCGCCGGCGCGCGTTCTCGCCCTCGCGCGAGAGGAAAAAAGACGACGAAGGGAAAAGGAGACAGAGGCCAGGAGTGAATGCTCGACATCGTGTTTGGATCTTCCATCTACGTGTGGCCTCAAACAACGCAAAAATGCGGCGACGGCGGTGTGAAGCAAAAACGGGGGATAACAATCGTCACGCGAGCAAAATCAATCAATTGCAAAAAAAAGTAGCAGGAACCGCGGTCCTTTCGGTGCCCGCCACACAGAAAGCTCGCTTCCGGCCGACCCCGAGAGGGATCCGACTCGGGACATCTGGAAACAACTGGAAAACTGCACTTGCGCGAAGTGGTGACGAGAAGGAGATGAAGCGGAAGGGAAAGGAGAAAGGGGGAAGGGTGTTGTGTGCGCTGTGGTGCTGTGGCGCTGTGGCGCGCGGCGCTGTGGTGGCAGAATTCATTTGCACCAAAGTTGTGCAGTTCGGTGCAGCAACTGTTGCGGTGTCGGTTGCAGACATCCACGCCAAACGACAGTTTGATTGGCTCCGTGGTACGGTTCTTTTCACTGGTGGGACACGGGGTGCCTCCGATCGAGGGAGGCGAGGTGCGTGGTGACGGCTTGGTGGCCCATGGGAACCCCGAGCGACGTGCGCCGCAGCAACGGCGGTGCGGCCGACGACGACGTGAGGGGCACACCCCCCGTCGGCGGTTGCGGCATCATCAGCGTGCTACCCGTGCTAGATTCACGTCTCACTTGCTGTTGTCTCATTTGATGCTCAAAGATCTGAGACATGGATGACGTGACGGAGTGCAGCGAGCCGCTGCCACCCCCGGTCGATTCAACATGCAAGCCGAGCGCAGGCGGCCGGCCTTCGTCTTCGTCACCCCCACTGCCCACGAGGTGGGTTGACAACCTGCGGGCAATGACGGGTACGCTGCTTCCCCCCAAGGCGGAGAGCAGTTGAACCATTTTGGGGAGCTTGAAATGGTGCGCGATTTCCAACGCTGTTTTCCCGACAATCTCGGCTGTGCATTCGTTGGGATATCGCAGAGCACGGGTGGAGCCGCGTCGCCCGGAATTCGGCACCGCCGCCGCTGCGTCTGTCTCGCTGACCACCGGGGCGCCCGCGGTGCATGGAATCCGGTAGTCAACATGGATCTGCCGGCGCTGCTGCAGCAGCAGTGCCACGACCTTGTCACGCTGATGCATGACCGCGACGATCAGCGGCGACCGTCCGTCGCGACACGGGGCGTTGATGTCCTCGATGTACTGCTTGGACAGCAAGTGGGCGAGCAGCTTCACGTGGTCTTGCTCGCACGCGCGGGTCACAATGGTATGTCCGTCGCCATCCGCGCGGTATTCATCCACCGAGATGCGCAGGTCGGGGAGGGAAATCATTTGGTCTAACAAAGCCATTCGCGCTTCGAAGAGCGCCGCGTAGCGCATTTCACGCTGCACGCGGCGGTGGTGCAACGATCCCGAGGCATCTCCCTGCGCGAGGACGGCGTCGCTCGTTGACGACCCCCGTCGGCCGCCGTTGCCCATACCACCAACACCACCTCCTCCTCCCGCGGCGAACACTTGAGACGAATCAATGGTTGATGACGCGGCGGCCATCATCTCGTCACTGTGATCGCAGAGATCCTCCGCGATTTCCTGCATGAGCGACGCGAGGTCGTGGGCGTGCCCGCGCCAGAAGCGCCCGTGGGACAGCAACACCTGAAGGAGCCGAATGCCAACGGGCAGTCGAACGCCAGCCGTAACGTGGTGCTGACTCCTCGCTGTGCAATGCCGCTGCCGCATGGCATGGCGGAGGCAGCGCTTCACGGTGTGCAGCGCGTGTTCTGGAAGGGCTTCGATGGACAGCACGGCCTGTAGGTGCTCCGGCGCGCACTTGAGCACGCATGAGAGGGCCCAGTGACGAGCCAGCGCCTCCTGACTTGGCTGGAACGACGTGCTGCGACAATGTCGCAAGATGCTTCGAAAAAGCGACAAGGAGGGATCGTGATGATGAGAGCGAAGGTCGGACACCGAGGCTCTCCCTGCCGCCGCAGCGTGCGACGCGACGTGATCGTGAAAGGCGGCCGACTCACCCTGCGGCGGCGGCGGCAAGGCGGTCGACCGCTGGATAGCCGCCGCCGCCGCCGACGTTGGATGCCCTGGAGGGTCGTTGTCATCCGCGTCGAACGAAAGGGTCGCGTCCGGGACGTCGGCGATGAGGTCCTCGATGAGGCCACACAGCTGCTTCGAGAGCGCCGGCGTCGGTGGGAAGAGCAGCGCGGCCTCCAGCGCAACGTTTGCTCTGGCGACATCGCTCGCACGGCGGGGAAGCGCGCTAGCCCCCGTGGCGGCGGCAGCTTTTCGCGCACGGTCGGCCACGGCCCCCTCCAACGTTCTGAGGCACTCCACGGTTTTGGAGGCAACGAGTGCCTCTAGGTCTGCCAAGGTGTGCAGGCGGTGCAGTGACCGAGTGTTCAAGGGCCGGGCAGACGCAACGGCCGGTTGCTGCTTTCGTCCGCTGAGTGGTGCCCCGGAGGACGAAGTCGTCGCCGCTGTGTTGTCCGCGGAGTAGAGCGTGCCGTCGCGGCGTTCGTCGTCCCTACGCTCGTGCAGCGCCTTTAACGCTTGACGGAGGAGAACGACCTCCGCCGCGAAGGCCTCGGCGGGCGTGTGGGCGTCGTCGAGCGAAAACTCCTCGTCGCTGGATGTGCCGTCATCATCGGCGGCCGCGGCGTGCGAGAGATGCCGGCCTGGCCGCGGAGGGGGGGCATTCTCAGAGGGTGGCTTCGCGGACGACAGCTGCGGAGGGACAGGCATGACTGTTGTCACCGTGCTGCTTCGACGACCGCTGGGAGGCAACGTCGTGGCACCTTCATCGTGCGCGGTCGACAGCGGCGCCTCTGCGGGCGATTCGAACGCACCGGTCTTTCTAAACAGCGCATTGGCGCCGACAGGAGCAATGAGGGAGGGTAACGCCGCCGCTGGCGGTGTCTCGCCACTCTGGCGGCGGCCGATGCGCATGAAGACGTCCTTATCTGTCGGCGCGAGGACGTTGGCAGGCGCCGCAACGGCAGCGACAACGGTCGCAGGAGACGAGTGCACAGAGGAGGTGTCCGCGGTCACCGCTCCGCTCCGCGCCAGCAATTCACGCGTGAGCATCCGGACTAGTTCACGGTCCAAGCCCTCGCGTTGCGCGATCTGCACGACGCCGGTGCCCTGATGGAGGACGTTCAAGTTGACGTCAGGGTGGCGCATCATGGCGAGCAGGGCAGGCACGTTCTTGTGCAAAACCGCGCGGATGAGGGGCGGCACGTTGTCCTTCGGATGCGGGCGGTTGACTGCCTCGTTCGCGACGAGCCGGCGCAGCACGAGCATGGACGCCAACTCGCCGTCGTCGTTCACGATCGCCCGGGTGAGCAAGGAGTGGCTATCTCGGAAGGTCATATCGGGCCGTACGTGACATCCCAGTAACGCTCGATTCGCGCCGAGAGGAGAGCACTCCGCGACGGTGAAATGGATGAGCCCAATGCGACCCAGGGTGACCTCCTTGAAATTGCGTTGTCGGATGTCGCACAGTGCTTCGAAGCTGCCCCGCCATAGCAGCTCAAGGGCGGACGCCCGCGGCATCAACTCCGGCGCGGCGGCCTTTTTTTGAGGAACGGGGTGAGCAGGCCGAGTGGCGTTGGCGTCGTCTTGCGCTCGTGGTGGCGGTGAGGCGTTCTCGCAGGTGAAGGTCTGAGCAATCTGTAGCGCCTCTGCGTGACTCAGTACGGCGGATAAGAGAGCTGTTCTCAACTCTGGGTGCCGCGCGACATCGACGAGGAACTCCGTGAACGCTTTGCCGTCGGGGAACACAGGACCACTCACCGCAGCCATGGTCGATAGAGGCACCGCGGGCAGGGGGGAGACTCGGCCACCTCGGTCCGCGGGGCTACCGCCGTCCCGCTTCCGGCCGCCATTGCCGCCCTCCGTTATCGGTGACGGAGACGTGCGCAGCGCAGCGGCCGCCGGATGCAGCAAATCGGTTTGACTCGAAAGAACCGCGCCAAAGGCGGTAGGGTTCCACGCGGCGGCATCCGCTGTCGCAAGTGCCTCCAGCAGCTTGAGTGTCCGCAGCGGCTCCAACGTCCCAAGCAAGCTCTGCAAGTAATACGGCCTCCCCTCCCGGGCGCAGCGCGAGAGCCACTGGCGGCGTGGGTCCTTGACCGCTTCGAGCAGAAACGCGAGGGGCATGAGCCATTGGGAAGCACTCGCGTGGAATGCCTTCAATTGCGGCGTTGCGGCCAGAAAGGCCCGTGGCGGGATGGTCAAGTGGTGCGCGTTCACTGTGACAGCGTATTGAGCATGGTGATGCGCGGCGACGACGACGGAGCCTCCCGTTACCACTGGAGAGACGGCGGACGTTGATGCCATCGAGGCCCCTCCCTCACCTATCAGACTCAAACGACTCAGCAGCTGCGCGGCGGATGTCATCTTGTCGCTGGATGCAGCACCACTGCCACCGCCGCCTCCCGGCACCGGCACGCCTTTTTTTTGGCTCGGCGTGCCATGGTTGTCGCTGTCGGTAGCCAGCAAGCAACGTTCGGGGAGCAGGGGCGTCAGCAGTTGATGCGGCATGAAGGCGAAGCCCACCGTTAGCATCCGAAACAGCGCTCGGTTCACCCCAATCGTATCGCCATCGTCCAGCAGCAGTTCCAACACACGGATCACTTGCCGCTTCGGCTCGTCCCCAATCACGATGGCAATCGTCGGAGGCGCGGTGCAGAAAATAGGGTCCAACAGACTCGGCCCTGGGCTTGGCGGATCACCACTCCCACCAGCCGATCCCTCGGGCGGGGGAGATTTCGCCGCCGCGTCGCTTCGCCTGCTTCCGATGCGACGAATCGACGGCAGCCGTGGTAGGGCTGTGGCGATCAATGGCTTCGAAGCGGCGATCTCACCACCTCCGCTTGCGCCCCCATTGGCAGGGGACACGTCCACCGACATGGCCGCGGTCGCCGGCGACGGCATCTCCGATAACTTGGCAGAACACGCCGCCGCGAGCGCATGGAGAAAGTTCCGCCGCATCTCGGCGAGTCGAACTTCACATCCCGAAATACCCTGGGCGTCGCGCTCCGACCTCGCCTTCCGCACGAGCGACTGCAACTTAGCATGCTCCGCGTCGATGGGGCCTGCACGCTCTCTAACGATCGGACTGACGTCCACGTAACGAATTTTGACGACCGACTGTAGCGACGCCGCGAGACGCGATACAGCGTCAGGGGGCCCGTGCGGTGGTGCGATGGTTTGGTCCCGCGGCGTGGCGTTGCCGGAGCGCAAGCCGCCGACTGTGGCGCCCTCCGCTAACGGGTCCGACGGCGCCATGGCGACGCTTCCTTCGGTTCGTGGCTGTGCGAATGTCCCGTCAATGGTGACATCCCGGAGCGACGTGACGGAGACGTGTGTGGACGGCACCGAGGTCGACCCCGGCCGCGCGGGGACCGGAGACGGCCCTGCCTCTTCCCGGGCGCCACGGTCATTGGTCCCGTTGAGGCTCGCGATGACGTCCGTCTGCGAGGTCACCGTGTCCGCTAAATTACCGAACGTCGAATTCAGAGGATCCGCGCTGTTGCTGGACGTCGTGTTCGCCGCGATGGGGACAGCGGCCAGCAAGTCCGTAGGGTGCATCGAGGTTTGCAGAGACGGAGGCTGTGTTTCACACTGCGCGAGTGGCTCCGAGGATGAAGCGGACAACGGAAGCCCCATGGAGCCTTCTCGCCCAACAGCGCCGCCTTCCGAAACGCCACTGCGATCCTGGTGTGGCATGTCGTCCGCTGATTCGAGACCGGCGGCTGGCGGCGGGCCCAGGGCCGAATTTCTCATCGCAGTGGAGGACGCTTCCGCCGTGGCCAGTCGAAACACGTCGGTTGCTTGAGGGCGAAAATGGTCGTTGTCTACCGCCGCGATGTCGTCCGCCGTTTCGTCGAGCACGAACACTGGCCGTGCCGCCGCTCCACTCACAGTGCGGCTCGTGACCGCCGCGTCCACGGGTGGCGATGACCCGTGCCGCGTCGACTTTTGCACTAGGAGTGAGGTTTTTGACTCAGTCGGGGAGCGATCACTGGGCAACGCCCCTACGCTGCTGGAATCACCACCCCCGCCACTGCTGCCCGGGTGGCGGTGACCCACGGTTGGGGTCAGACATCCCTCGGATCGGTGGGTGGACGGAGGCGATCTCGACGGTGTCGAGCGCCGCGAAGAGCTGGCCGCTTGCGAACCTCGACGTGGTAACTGCGCCATCAGCTTGTCCTGCATGAACTGATATCGGGACCGCCAATGCACATATCGCGTGCTGCAGAGGTCCTCCTCATTGTAAAGGAACTCGTTCTCAATGTCCGCGTCGTGCGGTGGCAGCGCCGCGGTCAGCGGCAGTGGCAATCCAGTGACCGTTCGGCTCATCGATGCGCGACGCATGAAAGAGGAGGACGCGGTCGCATGGCCGCCGATAATGTCGTGCGCGGAGCCGAAGGACCCTTGACTCACGACGGTCGCGGCACCAAGGAGGTCATCATTCGCCACGGACTCGTCGCGGACGGTGGTCTGTCCTGACGTCCCGTCTCTCGCGGCCATGTCACTCCGCGTCTTGGGAAGCGGACCACGGGGGGCCACCAAGGGTGGATGATCGACTCCAGATCCGTTTCCCCCGCCGCCTCCCGCGGCCGCCATTCCGATCATCCCGGTGCTTATTCTTCTTTGTTGAAGTAGGCCGCGATCGAATGACGCCACGCTGTTATTGGCGGCGCCCACTCCGGGTGGTGGTTCGCGCGGGGAGCGAATTGCCGCGTCGAAGCTGTTCGAGTGGGTTGGCCCACCGGCGAGACGAGTGACGTCGACCGATGACCGGCGGAACGACGCGCCGCTCGCCGTCGGCTTGGCAAGCGCTCTCGCGGCAGTCTGCGACCACGCGACAGCGACGCCTAGTGACGAGGCCCGTTGTGGCAACGACGGAGGCGTAGGAAGGCCGAGCGACGCGGACGCGGGATCCGGGGTGAAGCTCACGGTGCGCTGGTGGCTATCCGAGGTACCTACCCCAGCCATCATGGCAATGCCGTGGCCCACCGGCGCCTCTTGCGATGTCCAAGAGCGCGACACAGATGGCCGAGTCATATCGGGCGGCGCGATCGGAGGTTTGGGTTGGATGGCGGCTGGTGTCGGTGGCGGACCGGTCGTGGGTTCCTTCGTCTGACCAGAACCCATGTTTTCGTTGGGTGTCTAGGGTTTCCCCAAGTCGGGAGGAGTTTGATATCAAATACCTCTCTTCCGGAAGTATGATTGCGTTAGTTATTCTCCGTCTACTTGAAGGCAAACGCGCGAATCCTGTGGCGTTTCAGTGAAGTTCACTCAAAAAAGGCAGTTTCGAATCAAACGGCAAAAACGCTGCGCCGTCGGATACGACAGCCGAGGAAGGAGATGGGAGTTCACAAAAGGTGGGATGGGCGGAGGATTCACTTCGGCGTAGGAACGGAGGGAGTCTCCGACCCAAATACGAGTTTGGCTGCTCACTCGCTGCCCAAGGGTCACCAAGGTCCTCAGCCAGACAAGGGGAGGGGAGAATCTTCAGACTTTTGTTCGACAGTTCGAATACGGTGATAAATTGTGGCCGATAGGGGAATGAAAAAACGCGCACGACGACAAAAGAACGAAAAAAAGGGAAAACAAAGGGAATCGTCAATACATCAAGACTTGTTCGTGGGCGTGCGTAACAAAACCTGCGTTGCCTGTGATCAGACTACGTGCCGAATGGACTTGCGCCTCGGAGGACTCCCGCCTACGTCGCCTTTCTCCATCGTCGCCTCCTGCGGACCCGGATTGTTCTCAACACCTTCCAGCATGCGCAGCATCCTGACACTGCGACCCAGCGCGCGCGCCACGAGCAACGGGGTGGTGTGTGTGTCTGGCATGGCATAGTTCAACATGCCAGCCAACTGATCATCCGTCATCGTGATCTGTCGCGACGTCGGCGTCAAACCGAGCAGCGCCGCAACACACTCCTCCTTGTTTCCACACACCGCTTGTATGAGGGGCGTGGTGCCGTCCGCCAGTGGTTTGTTCCGTGGCAGCTTGGCGGAGACGCGTCCGTTGGCGAGGATGAAGTGAACGCTGTCGAGGTAGCCGTTGAAGCACGCGCGCGACAGGACGTTGTGGCCGTCGTCGTCCCGCTCCGCGTCGACATGGATTTCGACGTCGCGGTGACACACTAGTTTTTCAGCAGTGATAAAGCGCAAGTCTTTCGACTCCCCGGGTAGGGCTGCTTTGTCATCCAGCAAATCCTCGAAAAGGCGTTGGAACACCGGCGCCAGTTTCGCACGCAGGGGTCGCCAAGCTTGACTGTTGCCGAGAACCGTCATCGCGAGCTGACAGCGTGCGGCGTTTCGACCCGCCAGTGATTCGTGAATCGCGACTTCCAACGCCGTCTCGTCCATCCATGTGGTGAAATCGAAGAATAGTGCGAAGTACGATGCATTGTCGGACCTCGCCGCTTGCAACAACCATTCCTTTTCGGCCACGAGTCGCGGCACGTCGTACCACTCGCCGGGTTGAACGCGGAATATGAGTGCCCTCATCAGCGCGGCGTTACCCGTGGGCACATCCCCCTCGAGCACCAGCTTGTCCATGAAGGAGACCAAGAACGTCGCGAGCTCCGATGACGTCACCGTCAACGGTCGCTGCGCTTCAAGCCGACGTGCCAAGCTGAGCTTCACTCCCCCGAGACTCAGCGTTTCCTCCTCCACGCGTGACGCGGCACGCGGGTCTTGCGCGTTGGGCGATGAATGCTCTAGCGAGCGGAGCATCTGCGACCGCGTCGTAATGTCCCGAAGTGCCGACGTCAAGCTTCCGGGGGTCAACGCCACGCTCTGAGCGTTCGCCGGTGACGCGTCCATGGGAGTGCCCACCAGCGACGAACGGCTGCTATTCAGCGACGACGCCGCCGAGCCACCATCGTCGTCCTGCTGCACACCGCCACGCGGTGTCGCATTGCCCCCGCTCTGTGCCGGGGTCACCGGTGCCGCGTCATTGCGAGGGGACGGAAGTTGGGCCTTTCGCTGTCGCCGGCCTTCGCCGAGCGAGAAGCTCTCCGGTTCCCGTGACGTCATCGACGTCACCTGGGGCGACAACGAGGTGGACTGCCGCCGCCTGCCGAGCGCCGCGTCCGACGGGGACGCAGCGGCGCTTGAGCGCATGGACGAACGCCTGCCGATATTGGGCGACCCCGGACTGACGCCAGGTTGTGGAGGCGTGACGCTCGCGGCATCTCCGCGCAATGCACGCTCTTTGATCCGTTGCTTAATCAGAGATACGATGATCGGGTTGCCATGTGACTCAAAGGCGATCTGAAGGACGGTTTGCCTGCCGCGGCCGAAGATGGCCGCGGTGAGAGCATCGTCATCCAGACACGGATGCTTCACGATCGCTTCCACCGCAGGCTGGCAGTTGCTGAGCACCGCGTAGAGCAGCGGCGTGTAACCATAGTCGCGGGCGTTGCTGTAATTGAGGTCGGCTGGCAAGACGACCTGCCGTGTGACCAGCATCCTGACGAGCTCGCCCTCGCCGAGGTGGCATGCTTTCGTGAGCAGCGTGTGACCATCGACTCGGGCGTTGCTTCCTAACTGCGGTTGCGGTTGTTGCGCCGCGGTGGCGCCGGAAGCTCCGTGGTCCACGCGACACCGACACACCATTGAAGCGGTGAGCATAAAATAAATGAGACCCAGCCGACCGGTGGTATCCTCATCGAATTGCAAGTGCTTTGCGTTGCACAACGTCTCCACCAGCTCCTGCCACGCTGGTCGCAACTCGTTACGCCGCTCGCGTAATCCCAAGGAGCCCGAATGGCGGAACAACGCCCCGACGAGCTGAATTCGCCGCGTGGGATGTCGCACCGCGAGCTGCACCAGCTCCTTGGTCTTCTTTCCGACCAACATTTGTGGGTGCCCTGGTAGACTCAAGCACAGATCGAGCAAGAACGGCCGTCCTTCCCTGGCACTTTGCATGGCCCACTGATGCACGAGTGCTTGTTCGGGAAGCGCTAACGTCACGAAGACGGACAAGCACTGTTTCAACAGACGGTAGCAAATAGTCTCGTAGGAGGCGTCGTCCGTGTGGTGGTGGGGAGAGCCGGTCGACGCCGCGGTGTTCATGGCGGACATGCTCTTGCGTCGCCGGAGGTTGGCCCCACCGGCCGCGGCCGCGCTCAGCACCGAAGGAGGAATCATGGAGTGAGAGGAGGGCTCCGCGTCACCGCTGAAGAGCGCGTGAATAAAGGACACGACGTTGTCCCGGAGAATCTTCCCTTGAATGTCAATGCAGAGGCCCATCATGTCCAACTCTTCGGACATCTTCACTCCCAAGGCGCATAGTTCCACGTTGAGTTTATCGGACTGTTCGACGTCCCGTTCCGTGGACAGCCCCTTTTTGTGCATCGCGAGACGTTGATTCCGCAACCTCATGAATTGATCGACCAACGCTTTGACCGACACGGAACCGTTAATGAGGCCGTCGATCTGACCGGACTCCATTGCCGAGGGCGGCGTGTACAGTTGCACCACACCGGTATCGGGATACGGCTCGTTGTCCAAGTCGACCGGTCCCGCGAAGCTACTTCGCCGGCTACCAGGTCGCAGCCCCGATGCGGATGAGCTCGCCGCCGTGGACAGGTTCAACGCGGGGCCGTAGCATCGACTACGCCACGCGTTATGCGTCATCAGGAACGGGTGGTAGACATCGGCGTCGACTCCGCTTTGATCGTTCTTCATGAGGTACATCAGATCGTCATAACTGTGGGTGCGAAGGAGCTCACCGGGCACGCTGTCCTTCGCCGTCGCGAGCCGCTGCGTGGCGTTGAAGTCGCCGGCGTCTGCTGTATAACTGACATCACCCGCAACGGGAAGGTCGGCCGTATTGTGTCCCCCTCCGCCGCCTCCCGGCGACACCTTCAGATTGGAGTTGGCAGACGTGAGCATGGGTCCGAACGGATTACCGTTGAGCGTTCCCGCGAAACCCAAACCAACAATGGTCGACCGTCGGGTGAACGTGCCCGTCACAGGTGAAGAGGGAGTGGTGCCTTGATGGGCACCGCTGCCGCCGCCACCCCCACCCTTACGATGCGACGCAAAGGGGTCGTCGTCGTCTCGCGGACGTGGCGAACCCCCTGCGACGGCGCCGGTGCAATCCCTCGTCGATGGCGGAACGCTACCACTGCGCGGGGAGGGCAACGCCGCACCGCCGGGGGCTTGTCCCCCCAGACTGGCTTCCGCGGCGGGTGAGCTGGAAGGGTTGCGCACGAATGAACGTTGCGCCTTGCTGCTTCGGGAAAAGCCGCTCGATGCCGTGGGTTGCAAAATGTCCACCACGACCGCCGCGTGAGGCGATCCTACCGAGCTGATCGGAGATGCGAAGGAACCGCCGCTGCTGACGGTCGCCAGCGACACCGAGGAGGTTCGCGGGGAGGCACCGTCGTCGCGAAGGCTGCTCACTCGGGCTAACGTCGCCGTGGCGCCGCTGCTGGGCGTCGGCCTTGCGGGATCGGGCGATTTGTGAATCGTGCCGCGGCGCGTGAAACCAAGCCGTTGGGTCATGCTGATCGACGGGTTGCCGGCCTTTTCCTTCGCGCTGGAGTCGAGACCTAATGTAGTCCAATCGAGCATTGCTTTTTCGGAGGTGGCTGCCCGGATATAGAGCCACGAAGGGTCATCCATGTTCACTCCTCGTCCGGTGGATGTGGTCGCGTTGGCGGCTGCTTGGCTTTGGTGACTTCCAGGAAGCTGCAGCAGGCGGGTAAGGGATCGGGTGGCGCCCACAGGTTTAAGCGCCACCCGTAGCCCGTTTTTTGGCGTAGAAGGCACTTCGCCCGGCGACGACTTTTCTCCATCATCCCCTCCCCCTTCTTTGTCACCACTTCGCGTTCGGATGAGTTTGTTCTGCGATTGGTGCACCTCGTCGGTCGAAAAAACAGACGCTAGTGACCGAGGCAACGTCGTCTCGTCGGACGGTTTTCGTCCTCGCTCGCTTTCGAGCACTTCCGGCACGCGATCGAGCAAGAGCTGCCTGATGCGTAACTCCAGAAAGGAGAAGCAAAGGGGATCGAGCTTTCCGCAGAGGCGGGCCGCTGCGTTGTAGGATGCTTCCACCGGTTGCAGGGTGTCGGGCAGCCAAACGTCTTTGATGTCGAAGAGAACGAGCTGTTTGCAGTTGTGGCGGTTGATTTCCGCGCAGACGTCCGCGGTGCAGTCGTAGCCGGACTTTGAAATAGCCAAGGTGGCCCATGACGTGGTCTGAAGCGTGGAAAGCGACACACGGCTACCTCGGCGGGGGCGGAGGGGACCTGCTCCTTCTGGAGGCACATCCCCCATCCCCTGGCCGCTTTCATCGTCATCGATGGAACGTCCGACCATCCGGGAACCGATCATCCCTCCGTTGAAGGCCGCCCTCGACTCCGCGACATCGAGCCGCATCCCGTTAATGGAGTTGAGCATGCGTTGGTTCTTCTCAGTGTGATGGTCGTCGCCTCGATTCATTGAAAGAAGTGCGGCTTCCGAGAGTTGCAATTCGGATCGCAGCAGCTGGCTCCGGTTGTCCAGCTGTTGCGCCGGCGTGATGAGCGCGGAGGCTGAGCTGCCCACCGCGGCCGCGTCAATGGCGAGGTCCTCATAAAACGCCGTGGTCTCGGTAAGGCCCGAGGGCTGCGACATGAAATACACCAATCGCAAGAGTTTCAAGTAGCCGCGAACAAGCCGTGGCTGGCGCGACGGCACGTTGCCGCTTCCTTCGGTCGCCGAATCATCGTTCGACGACGACGACTTCCTGGGATACGCCATCGCTTGCCATAGGCTTAATAGGGGCTCCAGGGCAACCAAAACGACATGCATGACCATCGCGAGGGGGAAGAAGAGCAAGTCCATGATGAAGACCACCAACCAGCGCAGGATGTTCATTCTCGGTTCGTCGAGGCTAGCGTAGGCGAAGTAGCGCGTGGTGAAAGGAAATGCGGACAGAATCATCAGCAAGATGGTAATATTCCAGGCCAACGGAGGGATCAGCGACGCGGAGCTCAACGATGGCCGCGGGAATATCCCGGTGGTCGACACCTTACTCACGTGTGTCGACCACTCTGGAAGCATGTTGCCGTTGTGGCTAAGATAGCGAACGACCACCATCGCCACGTTGCAATACACAATGCCGCGTAGGGACCAACGCAGGCGTGTCCCCGCCGAGTTGACGAATCGCAAATCCTTGGACACTTGCCCGGACAGTCCGCCAGGCAACGGACCGGAGACGAAAACGAAAAAGAAGATGTAGAGACCCAACATCCCGGGATACCAGGTGTCAATGGGGCGGCAAATCGCCTTCGCGTAAAGCGCGGCGTCTCCATAACTGTCGAGGAGCCATTCTCCAAACACATCGAAATTGATGGCATGGAAGATTAAATAAAAAATAACGTGCACGATGAGAAGACAGGCGATCGCGAACGTGCGTAGCGCGTGCACAAGGGTACTTCCTTCGGCCAGTCGAATCGTGAAGAGGCCACGGTAGGCGTAGGTCGACGTCGGAAAGTCGAGCGTGGTCAATAAGTAGAGGGTGCGGCCGATTGGACAGTGTGGATGGATGTCCAGGTACTGATCGGCGACTTTCACCGCGGCCTCGTCTTTTCGTCGTTGGATCAAGGCGACGACGAGGCGCGTGGCGCAATATGGGTTGCGTGGGTTCGCCATCGCCGCTCGCTTCGCCGTGGTCATGGCCGACTCCATGTCCCCCGAGAAATCGAACAAATCGGCTTGGCAGATGGCGGACATGGGACACGAGGCGAAGTACAGCGACAGCAGCCGGTTGCATTCTCGAACGCGCGCGAGGACCACTTCCGTGCCGCGGCTGTGCATGCACGCCACTGTGAGGCCAAAGCTCACCGTGGCGGCGAACACTCTCATCGGCGACGCCGGGGAGAAGCAGAATTCCATCGTGCCCGCAAGCTCCTCCGCGGCGAACGAACTCACGTGCAAGCTGTCGAAGGCTTCGGTCAAGCGGCCCGCCCAGTAATGTTCCAGGGCGCTGCAGTACGAAAGAAGCATCACCGCGCGGCAGTCCACGTCCATGACCGAGATGCCGGCCACGACGAAGGTGAGATCGGTGTGAATGGCGTGACCTGGGGACGGCGTCGACGACGACGTTCTTCTGCCGTCGCGGATGAGCACCGCCGTCGCAGGTCCGTCGAGCGGTGCCGTCGATGAGGAGGACGACGAGCGGCGGCCTGCCAGTGGATTCCCATCCACAGGTTCGAGGCTGTTCAACGACGCGGCTGCGGCACGACGGAAGTATAAGTCGACTGCGGCGGACGTACCCGCGGCGCCACGGACGTGCTCCGCAACGGATTCCGCCACGTCGAGCAAGTCATGTGAGGAAAACAACCGCGAAATGAGCACGTGGGCCCTCCGCAACGGGGAGCAAGCGACGTTGCCGACTTCCTTAACATGCTCCCCGGCGATGGCCGCGAACATTGAAAGATCGGCGAACTGTTCCTGCCAATAACGACAATGTGGCCGGTAGGGTGCGATGACGTTCAGCGTCTGCTTCGCGAGGTCGTGGCCGCCGCGATGCAAGCGGAGCCGGGCCTGTGACATGAATGCGACGAAGTAAATGAACTGAACGTCGAGAGTGTTGTCAAACTGCGCCTCGACATGTAGATCGGCGAGAAGCAACGGCGTGCAGGACGACGCACTCAGGGTGGCGACCCCAAACGCTTTCGACAAAGGCTCCTTCCGGGTGCTAAAATATCGCGCCTCGTCGCTCACCGCGGACCAATTTCCTAAGTTCAGGTGGCACTGCAGACGGATCCAACGGACCAGCAGGTCGTCCGCGTCCCCGGAAGATTCCATGTAGGAGGTGGCGGCGTTGGCGGCGCTGCGATACCGGTGCATCATCCAATGCCACACGACTTGATTGAGGCTCCTCAGACCATCGGAGAGAAAGGAGTGTTCGATGTGTTCGCAGAAGTGACGACGAATGTCGGCGATTGGGGAGGAGCCTGGACGCAACGGCACGCGCCGGAGGGCAGGCGCCGTGGGTGACGCCTCGTTTGGATCGGTGTCGCTGCTGGCGCCAAAGACCGCGTTGGTGAGGCTGCCTCGGCGTTGGAGCCCTCCCTCTGATTTGACCTGTTGCCGGCTTCCCCGTCGCCGGGGTAACGGCACCGCGTCGTCAGGATCGTAAGCAAAGAATCGCCGCACCTCCAGGGGAAGCTCGGATGGGTCGGCGGACGGATCACCCCGGACGGACAGTGAATACCAGCGCGCGATCACGGCGGTGGGTAGCTCGGGAATGCCCGTGGCGGGTATCGCCTCCGTGACGCCGCTTCCGCGTCTCCGTGTCATTGTCTCTCCGTCGGCAGCGGTCGTTGGTGGTGTGTTGTCATCCGTTTGGGCATCTCGTCGCTGCTGAACTTTGAGTGCCGCGGTCGCTTGCGCTTCCCGTTCTACGCGGAGGCGTATAAGTTCCTCGAGCGTTCGCCGCGCTTTCCGCGGATACCCACCGAGCAACATGCCGACGGCCCACAGGATGGGCTCCTTCGCCTTGGCCGCTAAGTCGATGGCCCCGTCAAAGTGGCCAATGAACAGTGTCGCTTCGATGCTTTTCCGCAACGTCGACGCCGGTAGTGTCGAGCCATCGCAGCTGAGGGAAGGGTCGTCCCCAAGCGACGCCGGTGAAGCGATCGACGGTACGTTTGCGCGTTGTGCACGAACAGGTGTACCGCCGGACATTTTCGCGAACTCACTCGGAGGGGATGAGGCGGCGGTTGCGAGCGTGGATCCACCGGGACGACTTCCTCCGGCACGGCGGCTATCGTCATCGTCGTCTGAGTCGGAGTCGACGGTGGTGGCCGTGATACGTGCGGCAGAGAAGGCGGACTGCTTCGCAACTGCTCCTGTACCTCCTCGCTCGTCGCTCGTGAACGACATCTTCGGTTGGTCTGTCGTGAAAGAACGCACACGGTGTCGGTTTTCGCGCGTGCACTCCAAATAACAAAAGCAACAAAAAGTAAGACGATCCTAAGCGTCATCGAAAAAATACTCATCCTTGAACATCCTTTTTTTCCACGCAGTGTGTGCCGCCCCGACTTGCACTGACTATCTTGACGTCGCATGTCGCCTTCCTTCCTCCCACGGCTCGGCAACCTTTACAACTCGCGTCGGTCCAATAGGGGATTTGCGTGCATCATCACCGTCAACATAGGAACGATATCGCTTTCCGAAGATGACGGCGCCGCGAGCAACGGCACCGACGATGCTGTGGGGATGGCCCCCTCCGCGGTCGACTCAACCTTGAAATCATCGCTTGTTGCCGCGAGACGGCGATCTCTCTTCACGGCCCACCTACGGTAGCCGTAATGGAGAGCGTTAGCGGCCGCCTGCGCAAAGAACACGGACTGCAGCGTCATCGAAAGAATCGCGTAGATCTTGAGCCACGGCGGCGACGATGCTGCCTGCTTCGTGGCCGTTCCAGACGGAACATTGTTGCACAGCGTCGCTGCGACGGACAAAATCAACCCACCGAGCGCGTTCAGCGTGGCGAACAGCGCATCCAGACGACGCGCGTAGGGACGCACATACAGAACGAAGGATATGTGCATCAACGCCGTGATCGACATGACGACGCCGAGACGCATGCAGTAGGCCTGGACGCCTGGTCGCACACTGCCCAGGCCTGTCGCCAATACCGCGCAGAAGACTTCCTCGACGAAATAAAATCGGGCGGCGTCCGACTTGGAGACACCTTTGGCCGCGTCGATCATGGGGGCGACGGCGTGCAGGAATAGCGACGACGACGCCTCGGCCGGTTCGTCGCTCCGAGCCGACGCACCGTCGTCAAGGACCTTTTTCACCCGTACATCGTTCGCCGACGTTTGAAAGTAGAGAGGGCGCGGCCATGCGGTCGGAAAGGCCCACACCGTGGTTCTTCCCTGGACCGGAGCGCGCGGGACGCCAACTAGCTTGAGCGGCACGAAATGCCACACCGTGCGCAACATGCCGGCGAGCAGCACAGCGGCCGTCAACAGCGCCGTTGCAGCAATGACGAAGTCGATCGTGGTGGTGCCCGTGGCCGCACCATGCGGCGCCGATAACAGCTGCGCGGCGCCACCGACAGCGACTGGAATGAAGTACGGCGTCAGCACCGCGAAAAAAATACCCCCTGCGCGCGCGAGACCAACGCGGTGCGGCTGAGCAAGGCCAAGTGGTTGGCACACGGCGATCCCCAGCAGCCCCACGGCTGGAAGCCAAAGCCACAACGCGACGGTGGCAATCAAGCCGCCACGTAGCGAAGATAAAGGTCCAGCGCCAACGCGCCACTGTACGGGCATGTCGATGTGCGATGGCTCGAAGTCGTCGTCGATGGACGCGCACAGTGCGACACCCATGGTGGCAACGCTTCGGACCGCCTGCGCACCTGCGAGAGGCGAGCCAAACAACGCCCCCGCCACACCCGCGGTGGCAGCTGCGGCTGTCGCGACGTTGCGCGCGGACGCAACGGTCGGCGACGCCCCGACGGCGCTTCGCAGGAGGAGCGGGTCGTCGGAAGCGGTTGATCCCGCGAACGGCGTCTGGGTGGCGCTGTGGGAGCGACTCATCCTTTGCGCCGGGTGGGGTGCATGATCCAAAAGCGTTGAACTGTACCGCCGTCGCCGCACACGGGTCGCCGTAACTGGCGCATGACGACGTAGTGTGAAGGAGCGGTCACTTGGGTCGGTCGCATTGGGCGTTTCGATGTCATTCGGTGGTGCGTGGCGGGTGAGTGTCGACGAACGCATCTGCGCAGTCGCGTCACTTCGGGATGCGGTCGTTGACGGCGTGCGACGCGCAGCAGCGAGCTGGTCGCTGTGCCGCAATGTAGCGGCGCAACCGAATCCGTGGAAATTCGGGGATGCCGAGGCAAACGTCGTCGCAAAAAAAATCGCTTGAGATAACACTGGCAGTCTGGGGAAAACATCGCTCGACGAAGGGCACTTTGGCGTGACGAACGCTTGCACGTCGAGGTTCGTCGGAACGTGCATCGGACCAAATTTGGTCCCAACCCCTGCAGTGTCAGGTTCTACCTCGCTCACAGCGGCACCACAAACCACGAAGGTGAGCGCCCAAGGCGGCAACGTGATGACGCTTCCGATTGTCTCATCAGCCCATGCTGAAAGTGTCACCGACAGGTCCAGGGTCGCCGAGGATGTGGCGATAATGTCCGCGGCAACAAACGTAATATTGCGGTTCGGGACGACTCCATCCACTCCGAACGGAAAACTTGAAGAAGTATTTGGCGGCGCCAGCATCGTGATCATCGTTCGGCGATCCCCTGCGGCGCCAGCGAGGGACAAGACCATCGCCGCGGTCTTCGCACGGACCGACAGGTTGCTGCGTGGGTGGCTGGCGATAATCACGGCCGCGATGTTCGGACCGAGTGTGATGTCCCCGCCGACTTCCAGTGAAACGACACTGAGTGCCACGGCGAAGGAGAGCTGCGTCTCGCAACGGACGACCGACTCGTCGATCTGCATGCGGAGATCGCCTCTCAGGATCGCTCCGTGTGAATGCACAGCCGACAAGACCGCGACGGCCACGACGTAGTTCGCTGGCGTTAGCAGCCCATTTACTGCAGTTGGCTCCGAGTCGTCTCGGACAATCATTGAGAGATTCTCTAATACCATCACGCCGCACCGGCCAATGTTTCCCACTACGACCACTAAGGCCGCGTGAGTTGCCGACACCGCATCGACCGTCGAGTGACCGACGTCCAGCGAGAGGTTGGTCGCATTGAGCGATAGGACGTCTTGAAAAATGAGGACGGCGACGGCGATCGCATACCAACCCGTCACCGTCCTCGCAGTGACGGAACAGTTTTGAAGCGAAATCGCGATGTCTCGGCACTCGACGGTGGTGGATCGGTACGACGCCGACACCGTCGCGATGACAGCGAGTTCGCCTGCTCGGGCGAGCAATTGACCTTTTCCGACCCCCGATATCATAGCGCCTTGCACGAAAAGGGGCATCCCTTGATTGTGCAGCGTGATGCAAAGAATCTGAGACAAGTAATTGGACACCGCCGAAACGTTGCTCTGCCATGCCGCGAGCGAAACATTCATCACCGACATGGCTAGCACTCCCTGAACGGCGCTGATCGACAGCGCCGACACGATAGTCGCCTCGGCGCTCGAAACATTGATCGTGCTGCGCCATGCTTGCAGGCCTGCGCGTTGCACCACGAGCGAATGACCGTAACCATATTCCGCGATGACCAATACCGACGTGAAGTGTCCCCTACCTCCTGTTGCCTCGACGATCATCACGCTGTCGACCGCGATGAGGCAGACATCTGTCGCGCGACACGGCGATTCCCAGCTCTGGTCGTTGCACGTGACACTGAGCGCCGCGGTGAATGAGCCCGCAGCGAGGACTGTCACGTGACTGCGTTCGACGAGGATCAAGGTTGCATTCACATCGAGTCCTCGGTTCCAAAGATGCACCACGATACAGGCGACTTGGTGATAGTTTCCAGTGGACGTGACAGCGACGTCGGCGTCGCGAATGAGCAGCACCGTGTCGGAGACGACCAGCCGCCCGGTGCCATCCATCCCTGCGATCGCTGCGACGCTGGAATAGGGACCGACCGTGGCGCAGGTCACGACGCTGCCATCGACGATGCTGACGGTGACGCGCCGAACCGTGGCGCCCGGAGCACACTTTTCCATGGCAAACCCCCCGACGAGGCAGTTGTGATTCGCTTGGCACGATAACGAGGAGTCGCCCTGGCTCACGATGACCACATCCGACGCGTTGACCTTCGAATACCCGAAAGCAGATACGCCGAGAATGGAACCTTGGGACGTGCCGACCACTCGGATGGTCGCCTCTCGGCTGGACAAGACAACGTTTTCGAGGCTGACATGGGGCGTGTGGAACATCGCGACGCTGGCGACAGCAATGACTTGTAGTTCCGCCGTGGCGTAGACGCGGCTGTCGTATATCGACAGCTGAACGTCAGAAGCCACTATCGCCGGTGCACTGGACGCCCCGATCGCAGCGAAGAGAACGATGCTGCCGGTGTTTGCGATGGCGGACACGACACTGGTGAATAGAGCCACGGTCACGCCACTGAGAGTGACATGGCCAGAATCGGTGAGCGACCAGAACGACATGACCGCTGCAACATGATCCTTCGCCCATGCCGTGAAGTTCGATGCATTGACGAAAATGGAGATCGCGGATGCGTTGAGGTCGCCGCCATGGTCAAAACTGATGACGGACGCCACGACCGCCACGCTGCCGACGCCCGCCGCAGAAGTGGAACTGACGTTCTGAACTGAAATGTTGACATCTCGCAACGCCAGTGGCGCCGTCATGTGTCCGCGCGACACAACAGAAATTGTTGCGGCCGCCCACTTTGAAACCGCGGTGATTTGACTGTCGGCGCCGTGCAACTCGGCCCCGTCGACACGCACGACATTTTGCCACGATCCGTGGCTGTTCGACACCAGCGAAAGACAAAACGCGGCGTTCGCGTTTGGGCAGTTCAATACCACCTGCGTCGCATGAAGCGATATGTGACATCGCCGCACAGCCAACACCGCGTTGGCCAAAGAGCTCAATTGCCGTAAAATGATCGAGGCAACGCGCGACTCCGCCTGCGCCGAGATGTCGAGATTGCAATAGGTGACATCAACCCGCCAGTCGTCGACGACTGCGAGCATCACGGTCGCATCCATGACCGCTGTCGCCACCGATGCTTCTTGGGTCGTGATGACACGGATGTCGGTATCGTGAATCAAGAGGGTCGCACGCTGGATCCCGTCAGCCGTCCCATGGACGGACATGACGTACACGGCGTACCAGCTGCGGACCGTCACGTTACAGCGTTGCACAGACATGGTCACATTCGCCACCGCGTTGCTTGTGATGGCGAGAAGGTAACCTGGAAAGGAGTGGAAATCGATGTCGACCGTCCAATCGGAGATCACAATGTCGAAGTTGTAGGCGCCAACGGCTCCAGAAGCGACCAGTTGCACTGCAACTTCTTCAAGAAGGGTCATATTGCTGAGGCGAAGCCGCACGGGCGAAGTCCAATTACTGTGGTCCGGCCGCGTTAAGTCGACATTGATGTTGTGAACGCCGCGAAAAACGCAGTCGGTCCACGACAGTTCGACAGGCCCACGCGGAAACGTCGTGTCGCTATTCAACTGGGGAGCGTCCCTCACGAGGTCGACGATCCGGACCATCGGCGGAGTACCGGTGGGGGCGACAAGCGTTTCACATGACAGCGACACGGTTACGTAACGTGTGTGGGTTTCGATGTCAATACTGGTCGTCGCTGGAACCAGGCCGCTACTCGTTGTAAGCTGAGAGACGACGAACAGACGTTCGCTGTTGCCGCAGAACATCAAACAAGCCACAACGACGAACAAACGAACAAACCACTGCTGACACTTGCGAAGCATCATCGTCGTCGTCTCTGATCGTCTTCTTCTAAACCATCACTCACTGGCTTTTGAAAACTACTGGCTAGGAGAACTCAATCAAGGATCGATCGTCAGGATCGACTCGGGAATAATGCACACCCATCTTCTTCTTGGTCTCGATCAGGGAAGTATTTCTCACATCTTCAACGTGCCCCCCCACCACTCTATCTAAACGATCGCCGCGAGCAGAATGGGAGGGCGTCTATTGCCACAAATCTATTTGCAGTGGGAAGGGAGAAAGGAGGCGACGGGGGTGGGGACGGGGTGTGCTGGGCGTGAGGGGGCCCCCCTCTGCATCAGAGAACGTCGCTCCGGATGGCTGCGCTGATGGCCTCTAATCCGCCTCCGGTCGCGTCGTCCCGAGGCAACCCCTCATCGCGTCGCCGCCGCGGTGTGGTCGAGGCGAGACGCACGATGCCATCCCAACGTTGCTGGAGACGCTCGAAGCGACTAATCTCAGCGGCGAGAACATCCGCCGCATTGGCCGCGGGTCCGTAGCCTACGGCCGAGGACGCCAGCGGCGCGGTGGCGACGGGCGATTTGCGGCTCCCTCCACTGCCATACGCTGTGGCCGCCTCTGTCAGCGCGTCGGTGGCGAACGCAATCGCGGACGGCTTTGATGTGGAAGGTCCATGCTGCCTTATTTCTCCGCCTGCATGGCCGGTGAGAGGATTGGGACGCTTGACCCGCTGGGCCTCCTGGTTTGGGCCTCCTGACAATGCCCGGCGGTACGCGAGCTCCAGCACATCGGCAATTTGCATGTTGACGGCGCTATCAAGCGCAGGATCTGCCGTCCTGGACGACGTGGTGGCCGCCGCTGTCGAACGGGCAACCGCCGTGAAGGCGGCCAACCGCCGTTCAAGATCTTCCCGGCGGTCCGACACGGACTCGGAGTGGAGGAACAAATCTGCCCGGGGGACTACTTTTCTGATGGCCGCCAATTGCTCACCCTGTGCCTGCGTCAACGCGGCCCACCGGTCGCGGACGGCGAGCGTCGCGTGAAATGAACTCTGCACCAACGGGTCGCAGCGCTTGAAAACGGCGTCCCGCAGCATAGGTGGCAACGGTGGGGTGGACATGCGTAGCAACGTTTCGAACCAGGCAGGGGCATTTACGGCCTCGGCGAAACGATGGGCGTCGGACAGTTGCCCTGCCGCGAGCAAGCTGTGAAAGAATCCGGCGAACCACCGGTGCGCCAGTAGCGACGTGCGAGTGTCCAGTTGCGGCTGCGGCTCTACGGAACCGAGGGAAGAAGAGGCGGTGCATGTACGAGATGGGTCAACCGAACGTGACGGTGGTGGCAACTGGAACCAACCCGAAAACTCGATGCCGCACTGCGCGATGCCTCCCGCAGCGGAGTGGGTACTGCAGACGTCCTTCGACCCGTGAAGCCCTTCCTGACGTTGGGGTGTTAATGGCTTTGGCCACGCCCATTCCAGAAACCTCGCATTGATCGCGTCAGCGATGCCGCCGATCAGCAGCGATTGCCGTGTGAAAACCATTCGCGCCGCATCCGCGGCGGGCTGCGCAACGTTGATCACCGCCGATCGGGCGGCGGAAGCAGACGAGGAGGGTTGCCGAGCTGACCGCCCTCCATCGCACCCAGCAGCGGCCATCGCGCACCTCGCTGCACACTCTGTCATGGCCGCGGCACGACGGCGGCGTGGAATCGTAGTGGTGGAACCGGTCCCATCGCTGCCGTTGT
>ERZ1292633.1353-Hain-H41-02um-R1-1353-length-26637-cov-21_pt1 | contig 26637 bp, 25 predicted proteins | sample MGYA00564406_ERZ1292633 | MGnify/ENA primary metagenome ERZ1292633 (study PRJEB36523, sample SAMEA6512639) | groundwater metagenome | collected 2019-01-08 | study: AquaDiva: Metagenomics assemblies of 32 groundwater samples | reverse complement strand
ACGGTACTTCAAGCACCACCGAAGGAATATGATACACGGTCGCAAGCTCCTCGGTATTGAGGATCATTTTTTGCTGTGCGCGGGAATTCGTGAATTCCCGTTCGCGCGCCCACGTATAGAGCCGCCGCTTGCGCATGTATTCGCGTGTTTTTTTGAACGCATAATTGATAGAAGGGATCACCTTGCTGTTCGGCTTGAACCCGTTGAGATTGTAGGTCGAAAATTGCTTAAATGAACCGAATACCGCTGAGACGTTTGTCCGGTCAAACACTTCCCGCCGCGCGATATACACGATCCTGATGACCGCCTCAAACCCATGCTTTGAAATGCTTTCTTCAAGCGCCGCGACGACATCTTTCGTGCCGGGCGATAAATGCTGCATGAGGGTTTCCGGCGTTGGTCTTTCTTCTTTCTTTTCAGATCCCCCCGCTGAGATCTCGCCCATCACAACCGCGGAGAAAAGATCATAAAAGAATTGAAACACCTCTTCCACGATATTTGATGACGCCACTTTTGCGCCTTTCTTCCCGATGATCCGATCGATCAACTGCTGTCCTTTTTTCTGCCATTCGGTGCCTACAGGCTTTATCAGATATTGCAGCCACACCTGCTCTCCCTGTTTCAATTCGCCAAGCACTTCCATCAGCGAGGCAAGCGGGTCGATGTATTTCTTTTCCGTCGACGGTTCTTCAAAAAATTTATACGTGCGTATCGGATACGCATCGTCTTTGGTGAACATAAGTTCCATCCCGAACAGATCGTACTCTTTATTGGGAATATCCGCGGGAAGATCATGCATATAATCGGCTACCTCGGTGATCTCCGCATCTTTATATTGCGCGTATATCTGCGATTCAACGATCTTTTGGAACTCGCGCGGCGTGCGCACATAAAAATGAATGGAACTGTTGATGCCGGCGATCTCCATTGAGATATACAGCTGATGCTTGCCGTCCCACCACTTCTCTTTGAGGCTTATCGCCGGCTTATGCGCCGCGTGGAGACCCCCAAAGACCTGCTCCATCACTTTCGGCGTCCGTTCCACAGCGTGCGGAATTTTAAGCTCCAGGGTTATCCATTCCGCTTTCTCAAAATATGCCTTCCGCACCCACTTCAGCCACACATCCCTCCATACGAAAAAAAGGATGAAGGGCGCCGCCATCCATCCCCACTGATACATGAATTGTAAAACGCTAAGAAGTTCTTTGGGAACCATTTTTTTATCGCCTGAGCGCGAATTTCCCGTCCGCTGTTTTCTCGAAATTCGTCTTATTCTGCAAATTGAGCAAAATAGTGTTGAGCTTTACGTTTCGTTCTTTCATCACCGCATCAACGATTTCCTCCTTTGACAGCGGCCGGCCGGCATCACCGAGCACGCGCATAAGCACGTCATATACCTTACCGGGTTGATACCCCCAATCGGAAAGCGCGTACATCCCCCGCCCGACCAATACGAACCGGCGGTTCTTGATGAGCTCGTTATGCACGGTCTGCGGATGCGCCTCTTTGCGCAAGGCAAATGTTGTATTGATATGATCAACGATCTCTTTGAAATGCATCGGGCGAGCGTGCTTTTTCAGCACGAGATACGCTTTATCGCGCACGCCTCTTGTATTGATCTCCGGCCAATGCGCCATCCCATATTCACCATAGACATTCGTACCGATCGTTTTTGACGCGGCCAAGTGCGATTCAAGCACGTGCGCGCGTTTTTCATCACTCATTTCGGCAAGCCACGAAAGCACCTGTTCCTTTGACACGGTTTCTTTATGCGCGTGCAATTGTTCTTCCACTTTTTCAAGCGTGCGCTTCGCCACGGAAGGATTTACGTTTTTCAGCGCCCATACCGCGTGGAATTTCTCATTTTCGGGATGGCGCACAAATTGATCGTGCAACGACAAAAGGAAATGAAGATACGCGCGCGCAATCTCCTTTTCGAGCGTGTCGGAGAAGAATTTCCGCGCGTCCTCGTCAAATAACTTGTGCTCGGGACGCATCCCTCCATGCTCATTGAAATGCGCAATCATCCGTTCATAGAACGGATCGAATTTCTCCATATGCTCCGACTCAAGCAGTGCCGCCTTCGCATCGTTTTCGATCTGGCGCACCCGTTCGCGGGTAATTTTGTATTGATTGCCGATCTCTTCAAGCGTCCGCCGCTTGCCGTCCTTCAGACCGTATCGTTTCGTGACAACATCGCGCTGCCGATCAGGCAACGGCGACAAAAGCACCGTGATCGTTTTCGGGATGTTGACGTTCACATTGACAGTTTTTGCGTTCGTTGCCATTGTTATGTATTTTGTAATACTACAAAGATAGCATAACATCAAAATTTAGTCAAGTCGGCGCGAGCGAGCTGACACAAAAATCAATAGATGTTTTTTCTATGCCCTATTTTGAGAATAAAAATCTTCTCTTTCTCTACATCAAAAATAATTCTGTAATCACCCACTCTGTAACGCCAACCGCCAAATTGATAATCCGTTAATCTTTCTGCGAAATCCAATGGATCGTTTTGAGATACATAGAAACTAAGTTTGTCGTTAATTCTCTTCTGAGCATCCTTATTAAGTTTCGATAATTGGCGAAAAGCGCTTATGGAAAAGATAATTTTCATAAGGCTATGACAATTTCAGTTTTCTTTTTACTTCTTCAAAACCTAAAATTTTGCCTTTCGCAACTTCCCCTCTCGCCTTGGCAATTTCTTTCGGCAGCTTCCTGGATTGATACATTTCAAGATTTTCCTTCATCATTTCAAAATCCTCAAGCGGCAAAACGACCACCGGCACTTTTCCGATCTTTTGAGATTTTATATTTTTTAATTTTGATAAAATTGATGTATTCATATTGATACACTATACCAGCGCAACACGTAAAAATCAATAATAAAATCTAAGCCGCGATAAGCGACCCTATTTTCCGCCCTTGCACGGCCTTCACGATGCTGTCTTTTTTGAAAATATTGAACACGAGCACGGGTAGTTCGTTTTCCATCGCAAGCGTAATTGCCGGCATATCCATAACCTTCAGTTTTTTGACCATAACATCATGATACGTAAGGCGCGCGATCTTTTTTGCACGCGGGTCGCGCGCCGGGTCGCGGTCATAGACGCCGTCTACCTTCGTCGCTTTCATCAAAATATCCGCGCGTATCTCAAGCGCGCGCAAAGCGGCCGCCGTATCGGTGGAAAAATACGGGTTGCCGGTGCCCGCCGCAAAGATCACCACGCGTCCCTTTTTCAGGTGCTCAATCGCTTTCTTGCGGATATATCCTTCGGCGATCTGAGGCATCGCGATGGCGCTCTGCACCCGCGTATCTATCTTCTCGCCTTTGAATGCGTCTTCAAGCGCGAGCGCGTTCATCACGGTCGCAAGCATCCCCATATAATCGGCGGTCGCGCGGTCCATCTTGCTGTTTTCAGCAGTCGCCTGATACCCGCGGAAGATATTGCCCCCGCCGATAACAATGGCAACCTGCACGCCCGATGCAACAACCTTTTTCACCTGCCGTGCTATCACCGTGGCTATCTTCGGGTCAATACCATACGGATGACTCCCTAAAAGCGCCTCGCCGGACAATTTCAATAAAACTCGTTTATATTTCATATGTATATTTTACGCGATATCCGCCGCAGTAACCATGATTGTATCCCCTTCAAGATACTCGCCTTTGATGATGCGGTCGGCGATCCTGTTTTCCACGTGCTCCTGGATATAGCGCCGCATCGCGCGCGCGCCGAAATCAACATCAAATCCTTTTCGCGCGATCGCCTCAAGCGCATCGTCTTCGAGTTGGAACACGTATCCTTTTTGTTCGAGCCGTTTTTTAAGATCCGCAAGCATCAGCGCGGCGACCTGCTTCACCTCGTCTTGTATAAGCGGCTTAAATACGATGATCGCGTCAAACCGGTTCATGAATTCCGGTTTGAACGTATTCCCTTTCAAGAGATGTTCAAACAGCTTCATCTGGATCACCGCAGAATCTTGCCCCAGTTTCACGTATTCCCTGATAAATTCAGAGCCCGCATTGGAGGTGGCGATGATGATCGTATTGCGAAACGACACTTTTTTCTGAAACGCATCGGTCAATCGCCCTTCATCGAGAATCTGAAGGAAAAGATTGAGGATGTTGGGATGAGCCTTCTCAAGTTCATCGAGCACGACGATGGAAAACGGGTTCGCGCGCACCGTGTTCGCAAACTGCGCTTCCGTTTGCGTATCTACATTCCCGATAAGCCGATTCATGGAATCAGCGCTTTGGTATTCCGTCATATCAAGCCGGATCATGCGCTCTTCCGCGCCGAAATACACCGCCGCAAGGGCTTTTGCGGTTTCCGTCTTCCCTACGCCGGTCGGACCTAAAAAGAGAAATGTGCCGATAGGGCGTTTGCGCTCCGTAATGCCCGACCGGATGCGCCGCAACGCCGATGCGATCTGCACGATCGCTTCATGCTGGCCGATAATGCGCTTATGGAGCAGTTCCTCCATATTCAGGAGCTTCGCCTTTTCATCGCCTTCAATGCGCCCGAGCGGAATACCGGTCTTTTTAGATATGATTTCCGTCACATGATCTTGCGTCACCACCTTCCCCACGACCGGGTGCGACGCAACGAACGAAAGCGTCTCGGTCAACAGCGAGATCGCCTTTTCGGGAAATGGCACATTCTGGATAAATGAACCGGACGCGCTCACCGCCTCCCATAGCGCGTAATATGAAATAAGCAGTCTATGTCTCCGTTCCAGCCTCGGGGTAATATCTTCCAGGATCGTAAGCGTCTGTTCTTCATTCATTTCCCGCACTTCCACTTTTTCAAATAGCGCCGCAAGCGACGGCACGCGCTCGATGTTGGTGTGGTACGACGCGTGATCGGTCACCGCGATCAGCTGAAACCGGTCCGATTGCAAATGCGGAATGAGAACGCCTGAAATATCGATCGCTCCCACTTCTTCCCTGTGCTGCGGGCCGACAAAATTATGGATATTATCGATCACTAAAATAATGTTGCCTGCCCGTTCGCATTCCATGAGCAATTTCTCAAACAGGTCGATCGCGGTCGCCGCATCCCGCGCGCGCGCAAGCACCCTGTTCACATCAAATTCAAACACGCGCTTATGCATGAGCGACGACTGCGTCGTGCCGAGATATACGCGCTGGGCAAATCCCCGCACGATACTAGTCTTGCCGACACCCGATTCGCCCACCAGCACCACATTGTTCTTGCCAGCCCGCGCAAGGATCGTCTCGATCTCTTCCGCCTCTTCCTTCCGCATAAGAATATGCATATGCTCTTCGGATTGGACGCTCCGCACCGCGACCTCCTTTCCATACGCATTCAGCGTCGGCGTATACCCGTATACCCAATCGTCCGCGAGTCCTTTGACGTTGCGGAAATTGTCGGCAAACGGCGGCGCCATCTCATATTCCCGGTAATACTTCTCCCCCCATCGCGCAACGTTATAAATATCTTCTTTCTTCACGCCGAAATCAAAAAATAATCGCTGAATGGTTTTATCTGCCGCCACCACGGCGGAAAAAAGATCGCTATACACTATCGCAGTGCCCGCATGCGCCGCCGCGCGCGCAAGCGCCTCGGTGAGCACCGCATCGCACTCGCCGGAGCATAGAGGTTCCTCGGGAGGGCGCTTGTACTGCGAGTTCATGATAACTTCAACACTTTTTTCAAATTCATCCCTATTGATCAATAAGCGAAGAAAAATAAAATCGGCTCGGCGCTCTTTGATGAGCGCGAACAAAAACACGATGGGCGAAATAGTTATGTCTTTTTTCCGCGCGAGCACCGCGGCGCGCGCAAGCACCCGCATTGCGTCAAAATCGAGATATTCCGCAAAGTTCACAGCCGCCCCTGTGCGCACATATTCATTGGCCGCCGCCGGAGGCATCGGCGGCTTCGCGCGGCGCAGGCGCATGAGGTAAAACATCCAAAAAAAGATGCACCAGATATTTACCGCGACAAGCACGAGAAAAAGGCCGAGCGATTCGCTTTGCGTGAGATCGCCGACCGCAGGATTTTCCTTGGGAAATAAAAACAGAAGTAAAAACAGCACAGCAAGCATCCCAAACAGGATCTGCGCGGGAATCACCATCCAGAGAGGATAGCGCACCGCTTTATGCATTTCAGATGTGGAAAAATCAACCATGGGTGATCGCTAATAAAAAAATAGTTTCATACCGAAGTAAAAAAGATACAACGAAGCAAGCGGCAAAAGGATCCACCCCGCCAAAAACACAAATCCGATACTAATAATGAATATCTCAAAAATAAACCCAAGCGCGATAAAAAACGTCCGCAGTATCACCCCGATACCACGCGACATAAGATTGCCAAACAGCGCAGAGAACAGCTGTGCCGGGTCAAATGTCTTAGGGTGCCCGTACCAATACCGGTGCCACGGAGAAAAAAACGTCCGCACCAAAAGCGGCACGGAAAAAATGCGCAACCCGAAATCAATATAAAACAGCCACGTCCGCGCGACCCGCACGGTTGATTCCACAAACAGCCAGCGCAAAAACAAAAGTGGAGTGCTCTCTATTTTCATTACCTCTATTTTATCAAGTATTCCACCGACTCACAATGACTCCTATACGACTTCATGCAAAAAAATCATCCGTTACACCTCCTTAGACAACCGCACTTGTTTCGTTATTTCCTGCACGACGTGCTTCATGTCGCTGACAACATCCTTGTTCTTATATTTCTCGCTTATCTCGATTGGCACTTTTTTTACCGTATCTGCGGCGGAAAGCGCGACGATCCAACTCGTCACATCCTGATTAGGATAAATTTCCTGCCACCAATACATCCATGAACGCACATCCGTTGCATCGGCAATGCACGCAAGATCGAAATAATCCTTATATTCATCTCGTCCGCATACCGCCATTAATTTCATCACGGCGATATCTTTCATGCCTGCAATCCGGAAACAATCGACGGCTTCCACAGGATCCAATAAACCGTCGAATCGAGAGATAAAAGAAACTTTTATGCCGTTAATGATGCACCACAACGTATTTTTTTCCTCAAAAAGGATCTCCGTTTTTACGGAAGAGAACGTTTCACTGATATTTCTTTTCAATGATATAGTGTCGATCGGTTTTGCGATGAAATAATCCAGATCCACACTCTTTCGGTGCCCGATGCGAAGCGCGAGCGCCGTTCCGCCGGCAAGGTAATACTCCGGATCAAAAGCATCAAAAATGCCGCGCGCGGCATCATGCATCGCATCGGTTATCATTTCGCGATGAAGCGTCATGCGAAAAGAAAATTCTTGAGATAATGATATTTCTTTTTTGGAATGCTCGCCGGCTTCATCGCCGCAAATACCTGTCGAACCGCATCATCACCATATTCCCGCATTGCTTCTATAATAAGAAAAATGCCTCCATACGAAAGCACGCGCCGAATGATGAGATCGGGAGACAAGCCACCGATCACATCTTCGCTGAAATCCCATAAAACTGCCTTGATATCTCTTTTATTCATAAAAACATTATACCATTTTCAGCATAAAAAGTACATACCAAAAAGTATGAAAAAAAGCGGGTGATCATGTAATTTCAGGCGAAAATTACATCTCTTCTAAAAACAGCCAACGAAAAAACAGTAATGGAGTGCTTCCGATTTTCATTGCCTCTATTTTAGCAGTTTTCTCCCGCAACAACAACGAACGAAGAAGGAATTGGAAAAAACCGCGTTTTATACTACGATATGATACATATGGATTCATTTTTCAAGCGCACAAAGCAACAACTATACGCCATGCTACGCAAAACGGAGAAATACACCAAAGCCGATATGGTGTATCTTGCTAAAGGCGGTTTTTGGATAACATTCGGTCAATCCATAAGCACGCTTCTTTCCTTGGTCCTTATAATAGCCTTTGCCAACTTGTTGCCAAAAGAAACATACGGCACCTACCGCTACATCCTTTCTCTAGCAAGTGTATTAAATATTTTCACACTTACCGGAATGAACAGCGCGGTCGCACGAGCTGTAGCAATTGGAAATGAAGGAGCGCTAAGAACCTCCGTAAAATATCAACTCAAATGGAACGTCTTGATGCTCGTAGCGTTCTTTACTCTTGGAGGATACTATCTTGCAAATGGAGATATCCAATTCGCCACATCTTTCTTTATCTTGGGCATATTTGTCCCTTCCACTCTCGCCCTTAATACATATGGAGCATATCTTGAAGGCAAGAAAGAATTTAAAATTGCCAGCATTTCAAGCGTCATATCTACTTTTCTCTACGTTGCGGGTGTTTTAACCGCAATCTTACTGAGCGGATCCGTAACATGGCTCATCGCCGCCTATGCGCTTACCACCTTTACCGCAACGCTCTTCTTTTACATATTCACCATCCGCAAATTCAAACCTCATGCGACAATGGAAGCGGGGGAAACATTAAAGTATGGGCGGGAACTGAGCTTCATACGGTTTATCGGACCAATTTCATCTCAGATAGATAAGATCGTCCTCACTCACTTCTGGGGCCCTGCACAGCTCGCCATCTATTCGCTTGCCATGGCGGTGCCAGAAAGAGCGGTTTCATTTATAAAAAATTGGGTTGGCATCGGTTTTCCGAAATTCTCTGCAAAAACGCCACAGGAAATTAATACGGTTTTTTACAGGAGAATATTTCAAGGAATGTTTGTTGGTGGAATATTGGCAGTCTTATACATATTTATCTCACCATATCTCTTCAAATATCTACTCCCTCGATATTTGGAAGGAGTTTTTTATTCTCAGATACTTGCCATCAGTTTTATATTCGCGATGCCAAACCGTTACATCAGTCTTCTTTTCGAATCGCAAAAGCAGTCGCGACAAATCTTTATCAATGGTCTTATTAATAACGCCATAGCCATAACATTGTTTGTTATTTCGGGTATTTGGGGAGGATTGCTTGGACTTACAATTGCACACGTATTGAGTTCAGGCATAGGCATGACGATTAATATTGTCATGTGGGGGAAAAACACCCGGGATTTAAAACATTCGTAGGGTCTTTTCTGCCTCTTCAACCATCCATCTGCTTCCGTTTTTGTACGGATCACCAAAAAATCTTTCCCGGAGTTCTTTCAAAATACCGGCGGGAATTTCCTTGCTTTTATGTACACACCTTAGCAACTCCTCCGGCGTTTCCGCAAAGAACGAATGTTCCAAATCATACTCCTTAAGGTCAAAATAATCTCCCCACTTTTTGGTTGAGAAAAAAGCCACGGGTTTAAAGCTAAGCAATGCTTCTAATACGGCAGTGCTATGTGATCCGACGACAAAATCGCATTTCTCGATCGCATCGGCGATGCCATGTCTTAATATCTTATCCGCGTCGAATTTTCCGAGTATTTCCGGATGATTGTTTCTCAGCCAAATCTCAAATTCATCGCGATAAGGCCTGAATGTCAGGTACACCGAAACATCCCGCTCCTTCATGAGCGCCGTAAGATAGGGTAACACTTCTTGAGGAACGGCTAACTGCTCTGAAACAAAGAGAACTCTTATTTGATCGCCCAGAGTGTGGTCACGATGATCAACATCAGGAACCTTCGTCAATAATGGACGCATAGGGCCCGAGACAAACAACTGACTTGGAAGATATGCCTTGCTGTGTTTTATGTAATATTCTCTCCACCATTCGCTCCAAAGACCATATTTATCGACGGACATCATCTTTTCCCCGTCAAATCCGGGCATAAAATCATATACATTGTAAAAACGGGACGCCGCGCCATGCAGGATACCGATCGTCGGTATGTTATTTAATTTGCATCCCAATACGGCATGAAAATTTCGCTCCATCGCCGCAGGGATCAATGCGACTTTAACGCCAATTATACGGAGGATCATCTTCATTATCCGTATCGCCCATATGTCCCCATGGATGCCGAGAAGATATTGAGTTGCCACAAAAAATTTAAATCGCTCCCTTGGTTCCAGTGCGGTATTAATTGAGTCGAAACCAAATTTACGACGCGCAAGAGCATGTCCACCGAAGATCATACTCATGAAGCGTCCGAGAAATGTCACGGCCTCAGAATAAACTACTGCCCTCTTTCTTGTCCTGAAATGGCCGAGAACAGTCTTCCATGATTCAAGACTGCGAATAAATTCGACAAATGGCAATCTCCTCTTCCGTAGCTCTTCATAAATGAATCTCATTCTAAAATCATAATCCCGCGACATATCAAACTTATCCCCCGTGAACACCATGATGCGAGGCTTTTTTACTGCAAGAAACGGGAGGCTCATGCATGTAAGTATGATCTGAAGGAAAACACCGAAAGGAAAAAAAGAGAGAACGCTTGATTTTCCAGCGCCTGAAATATCGAATTCGCAATTATGTGCGCGCAGAAAACACGAAAAAAGACCTTTATGGGGAACCCCAAAAATAGAGATTCTCTGAAAACTCACAAGATACTCAAGTAGCCTTCTATATCGGCTATACGGAAAACAAAAATAAAGAAAAAGGTTGCTGTAATGTATCCACCATAATTCGTATCCTTTATACGTATAAGACTTCGAGATGCGGGACCCCCCAGGAAATTCAAAATAAGAGAGTTCTTCCGCGAAAGCACTCGCCTCATAAATACTTCCTGAATCGGTCAACTCATTGATATCTTTAAAGACAACACCTTTCTTTTTTGCAGTTACCTCAAAATCCTTATAGGCAACAATGACATCGAATTGCTGCCATCGACCACCCATCATATCGCGGCATTTTTCATCAAAGATAACCGCAACCGAATTTTTTTTTCTACTTTCCAAATTCATTACTGTTTTTTCATAAGAGCAACATATTTTCTCTTTCGCGGATCCGCAGATCTCATCGGATGCTCTTTTTTTAAAAAATATGTCACCTCTTCTCCGGTCCTTGCTCGTATATACTCAAGGACTTCATATGAATCAGGACTGACATATTCATTCCTCTGACCGTTTTTATCAATGATTACATCGTCACACATGATCCATCCTCCTAACTTACAAAGATGATATGCATTGCAAATATCCCAAGCCACCTCAGGATACAGATGACCTCCGTCGATCCAAATCAAATCGAATTTTTTTGTCATCTCTCCCGGAAGAAAAAAACTGTTTTTTTCAACAAAAGTTATGCGGGGGTCCGCTAGATTTTTTTTCTGCTCTTCTTTATATTCTTTCATAACATACGGAGATTCTCGCATATAGCTCGTATGCAATATCGGATCACTATCGGGCAAATCGAGTGTGGTTACCAAGCTGTTTGGAAATAATTTTGATAATATTAATGCCGCTTCTCCTTTGTATGTCCCTATCTCAAGAATATCCCTAACTTTCGAAACCTGACTGATGCAACTGAATAAAAGCGTATGAACGGAATTTTTGGAAGAAAATTCCCCCATTTTTAATGCGGAAAGTACATTATTCAGCTTCGCCAGCGCTTTTGTGTAATCAAAACCCCGTTGTTCGAATTTTTTTCTTTCTTCTTTTTTTACCCTCTCTATATCATAAGACTTGAGATAATAGAGATCCCTCGCTTTCCGTAAATAATTTTTCGGATTAATAAGCCTAAACATTGTTTTCCCGATCTAATTCTTCTGACATCATTTCCAAGGAATTTCTATGCACTTTGTCCCAGCATTGAGGACTGCTGTTTGAATTATGACACGCACCGATAACGTTATCCAACGACCGTAATGGGCTGTCCGGCGCCAATGGTTCATATTCATACACATCAATACCGATCCCAGAAATAATGCCGTCAGCAAGAGCATCGATGAGATCTTTTTCTCGTATAAGTGGCCCGCGGGAGGTATTTATTATAAACGGCTTTCCCCTCATTTTCGCGAATGCTTCTTTATCAAGTAAAAATTCGCTGGTCGGATTCAAATCAGTATGAAGCGTAATGATATCGCATTCCCGATAAATCTCATCTTTTGTTGCTGGCTCACAATGAAGGTCTTTAAGAATCTTATCATCGATAGCAACAATATCATTTACCAAAACCCTTGGCCCGAATGGAATGAGTTTTTTTGCAACAGCTTTTCCGATATTCCCGAATCCGATTATCCCAATAGTTTTTTCCCGCAACGTATATCCCTGTGGTTTGTCCCATTTTCCGCTTTTTATGATCTTGTCATTTTTAAGAAGCCCCCTCACCTCACTTAACATCAATGCGATCGTGGTATCAGAAACGGGTTCAGTGAAGGCATCAATGGTTCTCCGCACCTTAATCCCTTTTGATTCGGCGTATTCCTTGTCTATCGAATCGATTCCTGTCCCCCATTTTACTATCACCTTTAAATTCTCCGCGGCATCAATGACCTTCTTTGTAATTCTGTCATCACCGCATAATATTCCCTCATACTTTCCGATGATAGGCAACAGATCACTTTCTTCAAGCCGCTCTTCAACCGGAATCCAATCAGCATCAAAAGTAAAATCCTTCAACATCTTCATTACCTTTTCTTTTTCCCTGTGCATATAGGGGGCTGTTATCAAGACCTTGCGTTTCATAAGTGTTTTTTATCCTATTTTTTTATTAATACCGCACGCACTGGAGATGCTTCAAGTCCAGATGCCTTGATCGGAAAGCAAATCAATTCATACATCCCTTGCGTAGCCTTCGTCAAATTAATACCTTCAAGAAGCGCTATATTTTCTTTAAATAGCACCTCATGCACTGCCGCCGCCTCGTCAAAATCAGCGACAGAAAGGTAATCGACTCCGATAAGAACAAGGTCGCGCTTTGAAAGCCAAATCGCCGCATCCGGAGTGATTCCCACATATTTCTTCGTAAATTTTGAAACCCTCTTTTTCCACAACGAAGAATTCGATGTCTTAAACAAGATCCTCCGTATACCATTGGGAATCTTTACTTTTTCTAATTCGACAGACGTTATCTTCTTCGCTCTCGGCAGATGGACCACAAAAACAGATCCCATGAATACACTTAAATGCATCTGATCAATCGCCTTTCCGGCAGGAAGAAAATGCCGGGGTGCATCAATGTGGGTACCTACATGAGAATTCATATCTATGGATGTCTCATTGCATACCCCACCCTTTTCCATGTCCGATACTTGTCGTATTTTCACCCCTGAGCTTCCCGGCCAATACGGGATCTTTTCGCCCAATGAAATTGAAATATCTATGATCTTCATGGTTGTAAAAGCACCTTTAAATATTTCGCTGATCTTTGATGTTGCCATGCCTCAGCAAACCTTTCCAATGGCATGACGGTTTTCGTAAATACATCCATGGTCAACTGAGGGAGAAGATCAAGGGCACTTGAAAAATCTTCTCTGTCAGCACCGACAGAACCAATGATTACTTTCTCTTTTCCAACGACATCCTCGAAGTTATATTCCATACCGCCATATGGAAACCCTAAAAGCAAGATCGTACTGTTAACGCGACTTTCCTTCAATATCCTTTCCAAAATGATTTTCGAGCCGGTAGCCTCTATAATAACATCAAATTTTCCCACCCCCCCTATTTCAGAAGAAATACCGGCGATTATACTTTTCAATAACCCCAGTCTTTCCGGATTCCTGTCAAAAGCATAAACTTGATATCCCCTCAAATGAAGTACTTGTGCGCATAAATTACCGATCGACCCGGCGCCAACAATGGCTATTGCAGCCCCCGGAAACAACCGATACTCAATTCGCCGCAACGCGCGCAACACTACTGCCAGAGGTTCAGTCAAAGCGACGGTCTTTAGATCGAGATTTTCCGGAACCTTATGGATGAAGTCACCTGGCATGATGACATACTGGGCATACGCTCCGTTATAATTGATCACTCCGACCTCTTTTCTCACAACCCCTTCTCCTCGCGAAAGAATACATTCCCCGACCACGCGCTGGCCAACTTTGAATCGTTCTTGAAATTTATTATTCGACCCCACCTTCATTATCGTACCGGAAAATTCATGCCCGGGGACAATCGGATACTGAGCAATACCGTCGCGATAATATCCCAGGGAGCCTTCGTACACCTCAAGATCGGTACGACAAACCCCGACGTACTCTACCTTAACAAGGATATCCCCTGGTTTCATTTCAGGCAAAGGCATAGCTTCTATCTCCGCTCTGCATTTTTCCCTGATGATAACCGCTTTATTTTCCTGAGGAAAGAAAATGTTATTTTTCTCGCGCTTGAAATCGATATCTTTGCCCTGATGCCAACCAATATTGCTTGCTTTCCACTGATAATATCTGAATCGGATTATCTCTTCGATTCCCCCGAATGAAAGATTGGGGAAAGAAGTCGCGAGATCAAGAAAAATATTCCATCCCATCCACCCAATGCCGAGTCTTGCTTGCGGAGGATGTTTCAGACCGATCCTCACCCCAGCGATCGCCTCCCGTCTATACCGATTGAATACCTGATGCCACTGTTCTTCATGAATGTGATAAATAGCCGCATTCGGCTCATAATGCACATGATATCCTTTCTCTATGAAATGTTTCGCCCATTCGATATCCTCCAATCCAAAAAGATATTCATCGAACGGATTTTTCTCCCACAATTCTTTTCTAATCGCGGAATTTGCGTTGTTTGCATAGATCAACGGGATATTCGAATTCAACGACGAAGATCCGAACATCCTATGAAAATCCATTTTTTCTGAAAATTTCGATTCTGCTCCCCCCATTTGCCTACCATAAACCATGGCAACTTTCTCATCGCTAAGAGGAGCGATAAGGCGAGAAAGCCATATGTTACCAACTGGGATGACATGGGCGGAAACAAAAACAAGATACTTCCCGGAACTCGTCCTGCACCCGATATTGAGCGCATATCCAAAAGTAAAATCCCTGCTTTCGATCTTTATGATCTTTGCCGAAAATTGCTGGGCAATCTCAAGAGTTCTGTCGGTTGATCCCGAATCAACGATGATAACTTCGTAATCCTGATAATCCTGTTTCCCGATCGCTTGAAGAAGGTCGCCAAGGCGCTTCTCTTCGTTTAAGGTCCTAATTATTATGCTTGTCTCCGCCATATGTTTCCACCAGATGATCTTTTGACATATATCCCTCGACCTTCTTTAAATCTTCCACGGTATCAACGCAGTATGTTTCAAATTCCTCATACACCATTTTAACTTTATGACCGTATTCAAGAACTCTGTTCATATCAATGGATTCTATCCGCTCCAACGGCGACGGTTCCCAGGCATTGAATTGCAAAAGGAAATCCCGCTTGAATGGAATAATACATACTTGCTTGAACATCGGAATGCCCCCTTTTTTCCACTTTTTCCTTGACGGTATCGGTTCGCGTGAAAAATAAAGGGCGAAGTTTTCCTTGCTTACGACGACCTTCGGACAATTCGGATCGGCGTGCTCTTCGTCGCCCCTGATCGGCGCCATCAGATTCACCACTTCGATCGAGGGATCTTTTATCATCGGCATTACGGCAAGATCGATCATCTCGGGCATAATCATCGGTTCGTCCCCTTGGATCATGACAACGATATCAATCTTTCTTCCAATATCCTTTTCTATTTTCAACATCGCTTCCGCGGTTATATCCGAACACCCCGGATGATCGTTCCTGCCCATAACAAACTTAGCTCCTATGGAAATCGCATAATCAGCTATTTCTTTATCAGGCGTGACTATATACACCTCGTCCAAAATCTTGCTCATTCTGCTTCGGAAATAAACATGCCCAATCATGGGCATGCTCAAGATTTTTTTCAGCGGCTTCCCGGGAAAACGAGTGGAGCTCATTCGCGCAGGAATGATACCTATAATAATATGGCGTCCATCTGTCATAGGATGATAGATTAACACATCTTAGCAAATCTGTCCAAATACTCATTCACTGATTTTTCCAAGCTAAACTCATTTTTTACTCTTTCATATCCAGCTTCTCCGAATTTTTTTGCTTTCTCTGGATTTTCCAATAGATCAATGATCTTTTCTGCGATCTTTTCCGGGTACAATGGATTCACAATATATCCTGTAATTCCATCAACAACAATTTCTGGAGTTCCTCCATAACATGTGCCAACCACTGGTTTCCGCGAAACCATCGCTTCAATATTGACCCTGCCGAAGGCGTCAAAACAGATCGATGGCATAAGCACAACATCGGAAGAAGCATATGCAACTTTAACATCCTCTCGTTCTATCCAGCCGGTAAAAATTAGACGATCTTCCATATCAAATCCTCTCGCCATCTCTTTCATTGCTTGTGCATATCCATCAACGCTTCCAGCGATCAAGAGAACAGTATCAGGCACCTCTTTTACTATTCTCGCAAATGCTTCTATTGTTTTAGCGCCCCCCTTTGACGCACTAAGTCGCCCATTAAAAAAAAGCACCTTTTTATCAAGCAAATTATATTGCTTTCGAAAGCGAATAATGGCATCTTCATCAACTCTCCATTCATCTACATCGATCCCATTATATATAACATCGACATTTGCAATGCCATTTTGCATAAGCGCTTCCTGCAACGCCTTACTTATTGCAATGATTTTATCTGCGTACGCAAGATACCGCCTAATGAAAAAATTCCGAATTGGATTCCATCTTTTTTTCGCCTGCCGAAGGTGATCGCGCCATGTCATGCGATAATCAAAATTCTCCAGATACTGTTTTGTTTCCAATTTTCCAAAACTAAAGGTCATCGCATCACGCGCGGTAAATATAACCGCTTTTGCATATCGTTTCGCAAGCTTTAAGCAATGATATGAAAGATAAAAATGGATGTTGTTGGCACACACTATATCCGGCCTTAATCTTTTCAATAATTTCTCTACCTGGCGAACTACCGGCCTGTTATATAAGCTCAGATACGAGCGCCATTTATCTGGATAGTTATTTGCTATCCGAAAAACTTTTAAACCAAAATAATCATACTCTCCCCCTTCGGATTCCTTTCGGCATGTCGTAACGACGAATATCTCGTGACCAGCATTTTTCATACCGACGGCAAGTTCGAAAGTTGAAATACCCGCCCCTCCAAAGCTTTGTGGAGGAAAGTCATCTTGTAGGAATACTATTTTCATTGAAGCTTTAGTTGAAAACGGAATGAAAATGTATATACTCGGAAGCACCAATACTCTGCGCGATTTATTATTCTGCGGATCAATCCCGGATTCTCTACCCTCCCAACCCAAAACCCTGTCCAGAGGATCATTTGACTATTTGGATATACAGAAAACGCGGAATGATAATAGGTTCTGCGCGCATCATGAAGAAGCACAACACCACGTGGCTTTAACAATTTACTTGCTTCAAGAAGACATCGGCGGCGCTTTCGCCCGTCAACCAATATCACGTCATATTTTTTTCCGAGCGTTGATGGATACGCGACATATTCGTCCATGGGAATATCGGGCTGTTTTACGCTTGTGCTTCCAACATCAAAAAGCGTTAAGCTGACATTCTTATCATTTTTCGTCATATCGGAAATCCGTTCATACCAAATTTTATTATATTCAATACTCGTCCACGTATAAGAAACTCCTTTGTCCTTGAGAAACCAGGTAAAATACACGGTACTCCCACCGCTACCCCATTCTAAAACATCAACGTGCTTCCCATACGATAACAGTATGCCCTCCATTATTAAAATTTCTTTTGGCGACATTTGAGGAAGCATCATATTTTTTCCAGCTTGATAATGCAAAACTGAGTATTTTAAAAATCAAAAAATCTTAAATAGAGCACACTGAACATTTGCAGTTATAATCGTGGCAACGCCACTCTTCTCAGAAAATTCATCAACGGCTTTTTTTACCCCTGGCCAATAACGAGATCCGTAATCATCTATAACGATCATACCGCCTGAAACCAAACGGCTGTAAAAAAACTCAAGGCCATCGCGCGTCGATTCATACAGATCACCATCAAGATAGACAAAACAGAAAGATTCTTGTTCCAACCCTTTTGTGGTATTTGGGAACACGCCTGGTTTGAATATAATATTCGGATAACTTTCCAAATATTTTTTTACATAAGAAATACCAATGTCTTTAAAAACTGCGCGGTCATCACTACTATCTTGAAATTCTGCCCCTGGCAATCCGCTAAATGTATCGAAAAGATATATTAGGCGAGAAGTATCTTTAAATAGTTCTGCTATCAATTTCGCGGTTCCGCCTTTATATACACCGAGTTCCGCAACTGCTCCAGGAAGTTTTTTAGTCAACAGCGCCAGCTGGTAAATCATGAAACATCGGTCAATTTTTACCAGAGTATTCTCGCGAATATTTTCATATAGACCTAAAAACTCCGGGCGTGCATCCCATAACCCGCGCGTAGAATTCGTGCGGGTGACTTTAAATCCAAATTTACTAAATAAGAATTGAATTATTGCCTTCATAATTATTTTTAAGTTTTATTATTATATCATCAATCGCGGCAAAAACATCTTTCGTCATAATAGCATCGACTTGTCTGCGCGCTTCCTCTCTGTCATACAGTCTAGCATTCATTATATGAAGTTGCGCGACTTCACGTGGAGCTACTACTACTTTATGGACTTTGCCGACGGGCGGCTGCTCCCTTTCGTCCATTGGTCCAACTATATCAATAGTTGGAATTCCAAACGCTTCGGCGACATAGATTGGACCCGTGTCCACTGATATAAAGAGCTTAAGTATAGACATCATGGCCTTAAATTCATCCAGATTAAATACTCCTTGAGCATTTATCACTGATCTTGAATTCTTAATGTGGCTCATCATGCCTTCTACCACATCCGTATCTTGCGGACCGCCAAATAACAAAATTCTTGCATTGTATTTATCTATAATATAATCAGCGACTTCTGCAAATCTATTTACTGGCCACTCTTTGATCTTGTTTCCAGCTGTTGGAGATATTCCTACTAAAAAATCATCTTGCCTAATGCTTCTTTTTTCAAGAAATTTTGTAGCAATAACATCGGCTTTTTTTGAAAACGCCAGATATTTTTTTGTGTTCTCTGTGTGAATATCAATAACCTCAAGTAGGCGTAAATACTCCCTCGGAGCATACTGACCCATATGATGAGGCCGCGCCCTCACCAGGCTCCGAAGAATCTTATAATTCTTGGTCTCTAAAGGACACTGGCCGTTTTTAATCTCGGGGGCTGCGATCAGCGGAATGCCCGCAAGATATAAAATAGCAAGATTTAGGAAGCCGGGTCCAGCAATACAGCCGAAATTCGGACTTTCTTTCTTTATCTTTTTGATAGTTGAAAAAATGCTTTCATCTCTATGTATAATATAACCGTCAACATCGGAATTATATTCCAAAAGATGCTTGTTTATTTCGTTGCCAATAACAATAAGAGTGCACTTTGGATATTTCTCTTTAACCGCTCTGAACATCGGGGTGGTACACACCATATCCCCCAATTTAGCTCCTTGAAAAATTATAATTTTTTTAAACTCCTTTTGTCTCCTCGTCGCCTTACCGAAAATAATATACCGTGACAAGCATAAGAACGAAAGAAGTAATATTTTTAATCTGTATTTCATTTTTTAGCGGGTATATTTTCGTTTCAATAATTCAATTATCTTCATTGCTCTATTATTCCAAGAATATTGCTTCGCCTTTTCGAGTGACCTCTGAGCATTATCCTCTCTTTTCTTTTCGTGCGCCAATACGCGCGTAATTACTCGCGCTAGGTTTTCCGCGTCATCCGATTTAAAGAAAAAAGCTGTGGAATCATCTAGGATCTCACGAACGGACGGCAGATCCGAAGCAACCATAGGCGTGCCGCTTGCCATGTACTCAAAAAGCTTCATGGGAGATGTATAGACTCTGGAAATTTCTTCTTTAGCGGAATTGGGAATAACCAGGACATCCGCAGCTTTAAGAAGGAGCGGGATGTCGCCATGAGCTCTATGCCTGAGAAGCATTATATTGGGAATATTTCCGTATTTCCTCCTAAAATTCGCGATATCTTTTTCCGTGCCGCCGACAAATACTGTAACGATATCTGAACCTAATTTCGAAGCTGCCTCGGCAAGAACATCTGCCCCTTTCCATGAATACAAATGTCCAGTGTAGAGGATTATCTTCTTGTCTTGCGGCAGTCCTGTTGCGCGACGAGCATCTTGTTTGGAAGTTTCAATGGAAAACTTCTCTAGATCCACTCCGCTTGGCGCGACAAAAATTTTATTTTCAGAAATACCGAGAGATTTGTAATATTCTTTTAATCCATTACTTATAACCACAAGAAACAAACACCTCGTAAGCAAACCTCTCACCAACCACTTTTTCTTTGCGGTGTGAGCCTCCCAGATGACATTCTTTTTACATAAGCTCATAAAACCAAGCGCAAGTTCGTCTCGGCCATAAAAAGCATCCGCCTTTTTAAGCAAACAATAAATCGTTGAACTTAATGCATACGTTCCTGCTTCCAGGAAAAAACCGGCTTTCCCCAGTTGAGAGACCAGGTCGATCACCGGGACCTTGGTTATCTTAAAATTCCTCTCAACTCCATAGTATGTAAACGGATCATCCTTAATGGGATTAGATCTTTTCGGTACTACAAGCTCAACCTCAATTCCCTCCAAAGCAAAAGCTTCGCACATCTTCATGATCGCCACCCCGTGAGCTTTCTCGGTTGGAATTCGCGCGTTCGCTATGTAGAGAATTTTTTTCATTGCGCAAGAAATAAGAAATTGTCCCGAGCGCCCCGCGAAGGATCAACGATGCTTCCCACAGGATCATTAATGACTTCCTTGGACATTGAGCCGTCGCTTTCCAACGAGAAGGCCTTGTATCCAAGCTCTTGTAATTTTCTAACCGCCTTATCGGAATATTTTCTTCCTAACTCTCCCGCCCAAACCTCCATAATAATACGAGGATTGTGCTTTTCTATAAGACCAAACGCTCCAAGGATTGCTTCGTATTCCCCGCCTTCAATGTCGAACTTTATGGCCGTCGGCGGCTTGTTGCCTGCTTTTACATATTCATCGAGCGTGGTTGCGGGAACCTTAGAAGGAACAATGCGCGATCCCAACACATTGAACCGAGAGCTCGCCGAACTGTCTTCAACATCCGTCGCATTATAAAAATCAATCTCCCCGGTGAAATCAGAAACCGCACCACATGAGATATGAGTATTTTTTGAATAGGAAAAATTTCTATTAAGATAGCTACACAGGCTTTTATTTGCCTCAAATGCATGCACCTCTCCATGATGCGCCAACTCCTCGGCGAGCGCCGTATAAAAGCCCAGGTGCGCCCCAACATCATAAACAACTTCCGAATCTTTGATGTTTTTTATCATCCAAAGAGTTAGCCTCCTTTCGCTTTTATGATGAGCAATGCGATACATGGAAAGTACATGCGCGCCTATGTCCGAAACGGGTAGGGTCATTTTCCTGCCAAAAAAAAGTTCGATGCGCATACTCCCCAAAAACCCGAGCGCTCTTGTCCGCGATACACTATATGATATGTAAGAAAAGCCGAATTTCTTGAAATTATAAAAAGCTCTCTTGAACTTATTATGCTCACGTTTCGCATACTGCATGGAATCTTTGTACTTCGACACATATACAAAAAACCGGTCGAGTAATTTTTGTCTTTTAGTATCCATTTTTATATCTCTATCCTATATTTCCTTGCCCATACTTGAAACGTAAGAATGGCCCAGAGGATGGTCAGGTTATATTTCTCCTTGCTAATATGTTTATCCAGCATTTCTTCCACGGCAGACCAATTAAAAAGTGTCCTCGTTTCTTCGTAATAATTTTGAGACAATACCTCTCTGGCGAATTTTTCGAAATCAGGATCCCGAAACCATTTAGCTCCCGGCGAAAACCAACCGCGCTTTGGTTGATCAAAAAGAAAATCCGGCAAATCATTTCTGAAGGCATCTTTCAGGATCTTCTTTGTTCTCAACAAATCGACTTTGTACTTGCGGGGGAGAGATCGGGAAAAAGCAACGAGTTCTTTGTCTGCGAAAGGCATTCTCTCCTCCAAAGCGCTCGCCATGGACATCTTATCGGAGAGCATGAAGAAATGCTCCGGCAACCAGCTTTTCTGGTCAACCTGCATGAAGCACTCGGCGGGATCGCCTGCACAATGAGAAATATATTTGTCCTGAAAGTATTCCTTGATTCGTGAATCGTCCGCAAAAACTGATGAAGAAATAACTTTTGAAAGTTTGGCGTCTTTCTCAAACATACATTGAGCAAAGAGATCTATGGTGCTTTTATAATCCAATTTAGACGCCTTTTCATACTGATTACCGATCAACCGAAAGAATTTCGGAAGTTTTTTATAGTAATGCGCTGCCATAGCGATCTTATATCTGTCATATCCTCCAAAAAGCTCGTCTCCGGCGTTTCCGGTCAGAGACACAGTGACCTTACTCTTGGCAAACTTTGCCAAGAGCATCATAGCGATAGAGGTGGGATTCGATACCGGATCGCTGTTATGAGCCGCCATTTCCTCGAATGAATCCAAAACATCCTTTTCAGAGACCATGACTGTATGATGGTGCGCGCCAAAAAATTTCGCGGTCTTTTTAGCCAATTCGAAGTCATGATTAAATTTACTTTCCTCTTCTTTATTCTTCAGGTCGAAACCGACGGTAAAGGTTTGAATATTATCTCTGAATTGCGACATAGAAAAAAGGACGGTGCTCGAATCAATCCCGCCCGAAAGATAGACACCGACCGGCACATCTCCCACCAAGTGCCTCTCGACGGAGGAGAGCACCTTTTCTCTCAATATGGCTACCGCCTCGGGATATGAGAGATTCGTCGCTTCAACCGGTTCCTGTCCATACGGCTCTATATGGAGACTGCCGCCCCTTAAGATGAGCGTGTGAGACGATGGTAATTTATAAATATTTTCAATCATGGTCATCGGTTCAGGAGTATAAAGCATCCGAAAATAATGATTGAAGGCTTCCCTATGTAATGTGCGCGGCACATCATGCGTAAGAATAGCCTGCATTTCTGAAGCAAAGATAAATCTCTCCCCATTCCAGAAATAATACAACGGCTTCATACCGGCACCATCCCTGGCGCAGAAGAGCGAGTTGTCTCGCCTGTCCCAGATGGCAAAGGCGAACATGCCGTTGAGCTTATCCGCCACATCCCTACCCCACTTTCTATACCCGGCAAGAATTACCTCCGTATCACTATTAGTCTTAAATTCGTATTCTTTTTCCAGCTTTTTTTTTATCTCCTGAAAATTGTAAATTTCTCCATTAAAGACGATCGCTAATTCTTTTTTATTATCAAACATCGGTTGGTTCGCATGAGATGACAGATCGATGATGCTGAGCCGATTATGACCAAGCGACACCCCCTCGTCGACGAAAACACCATCGGCATCAGGACCACGGTGAGAAAGCGCCTGCACCATTGCCGCTATTTTGCTTTCATCTTTCCAATTAAATCCCGATATTCCGCACATATGTTATCTGCGTATAAAATTTATAATATTCTCGGCGCGCGCCCTCCATGTATACAATTGGACATCTCTAGAATTTTCTTTAGCGGTTCTCTCTGTTGATTCCACGTCCTGAAAGACAGACAAAACAGCATGCGCGAGACTGCGCGCATCGTCGGGCTGAAATGGAATACCTTTTCTTTCCAATACCTCTCCGATGATCTCAAGATCTGAATATACTATCGGGCGTCCGGAAGCCATATACTCCCATACCTTCATCGGGAATCCGTAATCCCTGAAATGATGTTTGTCCGGATATGGTATGACAAGAATATCCATAGCAAGCTCGTATTCAACGACGTTTTCAAACGGCTGTTTTTCTACAAAAATACATCTCTGCGCAACATTTTCCTCTTCCGCTAATTTCATGTATTCATCAATATGTTGTTTTGACCCCCCGACAAATACCATACGGATCTTTTCATGAAGATGCGGAAGCGCCTTGATCATCGTATCAAGCCCCTTTTCCATACCGACACTCCTAAAACCGCCGACATAGCCGACGAGAAATGGATCTGCAGGCAATCCCAATTTCATGCGGTGTGCCGCTTTATGTATTTTTGATTTTTGAATAAAAATGGTCGGATCCACTCCGCCATACGCAACCAATATTTTATTCGGATCAATACCGCACACGGAAGACAGGAGTCCCTTCAACCTCTTGGATGTAGAAATCAAATAATCACTGTTTCTGGATATGTATTTGTCTTTCCAGTTGTCGAAAAGCTGGTGCCAATCTGAACAAACAGAGTATTTGAATCCGAACACTTTTCTCCAAAATAGTGAGATAGACAAGAGATAAGAATCCGAAGAAAAAAAGACTGTTTCTTTATTACTCCATGCATTCAATAGTACAAGAATCGGCATACAAAAAAAATAAAACACCCCTCTGAAACGTCCCGGAGCTCTTACAGAAATAGTATTTATTTCCTTCAAGTCTTCCGAAATGTCTCCCCGTACTACAAATAAAAAATTCAAACCTAAAATTTCAGCGAAGGCCGTGGCCATTGATTTCCAAAAAAAAGGATCTGCTTTCTTGGATGGATATTTTTGCGAAGTCAGATAAATGAATTTCATTTGTTGAGGAGATTGTGTATATGCTCTGCCTTGAGACTTGAACCGTAATTGTATCGACCAACCTCAAAATCAATATCTTTCTTAAACTTGTTTTTATATTTATCTGAATTCCGCGAGGCGATCGCAAAGCAATATATAGGAGCAAACGGCTGATCATTGCATTTAATGACCAAGGGTTCCATCCCGTTTTCCAGAAACATTTTCGCTATTGCCATGGTGGTGGGCCGCCAATAGTCGCCAAAATCTTCGGTGTGATGGATCTGCTGCATTACCGGAACCACTACGATGACGACATCCCCGCTCAAGTCACACAGATTCTTAAACGCTGACTTGAAATCATATACATGCTCAAGAGTGGTATGATTGAATACGACATCAAAACTGCCTTTGAGGTTGCTGTGGATGTTTTGAAGAAGATCCAACTCTATCTCATCATAGCCAACAGCTGACCCAAGACCCTTCCCCTGCCCTCCAACGTTGGACACCGTATAATGTATAACATTTGTGAAATAGTCCTTATACCATCCTCCTACGCCGTCCTCATCTTTCCATCCTGATACATTGATGATAGTACCGGCGAAATGCTGCGCATACTTGTGTAGCATAGCATTAGAAAAATTCCTGGGCCGAATATAATTCTTGTCCAAAATCCTATTGGCTATGCCTTTGACCAGGCGATGGCAGGCTATCATGATATGAAAAAGGGTGCTGTTCATACAAATTCTTTATTTAACTCCGTCATTAAGCATTCCAAGCTGTGATTTTGAACAATACTATCCCTAAAGTTGTTTGCTTTCCTACTGCCAAGTATTTGCGCGACCTTCTCTGCAATGTCATTGATATCCATATTCTTTACAACAAAACGATCGTCCAAAAATCCTTTTAAGCCAATGTTAGACACAAGAGGTGTCATGCCAGTCGCCATCGCCTCAAAAATAGTCTTATCCATGCTACCAGAAGGGGTCAAGTTCATATAAAGCTCGTGCTCTCTATACAGTTTTAGCGCCTCCGGTTGAGATACCGCTCCGGTAAATCCTACACTCCCTCCTAGATCATACACTACTACCTTATCACGAATCATCTTTTCATACTCTGCGTCTTTATCAGAAAAACCCCCCGCTATGGTTGCATAAAATTTTACCCCGTTATCTTTCAGCGCCTTAAGTACCTCGATAAAAATATCAACATTTTTCACCGGAGCAATACGGCCTAAAAACAAGATTGAATTCGTTTTCCTATGTATTCCGAGATCTGGTTTGAAAAAATTGGTATCTACCCCTACGGGCATAATTTTTGTTTTTTCAAACATAGCCGTAAACGACTGCGGGGAAGTGCAAAACACTATATCAGAAAGAAAAACTGCAATCCTCGTCGCCCAGCTGCCATTGGCGTGATTCCGCCACATCGTTATCTTTTTTCCGAGAAATTTCCATACGAGACCGCCCAAAAGCACGTACTCCTGATTCATATGCACAAACACCGCATCATAATTTTTCCGCTCCTGCCAGATATACCGATAAAAACGGAAAAGATATTGGGCGCGAGAATGTCTTTTCTCTTTACCAAGCGAAAGCACTCGCACGTTCTCAGGAAGATGATGCTCGCCCTGTTCAAGACAAATAACTATTACGCTCGCGCAATGCTTCGCGAATTCGGCGATCCACCTGTGGAAAAATCCAAGGACGGAGTCGTTTTCATCTACTTTTTGTGTAAAAATAAGAAGTTTCATGATTGTTCTCCGTTGCGACCATACACGCCCTCAAGTAGAGAGATGTCCTTCCCACTTTTACGCAACAGATCATTGTTTTTTTGCACAAATGCCTCAAGAAGTTTTGCGCCTAGCACGTCATCCTTACATTCCCTCGCATACACCTCATGGAATGCGGCGAAGTCTTTTATGAAACAATTACCTCCCGCGCCGCGCCCCGTCTTATGGATAGGGTTTGCATAGCGGGCGCACACAAGCGGGTCTGCCACAATGGCCTTTCCAATATTTGTCCAATCATGTCCGAGGGCTCGGGCCATTTCGTACACGAGGTTGAAAGTGATAATCTGTGTGTATCCGCTTATGTTATGAGCATATTTAATGATTTCCGCTTCGTCGCTGTCGCAGGTAAGCATAAAGGGTG
>ERZ1292633.1350-Hain-H41-02um-R1-1350-length-26662-cov-6_pt1 | contig 26662 bp, 12 predicted proteins | sample MGYA00564406_ERZ1292633 | MGnify/ENA primary metagenome ERZ1292633 (study PRJEB36523, sample SAMEA6512639) | groundwater metagenome | collected 2019-01-08 | study: AquaDiva: Metagenomics assemblies of 32 groundwater samples | reverse complement strand
CCCCCCCCCCCCCCCCCCCCCCCCCCCCCCCCCCCCCCCCCCCCCCCCCACAACCGACAGAAAAAGTCAGTCAAGGAGAGGAAGGATACATCATCAGATCGTGTCGACGGTTCCTCCTCGACACGAACAACACGACAAGCCGTCTCGCCGGAAATCGTAGGTCCCTACTTTGCTGCCGGGTGGGGGGGGTCAGAAGGACATGTCCGGTTGGCACACTACCGTGCTTCGGCCGACCCTTGCCGTGAGCACTTGCTGGTGTCGCATGCCATCGCCGGCGCCGATTCGGCGGTTGGTGGGTAGATTCACGTAGCGCTCCTCTGCGCCAATGTCTTCCGAGTAACCGCCGCCACCGCCGCCGGACGAAAAGGGGTCCATGCGGTACCACAGGTTTGCGTCGGTCACCGACGTGGCTTGGTGTTGTGCGGGAGGAGCCGCCACGTTCTGCGGCGGCTGCTGGGCTCCGCGATGTTGCTTAATCGCCGGTAGCACGAGTGGAGACCGTTGCGAACTGCTCGAGTGACTTGTGGTCATGGTGGCTTGCATCGCGGCTCTTGCAGACAAGGGTAACGGAGGGCCATCCCGAAAATGGGGCCGCTGAACTTTCGGGCCCCGATAGCCAGCGGCCGGCGGCAGCGGCAACACAGGTCTGTCGACGTCAAACCGCCGGGAAGATCCAAAGGTCGTATTCATCAGGACGTTCTCGGGACTGGTGGCGGCTACGCGGACTTCTCGCAGCCGTTCCTTGGCTGCCGCCTCGTCCCCGCGCACCCATAGCGGTTTCGGACGCTCCTTGCTCGATCCCGGCGGAGTCCGCCTGCGTTCCTCGTCGTGGCGGCCGCCATCGCGCAGGACGGAAGGCTCCGAGTCGGCCCACACTTGGCACCCTTCGAAGACATCCTTGGGCTGCAGTTCCGCGGGATCGGCGCCTGCGGTAGCCCCACCCGCGACTTGACCTCCAGAGGCCGCTCCTGGGGCCGTTCCCGTGCCACCCGAGTCGGCGTTGCCAGCCGCCGCGGAGCCACTCGCACCACCGACGTCGACGGCGGGGCCGGTTCCGGACGCGGCACCCCCGGTTCCCGATGTCAAGCCACTCCCTGCCACGCCCGATTCGACGCCGTCCTCGGAATCCGCAACGGCCATGGACGACATGGCTAACATACTCGCCTCGTTGGCCAGTCCACCGCCCCGGTGGCTCTCCTCCGGCTCATGGAACATCGCCGAAAACTCTGAAAAGTCCAACTTTCCGGAGCCGTCCTCATCGTGATCGGCAATGAACGCGTCAATGTCAATCGTGAGGCGGAATGTGACGCAAATGGAACGAAGCTTGTCCGTTTCGATGTCCCCGCTGAGGTTGGAGCCGCCACCGAGGGCGACGAAGGCGACGTGAGAGTCCGGCACTTCGGAGTCCATGATGAAACGCCGCTTCACGTAGCGGGCCATTTTGGCGAACTGCTGCCAGTCCAGGACGGTTCCCTGCACCCACGACACGCGTTCCAAATAGCAAGCCACCTCATCCAACGACACGTTGAGACCGATGGAAGAAAGTGCGTTGGCAACGTCGTTCACGGTGCGCATGACGCCCGCGGTGTAAAACAGCTTCAGCATCAGGGTCCTCTCGGCAACCGTCAGCCGCGAACCCGCGAGCATCATCAGCCGACAGGCCGCTTGCACCATGGTCAACATAAGGCGCTTGCGGTACTTCAAGGTGCGCGGCTGATTCGAGGGTGCGTTGGGTGACCCTCCGAGGATGGTGTAGTGCCGCACCCCCGCGCGATACCCGCGTGTGCTTGCCGCGAGCATTGTTCAGAGGCCAACACGGGGGGACGATGCGGGGGACTTGAACTGGAGAAACAACCAGGGAACGCCGTGCAATCGACAAGAAAAATACAGGAATGACTCTCTGCGGTGAGATCGAAGGAATAGGCGAAACTAGCCCTGACGTACACTGCGGCTATCGTTGGAGGGTCGTGGGATGGATACATTCCCTTCAGGGTATCATGTGGACGCAAAAACAGCCCCATCGACTGGCAGGATTCACATTACAGGAAAGGGGGCCACGAATCGACATTCGACATCGCAAGTGCTACGCAGCTGTGGCGGTCGCTTCCCCATGCTGTGCGCTCGTCACCGCGGCGTGAGAGTCAACGGGTGGTTGCTGTTCGTTTTGGACCGCGACCTGCGGCTCGACCGCTCGTGGCTCCTCGGCTTCGCCGGGTGCCGTCGGTGGTGCAGCGGCATCGGCCGGTGCTGATGGCCCCCCGTTAGATGATGCGGCCGCGACCGTCGTCGACTGCTCCCCAGCCGTGGACTGGTCCCCAGCCGTGGACTGGTCCCCGCTGGTGGGAGACTCTGCGCCATCCGACGCAAAATCATCGCTGTAGACGGTGGACGCCACGGGCTGGGCGGGCTGGGCGGGCTCGACCGCGGCGCGCGATTCGTTCCCTTCCACGATGGTGTCAGCGGGCTTGTCGCTGGGAGGTGGGGGTGACGCCGCCGCATCCGACCCGCCCGTTGCCGTTGTATGGGGCTTCGGGGATGTTGCCGCGTTTTCCGATGTTGGGGCGTGCGTTGCTGGTGGTGGCTGGGGGTCGGCCGACTTCGATTTGTCGCCATCAGGCCGATCGACCGCAGTTGGCGGAAGGTCTTTCCTTTTTTCTGCATCAGCCGCGGATGGATCTTCTTTGGTTCGGTTTGAGGGTGGAACGGTCCCTGTGGATTCCCCATCCGCGGCGGCAGCAGGGGTGGCGTTTTGGGCCGCCGGGCTTCGTTGCGGCGCGTTTTGAGTCGAAGCCGCAGTGCTACGCTGCGGCCGCTTATCCGCCGGCGAGGCCGCCGCCGGTGGAGACGCTGCCAATCCCGCACGCTGTAAAAATGTGGGTGGATGGAAGTCCTGCATTGATTTCGGCGGCGGCAACGGCGTGACGCTGACGATGCGACTCTGCGGCTTGTGTTCGCGTTGGATTTGGGACAGTACGTTGCGAACGCGACTCTCCGTTGCCACAATGGCATGCCGCCCCACGTTTTCGTCATCGGCGACCACCACGATGGCGGAACGTTGTCTGGACATCGCAGCGATGAAGGACTGCCCGATTTGGTGCTGGGCGGTGGAGCAATCCGATGCGATCAAGGCCCGCGAGCGCGTTTCGTCGCGCGTCAGCGAACCCAGTTGGACGAGCAGCCACTTGGCGGCTTGCGTGGACTTCAACTGTCGGCTACTCCGCTGCCAGGTGGTGGACAGTTCTTCGGCCAATTCGCGCTCGCGAGCTTGCGCGAGCCGAACGCGGGCTGCTTTCGCCCTCTCTGTGCGTGCGGAAGTAGTCGGCGCGAGAGCGGCAGCTGCAACGCTTCCGGGGAGATGCGGAAGCGCCTTGGCGAGTTCGAAACGATCTAGTCGCTCCAGCTTTTCGAACGAAACACGGGCGACTTTCTCGATGCTTTCAAGTGTCCGCACGATGACGCTCACCTGGGCTTGATGCTTTTGCAGCGCGAAGGTGGTGTCGGCCGGATTGCCTTCCTCTTTTTTCCGTGCGCGCAACTCAAACGCAACATTCGGCGGTTTGGGATGGTAGGCTGGCAAGTACTCAAGCCGATTGGTGGTCGTCGCCACACTGGCAGGCGGCTGCGACGACGGTCCCGAACTGTTAGGGAACCCCGCGGACGTATGTGGCACCGCAGCTGGAGAATGCATGGCCTCGGCCGCAAACGGCGCGTCTTCGACTCGCGACTTCGTAATCAGGACGCGGTCTCGCCGAGCCTCCATGCGCTTCACGTGGGCCACATGCCGGGTCATTTCTGACTCATCCCGCCGGGTGGCTTCTAGTAGTTCCCGGTGCGCCCGCCGCTGGATGGCAAACCAGGAGGCTTGCTCCTCGGTCGTGACCTCGGTGAGCTTGACCAGAGCCTCTCGAACTGTTTCGCGCATGTGACGCGTCGCCGCTCGTTGCTCGAGATCCCAGAAAAGACGTGCGTCGAGTTCGGACGTTTGCGCTTGTTGTTCGTGCAAATGCTGTAGAATTCGAAACACGATTTCGCGTTCGTTGATTTCGAGGCGCTCCAGGGACAGGCGGGCCTCCTCCTCGCGCAGGAACAACGCATCCGACACGCGGTGCAGGAAGTCGGCGCTGAGGCGATCTTGGGTACGCGGCTCCACCGCCTCGAACTTTTTAGATCGCGTGACACTGCCGGCTGGGCTGTCCGAGCGCGCTCCCGATGTCGTCGACATGCTGTTGCCAGGGGCAGGGTCTCGCCGCCGCTGCCGGTTGCTTTGAGTCGCTCTGGATGGTCTTGTCTGACGCGGTATAGACGAGGGATCCTGATTATTTTCTGCCGACGCATTGCCCCCCTCCGCGACGGTGCTCGCCGTCGTGGTCCCGTCGCGTTTGCGCACATAGGCAATGACTTGAATTTGTTGCATCCGAATTTGGTGGAGTCGCTCGCGAATTAAAATTTTCGACGCTTGACCGTCACCCCGTTGCCGCAGCAACAGCCACTCATACCGTTCGGATGCCCACATGTCACGTCGTTCGGCGGCTTCCGACTTGAGAATCACTTCGACAGTTTTCTGGAAGTATTTATCTCTTTGATGCACTTGATACGCGGAGTCGAACACATCGCCTTGGATGTCCCGCTCCAGCGTGCGGAGGATGGCCTCGGTGAGCAAGTCGCCTTGCCGCTCCAGCACGATGCGCTTTTGCTCCTCCTCATGGCACAGGCTTTGGACGCGGCGGGCAATGGTTCGGCGAGTGCGCGTGCCGTCTTCGGCCAGTCGCTTCGTCGCCAAGCGCTGCTTCTCGTCGTGGGAAACCACAGCGGATCTCAAGAGAGACTTGTAGTCCTTCAAGACGGCCAGGTGTTCCACAATGACCTCTTGCCGTTCGACCGCCTCGAGATCCTGCAGTTGCCGGCTGCGCAATGCGAACGCCCGGGACGTCAACGGGGACGTGGTCGGCGGCTGGTTCGGTGCAGCAGCAGACTGAGTGGCCGCGGGTGGGGGCGCGGCGTTGGCGGGGGATTCATCATTTTTCGCCGATGGCTGCGCACTTGGGTCGTCATGCGCAGTGGTCGATGACTGGGCATTCGGTGGTGCTTCTGGTTGCGGACGAGGCGCCGCGCCATCCGTAATGGTCGACATGTCTGTCACGCAAAGGTATCGTCGTATCGTCGCTGTAAAATAGTGATGCCGGAACGAACGGGAGGGGAGGGACTCGACGATAATTCAGCAAATATTCTTTCATTGTTTGCCACTTGTGTGTCGCGACGATAGGTCACCCACACCACAGCCACGGAAGTCGCAACGCGGAGGAAGGGGTGGTTAGCGCGCGGCTAGTGGCGGCAGACCGCTCGTGGTGTTTGGCGGCGCCGGCGTGGGGGGTCCCCACGGGTTTGGCGCCTCAGTGGTCGTCGCTGGCGTGCCGGGTGCGTTGAGCGCGAGGTGGAACAGCATACAGGCGGCTACGCACATGACCACGTTAATCACCATGAGAATCACGGTCATCCGCTTGAACTGCGGCGACTCTGCCTGCTTGCGGTATTGATGCACCATGGCCGACGTGGCCACCATGAAAGCGGCAATCCCGACGCCCAGGATCGCGGCGGCCGCGGTACCTTGGCCAATGACGGCGACGGCGATATTGGCCGCAAAGGCAAAGATACATAATATGATGTAGGCGAACGTGGCGAGACGGATGAGAATTCGCGGACCGGCGACATAGTGCTCTTCGATGAATCCATCGAACCACATGGGGAGCGGCATCTCGTGGGATCGCGCGACCGGCTACTTTCCTCGGACGAAGGGTCCAGGGACGATGGGGGGGAGATGTCCCTTTGCCTCTCCTCCGTGAGGTTTGCATCCAAACGAAAACACACAGAGACGTCGACGTGCACTCGTCAACCACTGACAACCACCGACGGACTCTTTCTTGTTGAGCGATTCTTGTCGAGCGACAATCACATCAATTGTGAATGTGAGTCTGTGAACATTTGTGGAAAGGGGGTAGGGGATTCGCGACTTCTTTCATTTAACCTTGCAAAATAGAGATCAGCAACAGCAGCAGCAGCAAGCAACCTAAATACTTGTGCGAAAGCGGCGTCGCGAAACCATAACTGCTGCTGCTGTGATATGAGGCAGTTGTCGTCGTTGGGGATCCAGCCGTTGGGGAACTGTCCGACCCCGCCGTCGACGCGGCCGACCCGCCGGAGATTCCAACGGACGAAGCGGTAGACGAATTCGTCGCGAATCCGGCTTCGACAACAGTCAGCGGCGTCCTGGTTTCCTTGTTGGACCGCGCCACCGAACCAAGTTCTACCGTGGTGGCCCTCTGCGTGAGTAGCACGGAGCTACTATTTTTCAGTTCAGTGCTGTACCCCCAGTCGACGACGGTCGTCACATAGACTTTCGTTTGTGGCGCCAGGAGGTTGGAGGAGACGCCAAAGTACTGCACATTCAGGCGGTACAGTCCGCTTTTCGCTGCGTCGCGGATCATGTACATCTCCGGACCGAATCCGCGCGTGACGTCTTGGGTGAGTTTGCCGCCACTCGAGGTCGAAGGGTGAGCATAGAAGCACTCTTCTCCATTCGGCTCGAAGACGTGCAAGTCCACGTCGCTGTTGTCGGTGCTCCATTCGATAATAACGACAATGTCGGCGACGGACACACCGCTCAGTTTGATGAGGGAGGCTCTTCGGTTCACCAAGAAATCTTTCCAAAAGGCGGCTGTGTTCAACGAGGAGTCGATGCGCGATGCGTCAAGATCGATGAGCTGCGCGTGGGTTGCGGCGTTGCCGCCTGTCGCCACCAGCTGCCGGCTGTAGCTAAACGAAGTAATTTGAGCGAACGAGCCGAACCGAGCGGGCCATGACCCGGCCATGACAACCTCGAACCAGACGACGCTGAGCGCGTCCAATCCAGAGTCCCCTGCGATCGACGCCAAGGCCACGATACTCTGAGGTTCGTAAGGGCGCTGTCGCATCAATCGCGTGCAGAGCGTCATCGCCTCACGATTAAAGCCGAGGTCGCGCACCGTCAACGCCACGTCCCGCGCAAGCGGAACGTCGGCGGACTCTTGCTCTAAGAGCGACGAAAACGCTCGCATGGCGTCGGCGAATAGTTCAATCCGCTTCGCTGATCATCCCACGTTGCATAGGGTCGTTGAGTGGACTGAAGCAACGAGCGGAAGGACTGCAGCGATCCGTTGTTCGCCTTTAAGTCGACCCCGCGGGCCGTGCGAAGTGCAACGAGGCTATTCAGCTTCACCGTTGCAGAGGCAAGGTCGAATCGGCTTGCGTCCTTCGTGCCGTTAACGAGGGCCCACAGATACCAGGGAAGCACGATGGGGGTGTTCCCGCTGTACGTGGCCACGTAGTTGATATCCGCTATGAGCCGCTGGCGCGCGTCGGTTCGAGATGCTACCTGTTGCTTCGTGGCTTCGGCTAGAACGGTGACCGCCGGCTTCGCGACGACGGTCGCCGCCGCCACCAACGGATCTTTCGTAGGATCGATTCCATAGGACGCGTAGTCGGACGAGGATTCGAGCATAAGTAAGGATGCGGACTTGCCGACCACGCGGTACGCGACGGCGTATGCTGAGGATGCTTCGGCTGTGTCCGGGAACGCAAACTCCAGCCTTCGCGTCGCCGCGGAGCCATAGACGCGCGTGGCCAGCGGACTGTACATGACTCGAGAGATCGTGAAATTCATCGTGGCGACGGCACCCGTGGCCATATGGACAGTCGTTAGCGTCACGACAGACGGCACTTGGTTTGCGCCGGCGAACCGCCCGGCGACAACAATGCGTCGTTCTAGAAATGCGAAGGCGCCGTCCGATGTTCGGTCAAGAACGCAGTCGACCGCGCTGTCGCCCGAAGTCGAATAGACACGAGCGTCCACGATACGGATTGGCCGCACCCGAAGTTGTGCTAGCGACACGGCCACAGCGTCCGTCGGCTTGGACAGTAAAAAGTCCCCGCCGCTGGACAGCACGATGTCCCGGAGCACATTCTCGTTGCCGCTGATCACGTTCACGGCGCCGTTGCCGGACGCAAGATAGTGCGAGAGGCCAAATACCATGATTTGGCGTTGTTGTACGAGCGTGATCGCCGAGCGGAGGTCGACGTCGCCCCAGGTCGCGCCGCCGTCGCAGGCCAAGATGACATCCCACCGAGGCAAGCCGTACGCGGACGCTGAATCCGACGATGTCGCTGAATGCCCCTGGACAGCAGTAATTTCCTCAGTCGTGAAGTCGCTCTTCGCACGAGTCGCATAGTCAAGAGCAGTCGCAAGATCGGTCGCGCCCGCCAGTGATACACTGCGCAAAAACGAAACGGCTTCCGCGACTTGTTCTGCGGTATTCGGGATCCACCGTCCAGGCGGCCCTTTCCACCATTCGACCGTGACGTCGAACAAGGCGACGTTGAAGAACGTCACGGAGGTGGTAGGGTGCCCACGGCTTTCCGTGAGCAGCCGTTCTAGGCTCGCGATGGTCAGTTCGTAGGGAGAGCTTGTGTTACTCGATCGGTATCCACTTGACAGAGACGTGTCGATCATAAACAGCAACGTCTTGTTGGCGGTGGTGGTACTGGCTGATGGCGCGAGGCCGAATGAGGCCAGTCCGCCGTTAACTTGGCTCGAGGCAAGCGACACGTCCACGGCGAAGTGGGTCTGGTTGGTGGGCGTCGAAATCGAGGTGCCGAGTGATCCACGGTACGAGACCAATCCAACCGCAGCCATTGGCGCGGCTTGGGCTGGGGCCCCGACGTAAAAATCAAGGTCGACCGTAGCAGGAACGCCGTTTGGGGCGTGGGTTGCGTTGAATGCGTCCGGTGCTATGGTCGCGTACACTCGACCATCCTCAATCCCTGTCGTCGTAGCACCGCCCGCCGACGACTTCGTCGGGTTGATTTCCGTCGGATTTGCCAAGAGCGAATTGCGAGCCAAATCGGCTAACAACGAGTGCGAAGCAGATGAGATGGCGGCCTGCTTGGCGGCTGAGCGGCTCACCGAGATATCCATGAGGACGTTGTCGCGCGGTGAAGGGAGCGCCAGTTGGTATCGAAAGAGCGACGATGCGTTTGAACATTCGCTGCCTAATGGAGTGTTGCACGAATCTCGCAGCTCCACGTCGTAACCGATAGACAAGCGGTGCTGGCGACCTCGAAACAATGGATACACACGCAAAGAGTAAGAGCCGGTGTCGGATTGCTCAAGGAGCGCAGGATCCACACCGCGCCGGACGGCGTCGGTGTACGCTCGGCTCGCGACGGCTTTCTTCACCATCACCGCTTCGCGCACCAGGCCGTCGACCCATCGGCTGTTGCGCATACGACGAGCGGCGACCTCGCTGAGTTCCCACTCCACGGGGTCCTCATCGAAGAGACCGTTGGGCAGCGGAGTGGTCGGGGGCGCTTGGGTTGTCGGAGCCACCGTGGTGGCGGTAGCAGTTTTCGTCAGGGTAAAAGGCGTGGTGGTTGTCTGTCCCGGGATGGTCGTCTGCGGACGTGACGCTGTAGTCGTTTGTGGCGTGGCGGCTGGGATCAAGGGCTCCGTGACGACTTGCTTGAACGTCGAAAACGCCATCGACAAAAACGGTCCGATCGCGTTAAACAGCGTTTGGCGACGACCGGGGGCCGAAGGTGCGGCCGTAGAATTGGTGAGCGGTGCGGCTTCTCGTGATATCACCGTTTTCGGTGGTATGGTCGTTGCAGGCTCGATCGGTGGACTGACGTAGTACGGGTCTTGTCCGAAGGCAAGGTAGTAAGGCGAAGCGGTGGAGGGTAGGCCAATTTTCACCACGGCTTCCGTGACGAACGAGGGCAGGCTGCTGCTCACGCCAAAGACGATGTCCATCAGGACCCGAGCTCGAAAATCGTCGATGCGTACGGCCATTTGCACGGCTGAGACCGTAAAGTAATCCTTCGCGGCGATGCCAGATAAGGTTCCGGTCGGCAAGTCGAATGCGATGTGATGCAGCGGCAGAGCGGTGGAACCGTTTGACTGCCGTCGCAGGTCCACACCCGTGACGGACGCGGATCGTGGGAACGCGGCGCACGCATATAAGATGTTAGTCGCAAGCAAGAATAGAATCGTTGTGCATGTCACCAGTCGCAGCGCACGCACGTCGTGCACTTGTGAGAAAAATCGCATGGGGTTGTCTTTTGAAGTGCATGTGAATTTCGGCAAACCGTGCGGCCATACCTGCTGGCTGGTGCATCGAGGGGGGTTGACGATTGCCCAGGCATGGTCTATCGAACGGGAAACAGAAAAATCGGAACAAAAGAAGAGGCGGACGGAGAGCGAAAAGGAGGAAGGAAGTGCGGGGGCGCGACCTTCTCCTGGCGTACCCGAACGCAAAGTCGGCTACGCAACGGAGGCTCGTCGACGGCATTCCGCGCAGTGTCGCCTTAACCCTTCTTGGACGTCGGGGCGAATCTCGCAACCCGCGACGCTGCATTCCACGAGCTGTTGGCAATGCTGCATGAGCAAGTCCAGTCCATGCCCCGTCACGCTCGAATTTGACAAGTCTAAACTCTTGAGATTCGGGCAGGTCGAGGCCAAAATTTCAACCTCGGGATCGCCGGCAGAGGTGTCGCGAAGCGACAAGTACTCCACGTATCTGCCGAGCGAGTGGCCCCACAGCGTGGCTTCCTCTTTGCTGATTGCGTGCACGCCGAAGGAAAGGAACACCCGGACGCGAGTCTCGGCGTAGACTTGCTTCCAGCACCCCTCGTGGTCCGCGAAGGCCTCTCGCCGGGACAGCGTGCCACCCGATGATTGATCGGCGGCCGCCTCATTCAAAAAGCGAATCCACCAGACGACGTCCATGGCGGGTGCGATCGCGTCCCCTCCCAAGATTTCGATATGAAGCCAGTCCTTGATCCCGTACTCAAAGAGAAACCCTTCGCTGAATAGCGTGCGAATTTGATTCGCCGCCCCTGCCGTGAAAAAATAGCTTGGTCCTTGCTTGGTGGCGAACAGCAGGACCGCGGTGCGGAGTGCGATAATGGGCGCCTTCATCTGCAGGGCCGTCTCCATCAGCCGCTCGATGACGCCCCGGTCCAGAGAGCCGTAGGACGCGAGCGCATGCTGGACATTGTAGTCCGGGCAGTTGAGATGGTCGACTAGAATCTGCAGCGTCTCAGCCGCCAGGGTGGGAAAGCGCACTTTGCCCGTGACCCCGTGAAGCACGAGGCACCGCAACGGGTCTACCGTCTGAACAGGCATTTCGACGAATTCCTTTGACACCACTGTTACTACGATCGAGTCTGCGGAGGGCACCTGCCCGCCGCCGAACGACGGTGATCGCATTGGGCTTCCTCCGGAGGCTGCGTCGGCGCCGGGCGTGTCCCGACGAACGAGCGCCTGTCTTTTGTTCAGCAAAGTGGCAAACTCTTGAATGCATTGCGTGATATCCAGCGCTTCCATGGCGGAGTTGGCCGACTTCAGGAGCTGCGATAGCTTGTGGCAGGAATCGCCCGTTTGTGCGACACAGTACCGGAGTCCATCTTGCACCGAGGTGATGATGCGACTCGATCCGTCGTAGAAGAGCGGCGGCATGAGCGGTGCGTCCAGGTCATCGTCTTCTAAGGCCTGGTTCCTAGCCTCGGAGGCAGACCGCGATCCGTTTCCGCCTCCTCCTCCCACGCCAGCTCCGCCGCCGTTGGGTCCGCCCATTCCATTGTCGTTTGGCCGCTTCGACGCGTGGTCCATCAGCTCACGGTCGTTCTGAAACACGTCGAGCCACTGCTGCTGGAAGGTCTGTCTTTCCTGGAGGGCAGCTTCTTCGGTGGCTTGCTTCATGGACATGAGGGAGGCCTTGTCGAGCAAATCCTCTGTTGACTCAATCACGGAGATCATGTCCATGACAATGTTGCCAACTTCCTTGACCGCGCCGACGTCGACGCTGTCGATGCACGCGAGATCGACGATGTCCTGTACGATGTCCTGCATGTGGAAGTACTTCTCGGAGTCTTGGGCAGAGACGTCCTTCAGGATCATCTCCTCGAGCGTGCACGGGAGTTCGTAGACGGTCGGGGCGCGAATGCGTTCATCGTCGCTGTCGGGGTCGCTATACACTTCATCATACGTCCGCAGCTTTTTTGGCGCGACGGCGCGCGACGTCCCTGGGTCGAGTCGTTGTGAATAGCCCAGGCTGATGACTCGGTCAATTTCGCGGAGCTTTGACAGAAACGTTGGCCAGGAGAAGTGCAACGAGCTGGCGGCCTCCTGCAAGAGCGACTTCATTGTTTGCACGTTGATGTCCTGGCTGGTGGCGTGGTTCGACACGGCGACCTCGACGGCCTCCTCGACGCTTCGTGCGACCGACTCGTCGTCGTCGCCCCCAAACGCTTCGACAAGGGTGCGCCCGTCGCGAAATAACCACGTGGTCACCTGGCGCGCCCAACTTACGAGCAGGGCGTACTTGTCCACATCACAGTAGCAGGCAAGGGCCGAATCCTGCTGGAGCCGGCACACTTCATCGACGGAAAAGGGCTGGCACGTGGAAAACGCCCGTCGGTAGTGCGCTGCTCGTTCGTCCAGCATCGGGATGAACACCCTTGGCCAGAGGATCTTGAAGTAGGACAGTTCGTAGCTGTCGATGTGCTTCCAGACGCAGCGCACCGCGCCTACTGGGGGCGCCAAACGCAATCTCGACGGGGCGTGAAGTTGGCCGGTGCCGGACACTTGGCTGCCTCCCGCACCCGGTCCGGCTGCCGACAAGCTCGTGCCGGAAACCGTGGCACCATTGTGATCCATTTGCACGATTCCCGACGAGACCCTGTGCACGGCAAACACGCACCGGCACTGTCCACCTTCGTCCATCGAAAACATTTCATGGTCAAAAATCTTTTCGATCGGTAGCCCCACGGCCGTTTCGAGGTCTTTGATTGCCTTGGCGAAGCGCTGCTCGAACGTGGCAGGTGTAATCGCGGCGATCGTGGGCTCTCCAGCAGCTGCCGCGGGGCCTCCGGTCGCGCCGCTTTTGGCGAAGTCCAACGTAAAACTTCTTGTACGTCGCTTTCGTTCGTTCAATCCTTGAATCCAGCGCCATTGGTCGAGGGTGGGCATTTCGTCCCAAACGTGCACGAGTGGGGGCAGCAGACGGTTCTCTTCCGGCAACAGCATGACGCGACCGGAGGACGAGGGTGCCGCGACGAGCAGCCCGACGTAGAATCCAGGGGGCAACCGGCGAAGGAGCATCTCGCGGTAGTCGATCGCGGCTTTCACGAAGCGCTGGCAGTCGTAATATCCGCTGGGTAAGAATGAGAGCCGGGTCGATGGGCTGGTAATGCACGTTTGCAAATACAATTGCGTTTCGAAGTCGGAAAGATTCCGCCATTCTCCAAGCGCCTGTGGAACGCTCTCGCGAGTTGGTAACTTTGAAACGCAGATGATGTGGCCACAGGATACCTGTCGAAGAATCACGGGGACGTCGAAAATAACCCCCAAAGTTGAAAAACTGTACGACTCGAGCAATCGACGCGCAGCGTGGAGAAACCTAGCCCGAAATGTTTGTCGGCCGGCGTTGTCATACACTTCTGCCCACGCGTTGATGTCGTCCACCCAGTTTTCCGTGCCGCCGCCAAGAGACAGCGCCCAGCGGAAGTCTTCATGCTCAGGCGTCAAGGTGTTGAGTTCCACCTCCGTGGGATTCTGAACGATGACCTCTGAGAATAAGTTGCCCAGCGAGTCACATAGCACCGAATTTCCGCAGTAGCTAAGCATCGTCAGATAGATGCCTGGAGGCACCTGAGAGCGAGCGTACTTGAGGCGACGATTGGCCATCGCCACGTCCTCGTATTGCGCGCCGGTCGACCCTTCAACGGGCAGAAAACACGACTCGAAGGGCTTATCGGGCATTTCCGTGCGCGACTTCCAGCGGTCCATGGTGGACGTCACGATGCGAAAGCTGGCCTTAATCGTTTCGATGCGATTGCGAATCTCATCCGACTGATCGCTCTTCATCAGAGATAGTCGTGCCACCACGTGTTGGGGAATCGTCGTGTCCTCGTGAAACGCGGGCATCAGGATCGCTTCCTCTATGACGCGCAGGTGGTTGTTCGTCATCGCGGGGCTCTTCTTCTTGAACACGACGCCCTCGTCGAGACTGCGAATCCAGGTGCGGAGCACCATGTCGCGTCCCTCCGGGGTGCGCATGCACAGGCGCAGCAGCTGAAAGTCAGCCTCCAGCGCCGCGGTGTCGCGGGCGGATTCCGAGAGCACCCCGCGCAGGACCGCATTGGCGTCCGGGATGGTTCCGCTGGGGTAATAGCAGGTGTCTTGGCTGGAAAATTCAATGCTGTACGCCCTCATTGAAATGATCAACTCATCGTCGCTGCCCACGCCGAACATCGAACACATGGCGATCTTGAGGCTCTCGTTCAGATAGGTGGCGCTATCCTGATCCCGGAAGGAAAGAATGAACACTTGATCGTCGATGGCGACCGGAATTTTGGAGTATCCTGGCGAAGGAAAGTCGACAAATTGGAGCAACGGATACGCGGCCGTGACAACGGACTCCCCCATTTCGTTAGGAGGATCGATCAACATGAAGCAATACGCCCCGACCCAGTCGCGCACGACCGCGGCCACGATGGGCTTGTCGGCCTGGGAGCCCAAGCGGCACGGGACGGCGCACAGCACCCGCAACGTGCCCGCGCCGGGTTGAAGAAAAGTGACCTCTTCCAAGGTGGCTTCGAGTCGGGACCGTCGAGGATTCGCAACGTGAATGCGGCGGTAGTAAAACGCGTCGCGCAGGTAAAACGCTTTGCTCATGAATAGCGAGACGGGAAAGGATTTTGTTACCGCCGGCGCTGTGGGCAACGGCAGTTCGGAGTCTTTCACGAGGTGGCCGATGACGGACCGTGTGGGTTCGGCGGTTCTCCCGCCCATCGTCGACGTGCGCTTTGAGGCCGCGAGGGAGGCGAGTTGCGACGTGACGGCGTCCGTCACCCACTGTTCACCGTCCCCGTCAAATTTCTTGAAGAGGCTCATGTATTCCTTCGAAATGTTCGCACTTAAAATCGTGTACTCGTCGTTGTTGATCTGGTCGCTTTTCAGGGCCTGTTGGAGCGCCTTCTTGACGAAGGCGATGACAGGTTTCTTGGCGGCATCTTCCTTCCATTCTTTTCGCTCCTTGAACTTCTTCTTCTCTAATACCGGATTCGTCCCGGAAGCTCCCGCCGCGGCGCTGCTGCCACCAGCTGCGGCCGCCGACGCAGAACCGTCGCCGCCAAGATCCGGCAGCTCCCACACACGCTTCTGGGGATCGGCCATGTTCGCGTAGTAATCCTCGCCAGCAGGATTTTTGATCTCCTGCCACGCGTACTGCTTGTCCGAAAGCTGCCGACCTTGCGGCAGCCAGATGATCTTGGACGTGCCATCGGCGTCTAGTTTGACCTTTTGCCGCTGATACGTCGTACTTCCAACGACCTTCACGTCCTTGGACTCTGCCGCTGCGCTGTCGGATTTCTTGTCCTTCTTGTCGGACTTTTCTTTTTTCCCAGATTTTTCTTTCGACTCACCGGCAGGCGATCCGTCCTTGTCCTTCTTCTCCTTCGGCTTCTTTTCCTTGTCTTTTTTCTCTTTGGATTCGGACATACGCAGAAGACCCGAGAGCTGTTGCAAGTGGAAAGGATGAGGCGAGGGGAATAGCCTACTCTGTGACGCGAGTGTAGGACGCGAGAGACACGTGAAACGGGTGGTCTCGAAGCAAAGGCAAACGATCCGAAATATTTTTGCATCTCTCACTCGTTCCTATCTCCGCCAACACGTGCCCTAACCACTCGTGGTTATCCTACAACAATGTGACCTTGCCTGTTCACGTCGAACGGAGTTTACACCTCGGCCCTATCTACGATTTCCGAATCCAAATCAACGCCGCGGTAATGGCGACCGCAACGACCACGATCACAGCGAGACCTCCGGCGCCAGCGGTGTTAGAGTCAACTGGGGCGGCCGCCTTATGCTTCTCGTCCAACCCGGGATCCTTCATGCCGGCAGGCGCGGTCTTGGATGCCGAGGCTCGTGCTGTGGCTGCCGCCCGGACCCGTTCCGCCTCAGATACGTTCCTCTCGGCAGCGGCCTTGTCCGCAGCAGCCTTGTCGGCAGCGGCCTTGTCGGCGGCAGCTTTGTCAGCGGCAGTCTTGTCAGCGGCGGCCTTGTCGGCTGCAGCCTTTTCGGCGGCGGCCTTGTCTGCTGCAGCCTTATCTGCAACGGCCTTGTCCGCGGCGGCTTTGTCAGCTGCAGCTTTGTCGGCGGCGGCCTTGTCGGCGGCAGCCTTGTCGACGGCGACCTTGTCCGCAGCAGCCTTGTCGGCGGCGGCCTTGTCGGCGGCAGTCTTGTCAGCGGCGGCCTTGTCGGCGGCAGCCTTGTCGGCGGCGGCCTTGTCGGCGGCGGCCTTGTCGGCAGCAGCCTTGTCCGCAGCAGCCTTGTCGGCAGCAGCCTTGTCGGCGGCGGCCTTGTCGGCGGCAGCTTTGTCGGCGGCAGTCTTGTCAGCGGCGGCCTTGTCGGCGGCAGCCTTGTCGGCGGCGGCCTTGTCGGCGGCGGCCTTGTCGGCGGCAGCCTTGTCGGCGGCAGCCTTGTCGGCGGCAGCCTTGTCGGCAGCAGCCTTGTCGGCATCAGCCTTGTCGGCGGCGGCCTTGTCGGCAGCCGTGTGGTCATCCGAAGCTGGAGTCAGAACATCGTGTGCCCCAACAACGGAACCCGACGCGGCCGCGCTGCCTTGGGGCGCTGTCGGTTCTGCCGTGTCATCGTCACCTTGTTCGGCAGGCGCGCCACTCGCGGCAGTGTTGACTTCCTGGGGTTTTGGCCTCCGGACGCGTCGTTTGCCGTGCATTTGTCGGCGAGAATAACTAAAACGATTCAACCTGATTAAACATTCGGAGCGGAACACGCCATTACCAGGATTTTTTCTTGGCGTTGTGCTTGCGACGCCGTAAAAACGTCGAGGGGCCTGTTGTTGGCGATCAGTTTACTCCGAACGCGGCTCGTGTGGGTCCGAATAGCATACACCCAGGCCTAACAGCAACCCGCTGGCTACTACTCCATGCAACCCACAGTTGCGTTAAGTCGAAGAGATGAGGGAAATAACGTTATTAAATTGGTGAGGGAACGGTTCACGGGGAATGGAAAAATGGACCGGCAGGGGTCGCGGGAAGAAAAACAAACGAGAGGTACTGCAACTGAAGTGGCTGGAAGGCGAGAGAGCCCCAAGACGAATGACGCCTAGGGACATCAAGTCGAGCCCGCGGTGTGCATCGACGAGGCGTTTTGTAGCCATTGGTCCCTTTCAACGCCGGTTGCGCTTGCCGATGGAGTTCACCTTGCCTGAGTACAAATGTCTCGGCATGAGGTTGTTGATTTCGTGATCGCCTTCCTGTCTCTTCGAGCGCCGCTGCAATGTTCGCGTTTGCTGCTTGCCGATCGACATGGCACGTACCTTCTGTTGCACTGACTGGTAGCCCTCCCCGCGTTTGACCGACATGGAGCGATCGCGGCCGGCGGTACGTCCGCTCACCCCGCGAGACGATTTCGTGCTAACGTGCGATCCGCTGCGATCGCGCGCTACGGCATCCTCAGCTGCGGCACTGGCCGATCGCCCCCGCTTCGCACCCACGTCGCGGCTGGCCGACCGGCTTTCGCCACCTGTCCGTGCGTTGAAGCGGTCGATGGCCAGCGACTGCTGCCTCGTGCGGCGAACCGACGTGTCGCGCATGGCCCGGTGCATTTTGGTTAGCTTGATCTTGTCGCGAATGAACCGCACGGCCTCCTTCGTCGTCTCATCGAGGTTGTACTTTGGGGGCGCGGCCGTCGACTCCTTGATTTCGTTCCGGACGAGCCGACGTTCCTCTTCATCCTCCAATTCTTGCAGCCGCTCCGCGATATCCGGATCGATGTAGTCGAAGACGTTCTTGCCGTCCATGATTTCCGGCATCACATCGTACTTCCACTGCGGGTCGTCGAGATCCCACGTTCGTCGGTCGTCGTACTGGTACTGCCCCGGGCCGCCATTTTCCCATTCCTCGTCGCGCAACGTTCGGATCTTCGAGCGATCTTCCCTGGACACGCCACCCTCCAGCGTCGATGGTACGTACGCTTCGCGTTCGATGTCGTCACGGGCCTGGGGTTCGGCAACATACAAGCGGTTCTGAATGGCCTGGTAATGGGCGGTGGATTCCTTTTGCTCCGCACGCTGCTCCAACAACAAGTCGCAGGCGAGCGTCTTGAGGTCGCCGACGCCGACTTCTGTGAGCGTGCTGGTCGTGATCCACTTGGCGTTGGCAGCCTCAATCGCGGAGAGGATCGCGTCGTGTTCCTGTGCCGACAAATCGTCAATCGTGCAGACGTCGCTCTTGTTCAGGACGACAACGAGGGGCTTCCCGGCAAACAGGGGTGAAATGGACCGAAACAGCGACAGTTGCTGTTCGACGGAGTAGCCACATTGCCCGGACAGGTCCATAAAGAACAGAATGCAGGCTCGGATGTGGGCAAGCGCGGTGATGGCCTGCATTTCAATGACATTACGTTCCTCCAGGCTATGATCGAGGATGCCAGGAGTGTCGATTACCTGCCAGGTCTGGTACTTGTAGTCCGTATGTCCGACAAACAGGGACTTGGTCGTGAAGGCGTACGGCTGCACCTCTACATCCGCGCGGGTAATTTTGTTCATGAAGCTGGACTTGCCGACGTTTGGAAATCCCGTGATGAGCAACGTTCTCGTGTTGGGATCGATGGATGGGAGGCGCGCGAGATGCTGGCGCACCTTGTCCAAGTAGGCAAGCGCCGACGCGAGCTTTTTCAGTGCCGTTGCCATGCGTCCGAGAGCGGCCCGTTTCAGCGCCTTACAACGATACAGCGAGTCACCGTACTTGAGTAGTCGAACGTAGTCGCGGCCGACGTTGTCAACAATGTGACGGACGGCCCCGATTTGGCCGAGCGCCACCTTGTAGTGGTCTCGATCGTACAACACGTGCATCAAGTCGCCGTAGAATGGGTGAATATCGTCCATTCGCGGGAAGTCGCTGATGATGATGGTGAGCTTGTCATTGATGGTTTTCTGCGTGTATTTGACCTTCTTCATGTAAAACTGACGGATTCGGCTGATGTGGTATCCCTTGTGAACGACGGTCGGTGTTTTCCGTTGTGTCTTGGACAAGACCACATCGATGAAATCCTTCGCGGTTGGGACCACGGTCACCTTCTTGAAGTTGTACATGGCTCAAAGAAAAGTGGCGGGGGAGGGCCAATCGCTACGGTTGATCGTGCGTAATGTAAATTGAAACGTGCGCTACCAAACAATGATGCCGACACAGCGTCAGAGTGGTTATTCGGATGGAGGGGGAAGAGACGCAGTTGGGCAATCGCAGTTGAATGGATGGAGAGAAATTTGAGAAAGAAGGAGAGGGGGGAGAACGACAAATGAGTCAGTCTCTGCTCACGCACACCGATAGGACTGTAGAACGTACGTTTCAGATGGCGATCACTGACCCTGCTGTCGCAACGACGTGTACGTGACGATGCCGGCAAGCGTCAGGACGATGCCCACGAAACCACGGACTGTGACGGGTGCGCCGAAGACAACGAAACTCGACGTCAAAATCAGTGCCAATTTGAAGTGCCCGAGGACGTTGTAGGTTACGGCCGATGTGAGGCCTACCACCAGAAACGTCGACAGGTTCACTAAAAAGGCAAGGATGCAACTTGCCGCCAGTGCCGTGTAGGCCAAGGCAGAGGGACTGACGTGGTCCGTGCCATGTGAGCCGCTGGCGGCGTGACGCGTGGCCGCGTAAGCCCCAGATAGTCCATCTCGCGCCAACCCGCGCAAATCATCCGAGAAGGGAATGAGGGGCAGCAGCATCAAGGTGGACACCGCTGACTGATAGTACAGCAGCTGATAGGCGTTGCACTGCAGCTCTCGCTGCTTGGTCTTGATCCACACTTGATAGACGGAGGTGAGACCGAGTGCGCTGATGGCGAAAATCGTGCCAATGAGATTGGCCTCCGCGTCCGAGACCGTGGCGATGGCGACGCCGCAGCAGGTTACCACAAGAGACAGTGTCAGCCCCATGCTGAATGACTGGCCGTACCAGATCGTGTCGATCATCACCACCATGGGGGTCGTCAGCACTTTCATTATTTGGTAAAAGCCGACGCTGTTGTACAATAGCGACAAATTCGTTAGGACGACGAAGCCACAGAAGCAGGTCGACAAGGCGATAACCGGGCGAAGCGGAAGCGACTTCACCGTGAACAGCTTGAAAAAACGGCGGCAAATTTCGAGCCCGACGAACGTGGCGATGAAGTGCAGCATCGTCAGCAGCGTTCCGCATCGGAACGCGAATACCTTGAAGAGCACCTTGTTGACGCAAACGATGCCGATGCTGGATACGACGTTCAGCGTCAAGTATGAGAAGAGTAACCACGTTGACGACGGCGATGGAGAGTGTTGAGGCGGGATGGTCGACTCGACAGTCGGAGAAGGGGGCAGCAGTGCCTCTACGTCACCGTTGTCCGCGGCTACTTTGAGCGACGTCGATCTCACCTGGCTCGTGTCAGCCATACGAACCCCCACCAATTAACGGACTGCTGAAACGGTGCAGAATTCATTGCTTGCAGAGATCAAAAAGATGTAACGCTGGGACGTATCAGCCAAAAGGTTATCTTGGGCTACGACGAAGCGACTTTCGTACGCATCAGGGACGAAGGAGTGACTGACTGGAAAAATACTAACCACAGCGGCTGTATTCGATACATATTGACTACGGCGGCGTAGGCGTACGAAACATTACGCTCGCTGCGGGCCGCGGGTTGGGCCCGGCTTGCCCATCAAATACTCATCGGGAAAGGCAATTCGATTGCCGTACGCTGAAAGGCGGATCACGTCAGGAGACAACTGAGGCTGGTCGTAGCCACGATGGGCGTTGCTGTATTCGCAAAGAAGCTTGACGTCGCGAGACAAGGAAGAGGTCTCTTCTTGAAGAAGCAGCAATTGATCGTCCTTCGCGGTATGCGCGGCACGTAGTTCAGCGATTTGCATGTTCAATTTTTCGACGGCGTCACTGAACGTCGTGAGGCTCAGGTGCTGATTCTCACGAGAAAGGATATCCGTGGATTCGCGGAGCTTGCCGTTTTCCTCCCAAGCGGCGCGCAGCTGTACCTCCAAGTCGTGAATATGGCGTTTCACATCGTGCTCTTTCTTCATGTCCTTGCTCGCCAACTCTTGCACCTGTGCACGCCACTTTGCTATTTTCCGTTTCTCTTCCTCGAGAGCCGCCTCCTTGGCAGTCACGGATGCCTCCAATTGTGCGATGGCCCCGGCGTGTCCGGAGCGCTCCGCTTCCGCATCTCGACGCAAACCCAGGATGACTTCCTTGTGCAGCTCGAGATCATCAATCAAATAGCGATGAAACGCGATGTGCTCATCGGTCAGCATGTCCAAGAAGGGCTGAAAGAGCCGAAAATTCTCCGCAAACATTCGCTGCGCGCTGACGAAAACATCCAAGCGCAACTTGCGGCGACGCTCCTCGGCACTCAACGTCGCATGGTTCACGAGGCGCCGATGATACTCTTGCGCAGTGAGTGTCATACTCTCTCCGGACAGGAAAGCGTTCGCGCCACTGCCAGAGGAGACGGTGCCGTTGGTGGTGGTAGGGCAATGATGGATGTCGTGATCCAAGCCGTTGGCGGCTACACCGGCAGTCTCCCGTCTCGCTGGGAACTGCTTTTCCAGCAGTTGCAGCTGTGTCTCGACGAATGACGTAATCTCCTGAAGAAACGCCGCGGGGGGCCCGCCTAGCGTACCAAGGTGAGTGTGCTGTAGTCGGGTGCGCGTGTTCGATACAGCGGCCGCCAGTCGATTGACGGCGCATCGCTGTCGGTTCAGCGCATCCTCCAACGTCATCGTGTCGGATACGGCACCCGCCGGATCTACCAAGTTGCACTCGCTGCTGGCACGTAGGAGAGGCGGTGGCGTTTGACTGTTGTGCAACGTGGTTCGTCGAGAGGGCTTGTGCAAGACGCGCTTACCGACAAGCCCGGATACGGCATCTGCCGTCGCCCGGCCAAACACCGGTGACTGTAAGATTGCCAGCGCCTGCGCCTTGTGGGTGTCCGATGTCGCGGAATCCCCATTCGGACAACTGGTGGACGTGGCCATTTCAGCGAGTCGGATTTCCTGCTTCAACACGCGCAAACGGGCTTCCATGTTGTTGGAATCCCGCGGCATCGAACCTGACCGCTGGGCGATGGCTATTGGTGCGGCCGTTCGCGCAGCACCGAGTGGACTGATGTCGCCACTAGGCGACCCCTGCATTGCAACATGGGCGACGTGCCTCTGCTGCAGATGGAAAAGCGGATGGTGCGGCGCCAATGCAGGAGGGAGGAACCGGGCGTTGGCAGGATCAGAAAACGCCACGCTGTCGGCTGCTCCGGAGGACACCTGTGCGGAGAATGTCATTCCGCTCTCAAAATCCATTCCACCGATGTGGGAGCGGTCTCGACTCTGCTTCTTAGTTTATTTTCTTTCGTAAACACATCAACACCGGCAACAAGAAGATACATACTTTTGAAGTATGCATCGAGGGGGCACGAATGGATGGGCCTTCACACCATTTTCCCTCTCTATCATTGACGTTCTCTTCACACTGTGTTAGGGCGACGAGGCATGGACTGCGGATGCGCTCGCGCGATTAACGACCACTTTCGGTGGGTGCTATTCCCCGGGGCAATTTGTCGTTAGTGGTCGTTCGATGCTGCAACCGCTGACGCAGACGACTTCGTGATTTGGTGGCCGCCTTGACCGTCGAGGGTCAACAACGTGGCGTGGTAGTCACATAGCTGGGTGCGGTGAGACACCGTGATCAAGGTGATGCCTCGACGTTGTGCGGCCACGTACATGTTTGGTTCCGTCTCTGTCGACACGGCGCTCGTGGCTTCATCGATGATCCCGAACACGGGCCGAAAATAGAGCATGCGGATGAACGCGACGCGTTGGCGCTCGCCGCCGGAGAGAACCTCGTGCCAGTCCTTAAACATGTCCAACCCGCCTTCCCGTTGGATCACGGAGGTCAGGTTCATGTCCGCGATCAGCTGCCACAGTTCGTCGTCGGAGATGCCTTTGCGCCGGAAGTCGTCCAACGTATCGGGGTAAATCAACTGTTCCCGCATGGTGCCGATGGGGAGGAACGTCCGTTGAGACAGCACGTAGAAGTCACTGGCAGGCGGCCGGACAATGGTGCCAGACTTCGCCGGCCAGAGGCCACAAAGAACGCGGATGAGCGATGTCTTGCCACTGCCGTTGGTTCCCCGGATCAACAAGTGCTGACCACGCTCGACGCGGATCGTGAGGTTTTTAATCAGGTCCTCGCCGCCAGGCACAGCGATCGTCACGTTTTGCAAGTCAACGACATCGCAACGAGCGATTTCTTGGACCGTTGCGTTGCCCGCCGCGTGGGTCTCCGTGCTCATGCGGGAGAGCGCTTCCACGAGTTCGCCCACGCGGAAGGTATACCCCGCCAACGACGTGAAGCGTCGATGCAACATGACCAGCTTACCAATGGCACGCGCGAGCGGAATGTACAGCTGCGAACTCCGGATGTAAATGCGAGTGAGTTCGGCCGAGCCCTGGTCCTTGGCGGCGAACACGCCCATTGAACACACAGCATAGCCGACGCAGGTGGCGCCGTACTTGATGAGCACCGCGTCCATGAAGTCGGCCACCGATTTCTTTTCCTTCACGTGGAGCTGATGCTGAACGAGCGTGTCGATGTACTTATCGGCGTTGTCGCGTTCGATACGTTCGCCGCGGTAAAATGCAACCTCTTCGGCGTGCTGGATAATCTGGGCGTGAATGTGCCTGAAGTCGCCTTCCTTCTGCTGTGTCAACGCGGTAAGTTTCGCGAAGTTTGGCATGATGAGCCGAAGCACGTAACCTGCCACGATGTAGTAGCCGATCATCACGGCAGGGGGAAGCACGCCCCCATTGACGGCGAGGTGCGACACGAAGGTGATGACGTCCATCGTGGGCTTGAAAACGGTGGAAAATAAATCGGCGACTTCGAAGCAAAAAAGCTGCAGATCTTGCGTCATCCGGTGATCCGGATTATCCAGCTTGGCAGCCTTGGGCGCCTGGGAGGGTGTCCGGGCCTCGCCGTCCGCCGCCGCCGTAGCAACAGACGCTTCGCCTTCGTTGGCCTGCGACGAAAGTTTGACAAAGTTGCAATCGCTGAGGAACCGCTTGTGAAGTTCGACTTGCACGTTACGCCGAAAGCGGCCCTCGAGCAACGCGGTGGTGAAGCGAATGCCGCTGTTCACTGCGGCGCTGGGAATCGACCACAGGCCAATGTCGGCGACGCCAGAAATAAATTGACGCGCGTTTCGTTGCACTAAAAATTTGGCGTTTCGGCCAATGACGTCGGCCATGATCACCGTCAAGCGCGTGCGCGAGACGAGAAGGAAGGTTAACACAACGATCAGCAGTGTCTCGACACCGTAGATGGAAGGATAGGCGATAGCAAAGACGCGCCGAAGCCGCTTCAGAAACAACATGTCGACGCGCGGGCCGGGCGGCTTGGCGGCATCTTTGCTGCTTCGCGCCGTCACAGCGTTGCTGCCACGGGTTTGCCCGGAAACCGCCTTGACGCTGTTGCTCCGCTGGCGCAAGTAGCGCATCAGCATTAGTGCGCCGACGCACACGAGAGCGACGGCTAACTTTCGGTTCACCGCCATCCCAAACCGAAAGTACTGTGAGGGAGGACGTGAGGAGAGGCGAAGCACGCACATCGACCAAGGTGGATGTAACCCATTGGAGGAACAAGTCAACCGTATCATTCGACGCGTGCACATCATTGTTTGCCAACATGAACCGCAGTTGTCCTAACTTAATGGTAGTTGCATCATCCCGCTGCCGACGGAGTCCACAAAAGCTCCCTCGGCGTTGGTGAGATCCTTAACCTTGGTGGCGTTGGGCCGGATAAGCAATAGCCGTGCGAACCGGCGGTCGATTGGTTCGGTCACGGCGCCCAATCGATGGGAGCGGCGACGGTGGCTGGGCAACGAACTTCCCGTCCCGTTGCCATCGAGGGGCAGGGACTCCGCCGACTCGACATCGTCCGACAACGCGACGGGGAGCAGCGTTTCCACGTCCGAGGACCAGCCCCCTTCGCGGGTGATGATGATCAAGCGGATGTGGCGCGAGCGGCAAAAGCTCCACAGGCGGACCGTAAATTGAATGACGGCGAAATCCGCCGTTGCCGTGGGTTCCACGTAGGGGTCGTACACGTCGTAGTAACAGACGAATGTCGAGTATGCCGGGGCTAATAGCATCCAAGTGGCGAAAGCGCCTTCGCCAAACAGGAACACTCGGCGTGCGCGAATGAGCGCGAGTTGTGTTCGGAACGTCGGTGAGTACGGCAGATGATGTTTCATGTTTCCCACGAGTGTCGTGCTATGAAAGCTGATATTGTGATAGGTGGCCTTCGCGGCTGGGTGCACCGTTTGCGGCCTCGCGGTGTGGACTGCGCTGCGCCGTTCAAGACGTTGCATAAGCACGGTCAAGATGCGACGGGCATCGAACTCGTCGACACCGCGAATGCGGAAGAAAACGAAATCCTTGTCGCGTGGGCGATGTTCGTAAATGACAGACATCGGATCATCCGGGGGCGGATCGGGTGACTGTGGCAAAGGCATCCACCGCGCGAGGCGGTAGTTGTCGCTGCGAGCGGCAAGCGCCGTTCTTACAGATCGGTCGAAATCTCTAAGTGACAAGTGAAGCGCCGAGGACGCGACGTTCGATGTGTTGCTGGACTCCGCTCTCAACAACGCCGCCGCTTTCAACGCAGACAGATTCATGGCGGATCCGAATTGACGTGCGGCTCCAGCTGCTAACGGCGCGTTGCCGGAAATGGATCTGACGAGCAGGTTTTGTTGGGAGCGGTCTCGCGCCCCTGACATTTGATTCTTCCACCTCATCCGATATGCCCAGTTGCGGTCACCTGTGTACTGCTTGAAGATTGCCCGTGACTCTGCGCGAATGATCGACTCCAAGGCGGCACCGACGGCCGGCTCACCGTGGAACCATTCACGAGGAAACGCACGCGCGATCGCCGCCGGAATGGCCATCGCCCAGGCCACGCAGGTCGACCAAAAGGGGCGCTCACCGTAGAAAGGCAGGTACCAATGCCCGATCTGGACGAAATCAATTGGCATCGAATCCTCGCGTGCCGCGTCTGACTGCCCGGCATGACGATGTGCAGTCAACGACCCAGACGTTGTCGAGGTGCACGAGTGCACGTCAACGCGGTCCAGCATCGTTGCTTGGGTTGAATTCGTGGTCTCCTCGCCGACCGAGAAAGGAATGCGTGGCGGTAAGCACGTTGCACGCGGATGTGCGGCCGTGCCGCTTCCGAGTGACGCATCGAAGAATGTGGGCACGATGGTGGAAGGGCTGTTTCCACAGGTGTCCACCGCAGGGGCCACGTGGCGCACGTCGAAGCGAAGCGCGCGTCCATCATACTGACGCGACGACACCCACAGCTGCCGGAGTGTCGTCAAGCCATAGTCGATCATCCACACCAACCAGGCGACGCCCGTGAGTTCGAAAAGTCCGTGGTATTGCTGTTGTGGGCAGTACAAGTTGCCCGTGACGTGCACCAATGAGGCAAACCACGGTTG
>ERZ1292633.1347-Hain-H41-02um-R1-1347-length-26671-cov-5_pt1 | contig 26671 bp, 24 predicted proteins | sample MGYA00564406_ERZ1292633 | MGnify/ENA primary metagenome ERZ1292633 (study PRJEB36523, sample SAMEA6512639) | groundwater metagenome | collected 2019-01-08 | study: AquaDiva: Metagenomics assemblies of 32 groundwater samples | reverse complement strand
GAGGCGCGCATCCTGCCCTTTCGCGGCGAGTACTACGAGCTCATCCCGGCCAGGCGGGATCTGATCCGGGGTCTCCTCTACCCGGTTCCCGACGATCGCTTCCCATTCCTCGGCGCGCACTTCACCCGCATGGTCTCGGGCGGCGTCGAGGCGGGACCCAACGCGGTCCTGGCGCTGCATCGCGAGGGGTATCGCAAGTTCCAACTCAGCCCGGGCGATCTCGCCGCGACGCTCGGCTTTCCCGGCTTCTGGCGCATGGCGGCGCGCTACTCCCGCACCGGTCTCGAAGAGCTCTGGCGTTCGCTCTCGAAGCAAGCCTTCGTGCGCAGCCTCCGCAAGCTCGTGCCGGAGATCGAAGCCGACGACCTCGTACCCGCGCCGAGCGGCGTGCGAGCCCAGGCGGTGGCGCGAAACGGCCGGTTGGTGGACGACTTTCTGATCGTCGAGGGACCCCGCGCCCTCCACGTCTTGAACGCCCCCTCCCCCGCCGCCACCGCCTCCCCCGCCATCGCCGAAGAGATCGTCCGCCAAGCTGAACACTACTTCGCGCTCGGGCCCCCGACAGCGGAAGGTTGAGGGCAGCTTCGGACGCCTAGCCCCGTCGCGCGACGATTCGCCGGCGGTTCTAGCGGCTGCGGTGGGGGACGCTGGCGCGGCTGCGGGCGGTGGGGCGGAGGAGGCGGACGAGGAGGAGATTCAAGCCGAGGACGATGAGGCCGGCGGCGAGGAGGTGGAGCTTCGAGGCGACGAGCCAGTGGGCGAGGCCGAAGCCGAGCCCCGTCCAGGTCGCGCCGGCGAGGCCGGCGCCGGCGAGTGCCGCCGAGACGAACAGCTTGGTGAGCGCGGCGAAGGCGGCGAATCCGGGAGCGGCGGGTTCGAGCTCCGCGGCCGCGCCGCCGAAGAGCGCCGCGGCGACGCCGCCGAGCACGAGCAGGAGCGCGAAGGGCCAGCGCCAGGCGGAAACTGTACGGCCTTCCCACGCCGCGGCAGGCAGCGAGCGGACGACCTCGGCCGCGAATCCGGGGCGCGGAGCGACGACGGATGCCGCGAGAGCTGCATGCACCGATTGGAGCTCTTGCCGTTCGCGCCGCAAGTCGGGGCTGTGCTCGAGCCATTCGTGAAGTGCCACGACCACCGGCCCGTCCAAAGCTCCATCGAGCTCGAGATCCAGCTCTTCGCGCCAGCGATCGGCGTTCACGGCGTCGTCCCCGGTCCGGATGCGGCGAGCAGCCGCTGCTTCAGCAGCTGGCGCGCCCGGAAGAGCTTGTTCTTCACGGTGCCGAGCGGCATCCCCTTGACCTCGGCGATCTCGTCATAGGCGAGCTCGCCGTAGTGGCGAAGCAGGATGAGCTCGCGGTACTCCCAAGGCAGGGCGTCGATCGCGACGCGAATCGTGGCATCGCGCTCGCGACCTTCGAGGCCTTCGAGCGCCGACGGTTCGTTCGACGGCAGATCGAGATCCGGCGCCGCCTCGCCGGCATCGTCCGAGCGTCGCGAAATCGGCACCAGCTGCACGCGCCGCTTGCGCAACACATCGATCGCGGCGTTCTGAGCGACGCGAAAGAGCCAGGTCGAAAAGCGATACTGGCTGTCGTAGCGATCCAGTGCCTGATACACCCGAATGAAAACCTCCTGCGCCAGGTCGTGCGCATCGTCGAGATTGCGCACGATGCGGTAGAGGTAGTTCACCACCCGCGTCTGGTAGCGCTCGACGAGCCCGCCGAACCGCTCCCGGTCCCCGGCGAGGACCGACCGCACCAGCTCGTCGTCCGTCGGATCGAACGGCTCTTGCGGCATCGTTAGCTACGACCGGCAGGTCTCGAAAGTTGCAGCTGGAAGCCGCGCCGGGCCCGGCAGACTCCAGGTAAGTTACTCATTCTTAACAACTTCTCTGACTTCAAGAATCCGGTCGCCCTGGCGAATCGAATCCAGGACCTCGGCCCCGGACACCAGCTGCCCAAAGACGGTGTAGCCGCCGTCGAGGTGCGGCTGCGGCGACAGCGTGAGGAAGAACTGGCTGCCGCCGGTGTCCGGACCCGAGAGCGCCATCCCGACGGTGCCGCGAACGTAGCGCCCGCGGTGAATTTCGTCGCGGATCGAATATCCAGGACCGCCCCAGCCGTCGCCGCGCGGATCGCCGGCCTGCACCACGAAATCGGGCACGACGCGATGAAAAACCAGGCCGTCGAAGTATCCCTGCGCCGCGAGCTGCAGGAACGAAAGACAGGTGAGCGGCGCCTGCGGGCAGTCGAGGCGGAGTCCCAGCGTGCCACGCTCGGTCGTCAAGTCGACGAAACGGGCCCGTTCGGTCTGTTCGAGCACGAGCGCGTAGGCGGGTCCCCTCTTGCCGGTTTCGACGGGACCGATCTCGGGGCGCTCGAACCCCATGTCGACGAGACCTTGGGCCGCCTCTCGCCGTACCAGCGCATCTCGATCCTCGAGCCGGAGTCGCAGGAACTCGCTCACGTCGGCACGTTCGTTCTCGTTCGCTTTGCCGCGCGCCGTGAGCGCCCGGATCGCCGCGAGCCGGGCGTCGATCAGCCGGTCTCCGGCGGTCGCGGCGAGCGCGGCCGCGAGCGCCGCGGCCGGGAGCGCTGGCCGCTCGGCCAGGGCATCGAGGGCCGTCGCGCGAACCGTCGGATCGGGGTCCGCGAGAGCTTCGCGGAGGATCACCACGGTCGCATCGGTCGCGAGCGCGACCGCGTCGCCCGCCCGCTCGTCCATCTCGGCCGCGCTCTCGAGCCGCGCCGAGAGTGCGGCGACGCGGACCAACGGCTCCGAATCGGCGGCGAGGGCGCCAACGATCTCCTCCAGACCCAGAGCTCCCGCGGCCTCGGCGGCGCGGGCGCGCAGCAGACGCGCCGGGTCGTTCGCGGCGCGCCGAACCCGCGCCTCGGCGTCGGCGTCGCCCCCTTTGGCGAGCGCGAGCAGAGCCAGCTCTCGTTCGCGCGGTTCGCCGTCATCCGCGGCACGGAGGATCGCGGCCCGGACTTCGGCTTGCCCGAGCCACGGAAAGGACGACTCGATCGCGGTCGCGCGCACTCCTGGAGCGGAGTCGCTGGCCAGCACGGCCAACCTCGTTCCCCAGGAGAGCGGCGGCAGCGCCTCATTGCGGCCCAGGATTCGCGCCCCGGCGCGCAGGGCCTGGATCCGAGGCGAAACCTGTGGCTCGGCGAGGAGCGGCTCGAGAAGCGAGAGATCGGTGAGGTCACCCACTTCTCCCAAGGCCCGCGCCGCCGCGGCACGCGCTCGCGGCTCCGGGTCCGCGACGAGCTCGCGCAGCAACGGCAGCGCCGCCTCGACCGGTACGCGTCCGAGGGCGTAAGCCGCCCCCATCCTCACCTCCGGCTGTGGGCTGGCCAGAGCCGACCGCGCTGCCTCGACGAAGCCGTCGCCGGGAAAGCGGAAGAGGAACGGCGCGAGCCGCCGGTCGGCTTCGTCCGGCTCGAGCGCGGTGAGCGCGCGGCTGAGGTCAGCGAGCGGCGCCTGGAGCTTGCCCAACGCCTCGACCGCGAGAGCTCCGGTCTCGGCATCGTCGTCGACCACGACACGCAGCAGCGAGCCCACCGCATCCGGCGCGCCGAGCTCACCCAGCGCGAACGCCGCGGCCCGGCGCACGGGCGCCTCGCCGTCGACCAGGAGACCCTGCAGAATCGTGCGGCCGCGGGCATCGCCGATCGCCCCGATCGCCACGGCCAGCGCCTCGCGGATCTCTGGCGAACTGTCGAGCAGCGCCCGAAGCGCGATCGGCTCGAAACGCCTTTGGTCCGCCATGAGCAACAGCAGCGCCCGCGCCTCGCGCAGCGCGTCTCTCGATGCGGTCGTGGCGCTACTGGCGCCACTGGCTGAAGTGGAGCTCCGACGGGGCGCCTGTGCCGAGCAGCCGAGGGCGACAAGCGACAGGCCGATCCACAACGGCGCTCTGGCGAGGAGTCCAGGAAGTCGCTTCCAGATCGTCGTTCCCATGCGCTCGAATGCTATACCGCGGGTGCGCTCGATCCGGCGCTCGAACCGGATCGTGCCGCCGCGCCGTGGGGTCCTCGTCGCCGGGCTAGGTGCCGATCGCCAACCGGTCGGCCAGAAGCTTCGGCAGGCCGGCCTTGAGAATTCGCTGCTGCGTGCGTTCGATCGGGTAGGCAACCCGGTGCCAGCGGATGACCGCTTTCTCGGAGTCGTAGGTCATGTACGAGGCGCGCGGGTCACGGTCGCGTGGCTGCCCGATCGAACCGGGATTCACGAGATAGCGACTCCCCGGTTCGAGCGTGATCGTGCCGCGCTCGCCGCGCAAGAGCGCCACGCGGATTTCGCGGCCCTGGTGGACAAAGAGCGAGGGCACGTGGGTGTGACCGAAGAAGACGAGGTCGGCTGGATAATGCTCGAAGATCTCCCAAGCTTCGTACATCGAGAAGACGTAGGTGTCCTCGTCGAGCGGCGAACCGTGGCAGATGGTGAAGCCCTCGGGGACGATGATCGGGCCCTTCGGAAGCTCGCGCACGAACCGCAGGTTGGCCGCCGTCAGGTGCTCGGTGGTCCAGCGCGCCGCGGCCAACGCCGCGTGGTTGAAATTGGCGCCGTCCTCGAGCCCGGCGACCACCTTGTCGTGATTGCCGCGAATGCGGTGCACGGTGCCCGGCAGGTCGCGGATCGATTCCACGACCTGATTCGGTCCGGCGCCGTACCCGACCAGATCGCCGAGCACGAGCGTGACGTCGAAACGCTTGCGACGAACCCGGCGCAGCACCGCCGAGAGCGCTTCCGAATTACCGTGCATGTCGGAAAGGATCAGATACTGCATCCGCGCTCCTGGAGCCGAATCAGGATCCTCGACGCAACCTCCGACGGGCTCTCGCCATCCGAGATGTCGACCGTCAGATCCGCCGTCGAGTACGCCGCCAGCCGCTCCCGGTAGAGGGCGAGCGCCGCCGCCTCATCGCGGAACATCGGGCGGCTCTCCTTGCCCCGGCCGCCGACGCGCCGCACGATCGTCGCGAACGACGGATGCAGCCACACAATGACGCTGCCAGCGCGCGCCTCCTCGAGACTCGCGGGGTGGGTCAGCGTCCCGCCGCCGGCGGCGAGCACCAGAGGATCGAGCTCCAACGCCAGCCCGAGCGCCTGGCGTTCCAGCTCGCGAAAGTGCTTTTCGCCGTGGCTCTCGAAGATCTCGCGCACCGTGGACCCAGCCCGCGACTCAATCTGCTCGTCCAGGTCGACGAATGGCCAGCCCAGGCGCCGGGCGACCTCGCGGCCGACCGTCGTCTTGCCCGAACCCATGAAGCCGGTCAGCACCAGTCTCATCCCGCCGCCTGCAACAGGCGCCGGCAGTTCTCCTCGACATCGCCGACGCAGACCGCCGAGAGCACCGCCGCCGAATCCGCCCCGAGCGCCAGAACCCGGGGCAGCGACTGCGCATCGATGCCACCGATGGCGATCAGCGGCTTGCGCTCCGGCCCCATCTTGAAAGCGCGCCGCGCCAGGTCGCTCAAGCCTTCGAGCCCGATGACCGGATCCGGGCGCGACTTACTCGACGTCGGAAAGACCGGTCCGACGGCGATCCAGTCGACCGCCTGATCAGCGTGGGCTCGCGACCATTGCGGCTCGTCGTGGGACGAGGCGCCCACCAGCGCGTCGGGCGGAAGCACGCGCCGCGCCGCGCCGGGGGGCAGGTCGAGCTGGCCAAGCTGCACCCCGGAGAAGGGCAGAATCGTCGCGAAGTCGACGCGATCGTCGACCCACAGTGTGCCGTCCCAGCCCGCGAGGGCGCGCAGGCAGCGCTCCGCTTCACGATAAAAGTCCGCATCCGGAAGTCGCTTGGCGCGCAGCTGGATCGTCCTCACTCCCGCCTGGGCCATGGCCTCGGCCCCCTCAGCGAGCCCGCGCGGTCCGAGCGCCTCGGCGTCGGCGATCGCGTAGACCGTCGCCGGCCTCGGCGCCGCCAGGCGACTCACGGAGCGTCGACCTCCGCACGCTTGCGGCGTTCGAGGAAACCCTCCATGAATCGCGTCGATAGGCGGCCACCGCGAAACTCGGGATCGCGGAGGATCTCGCGATGCAACGGGATGGAAGACCGGATGCCCTCGATGACGAAGAAGTCCAGGGCGCGCGCCATCCGCGCTATCGCCTCGTCGCGCGTCCCGGCGTGAACGATCAACTTGGCGACCAGCGAATCGTAGTGCGGCGGAACGACGTAATCCTCGTAGCCGTGCGTGTCGACCCGCACACCGGGGCCTCCCGGGACGTGGAACGTGAGGAGCCTGCCTGGCGAAGGCGTGAAGGTGAATGGATCTTCGGCGTTGATCCGGCATTCGATCGCGTGGCCGCGGGGATGAAGCCCCGAAGCGATCGTGAGCTTCTCTCCCGCCGCGACGCGGATCTGCAACTTGACGAGATCGACGCCCGTGACCATCTCGGTGACCGGGTGCTCGACCTGGATGCGCGTGTTCATCTCCATAAAGTAGAAACTGCCGTCCTCGTCGAGCAGGTACTCGATCGTGCCGGCGTTCTCGTAGCCCACCGCCTCGCACAGCCGCACCGAGGCGTCGCCCATGCGGCGCCGGAGCTCCGCGTCGAGCGCCACCGACGGCGACTCCTCGATCAGCTTCTGATGGCGGCGCTGGATCGAGCACTCGCGCTCTCCCAGATGGATGACGTTGCCGTGTTTGTCGCCAAAGACCTGGAACTCGATGTGTCGGGGCTCCTCGAGGTACTTCTCGAGGTAAACCGAGCCGTCTCCGAACGCCTTCTCCGCCTCCGCCGACGCGGTCGCGAACTGGCTCTCCACTTCGTGCTCCTCGCGCACGATGCGCATGCCACGCCCGCCGCCGCCGGCGGACGCCTTGAGGATCACCGGCAGCCCGATCCGCGCCGCGAGCTCCGAGGCCGCCGCCGCCGAAGCGAGAGGTTCCTGGCTTCCGGGAAGCACCGGCACTCCGGCGGCGACCGCGGTCTGCCGGGCCTTCGCCTTGTCGCCCATCCGGCGGATGACGTCGGGCGGCGGCCCGATCCAGGCGAGCCCGCAGTCGCGCAGCACTTCGGCGAAGTGAGCGTTCTCCGAGAGGAATCCATAGCCGGGATGAATCGCGTCGGCGCCGGTGATCTCGGCGGCGGAAATGATGCTCGAAATATTCAGGTAGCTCTTCGCCGAGGCCGGCGGCCCCACGCAAACCTCTTCGTCGGCATAGGTCACGTGCAGGCTGTCGCGGTCGGCCGTCGAATAGACCGCGACGGTCGGAACGCCGAGCTCGCGGCAGGCCTGGATGACGCGCAGCGCGATCTCGCCACGATTGGCGATGAGGATCTTCTTGAACATCGCTGGCTATAGGTCGGCGGGGGGTGCTTCGTCTCTAGTCCGGTTGAACGTGAAAGAGCGGCTCGCCGAACTCGACCGGCTGGCCGTTCCTGGGCAGAATTTCGGTCACCACGCCGTCGATGTCGCTTTCGATCTCGTTCATGAGCTTCATCGCCTCCACGATGCACAGCACCTGCCCCTTGCGAACATGCTCGCCGACGCGCACGAACGGCGTGGCGTCCGGGGTGGGTGCTGCGTAGAACGTGCCGACGATCGGCGAGGTCACGGTGTGGGCCCACGCGCTCGGCGCCGCTCGCGGGACCGGCATGAGGGCCGGCGCGGGCGTTGCCGAGGGCTCGATCGACGGCCTCGACGCCGCGGACGCGGAACCCGTGTCGTGAGGCGCCGCGGGCGCCGCGAAGCCGGTGATTTTCAGGCGAAAGCCGCTGCGTTCGATCTCGAGCCCTTGCAGCCGCTGCTCGGAGACCAGGTGAATCAGCTCCTTGATCTGCTCGTAGGTCATCATCTCGCGCTCTTCAAGAAAGCTCGTCTTCGAGTTTCAACTTTGCCCGCCGGAGCTCGAATCGGGCTCGGCCGATGCTCCCCGAGGGAGCGAGCGCCAGCAGCAGGTAGTAAGAGTCGGCGACCGCGCTCACGATGAACGTCATGCGCTCGGCGACGACGGTGAACTGCTCGACCGCGCCGACCGAAAGCTCCTGCTGCTGCGTGGAGATCGATCGCACCTGCGAGACGAGCTCCGCGGCCACCGCTTCCAGATCGAGCTCCGGCGAGGCGCTGACCGATTCGACCGGAATGCCATCGCGGTCGACCAGCGAGAGCGCGATCGCGCCCTCGATGCGGCTGCTGATGCCGCTCAGCTGTTCAAGAAACATGGGACGCGGAACCTTTCCGAATGCGGTTCAGGAAATCGCGCAACAAGAGAACTTTGCGCGACGACAGGCCGCCCACCGCCGACGCGACCGACATCGGGACTTCCGGCTGCCCCGCGGACTCGTCGAAGAAAGCGGCTTCGGCCTCCTCGCGGCGGCGCCGCACTTCGGCGAGGCCGGCGAGCGCGGCGGCGTCGGTCGGCCGCGCCTCGAGCACGGTCTCGAAGCTCTCCTCCGCGTCGGCGAAATGTCCCTGCGAGAGATAGAGCTCGCCCAACGTCGTCGTCGCCGTCCCTGGCGACTCTTCGAGCCGCTCCGGAATCGAATCGTGAGTTGGCGAAGCGGTCTCCCAGACCGCGGTCGCGCCGTGCCGCGCGAGCGACACCGGGAACAGCGGCGGGGCGAGAGCTGGCGGCGCCGCGGACGGAGCGAGCGTCGGCTGGAAACGCCGGCGGGAGCGAATCTCGAAGATCGAGCCGCCGGCGCGCGCGCTCACGGCGCGTGAACCGGCGCCCGGAACGCGGATCGCTCCGAACGGCTGCTCGGCCCGCGACGGCGCTCGGGGCTGCCGCGAAAGAACGAACGCGGCGAGCGGAATCGCGGGCAGCTCCGGCGGCTCGGGTAGCGAGAACAGCGGCTCCGCCGGGGTCGCGGCGGGCCGCGCGGCCGGCCGCCGCCGCGCCGATCCGGCGCCGGGAGGACCGCCGAGCTCGCGAATGCGCTCGTCCAGGCGGTCGATCTCGGCGTCGCGATCGTTCAACAGCCGATAGAGCTCCAGGCGTTCCCGCGCTTTTCGCGTCTCGCCCAGGGCGAGGTGGGCCTCGACGAGGAGCCGATTGGCGACGAGTTGTGTCGGGTCGAGCTCGACGGCGCGTTCGAGCGCTGCGCCGGCGCGCACCGCGTCACCGCTCTCGAGCAGGGTCCGGCCGAGCACGACCTGGGCGGCGACGTAGGCGGGGTGGATCTTCACTCCGGCGTCGAGGACCTGGATCGCCTCGCCGAGTCGGCCAGCGCGGCGGTACTCCTCGGCGAGTTGCAGAAAAACCCGCGATGTCGGATCGCGATCCAGACGCGTCTTGAGCTGCGCGAGGCGCTCGGCGGAGAACGGCTCAGGCACGAGGCCGGCTCCGCTCGCCCTGGGGGCGCGCCTTCCCTGTGGGCCGCAAGTTCATGAGCCCACGGAGTATAGCTCAGCACCCGAACCGCGAGGCCTGGCCCCCGGACGGTTCCGCCCGTGGGGACGAGCTGACCGGGGCTTTAGTTGGTGATCTGGATCAGGTTACTCGCCTGCGAGTCACCGGTGCTGTTGCGCACCGTGAGGGTCACGACATAGGTGCCCGCAGCCGAGTACGAATGGACCGGATTCTGCTGTGTCGAATTCGGCGTGCCGTCCCCGAAGTCCCAGATCCAGCTCGTCGGGCCGCCGGTCGAGGTATCGGTGAAGGTCACGATGAGTCCGACACGCTGGAAGGTGAAGGCGGCGCGCGGTGCGCGCTGGATTCTCACCAGGAAGGTGCGGGAAAGGACGCCGCCGCCGGCGCCTCCGACCTCGGCGGCGACCTCGAAGTTGTCGTCCGAGTTGGTCTGGATGTCGGCAGCGGTGACGTTGAGCTCGTCGCGCGCTTCGCCGTCGGCGTCCGTCACGATGAAACGGCCGCGGGAGTCGAGGGTGCCGATCTCCGACCGGAAGTTGACCTGGGCATCCGGGAGGGGCTGGGACTGATCGTCGCGCACCAGCGCCAGAAGCTCGAGCTCGCCCCCGGTTTCTGGAATGCTCGACGGGGTGACCTGGAGGCTCATCGAAGCGGCGAGCTGCCCGACGGCGATTTCAACGGTGGACGGCTCGCCGCTGCCGGAGAAAGCCGACACGGTGGCGGTTCCGACCTGACCGTCGCCTCGCAGGGTCGCCGTCGCCTGGCCGCTGGTGTTCGTGAAGACGACCGCTTCCACCCGTCCCAGAGTCGAGCTCAGTCGGATTTCGGTCCCCGGATTGACCGGGTTGCCGTTGGAGCGGTAAGCGTTGACGGTGATCAGGGAAGTTCCCTGCTTGGCGATGCGCGTCGGGTAGGCGGAAAGCCGAAGGATCGCTCCCAGGGGAGCGACCGGAGTCCCCTCGTTACATGCCGCGAGGACCAGGAAACCGAGGCCCAAAGCCCCACGGAGCGTGCGCATCGCATTCTTCACGAGGAAAGTATACGAGTCCCGCGGTCCGACCGTCCAGCGCGGTCGCCGGCGACGCCGCAAGCCGCCGGGTCACCCCGGGCATGGAAAGGGCCCGGCAAACAACGCCGAGCCCTCGGATGCCACGGAGCGCGCCTCGCTCAGTCGCCGACGCAGGTGGTGCTGGTCGGGGTAAAGAGGAAGCTGCCTTCAAACGTATCCGAACAACCACTGACCGGATCGGTGACCGTCACGGTGGCGGGCGTCGAAGTGAACCGGGTGCCCAGGGTCAGGTCCGCGTCGACATCGCATTCTTCGGTCCGCATCGCCGCGTCGGGCATGGACGGCGTGATCACGGAGATCGTCGAAGTCGATGCCGCGGTCACGGTTCCGGCTCGCTTGGTGCCGCTGGCCGTGAAGTCCACGATGATCGGCAGGCCGAAGTTCGCTCCGCTGACCGTCACCGCCGTGCCACCGCCCTGCGGGCCGGACGACGGTGAAATCGAGAAGATGTTCGGCTTCAGGTAGAGGTACCCCGGACCCGTGCCGGTGTCACCTGTCTCGATGTTCACCAGGGTGGAGGCGAGAGCGCCCGAAGGACAGGAACCGGGATGCGTCGTGAGAACCACGACTTCACTGCCCGATACGGACATGACCTGCTGCGAGAAGCCGCCGAAGGCTACCGCCACCGGTTCATCGAAGCCCTGTCCGAAGAGCGTGACCAGCTCGCCGCCGTAGATGCTGCCCTGCCCGGGGGCGATCGAAGTGATGATCACTCGCGCACCGTATCGGAAGGCCGATGTCGCGACCGTGAAGCGGCTCGTATTCTGGTTCTTGACCAGGATGTTGACGAGCTGGTTCGGGATCGGCGGTGCGCACGTTGCGCAGCTGGTCGGCGGGGAGATGACGACCACCCGCGTGCGCGTCACCGAGATCACCTGCGCCTCGGCGCCGTTGAAGTTGGTGTCGCTGGTGCCGGTTCCGAACTTGACCTGCACCGGCGCCTCGAAGCCGTCGCCGTTGATGGTGACCTGCGTGCCGCCCTCGTTCGGACCGGAGGCCGGGGTGATGGAGAAGATGGTCGGCTGGAGCGTCCCGCCACCGCCGCCGCCGTTGACGTAGGTGAAGCCGGAGGCGAGCGAGTCGGTCTGTTGACCTTCTTCGTTCAGGTTGATGATCACCGTGACCGTGACCGCGAGGGTGGCGCCAGGATCCAGGCCACTCAGCAGCGGCGGCGTCGTGACCCGGATCTGGGTCGCCGAAGCGCTCTGAATCGTCGCCGGAACGCCGTTGAAGGTCACCCGAATCGGGTCGGAGAAGCCGCCGCCGTGGATAGTGACGGTCTCGCCGCCCTGCGGGCTGCCGGTGTTGGGGCTGACCGAGGAGAGGAAAAAGACCTCGGGATCGACCGCCCCGCGCACGATCACGGTGGCGAAGCCGACGCCGCTCGAAACCGCGGCGCGAATCGACGCGCTGCCGATCGTATCGCCAGCGAAGAACGGCACCGAGGCCTCGCCGTTGACGAGCTCGAGTCCGATGTTCGCCGGACCGCTGAGACTGCCGAAACCGCCGAGCGTCGTCGTGAGAGCGACCGGGGTCAGATTCGGAAGCGCCGCACCATTGTCGGCGCGCGTCGCGCGCACCCGGATGAGCGATGAGCTCGTCGAGCTCACCTCGAGCTCCGCGGCCGAAGCGGTCACGGCCACGTTGACGCCGGCTGCCGGCGGAATCGGGTTCGTCGGTGGTGCCGTGGGCGTGCCGGGTTTGTCAGTGCTGCAGGCGAGGGCGAGAAGAAGCCCGGGAGCCAGAAGCAGGCGAGGAATTCGGTAAAGGGCTCTCATTTTGGTTCTCCTGGCGACTCAGGGCACCACGTCGAGGGTGAAATAGCCGGTCGCCGAATCCACGGCCTTGCCGGAAAGCGTGTGGCCGAAGAATCGGATTCCCACGCGCAGGCGGATGGAACGGCTTCCGGTCTCGCTGTCGATCCCGGTTTCGCCCAAGGTGAAAAGGGGATCGCGCGTGAACTGTTCGGCGCGCATGAACGGCCCGTTGTCGAGCGTGAAAGTCCCGTTCACCGGTGCGATTCCGAAGACGTACTCGACCAGCTTCGGCGGCACCCTGGTGCCGCTGTCCAGGCGCTCGTAGGTCACTTCGTAGCTCTGTATCTCGACGTTCATCAGCGTGCTCGTCGTACCGGACGGATCTTTGGCCACGTTCTGAACCGTGATCTGCCCGATCTGGGCGAGCTCGTTCGAGGCGTTGACGCTGACGTTGATCGGCAGCTCGTTGAAGTCCGTGATCGACAACAGCACGCCGCCGCCGTCGGTCTGGTCGGTGCGTGCTTCGCAGCCGGCGAGAGCGAGCGCCAGAACGCTCAGAGCCAGGGTCTTCAGAATGCGGTTCATGTCGGTTTCCTCCTGGTCCTTAGAGCTTGATCACGCGCGGCGTGATGAAGATCAGCAGTTCTTCGTTGGCGTCGTCGCGCCGGCGGTTCTTGAACAGATGGCCGAGCACTGGGATATTCGCCAGGCCGGGCACCCGGTCCTGGCCCTGATCGGTCGACACCTTGTAGATGCCGCCGATCACCGTGGTGCCGCCGTCGCGGACGATGACGCGGGTCTGCGCTTCCTTGGTCGCGATCGGCGCGTTCGTGGCGCCGACCACGGCGAAGGCGAGCTGCGGCTCGCGCTTCTGGATGTTCACGTCCATGAGCACGGTGCCCTCCGCCGTCACGTGCGGCGTCACGTCGAGCCGCAACGTGGCATTCACGAACTGTACCGTGACCGTGTTGTTGGCGACCGTCTGGATCGGGATCTGCAAGCCGGACTGGATGCTCGCCGCCTGGTTGTTCAGGGTGGCGATCTTCGGCGCCGAGAGAATGTTGATCAGGCCCTCGGCTTCGGCCGCCTGCAGCCGGATGTCGAGATTGAAGGTGTTCAGCACGTTGCCGAGCGCCAGGCTCAAGAGGCCGTTGTCGCCGCCGGTCAGGAGCTCCACGCCGCCGCTCGCGTCGACGTTGTTCGGGAACTCGAGGCCGGTGGTGTTGCCGTGCGCCGCGTCGGCAACGGCGTCGAAGCCCCAGGCGATGCCGAGCGTGCGGCTGAAGCGTTTCGTCGTCTCGACGATCCGCGCTTCGATCATCACCTGCGGCTCGGGGATGTCGAGCGTCGCGATGACCGCGATCACGGTGTCGATGTAAGTCGGCAGCTCCTTGATGATAAGCGTGTTGGTGCGACCGTCGACGGTGACCGAGCCGCGCTGCGAGAGGATGCCGCCGCCACGGCCGGCGCCGGTGGACAGGATGCGTGACACCTCGGCGGCGGTCGAGTAGCTCAGGCGCTTGATCACGGTGCGCAGCGGAATCGAGAGCGCCTGAGCCTGCGCGAGCTTCTGCTGTTCCCGCGCTTCATTCTCGAGCACGGTCCGCGGCGCGATGCGCATGATGCTGCCGTCGAGGTCGTAGCCCAGATTGTTGATCTTGAGGATCTGATCGAGCGCTTGATCCCAAGGCACGCTCTCGAGCTCGACCGTCACCGTGCCGCGAACGCCAGGTTGCAGAACGACGTTCAAACCGCTGATCTTCGCGAACGAGCGCAGCACGTCCTTGATGTCGGCATCCTTGAGGGAGAGCGAGATCGGGTCGCCGGCGTACTGCTTGCGGGTGCCGCCCAGGTTCTGCTGCGGGAAGGCCGGGCTCGCCACCGGCGCCGGGCGCGGCGCCTCTTCGCTCGCCTGCATATTGGCCGCCTCGTAGAGGCTCGTGTCGCGGGTCGACTTCGCCTGCGGCGGGTCGGGTGCGAAGGCCACCAGCGGAGTCGCGGCAGGCGAGGGAGCGGGGCGCGGCGGCGCGGCGAACGCGACGACATCGCTGGCCTCGTCCGCCTCCACCAGGGCGGCTTCGGCGGCGGTCTCTTCGGACGTGGTCGCGACCGTCGAGCTGACGCTCGGGGCGACTGGCGCCGGCGCGCTCTGAATGGCGTCGCTCCTCGGCTCCGTCGCGCCGATCTCGTCTGTCTCGGACCCTGCGGGCGCCACGGTCGGTCGCACCGCGGGAAGCGTGTGCGCGATCATCGGAACTGTCGGATCGGCCGGCTCGGCCGGCTCGACGACCACCTCGGGAGTTGACGCCTCGGCCACCCCTGCCGTCGCCGCGAAGCGCGGACCGCCGCCGAAGCGGACGAGCAGGCCGGAGGCGGAGCGTTCGATCGCCGGCGCCGTGGCGCTCTTCAGGTCGAAGACGACCCGCGACACCGCCTGCGGCTGCTGACGGAACTGCGAGACGCGCACCCGGTCGATTCTCATGTCGGCGAGCTGCGGGCTGCTCTTGGCGCTCTGATTGATGACGCCATCGAGGTCGATCACGAAGCGGTCGGGGTTCCCGAGAAGGAAGGTCGAGTAGGCGAACTCGCCGTCGCCGGCGATCCGCACCACCGTCTCGCCTTCTCCCTCGATGACCGTGACGCTGTCGAGCCGGCTCGCGACGACGCCGGCGGGGCGCGGCGCCACCGCCGGGCGCTCCGGCGTCCCGACCGACGCGGCGTTTGCAGCGTTCAGGTCATTCGGGTCATTCAGACCATTCAGGTCATTCAGGTCATTCAGGTCATTCAGATCATTCGCAGAGACTACGGCAGCAGCGGGAACGGAGTCGGTGGGAGCGGGCGCCAGCTCCCGCGCCGTCGCGGTCGAGTCCGGCTGCGGCTCGGCGGCGATGGCGGCGATGGCGGCGATGGCGGCCGTGCCGACCGGCACGAGCTCGATCTGAAGCTCGCGACCGGTGGCGACCACCGAGTGCTCCGATTCCTGACGGGTCGACACGACGAAACGCGTGAGCGGTCGCCCTTCCGACTCCTCGAGCGCCACCCGCACCGAGGCCACCAGGCCGGTCGGCAGGTCCTGTCCGGTCACCGTCGGCTCGGGCCGCGAGTTCGGAATCTCGATCACCAGCTCGCCATCGCCGTTGCGGTAGCTCGACCAGACCAGCGCGGCGTCCGCTTCGAGCTCGATCGACGCGCCCGGCGCGCCTTCCAGGACCGCCAGTCGGGAGATGCTGATCGGCAGCGACGGCGATATCTCCGCGGCTTGCCGCGGGGCGGTGACCGCCTCGCTGGCGAGCGCCGAAGGCGCCGGCGTTGTCGCCGACATGCATCCACCCGCCGATCCCGCGACGGAGAGGATCAGGGCCCAGGCGAGCCCGATTTCGAGTGCCATTCTCTTGCTCTTCACCGCGTCTCCCATGTCGCTCGCCTCCATCGCGCAGTCTCGCTGGCCTCTCATGCTCGACTACGGGGTGAGCTTCTTGACGACTTCCCGGAACGGCTTGATCACCGTCGGGTCGTTGACGATCTGCTTGAAGACGACTTCCGTCTGCGTGATGCTCACGACGTCGCCGTCGTAGAGCTCGTCGCCTTCGCGAATCAAGTAGCTTTTCTCTCGGTTCGACGCCAGGACCTGCGCGACGAAGCCGCGCGTCGTGCGAAAGATTCCCGTCAGGTCGATCTCCTCGATCAGCAGGCCGGGTATGCCATCGGGCAGGGGGCCTTTGCGCTCCACGCGGTCCTTGGCGACAAGGAGCGATCGGAACGGGTCGCGCCGATTGCCCGGGTCGTAGGAATAGGCCGTGCCGGCCAGCACCTCTTCTTCGCCAGCGAGGATCTCATCGACGCTTGTCGTTCCGGCGCTGGCGGTGCCCGCGGCCCCGGCGGTCGGCGGCGAGGCCGGCGCCTGCGCGGCAAGGGGTGCGCCGACGACCGGCAAGGCCGCGGCGAAAAACAGGAGGAGGTGGCGCCCGCGCTTCATCGAGATTTCCTCTCGCATCGTCAGCTACCCGCCGGCTTCGCGACGGGCTTCTTGCCCTTGCCGGCCTGTGCCGCCGGATCTGGCGGCGGAGTCTCGCGATAGATGAACGTCTTGGCGGTGAAGGTAGCGCCAATGGTGTGGCCCTTGCCGTTCTTGGGCAAGGCGCTGACCTTCAGATTCTCGATGTTGATGATGCGCGAGAACCGCCCGACACGATCGAAGAAGAGAGCGAGGTTGTGGTAGTTGCCGTTCAGTCGGATCGCGATCGGCCACTCGCTGTAAAAGTCCTTGTCGACGAAGTTCCCGGGGGTGAACCGGAGCAGGTCGAAGTTGCCCTGCTCGGTCAGCTGCCGGATCCGGCGCAAGAGCTCGGGCGTGTTGCGCCGCGCCGGAAGAATGCGCAGGAGCTTGTCGAGCTCGAGCTCCAGGCGCCGCACTTCCTCACGGAACTGCGGCAGCTTCTGCTTCGCCGCTCGGCCCTCCTGAATCTTCACCTGCAACTCGCCCAGACGGCGCGTCTGCGCCTGAATCTCCTTGTTCTTCGGGTCGACCAGGAAGTACCAGACCGCCGCCACGATCGCCGTGGCGACGAGCGCTCCAACCGCGGCACCGTAGTACCAGGGCTTGCCTTCGAGTCCGGTCTGCATCGCCATCGCCGTTTACTCCGCCCGCCGCTGCTCTGCCGCGTCGCCCGTGCCCGCCGCCGCGTCGCTTTCGCCGGCCGCGGGTGCTGCCTCGCCGCCCGTCGTTCTCGCCAGCGTCGGCGTCTTCGCCTTCTTGAACGAGTACCCGAGATTGATCTTGAAATCGTAGATCTCCGAGCGCGCACCGCGCACGGTCTTCTGCGTCGCGTCGTTCAGGATCGGCTCGGAAAACTCCTCGACCTTGTCGAGGTTGTCGATGAAATTCGCGACCGCCGACATGTTGTAGCCCGTGCCGCGAAGATTGATCGTCGCCGGGGCGACGTCAAGGTTGGTCAGCCAGAGCAGCTCCGGCAGCGCGCGCGAAATCTGGTCCATGATCTGCACCGGACCGCGCTGATTCGCCTTGAGCCCGTTGATCACGTCGATCTTGCGCTCGAGCTCCGCTTTCTTGATCTTGTAGTCCTCGACTTCCTTGATGACCTGCTGCAGCTCCTCGACCTCGCGCTGCGCGGCGGCTACTTCCCTTTTCTTCTCGTTGAGCTTCGACTGGGTCCAGAAGTACCAGCCCCCGGCGCCCAGCAGCCCGGCGAGGAGCCCCGTGACCAGCAACAGGTTCCCCAGGTCGCGCCCACCGCCGCCAAGCGAAGCCTTCGCTTTGCGCGCCACCACCGGGCGCTTGCCTTCGGCCAGCAGGTTGATCTTGATCATCGGGGTCAGCCCCCCACCCGGCGGACCGCGAGCCCGACAGCAATCGCGAGCATGGGCGAAATCGACTTCAGCCAGTCGCGATCGAAATCCGCTTCGCGAAAATGAACGCGACGCAGCGGATCAAGCAGTTCGATCGGAACCCCGAACCGCTCGCGCAGCACCTGCTGCAGATTCGGCGTCAGCGCGCATCCGCCCGAAAGCACGATCTCGTCCACCGGTCCCTCCGAGGAGGTGGCGGCGAAGAAGTCGAAGGTCTTCTGGATCTCGGAGGCCATCTCGCTCGACACCTGATCGAGCACTCCGCGGGCGTCCGCCGCAGTGAATCGATCCACCGCCTGGCCGCGCTTCAGCCGCTCTGCCTGGTCGAACGACAGGTTGAACTCGCGCTGCAGCGCCTCGGTGAACTGGTTTCCGCCGAAAGAGATGTCGCGCCAGAAGGCGGTCTGCGACCGCGCCAGGATGTTGATGTTGGTGACCGAGGCGCCCATGTTGACCAGCGCCACGACCTTCATCGGATCAACGTCGTAATTGACCTCGTAGGCGTTCTGCAGGGCGAAGGCGTCCACGTCGACCAGGACCGGCACTTTCCCGGCCTGGCTGATCACGGAGACGTAGTCGTTGACTTTGTCGCGCTTGACCGCTACCAGCAGCACTTCCATGTTCTCGCGGCCGGGTTCGCCCTCTGAAAGCACGACGTAATCCAGCCGGACGTCGTTGATGTCGAACGGAATGTACTGCTCGGCCTCCCACTGGATCTGCTCGGCGAGGTCGTCCGCCGGCATCGCGGGCATCTGGATCTTCTTGATGATCACCGAGTGACCGGAGAGCGAAGTGGCGTAGCTCGGCAACTTAACGCCCGTAGCGTCGTTCAGCTTGTGGATGGCGTCGACGACCAGCGACGAGTCCATGATCGACCCGTCCACGATCGCCTCGGGAGAGAGCGGTTCGATGCCGAGGCGCTGCAGGGAGAACTCGCCCTTGCGCTCCTTGAGCTCGACCAGTTTCATCGCCGAGCTTCCGATATCGAGCCCTACGAGACCTTTCGAGCGTGAGAACAGCACGGCGTCGTCAACCCCCTCTCCTGCTGGCCCGACCTCGTCGCGAACAGCGAAAGCGTGCGGGCAAGGTAGCAGTAACCTAAAGCAGTGTCAAGGGGTTGGCGGAATCGCTGCCCAAGGTTATGTGCATCAGTTCACAACCCCTTTTTGCCCACCCACAGTGCAATGCATGTTCTGTCCACATGAGTCGTGCCGGCTATCTCTCCGTCCGATCCTGACGGAGGCGCGCGCGGATTTGCGTGCATCGCCTGCCTCGGCATAGACTTCCCCCGGTTTTGCCGGTCTCCGGCGGGGAGTTCTCAAGATGGCCAAGAAATGCGCAGTCTGCGGCAAGGCGACGGCGACCGGCCGCAAGGTCAGCCACGCTCACAACGTCACGTCCCGGACCTGGGAGCCCAACCTGCGTTCGATGAAGGCCCTGGTCGACGGTACGGTGCGTCGCATCCGCGTCTGCACTCGCTGCCTCCGGAACGGCAAGATCCAGCGCCCGCCAGCCCGCGCCCGGATCCTCGCCGAGCTCGCCGCTGCCAAGCAAAACTAGCCGGCTCGCTTCAGTTCGCGCCGTCGCCGCCGCGGGTTGCGCCCGCCATGCGGCGGGTCACTTCGATGACGCCGGGGAGGTTGCGAATCGCCTGGCGGATGCGCTCGAGGTGGCTCCGGTTCGACACCTCGATCACCACCTCGATGTTGCCGCGGCCCGGGCGGTCGGTGTCGGCGTCGATCTGCCGGATGTTGGTGTCGAGCCGCGCGATCGCCTCGGTGAGCTTGGCGAGCATCCCGGGTTTGTCCTCGGTCTCGATCATGAGCGCGATCGGATAGAAGCCGCGATCCGTCGTCGCCCACTCCACCTCGATCTCGCGCTCCGGGTTGTAAAGCAAGTTGTGCACGTTCGGACAGTCGATCGAATGCACCGAAACGCCGCGGCCGCGCGTGATGTAGCCGACGATAGCGTCGCCTGGAACGGGGCGGCAGCACTTCGCGGGGACGGCCAGGAGATCGCCGTGGCCACGCACGGTGATCGGCCCCTGCCCGCCGCCGGGTAGCCAGCGCTCGATCGCCTGCCGCAGCTTTCCTGGCTGCTGCGGCGGCTGCGCCAGCTGTTCCGCCGGCAGGAGCTTCGCCATCACCTGAGCGACGGTCGCTTTGCCGAATCCGAGGCGCACGAACAGATCCTCCGGCCGCGCCAGCCCCTCGCTCTCGAGGTACCACCTGAGCTCCGGTCCTTCGAGCACCTTTTTCAAGCTCAGTCGGTAGCGCTTGAGCTCGCGCTCGAGCACCCGCCGCCCGAAATCCGTCGCCTGGGCGGTCTGCTGGATGTTCAGCCAGTGTCGGATCTTGTGCTTGGCGCGTGACGTCACGACGACGTTCAACCAGTCGCGGCTCGGACTGCGGTTCGGGCTGGTCAGGATCTCGACGATGTCGCCGGTCTTAAGCGCCGTCTTGAGCGGCACCAGCCGGCCGTTCACGCGCGAGCCCGTGCAGTGGTGCCCCAGGTCGGTGTGAATGCGATAGGCGAAGTCGAGCGGAGTCGCGTCGCGCGGAAAGGACAGGACCTCCCCCTTGGGCGAGAAGACGTAGACCTCGTCCTGATAGAGGTCGAGCTTCAGCCCGGAGAGAAAGCGCCGCGGATCGCTCACCTCGGTCTGGAGCTCCAGCAGCTGCCGGAGCCAGACGACCTTCTGGTCTTCGCCCTCGGGCGCGAGCTTGCCCTCCTTGTAGCGCCAGTGAGCGGCGATTCCTTCCTCCGCCACCAGGTCCATCTCGCGGGTCCGAATCTGCACCTCGAACGGCTGTCCCGCCGGTCCCAGCACCGTCGTATGCAGCGACTGGTAAAGATTCGGCTTCGGCATCGCGATGTAATCCTTGAAGCGGCCGGGGATCGGACGCCAGTTCTGATGGACGATGCCCAGAGCGGCGTATGTGTCCCGGAGGTTCGTCGTGATGATGCGGAAGGCGATGTAGTCGTAGAGCTCGGAGATCTCGATCTCCTGCCGCCGGAGCTTCTGATAGATCGAATGGAATCGCTTCACGCGATAGCTGATGTCGGTTTCGATCTCGGCCTCGGCGAGACTCTGGACCAGCTTCTCGCGCAGCTTCTCGGTGGTGCCCCTGCCGAGCTTGACCTTCTCGGCGAGCTTGCTTTGAAGCGAGGCGAACTGCAGCGGGTAGAGGTAGTAGAAGGCGAGATCCTCGAGCTCGCCCTTGACACGCGCCATACCCAGCCGGTTCGCGAGCGGCGCGTAGATCTCGAGCGTCTCCTGCGAGATCCGGCGTCGCGCCTCGGGCGACATCGCCGACAGCGTCATCATGTTGTGCAGCCGGTCGGCGAGTTTCACCAGAATCACCCGCACATCCTTGGCCGACGCGAGGATCATCTTGCGGAAAGTCTCGGCCTGGGCGTCGTCCTTGCGAACGTACGAGTGACGCCCGATCTTGGTCACGCCGTCGACGAGCTCGGCGAGCTCGGCGCCGAACTCACGTTCCAGGGCTTCCCGCGTCGACAGGGTGTCCTCGAGAACGTCGTGCAGAAGTCCCACGGCGACGCAGGTCTGGTCAAAGCGCAGCTCAGCCAGCAACCAGGCGACGCTCGCCGGATGGGTCATGTACGGCTCACCCGAGCGCCGCACCTGGTCCTTGTGCGCCTCGGCCGAGAACGCGAAGACACGCTCGAGAAACGAGCGGTCGACGAATCGACCGTGGGTCGTCAGCCGATCGGCGAGCTCGGCCGACGTCGGCGGGCGCGGCGGCAGAATCGGCGGAGTCGGAGCGGGCCTTCGCGTCTCAGGCATGGTGAGATCGCCGGCGTCCTCTCCGAATCGAAAGGAGGCTTGCGATCCGATGATTCTAGGCGAGCTCCGAGAAGCGCGTCAGCGCGAACCGGACGCGGCGGCGCGGGCGGTTCTGCGAACCTTCCCGTGACTCGTCGGACGCTCGCTGCCGAACCAACGTTCCCAGAGAAGCGCGAACGGGCTCGCGATATAGATCGACGAGTAGGTCCCGACGATGATTCCGACACCCATGATGAAGGCGAAACCCTTGATCACGTCGCCGCCGAAGAGAAAAAGCATGAGCGACGCGAGGATCGTCGTGCCTCCGGTGAGCAGCGTCCTCGAGAGCATCTGATTGAGGCTGTCGTTGAGCACCTTCAGGAGGCTTCCGCCGCGATGCTTGTTCATGTTCTCGCGCACGCGATCGAACGTGACCACCGTGTCGTTCACCGAGTAGCCGACCAGGGTCAGGAAGGCGGCGATCGTCGTCAGATTGAACTCGTATCCCATCAGGGAATAGAGCCCAAGAGTGATCAGCACGTCGTGCAAGCTCGCCATCGTGGCGCCGATTCCGAAGCGGAGCTCGAATCGGATCCAGATGTAGAGCAACATTCCGATGAGCGCGCCGACGACCGCGAGCAGGCCACGTTTGCGAAGCTCGGCGCCCACCTGGGGACCGACGTTCTCGGTGCCGAGAACGGCGTAGGTCCCGATCGAAGTCGAAGCCTTCAGGGCCTCGAGCGCCCTGGCGGTGAGCCCGGGCGTCTGCGCGACGTCGTCCCAGCCGCTGAAGATCGCCCGGCCGCGGCGCTGGGCGAGAACCGAGTCGGCGATCGCCTCGTAGTGGGCGAACACCGCCGCGTCGTCGCCCGTGACGCCGTCCGGATTGGCGCGCGCCAGGATCTCCGCCACGGTCGCGCTGCCGATCCGGTTGAGGTCAGCGCCCTTGCGGTCCGCGTTGTAGCGCTGGTCGAGCGCCGCGAGGACCTGCCCGCCGGCGCCTTCCTCCGTGCCCTCGACGACCGGCGTGCGCACCAGAATCTCGTTCTCGCCCGCCTTGCCGAAGCGCTGAATCTGCGTCTCCTTGAAGCCCGCGGTCGAAAGCAGGTCGCGCAGCTCCTGCGCGTTCGGTGCGTGCCCGAACTTGAGCGTCAGTTCGGTGCCGCCGGTGAAATCGATCCCCATGTTCAGGCGGTTCAGGAAGAAGACCGAGACCGCGCCGAGCGCCATCACGACGAACGAGACGCCGACCCAGAACTTCCGGTACTTCATGAAGTCGATGTTGGTGTTGCGGATGAGATCCATCTTGCTTTCTCCCGGTGATGCTCGGCGGCAGAGACTAGATCGAGATCGACTGCAGCTTGCGATCCGGCGTGTAGATCAGGTTGAACAGGTAGCGGCTGACCACGATGGCGCAGAACAACGTCCCCAGGATGCCGATCGACAGCGTCACCGCGAAGCCGCGAATCGGGCCGGTTCCGAACTGGAAGAGGAAGAGCGCCGCGATGAGCGTCGTGATGTTCGAGTCGAGGATCGACGACAGCGCGTTCGAGAAGCCGGCGTCGATGGCGGCGCGCGGCGTTTTTCCGGCCCGCATCTCTTCCTTGATGCGTTCGAAAATCAGCACGTTGGCGTCCACCGCCATGGCGATCGAGAGGATGATGCCTGCGATCCCCGGGAGCGTAAGCGTGGCTCCGAAGTAGGCGAGCGAGGCGAAGAGCAGAAGGATGTTCAACGCCAGAGCGACGAGCGCGTTGACCCCCGAGAGGCGGTAGATGACGAGCATCGTCAGGACCACGCAGAGGACGCTCAGCAGCCCCGCCTTGATGCCGGAGTCGATCGAATCCTGTCCGAGCGACGGGCCGACGGTGCGGTCATGGAGATAGGTGATGCCCGCGGGCAGGGCGCCGGAGCGCAACGTCATGACCAGATCCTGGACCTCCTGTTGGGTGAAGTTGCCCTCGATGACGCCGGAGTCCGTGATGCGCGAGTTGATGACCGGCGCGGAGACGACCTTGCCGTCGAGCACGATCGCGAGTCCGCGGCCGACGTTCGCCCCGGTCGCTTCGCCGAAGATCCGACCGCCGTCTGCCGACAGGTGGAAGGCCACCACCGGCTGATTGAACTGCCCGACCGAAGAGTTGGCGGACTTCAGATCGCGTCCGGTGATCACGCGCCGCTTCTGCAGCCCATAGAAGCGCTGACCGACCAACCGGCCCTGGGTGTCGCGCTGTTCCTCCGCCAGGATCTCGACATCGGGAGGAACAGTTCCGCCGTAACGCGCCAGAACCTCTTCGCGGGAGCCGACGCCGCCGCCGCCGGAGGGCGGGTACTCGGTGAGGCGAAATTCGAGAAACGCCGTGCTCTTGATCAACCGCTTGACGCGCTCCGGGTCGTCCACTCCGGGCAGCTGCACGACGATCCGATCGCTGTCCATACCCTGGCGTGCGATGACCGGCTCGGAGACGCCGAACTGATCGATCCGGTTACGAATGGTCTGCAGCGCCTGGTTGACCGCCATGTCGCGGATGGCGCGCTCGTTTGCCGCCGTCATGCTGAACAGGAAGCGGGCGCCTTCCCGCCGCCAGTCCCAGCGATCGGACGACAGGTAGTCGTTCGCCTGCTTGTTGATGACGGCTTCCTTGTCGGTGGGCACGCCGGTGAGCTCGAAGGTCGTGTCCGTGAGGCGCGAAGTCGCGGCGGTCGGCATCCCGGATTCCGCGGCCTGGCGGCGCAGAGCTTCCATGTCCTTGTCGGTCTCGGCCCGGACGGCGTCCTGCGACTCGACCCTCAGCACGAGGTGGATTCCGCCCTGCAGATCGAGGCCGAGGTTGAGCTTCTCTTGCGGTGGCCAGACGGCCCAGCAGGCCATTCCGGCGATCGCGAGGATGATCAGTCCCCGCCAGAGCAGACGGTTCTTCATGACTTGACCTCTTCGGCTTCGGCGCTGCCTTCGAGGCCCGCGATCGCCGACTTGAGAACCCGCACTTTGATGTTGTCCGCGAGCTTCAGCTGCACGATCCGATCTTCGACGGCGGCGACTTCACCCAGGAGCCCGCCGTTCGTGACCACCCGGTCACCGCGCTTGAGCTCGGCGACCATCTTCTGGAGCTTTTTCTGCCGCTTGCGCATCGGCGCCAGGAGCAGAAAGTAAAAGATGCCGAAGACGAGAAAAATCGGGATCAGCGAGACCAGGGGGTTCTGGCCTTGCGCCTGGGCGAGCTGAAAGAAAGCGTTCATGGTTCGGCTCCTCGATGCCTGACTGCCGTTCTTGCTGCTCTTTCCGCTCCGCCGGGGACGCTCCGGACGCTCGCCGCCTCCGCAAGACCGCTCCTCGAGCGGGCTCGTCGAGAGGCCGTACAGTCGATCTCAGCTGTCCGCCGTCGGGGAGATCTCGGATCGGAGCTCATCCGCGGAGCGACCGACCCATTTCGGGGCCAGGTCCGCCACCCGGGAAGCCTCGATAGCTTCTCTGACTTCCCCCATGAAGTCAAGGAAAACGCGGAGATTGTGCAACGTCCCATAGACCGCGGCGGTGACCTCGCCGGCGCGAAAGAGGTGATGCACGAAGGCGCGCGACTGTCGCCGGCAGACCGGACAACCGCAGTCCGGATCGAGCGGTCGAGGGTCTTCGCGAAAGCGGGCATTGTGGATGCGCAACACGCCCCCCCGGGTGTAGAGCACTCCATGCCGGCCGTTCCTCGCCGGCAACACGCAGTCGAAGAGATCGACGCCCTGGAGGACCGCGTGCAGAATGTCCTCGAGCTTACCGACTCCCATGAGATATCGCGGGCGGTCCGCCGGCAGCAGAGGCGCGGTCCACTCGACCACCCGCCGCCTAAAGGCGAGGGGTTCGCCGACGCTCACGCCGCCGATCGCCAGCCCATCGAACGGCAGCCCAGTGAGCTCGGCCGCGGCGCGTTCACGGAGCTCGCGAAAGTGGCTGCCCTGGGCGATGCCGAAGAGAGCGGTGGCGGAGCCGGAGCGCGCCGCGAGGGCGCGCTTCGCCCAGTGGAGCGTGCGCTCGAGCGCCGCGCCCGCCGCGTCGCGGGAAACCGGCCAGGGCGGGCACTCGTCGAGCGCCATCGCGATGTCGACTCCCATCGCCTCCTGCGCCGCGACCACGCTCTCGGGCGTGAGCTCTAGCTCGGACCCGTCGAGGTGACTGCGAAAGCGCACTCCGGAGTCCTCCACCTTGCGCAGCGCCGCCAGGCTGAAGACCTGAAATCCGCCGCTGTCGGTGAGGATCGGCCGCCGCCAACCGCTGAACTCGTGGAGCCCGCCGAGCCGCGCGATCGCCTCGACGCCGGGACGCAGCGCCAGATGGTAAAGATTCGCCAGCATCACCTGCGCACCCGCCTGCTCAAGGTCGAGCGGCGTCAGGCCCTTCACGGCTCCGAGCGTGCCCACCGGCATGAAGGCTGGTGTTTCGATCTCGCCGCGCGCGGTGGTGACGCGACCGCGCCGCGCCGCGCCATCGCGAGCCAGGAGCTCGAATCGCATCGCCAGCGGGAGTCAGGGCCGCGACGAGCGTCCGCGGTCGAGATCGACGATCTGGATCTCGATCTCCTTCGGGATCTCGAGGTCGAACCGTTGAAGCGGCATCTCGCCGTTCTGGCGGAGATTCTCGAACCGGTACTCGGTGGTGTCGCCGTTGGCTTCGACGTAACGCGCCCGCACCGGCAGGAAGCTCCGGCGGTCGATCCAGAGCGCCATGGCCTGCAGCCGTTTCTTGATCCGGGAGTAGCGCGGCACGAGCTCCAGCCGATAGGCCTCGTCGGCCTCTGGAAAAGCGATCGTCACCGCGAAGTACTTCAACAGCGTGTCGAGCGAACCGCTGGCATTCAGGTAGCCGAAGACCTGCGACGAAACCCGCCCGACCTTGAGTCGCTCGGCTCTCCCGAGATCCTTGTACCAGGTGACCATCTCGTCTTCATGAATCACCAGGGAGACCGGTTTGGGCTGCCGGTAGTCCCAACGAACGTGATCGGGCGCCCGATAGGCGAACGAGCCCCGCGACTCCTCGGGTGCTTCGAGAAACTCGCTCTGGCGAATTTGCACGAACTCGGCCTCGAGCGAGGTGAGGCGCTTCTGCTCCGCCTGGATGCGGTCGAGAAGCGCTGATGAACGCTCCTGAAGGGTCAGACCTGGCCGGTCGGGATCGGACAGCGCTACGGCGCCAGAAGCGACGGTGCCGCCGGTACCGCCGTTGCCGACAGCAGCGCCGGACGAGCTCGCGAGGCCGACGGCGAGGAGCGTCATCGCCCGGACCGCGGACCAGGCGGGGGCACCTCGACGCGGCGGGTCGGACGGCGGCAGGGACGATGGAATCAGACGCCAGGAGAGCTGCACATACGCA
>ERZ1292633.1346-Hain-H41-02um-R1-1346-length-26685-cov-9_pt1 | contig 26685 bp, 20 predicted proteins | sample MGYA00564406_ERZ1292633 | MGnify/ENA primary metagenome ERZ1292633 (study PRJEB36523, sample SAMEA6512639) | groundwater metagenome | collected 2019-01-08 | study: AquaDiva: Metagenomics assemblies of 32 groundwater samples | reverse complement strand
ATCGCCTGTGAGAGCTGGACCTTGTTGTTGATGAGGTCCGGGTCGTTCATGTACGCGCCGAAGGTCGCGGGGTGCTCCGTGTCGAGCGGGGAAGGGAAGTCCGGCCGCTCGCCGAGGAAGCTGCGAATCGCCTCCGGGTCGTCGAACACCTGGATCCGCCGCTTCTGGTGGCTCGTGAAGAAACCGTCGTAGGCCACCAGGACCGGCAGCCGCACCTCGGGGTGCTCGCCAATCTTCACCGCCGCGAAGTTCAGGTCGTACACCGCCTGCGGGTCGCGCGCGCACAGCATGATCCAGCCGGTGTTGAGCGCGTAGTAGATATCCGAGTGGTCGCCGCGGATGTCGAGCGGCCCGGAGACGGTCCGCGCGGCGATGTTGAGCACCATGGGCACGCGCGTGCCCGCCTGCACCGGAAGCTGCTCGAGCGCGAATAGGAGGCCCTGCGAACTCGTGGCGTTGAGCACCCGCCCGCCGCCGAGCGCGGCGCCGTAGCAGATGCCGGCGGCGCCGTGCTCGCCGTCACCCGCGATCATTACCATCTCATGCTGACCCTCGGCTTGCATCTTCGACAGGCTCTCGGCGACCTCGGTGGAAGGCGTGATCGGGAAATAGCCCATCAGGTGAAAACCGATGTCGCGCGCTGCCAGCGCCGCGGCCTCGTTGCCGCTGCGAAACTCGATCTTCTGCCGCACGCAGCCGGCCGCACGCACGCGCGCTGCGGGGGAGGCAACATCCAGCATCTGAGTCGTCATGGTCTTCACCTCATGCAATCAGATCGGGGAAAAGCGGCACGCACAACCGGTCGGCGAGGCCCGGGGTTTCCGCCTTCCTGGTCATCGCGCTGGCCGGGCAGGACTCCACACAGCGCATGCACCCCTTGCAGTAGCGGTAGTCCACGCCCATCAACTCGCGCTCAAACCTGCCGCCCTTTTCCCCGTCTTCCCAAGCCAGGCAGAAGTCCGGGCACACCAGGTCGCACAGGCCGCAGTGGATGCACCTCTCCCTGTTGAAAACCGGCAGCGATCCGGTGCGTGAGGCCGAGAGATCATTCCACACCGTGTTGCCCGGTTCGGGGAGGATCCCGCCCATCGGCTGCGTCTCGTAGCCCCACACCGGTTCAGCGCGCGCAATTGGAAGGTCACCCTCGGCACGGCCCACGCCCTGGAGCGTCTCAAACTCCGCGGCGCCGCGCCGGAAAGCGCTCTCGTTGGAGGCGACCGCCTCCGGGTGCTTGCCCGCGAACTCCTCGGAGAGCGCCTCGAGGACCTTTTCGGCGCCGAGGAACGGGAACGCGCCGCAAAGCGTCCCGAGCAAAACCGCGTTGGGTCGGGATTTCTCTTTCACCGCGATTCCCAGAGCGTCGACGCGGATGGCCCGCACCGTGCTCGGCAGCGCCGCGAGTTCCTCCGGGACGGAGCGCGGCGGTGCGTTGTAGATGAACGTACCATCCTTGTAGAGCCCGGCAAACGTCGCCGGATTGTGCAGAAGTGCCGCGTGGAAAACCACGATAGCGTCGGGCATTTCGACTGGTGCGCTGGTACGGATCGGCCGATCCGTGGGTCCCAGGCGCACGAAAGAGCGCACGAGCGAGCCCTTCTTTTCCGATCCGTACGAGGAAAAATGCGCCCCGTTCAGTCCCATCCTCAGCACCGCGGCCATCGCCAGCACCTGCCCCGCCGCGTGGGCGCCCAAGCCCCCGATCGATTCGAACCGGATCTCGAAAAACCGGCCGGTATTCGGCAACGATACGGCCTGGTTCATGGCATACCCCCGCAGCAAGTGGTCCAGCCGCCCTTTGGCTTTCTACTGGCCATGCTCTTGTTCCGCCGGTCGTTGCCGGCCGGGCGAGGCAGCTGATGCGGCGACACGCCGCAATCATTCGACTCGACCGGTCAGGAATGCGTATTGCGCCGTCCCTCGCCTATTGCTGCGCCCGCGGCGGAGGAACCGGAACCTCCACGGGGATGCCGTGCGCCTTCAGTTTTGCGTCGACGAAAGCCTGCTGCTTGGCGATGTGCGCCTCGGAAAGATGCGCGAAACGTCCCTGCAGCTTCATGTACTCGCGAACCGGTTTGTACTTCTTGGGTTTGAACTGGTACCGGTACTCTCCATTTTCCCACTCGTACATGTTCCACATGCCGGTCTCGATGGCGAGCCGAGCGATCTCGACCGTCTTGGCTTCGTCGAACTTCCATCCTTTCGGACAGGGGGCATGGATGTGAAGGAAGGTCGGCCCCTGCACGTTCAGAGCCTTGCGCACCTTGTTGATCAAGTCGACCGGATAGGCCACCGACGCCGTGGCCACATACTTCACCGCCGGGTGGCCGCCGATGACCAGTTGCGGAGGGTCCTTGGGGAACAGCGTCTTGCCCTCGGGAATTGCGGACCCCGGAGGCGTGAAGGTGGTGTTGGCCCCGTACGGCGTGGTAGGCGAGGTCTGGATCCCGGTGTTGGTGTACGCCTCGTTGTCGTAGCAGATGAACAGCGCATCGTGCGCGCGGTACATCATGGCCGACATGGCCTGGAGACCGATGTCCACCGTGCCGCCATCGCCCGCCATCACGATGATGTTGGGCAGTTCACCCGTCCGCTTTCCCTTGCGCAGGAGCACCTTGTAGGCTGCCTCTATCCCCGAGGCCACCGCGCCACCATTGGTGATCTGGGTGTGCATCCAGGGCACCGTGTACGGGGTGCAGAGGTAGCTGGCATTGGCCACGTACATGCAGCCGGTGGGCCCGAGGAAAATGGTATTGGGACCGGCCGCTTTGGCTACCAGCTTGTATTGCAGGGCCGGGCCGCAGCCGGCGCAGGTCCGGTGCCCGGGCACGTAGTATTCTTCCTTGGGAACGTTCCGGATCAACTTGATCGGCGGAAGATTCTGGGTTCTCACGGCAACCGTCATGACGGGCTCCTTTTCATATCACGCATCACGTTTTTCGAATCACGCGTCTCCTGAAACGCGAAAACCCGCGTTTCAGTTATTGATTTCTAATCCTCGGCCTCGAAGCCGACCCAATACACGGTCTTTTTGGTCTTGCCGTCCTTGACGGCCTTGGACAAGATGTCGGCCATATAATAGAAATCCTTCAGCGGCACCATCTCGCCACCCAGGCCAGCCATGAACGAGGTCGTCAACGGCCGCTGTGGAACCTCATACAGGGAAGCGCGGACTTCGTGCAGGAGGTTTCCGCCGCGCATCGCCCCGCCGTAGGAGGTACTGGTTTCGACCACGCCCACGGCCTTGAACTTCGACAGGGCCTCGGCCACTTCCTGGGTCGGCCACGGCCGCACGAAGCGCAGTTTCACCAGGCCGATTTTCACGCCTTGGTCGCGCAGGTGTTTGACCGCATGCCGAGCCGTCATCGTATGGGCGCCCATGATGAAGAACGCGATCTCGGCATCTTCGGTCATGTACTCCTCCAGGAAGGGAGAGATTTTCCGCCCGAAGATCCGGTTGTAATCGTCAATGGCCTCCTTGATCACCGCGGGCGTATCCAGCATCGCCTGCGCCCGCTGCAGGTCCATGACCGTCCCTTGGTCCGGGCGGATCTGCGGCCCGTGGGAAACGGGACGTTTGGGATCCAGCGGGTGCGGCAGCGCGTAAGGCGGCAGAAACTCGTCCACCTGGCTCTGATCCGGAAGCACCACCTTCCCCTGGATGTGAGACACGAAGTACCCGTCCTGGCAGACGAACTGGGGCAGGAGCACGCGGTGGTCTTCACCGACGCGATAATTGATCAGGCAGTTGTCGAACACCTCCTGCGGAGTCTCGGCCCATCCCATGAGCCAGCCCTGATCCCGGCAGGACATGGCATCGGTGTGTTCCGAGCCGAAGTCGCCCGGGGGATCCAGCGCACGGTCGGCGATCATCATCTGCAAGGGGATACGCCCGCCCGCAATCGGGGAATAGGTCTCGAACGCGTAGGTCACACCCACTCCGGAGCTTCCCGTCAGGGCACGGGCCCCCGCCGCCGCAGCGCCGAGCACCACCGAAAGCTGGGCATGCTCGCCTTCGCCATGGACGAACTCGGCGTCCAGTTCACCGTTGGCCACCATCTTGGCCAGCTCCATCATGATCGCCGAGTAGGGGCGAATCGGATACGAGCAGATCACCTCCACCTGCGCCATCTTCGCCGCTTGTGCCGCAGCGGCGCATCCGCTCAACATCATCTCTCTTGCCATGGTTCTCCCTCCTCAGAACGGCTTTTCGAGCCGGACCACGCCGTCTTCGAAATCAAGTTCGTAGGCCTTGCTTAAGGCGTCCGTAGCGCACTCGTTGATGCAGATATTGCAACCTTTGCAGTACTTCTCGTTCAAGACCACCATCTCTCCGGCCTCGTCCAGCTGGAAGCAGGCATCCGGGCAAAACACAATGCAATTCATGCAAAGGTCGCACTTCTCGGGCTCAAGCACCGGCCGGTATTCGCGCCAGTTGCCGGTAATCATCATCGGCTGCTCGGTCACCGGCGCCGGTGTGACGCATCCGAGAGGCACCTCTTTTTCCTTGGGGATAATGAACATCGCGTGACCTCCGTTGACTCGATTCGACTCTAGTTGAGGGTCTTCACCACTGCCTGCTCGTGGCCCTTGCGAAGGGCTTCCTGGTTCTTCACCACCGCTGCGAGATGGTCCAGTTTTACGAGGTTCGTGCCGCGAGCCAAGGCACCCAGGATCGGCGCCGAGATCCCCTGCCCGATGCCGAGCGAATCCACGCCGCCCTCGCTGCCGGAGAAGTCCACGGTCTGCTCGCCGCAAATCGCCTTGGCGTCCACGCAAACGATCGTGCTGAGCAGATCCCTGTTGGGGATGAACTTCAGGATGTCCTCCGGCTTGCGGTCGGTCGCAACCACGAGGATCCCACCCTTCTCCATCCCGCGAAGAATGTTGATACCCTTCACGATGGTTGCGTCCGCCACGATCACGATCTCGGGCTTCTCGTTCTCGTACTCGTAGCGCTCCTCAATTTCCTCGTCGCTGATGCGGGCGTACTTCCTGAGGGGAACGTTCACCCGGTCGGGAAGATCCACATAGTTGTCGAAGGCCTGGGTGAACTTGCCATCCATCCCCGCCGCGTTGGCCAAGCCATTGGCAATGTCTCGCCCTTCCTTATCCTGCACCACGCCCCGAGCCCATACCGTAATCTGATGCACCTTGCTGGCCATACGTTCCTCCTTTGTTGCTTGGGTATTCCCCGCGGCCCACCTTCAGACACACTTATAAGTCGTGCATTGAGAGATGGTTTGATCTAGATCAATCAATACAACAATTGACTTATAGTTGATTATTATTATGATAAGCGGAAACTTATGAGTTGCGACAGCGGAGCGGAATGAAAAACGCTACATTTCGCCAGATCAAAGTGTTCGAAGCGGTCGCGCGGCATTTGAACTATTCGCGCGCCGCGGAAGAACTGCGCCTGAGTCAGCCGGCGGTGTCTATCCATGTCAAGCAACTCGAACGGCACGCGGGGCTGCCGCTGTTCGAGCAACTAGGGAGGAGAATCTATCTGACTCCCGCCGGTCAGCAGATGCTGCACTACAGTCGCGCCATCATCCAGCAGTTCAAGGAAGCCGACGAGGCGCTCGCCGCGCTAAAAGGGATACGCGGCGGCCTGCTCAATATCGCGGTGATCAGCGCCGGCGATTCTTTTTTTCCCGGCCTCCTCGCTGAATTTTGCCGCCGCCACGAGGACGTCACCGTGCGGCTCAGCGTCAACAACCGCGAGGAAATCGTGCGCCAGTTGGTGGAGAACACGACTGATCTCACCGTACTGCTGCGCCCGCCCGACCATCCCGACATGATCGCCGAGGCGTTCGCGCCGCAACCGCACGTAATCATTGCGGCGCCCGGACACTCACTTACGCGCAAGCGACATATTTCGCTGCAGGCATTGACGAATGAGGCGTTCATCGTGCGCGAGCGAGGTTCGGACACGCGTCTCGCGATGGAAGAGTTGCTTGCGGAATTCCACGTCAAGTTCAATGTCACGATGGAGATCAAGAGCACCGAAACCATTAAGCAGGCGGTAATCGCGGGCATGGGAATCAGCTTTCTCTCGGCCCACACCATAGGCCGGGATCTCGAGGCCGGACGGCTATCGGTGCTCGACGTCGAAGGATTCCCGGTCATGCGCAAGTGGCACATCGTGCATCACAAGAACAAGCGCTTGCCGGCGGTCGCCGTTGCGTTCAAGGAATTTCTGCTGCGGGAAGGGGCGGCGCTGATCGAACGGTTGGTCGGGCGCGCCACGCCGAAGCGCAAACTCAGAGCATGACTGAAGGATCGACATGAACTTCTTGATCACCGGCGGAGCCGGATCAGTCGGTCGGGACCTGAGCGCATCTCTCCTGGAACAGGGGCACAGGGTAAGGGTTCCGGACAAGCATGCCGAAGCGTTTGCCCCCCCTGCACGACAAGAATGTGAAATTGATACAGGGGAGGCTGGAAGACTTACAGCTTGTTCAGGGAGCGCTCGAAGGCGGGGATACCCGTTCACTTCGGTGGACTTAACCAGAGATTCCCTGGAAAGAAAGAGGGAAGGGAGGGATGCGCGTGAGCGCGCATCCCGTTTGCGCGAGCAGAAATTTCGCTGCGCGCTTTCCCTGCCGTTTTGCGTTTCCCTGATGTAGAATCGAGCGCTCCTGAGGAGGAGGGTTAGCACATCATGGATTTTTCGCTGCAAGCGTTCTGGATTCCGCTGCTGAAAATCATCTGGATCAACATCGTGTTGTCGGGCGACAACGCGGTGGTGATTGCGCTGGCGGCGCGCTCGTTGCCGCCGAGGCAGCAGATGATGGCCGTAGGCTGGGGCAGCGGCGCCGCGGTGGCGATGCGCATCGTTCTCACCTTGTTCGCGGTGGCGCTGCTGCAATTGCCCTACCTGAAGCTGCTCGGCGCCGTGTTGCTGCTGTGGATCGGCGTGCAGTTGCTGCTGCCCGAGGAAGGCGAGGCGAACATCGATGGCCACGAGAACCTGCTGGCGGCGATAAAAACCATTCTCATCGCCGACCTGGTGATGAGCCTGGATAACGTGATTGCGGTGGCCGCCGCCGCCGGCGACAGCGTCACCCTGCTCATCCTGGGGCTGGCGATCAGCATCCCGCTGGTGATTTTCGGCAGCACGCTGCTGATGAAGGTGATGGAGCGCTTTCCCATCATCATCACTGCGGGCGGGGCGCTGCTCGGTTTCGTCGCCGGCGAGATGGCGGTGAGCGATCCGGCGCTGCGCGACTGGATGAGCGCGAATTTCCAGATGGTGGATAAGAAACCCGTGCTTGCAGGCATCAGCCTGGAAGTGATCGTCGGCCTGGTTGGCGCGGCGCTGGTGGTGGCAATAGGCAAGCTGCTGGCGCGCAGGCAGACCGCTGCCGTTGGCGAGTCGCAGGAAATCACCAGATGAAATATTTTGTGTCAGTTCGGGTTTGTTGACTCAGATCAATGCACCCCTCTGCATGTCAGGCGGTATGCTGTTGCTGGAATCAAGAAAAGTGCCGGGCAAGAAAAGGCACTGGAGCCGTCAGGCCTCACGCGTGTGAATGACGGATACCAGATACTAAACTGCATTTATCGGAGGAAAAATCATGAACGCTTCTGTTATTGCGAAGAGCGCCCTGACGGCGGCCCTGGCTGCGCTTGTTGTTGCTGCTGTGCCCGCGCACGCCTGGGAGCCGACCAAGACGGTCGAATTCATCGTTCCCGCGGGCACCGGCGGCGGCGCCGATCAGATGGCCCGCGTCATTCAGGCCATCGTTGCCAAGAACAATCTGATGAAGCAGTCGATAGTGGTGGTCAACAAAGGCGGCGGCGCGGGCGCGGAGGGCTTTCTCGACGTGAAAGGCGCGAAGGGCGATCCGCACAAGATCATCATCACGCTATCCAACCTGTTCACCACGCCGCTTGCCACCGGCGTGCCGTTCAACTGGCGCGACCTCACGCCGGTGCAGATGATGGCGCTCGACCAGTTTGTACTGTGGGTAAACGCGGAGTCGCCCTATAAGACGCCGAAGGATCTGATCGACGCGGCGAAAAAGGCTGGCGCGGCGAAGCTCAAGATGGCAGGCACGGGGTCGAAGCAGGAGGACCAGATCATCACCGTTGCGATCGAGAAGCAGACCGGGATCAAATTCATCTATGTTCCGTTCAAGGGCGGCGGCGACGTGGCGGTGCAACTGGTGGGCAAGCATGTTGATGCGACGGTCAATAATCCGATCGAGGCGGTGGCGCACTGGCGCGGCGGCAAACTGCGCGCGCTGTGCGTATTCGATCCGGCACGCATGCCGTACAAGAACAAGGTTACCGAGACGATGTCCTGGTCGGATATCCCGACCTGCAAGGCGTCCGGGCTCGACGTCGACTACCTGATGCTGCGCGGCATTTTCATGGCCGGCGGCGTGACGCCCGAGCAGGTGCAGTATTACATCGACCTGCTGAAGAAAGTGCGCGAGACCCCGGAGTGGAAGGACTTCATGGAGAAAGGGGCGTTCAACCAGACCGCACTCAACGGCCAGGCCTTCGCCGACTGGGTTGCGAAAGAAGAGGCGCGCCATTTTGTGCTGATGAAAGCCGCCGGCTTCATCGCCGGCAAATAACGATTGCGCGCAAGTCCCGGGCGCGCCGCGCGCCCGGGCAATAATGATAACGATAGCAAGGAGGAGAGCGCATGGTCGAAGGTTCGGGCGAGCGGGCGGCTGCCCGCTACAAGCGGGTCGATATCGTCGTGGCGCTGATATTTCTGGCGTTCGGGGCAGTTGTCGCTTTCGATAGTTGGCGAGTGGGGGCGAAGTGGGGCGACGACGGGCCGCAGACGGGCTATTTTCCGTTCTACATCGGCTTGATCATCTGCCTCTCGAGCATCGTGAATCTGTTCAAGGGATTCGCCATCCGGCCCGAGCGCGACGGGGTGTTCGTCAAGGTCGGGCAGTTGAAGCTGGTGCTCTCGGTGCTGCTGCCGACGATGGTCTACGTAGGCTTAATAAGCTGGCTGGGCATCTACCTGGCTTCGACCCTTTTCGTTGCCTTTTTCATGCGCTGGCTGGGCAAGTACCAGTGGTGGAAGGTGGTGTTGCTGTCGGTCGGGAACAGCGTGTTCTTTTTCCTGATTTTTGAAGCCTGGTTCATGATTCCGCTGCCCAAGGGGCCGCTGGAATCGGCTCTCGGGCTGGGATAGGACCATGGACGAGATCCAGTCCCTGATGCACGGCTTTGCCATTGCGCTGACGCTGAAGAATATCGCGTTCATGTTCGTCGGCGTGCTCCTCGGTGTGATTATCGGCGTGCTCCCGGGGCTGGGCGGAGCGAACGGCGTGGCGATCCTGCTGCCGCTCACTTTTTCGATGGCGCAGGTGCCGGGTGGCACGACCACCGCCATTATCTTGCTGTCGTGCATTTACTGGGGCGCGCTGTTCGGCGGCGCGATCACATCGATTCTGTTCAATATTCCGGGTGAGCCGTGGTCGGTGGCGACCACTTTCGACGGCTACCCTCTGGCGCAGAAGGGCCGTGCAGGGGCGGCGCTGACAGCGTCGTTCACCTCGTCCTTCGTTGGCGCGCTGGTGGCTGTGATCGTGATCACGTTCCTTTCTCCGCGGGTGGCGAAGTTCGCGCTCGAGTTTGGCCCGCCGGAATTCTTCGCGGTGTACCTGCTTACGTTCTGCGCCTTCATCGGCATGAGCAAGGAGGCGCCGTTCAAGACGCTGGCGTCGATGATGCTCGGCTTCGCGCTCGCCGCGGTCGGCACCGATCCGGTGACGGGCACGCTGCGCCTGACTTTCGGTTTCACCCAGGTGCTCAATGGTTTCGACTTTCTGATCGCGGTGATCGGCTTGTTCGGCATCGGCGAGATCCTGCTCACCCTCGAGGAGGGGCTCGCGTTCCAGGGCGAGTCGGCGAAGATCAATTTCAAGGTCGTAATGGAGACCTGGCGCGAACTGCCGAAGTACTGGCTCACCTCGATCAGGTCTGCGGCCGTCGGCTGCTTCATGGGCATCGTGCCCGGCGGCGCGACGCCGGCCTCGTTCATGAGTTACGGCGTGGCGCAGCGCTTCTCCAAGGACGGCGAAAAATTCGGCACCGGCATGGTCGAAGGCGTGGTCGCGCCGGAAACCGCGGCGCATGCCGCCGGCACCGCGGCACTGCTGCCGATGCTCACGCTCGGCGTGCCGGGTTCGCCCACCGCGGCGGTGCTGCTCGGCGGCCTGCTGATCTGGGGCCTGCAGCCCGGGCCGCTGCTGTTCCTCGAGCAGAAAGATTTCGTCTGGGGCCTGATCGCGAGCATGTACCTCGGCAACATCGCCGGGCTTATCGTGGTGCTCACTTGCGTACCGCTGTTCGCGGCGATTCTGCGCATCCCGTTCTCCGTGATCGCGCCCGTCATCATGGTGATCTGTGCCATCGGCGCCTATACCGTGCATAACTCGCATTTGGATATCTGGTTGATGGTGGTGTTCGGCGTCATGGGGTACGTATTCAAGAAACTCAGCTATCCGCTCGCGCCGCTGGTTCTGGCGATCGTGCTCGGTGACCGGGCGGAGGCCTCGTTCCGGCAGGCGATGCTGGTATCCGAGGGGGACATGTCGGTATTCTTTTCCAATGCGCTGGTCGGGGGCATGACCGGGCTGGCGCTGTTCCTGCTCTGCTGGCCGCTGCTGACGGCCGTGCTCGCGGCGTTGCGGAACAAGTTGCGCGGCGCATGAGGTCGGGGAAACGTTAGGCGGGCGCCGACAGGGGCGCGCGCAGGCTGCGTCTTCTGTTCCCGCTTTACCGCTTATGCGGTCTCGGCCTTGCGCTTGAGGCGCGATAAGGTCTCGGGCGTGAGATTGAGATAAGAGGCGAGCTCTTTCTTGGGTATGCGGGCGAGAAGTTCCGGGTGCTTGCGCTTGAAACGCGACAGCCGTCCGGGCGCGTCGAGCAGATGCAGGGTGATGGTGTGCGCCATCACTTCCGACATCAGGCTCATGACTTCGTATTCGAAGCGCTCCTTGACCTCGGAGTGACGTTCGAGAAACTCGACCCAGTGCTGCATGGAAAGTTTCGCTGCCAGAACTTTGGTCACGGCGACGATGCTGTAAGGCACCGGTGTCCCCAGGCGCCACGCGGCATAGGAGGTGTCCATGTCGGTTTCCGCGGCGAAGCGCAGGATCATCTCCTTGCCCGCGGCGTTGCTGACCACGCGCTTGAGGATGCCGTCCAGAATGAAGAATTGCTCCATGGCGCCGTGGCCCTGGTGCACCAGCAGGTCGCCCTTGCCGAAGTCGGCGATCTCCAGCCGGGGCTCCAGCTCGGCCCAGGCCGCCGGCGGCAGATCCTTGAGGACCAGGCTCTGCCTGAGCTGCAGGCGGATGGTGTTGCGCTGTGGATGGGTGTCGATGGACGACATGCGGTGATCGGAATGGATTCGAGAGCAGATTAAAAGCGAAATCGTTGACCTCAGTCAAGGTGTGCAGGCGGTCTAATTTCTTAGTATAGGCGCTGCAACGAACCGCCGCATCCGGGCGCGTGGATAAAGTGCAAGTGGCATGGCAGTACCTGAGATCAGGGGCCGCGCCCAATTTTAGGAGAACAGCATGGGAACCGTTGAACCGCAAGTGGCCGTAGCCAGCGAAATCAAGCTGGCGAGCGGCGGACAGATCGTCGCCAAAATGCTCAAGCAGGAGGGCATCAAGCACATATTCACCATCTCCGGCGGACACATCGTCGACATCTACAACGGCTGCATCGACGAGGGCATCGAAATCATCGACGTGCGCCACGAGCAGGTGGCCGCGCACGCGGCCGACGCCTATGCGCGCATCACAGGATTGGGCTGCGCGGTCGTCACCGCCGGTCCCGGTACCACGGATGCCGTGACCGGCGTGGCCAACGCGTTCCGCGCCGAAAGCCCGATGCTGCTGATCGGCGGCAATTCGCCGCTGAAACAGTATCGGATGGGCGGCCTGCAGGAACTGCGCCACACCGAGATGATGAGTCCGATCAGCAAGTTTGCATCGCTGGTTATGACCACGGACCGCGTGGCGGAGATGATGGGGATCGCTTTGCGCGCGATGTACAACGGCGCGACCGGGCCCGGATTCCTCGAAATTCCGCACGACGTCATGGACGGCAAGGTGGACGCCTCCAAGGTAAGGTATCCGCAGAACTTCCGCGTCCGCGGCGCTCACGGCGCGATTCCCGACTTCGTCGGCGATCCGGACCTGGTGCAGCAGGTCGCCGACTTGATCGCGGGCGCCGAGCGGCCGGTGGCGCTGTTCGGCACGCAGGCGCGCACCTGCCGCGCGCACGACGCGATCGACAAATTCGCGCGCCATTTCAATGTTCCGATTTATGTCAACGGCGCCGCGCGCGGCTCGCTGCCGCGCGATCATTCGCACAGTTTCATGCCTTCGCGCAAGACCGCGTTCGACAATGCGGATGTGATCCTGCTCGCGGGCACGCCGCTCGACTTCCGCATGGGCTACGGCCGGCGTCTGAATCCGAAGGCGAAAATCGTGATCATGGACATGGATTACAACAACGTCGGCAACAACCGCGACTTCGATTTCGGCCTGGTCGGCAACATCCGCACCATGCTCGAGGCGATGTGCAAGGCGTCCAGGGGCGACGTGGCACGCAAGCACGACCCGTTGCTCAAGATGCTGCGCGAAGAGGAAAAGAAAACCCAGAACAAGAACGACAAGATCATCGCGGCGAACGAAACGCCGATCCATCCGGTGCGCCTGTGCCATGAGATCAACGAGTTCCTGCTCGAGGACACGGTGTACATCGGCGACGGCGGCGACATCGTCACTTTCTCCGGCTCAATCGTGAGGCCGCACAAGCCGGGCGGCTGGATGGACCCGGGACCGCTGGGGACGCTCGGTGTCGGCACCGGCTTCGCCATGGCCTCGAAGTTCGCGCAACCCGAGCGTGACGTGGTGACGCTGTTCGGCGACTGCGCGTTCACGCTGACCGGTTTTGACTTCATTACCATGGTGCACCGCAAGCTTCCGTTCGTCGGGGTGATCGGCAACAACTCGTCGTGGAACCAGATCCGGTTCGGCCAGGAGCGCAAGTACCCGGGCCGCGGCGACATCGGCAACGTCGTGGGCGACGTGCGCTTCGACCGGCTGGCCGAAGCGATGGGCGGCTTCGGCATCCGCGTGACGAAGCCGGAAGATATCCGGCCGGCGCTGGAACAGGCGCGCGACTCCGGCAAACCGGCGCTGGTCGACGTCGTGATCAACCGCGACGTCTACTCGTCGGGCACGTCGAACCAGACGATGTACAAATAGGACTTAACGGAGACCAGCAACATGGAAGCACTCAAGGGAGTTCGCATTCTCGACATGACCCACGTGCAGGCGGGGCCCACCTGCTCGCAACTGCTCGCGTGGATGGGCGCGGACGTGATCAAATTCGAAAATCCGCAGGGCGATGCAACGCGCGGCCAGCTGCGCGACATGCCCAATGTCGACAGCCTGTATTTCACCATGCTCAACTGCAACAAGCGGTCGGTAACCGTGAATATGAAATCGGCTGAAGGCAAGGCGGTGTTCGTCGACCTGCTGCAGAAGTGCGACATCATCATGGAGAACTTCGGGCCGGGCGTGCTAGACCGCTTCGGTTTCAGCTGGGAGAAAATCCACGAACTCAATCCGCGCATCGTAATGGGCTCGATCAAGGGTTTCGGCTCGTCCGGACCCTATGCCGAGTTCAAGGCCTACGAGAACGTCGCTCAGGCGATGGGCGGCTCGATGAGCACCACCGGCGTTCCCGATGGGCCGCCGTTCGTTACCGGCGCGCAGATCGGCGACTCGGGAACGGGTCTTCATCTTGCGATCGGCCTTCTGGCGGCTTTGCGCCACGCGGAGAAGACGGGCCAGGGGCAGTATGTCGAGGTGGCGATGATGGACGCGGTCATGAACCTGTGCCGGGTCAAGTGGCGCGATCATCAGCGCCTCAAGCGCGGGTCGCTGCCGGAATATTCCGTGGCCACGCACCAGGGCATGGGGGGAGTGCCGCGCGGAGGCAACGATTCCGGCGGCGGCCAGCTGGGCAATGTCATCCGCTGCAAGCCGGGGGGCACCAACGACTTCATCTACGTCGTCGTACAGGAAGCCGTGTGGAACGCGCTTGCCAAACGCATCGGCCCGGAAGTCGGCCTGCCCGATCTCGCGACGGATCCCGAGTTCGCCACCATCGGCGAACGCCGCAGGTATCAGAACGACATGTGGGAAATTATCGGCGAATTCGCGCTCAAGCACTCCAAGCACGAGTTCATGGCCATCCTGAACGAACTGGATGTGCCCTGCGGGCCGATCATGAGCACCGAGGATATCGCCACGGACGAGCACGTGAAGGGGCGCGACATGTATGTCGAGCTCGACCATCCGCAGCGCGGCAAGTGGTACAACATCGGCATGCCGATCAAGCTTTCCGCCTCTCCGGCCAAAATCGAACGCTCGCCGCTGCTGGGCGAGCACACCGAGGAAGTGCTCAAGGAAGTGCTCGGCTACGACGACGCGAAGCTCGCGGCGCTCAAGACATCGGGCGCTTTCAGCGCGCCGCCGAAAAAAAGCGGCGTAGCCGTAGAGTAACCAGAGACTTTTACCGCAGAGGACGACATCATGCGTATTGCAATCATCGGTCAGCAAGACTTCGGCAAAGCGGCGCTGGAAGCTTTTCTTGCACGGGGCGACGAAGTCGCCGCCGTATTCTGCGCGCCGGAGAAAGAAGGGGCGCGGCCCGACGCCCTGCGCGCCGCGGCCGGGGAGAAGGGGCTCAAGGTCTACCAGTTCAAGTCCTTGCGCGCACCCGAAGCGGCGCAGGCGCTGGCCGAAGCCAAGGCCGACATCGGCATCATGGTCTTCGTGCTGCAGTTCGCGCCGCAGGAATTCGTCAACACTCCAACGCACGGCACCATCCAGTATCACCCGTCGCTGCTGCCCAAGTTCCGCGGCCCCTCTTCGATCAACTGGCCCCTGATCAAGGGCGAGACCGAAACCGGCCTCACCATTTTCCGTCCTTCAGACGGCCTGGACGAAGGTGCGGTGATCCTGCAGAAAAGAACGCCGGTCAGCGCCGACGATACGCTCGGCACGGTCTACTTCGACCGCTTGTTCCCGCTGGGGGTGGCAGCCATGCTCGAAGCGGCCGACCTGGTCGTCGCAGGCAAGCACGAGGAAACGATGCAGGACGAATCCCAGGCGAGCTACGAGGGTTGGTGCCGCGAGGGCGAGGCCAGGATCAACTGGGCCAGTCACGTCGATTTCATTCACAACCTGATTCGCGGCTGCGACCCCGCGCCGGGCGCATGGACCACGCACAACGGCGAAAAGCTGCAGTTGTTTGGCTCGAAGAAGCACCTGGTGCGCACCTTCGGCGCGGTCAAGGGCAAGGTGGGCGAGGTCACCGCGGTCGGCGCGACCAGCATGTTCATCACCGCCCAGGGCGGGCAGATCGAAATTGCCAAGGGCAAGCTGGGCAGCGGCAAGAAAGTTTCACCGGCCGATCTGGGGATCGCCGTGGGGACGATACTCGGCCGCTAAACGATCGCTCACGACCAGAAAACCCCTTGCCCGGTGGCAAGGGGTTTTGCTTTTTCTTCCGGCTCGCGCCGGCTCACCTTCCTCTTTTCGCCTGCTGCATGCGCATTCGGCCCATGTGTTCATCAGGCCGATTAGCAAAAAACATTTGACTAATCTAATATTTAACTGCAAGAATGAGCATTATCGCCCTGTTTATAAATAGGACTTGTCCAAGTATCAATGCGAACCGGGCATCAGGGAGAAAACAGGGGCTTGAACGAGGCGTCCAGGCGGGGCGCGGCATTGGTGCGGAATGCTCCTTAGCGACAGGCGCGCGCTGCTTTTTTCTGCAGCGGAAATAGCACAAGCGCCGAGGCTAATGTCGTAAAATGCGTTGCCTATCGGGCAGATAGCCCGGCAAACGCAAAAGAAGATCAGGTGCGCAGGAGGTCAGATATGACGAAGGCCGGATTTTGGAAAACCGACTGGTTTCTCGGAGTCGCGGTCGTCATTTTCGTCGTCCTGTTCAATCGCCTGAGCGATCTTATTCCGAGCCTCGAGCGCAAAGCTTACGACCTCGGTGTTGTCGCGACTTCGCGCGCGCCCTTGGACAAGATCGCAGTCATCGCCATCGATGAGCAGAGCCTCGCCAATCTCGGCCGCTGGCCCTGGTCGCGGGACGTATTGGCGAAAATGACCGACAGCCTGTCAGCCGCGAAGGCGAAGGTGATCGCCTACACGGTGCTGTTTTCAGAACCGCAGGTCGACGCGGGTTACACCTATGTCGTCAAGCTGCTGTAAATGGCGGGCGTGGGCGCGCCCGCCGACGCGGCAGCGCCCGATCCGAATGTGCCCGTGGCGGCGCCTCCGGCCGGTCCCCTGGCGCCGTTCGTCACGCTGCTGAAGGAGGCGGAGCAGACGCTCAATACGGACCGCAGGCTTGCAGATAGCTTTACACGCGCGGGAAACGTGGTGCCGATGACCTTGTTCGAACTGGGTGAGCCGCGCGGAAGGCCGGACAAACCGCTGCCGGATTATGTGACCAAGAACAATCTGTCCAAGATCGGCAAAGGCGCTGAAGACGGTATGTTGCCCACGCGCAAGGTGGATTTCCCGATAGAAATCATCGGCAAGGCAGCCGTCGCGCTTGGTCATCTCAACGCCACGCCCGATGTCGACGGTGGCACTCGCACCGAGCCGCTGGTGCTTGGTTATTTCGATCAAGTCTATCCGTCCTTGTCGATGATGGTCGCGGCCAGAAGCCTGAATCTGGGCGTGGCCGATATCAAGGTTCAGCCCGGTGAAAAGGTGTCGCTGGGCAAGCTCAACATCGTCACCGACCCGGCAACGCGGATGTATACCTACTTCTACAAGGATCGCGACGCTCGACCGGCCTTTCCCGTGGACTCATTCTACGATGTGATCACCGGCAAGATCCCGGTGAGCAAATATCAGGACAAGATCGTGCTGATCGGGCCGACCGCGGCCGGCCTGGGCAGCGCGGCCGTTACCCCGGTATCGCCAGCGATGCCGCCGGTTCTCGTGCTTGCGCATTCGGTGTCGTCGATCCTGTCCGAACATTTCTTCGTGGCGCCGCCCTGGGGCTACTGGGTCGAGTTGCTGGTGTTTCTGCTCATTGCCGCCTACCTGATTGCGCTGTTGCCCCGGCTCAAGGCAGGCATGGGTGCGATCGTGACTGCCGCGCTGCTTGCGCTGTTACTCATCGTCCACTTCGTGCTCATGACCTCGGCGGCGATGTGGCTGCAGTTGATGCTGCCGCTGGTGCTGCTGGTGATAGGCCATGTCCTGCTGGTTACCAAGCGCTTTGTCCTGACCGAAGCGGGCAAGGTGAAATCCGACGCCGACTCGGCCGAGTCCAACCGCATGCTGGGACTCGCGTTCCAGGGCCAGGGCCAGTTCGACATGGCCTGGGACAAATTCCGCAAGGTGCCGCTGGACGACGGACTGATGGACAACCTGTACAACCTGGCCCTCGACTTCGAGCGCAAACGCCAGTTCAACAAGGCGGAGAACGTATTTCAGTACATGGCCGGCCATAACCCCAAGTTCCGCGACCTGGAGGCGCGACTGAACCGCGCCAAGGTGATGTCGGAGACGGTCATTCTGGGCGGCGGTTCCAGCCATCCCGGTGGTTCCATGTCTCTGGGCACCGGCGCGGAAAAACCCATGCTCGGCCGCTACCAGGTGGAGAAGGAACTGGGCAAGGGCGCGATGGGTGTGGTCTATCAGGGCAAGGACCCGAAAATCGGGCGCGTAGTGGCGATCAAGACCATGGCGCTGTCGCAGGAGTTCGAGGCAGACGAACTGGTCGAGGTGAAGGAGCGGTTCTTCCGCGAGGCGGAAACCGCCGGGCGGCTGTCGCATCCCAATATAGTCACCATCTTCGATGCGGGCGAGGAGCACGATCTGTGCTATATCGCCATGGAACTGCTCAAGGGCAAGGATCTGATCCCCTACACCAAGCCGGACAATCTGCTGCCGGTCGACAAGGTGGTGTCGATCGTCGCGCGCGTCGCCGACGCGCTCGGCTATGCCCACAAACAAAACATCGTGCACCGGGACATCAAACCCGCCAACATCATGTACGATGCGGAGAGCGACGCACCCAAGGTTACCGACTTCGGCATCGCACGCATCACCGACTCGTCCAAGACCAAGACGGGGATGGTGCTGGGCACGCCGTCCTACATGTCGCCGGAGCAACTCTCGGGCAAGAAAGTGGACGGGCGCAGCGACTTGTTCTCGCTCGCCGTAAGTTTCTACCAGATGTTGTGCGGCGCATTGCCGTTTGCTGGCGATTCCATGGCGCAGCTGATGTTCAGGATCGCGAGTGAGCCGCCGACGGATATTCTCTCGGTTCGACCCGATCTGCCGCCCGGGTTGGTGGCATTTCTCGACAAGGCCATGGCCAAGGAGGCCGAAGAGCGCTACCAGACCGGCGACGAATTCGCCGCGGCGCTGCGAGCGGCTTTCGGCGGTGGCGCCGCGGCGGCCACCGGTGGCGGTGGCGTCGACATGGACATCAGTCTTTAGGAAACGCACGCATGGATCTGAGTCAAGCTCTAGAGGTTGCCAGCCACACCGATCCCGGCATGGTGCGCGAGCACAATGAAGATTCGATCGCCTCGATTGCGGAAAAAGGCCTGGTGGTGCTGGCCGACGGCATGGGTGGCTACAATGCAGGGGAAGTGGCCAGCGGCATGGCTACCACGGTGATCACCACGGAATTGCGGCAATTGCTTGACAATAAGGCACCGCACGAGGTCGACCCGCAAAGCGGCCAGAAAGCCGCGCTGAAGATGCTGCAGGAACAGGTTACCAAGGCCAATACTTCGATCTATCAGGCGTCGCAGAGCCAGCCGCAGTATGCCGGCATGGGTACGACGCTGGTGATCGCCCTGTTTTACGACAACAAGATGATGGTCGCGCATATAGGCGATTCGCGTCTGTACCGCTTGCGCGGCGACGAGTTCAGCCAGGTGACCAAGGACCATTCGCTGCTGCAGGAGCAGGTAGACGCCGGTATGCTCACCAAGGAGCAGGCAAAACATTCGGCGAACAAGAATCTGGTGACGCGGGCACTGGGCATCGATCCGGCGGTCGAGGCAGAGATCCACGAATATGACGCGCAGCCCGGCGACATCTATCTGCTGTGCTCGGACGGGTTGTCCGACATGGTGGGCGACGACGATATAGGCATGGCGCTGCAGGCGCTGGGCGCCAACCTGAATCTGGCGGCACAGCAGCTGGTGCAGATGGCAAACGACAACGGCGGGCGCGACAACGTGTCGGTAATCCTGATCAAGATTTTGCGTGAATACCCGGCCAGACAGGGCCTGGCGTCGAAAATTTTCGGATGGTTTAGATAGTACGAGGATAATGCTATGGCGAAGCTGATACTCAGTATGGACGGTCTGGTGCTCAAGGAAATCGTGCTTTCCAAGGAGCGCACCACCATCGGGCGCAAGCCGCACAACGATATCCAGATCGACAATCTGGCCGTCAGCGGCGAGCACGCCGTCATCGTGACCATACTCGCGGATTCATTCCTCGAGGATTTGGGCAGCACCAACGGCACCTGCGTCAATGGCAAGACGGTGAAGAAGCATTTTTTGCAGAACAACGACGTCATCGAGCTCGGCAAGTACAAGCTCAAATACATCAGCGAAGCGCTGCCCGGGGCCGCGAAGGCGGCCGATTTCGAGAAGACCATGATTTTGCGCCCGGGAGCGATGCGAAAACCGCCGGAACCTCAGCCGCCGGCGACCGCTGGCGCCCCACACGGACACGTCGATCCCGCGCCGGCTGGCGCCTCCCCCAAGTCACACGGCGACACCCTGGTTGGCATGGCGGCGCCCGCGGGCGCAACTCCGGCCGCTGCGCCTCCTGCGCCTGCCGCCCCGATGCGGCGCGCCATGCTGCAGCTCCTGTCGGGCGCCAACGCCGGAAAGGAGATGGAACTCACCAAGCCGCTCACCACGCTGGGCAAACCTGGTGTGCAAGTCGCGGTGATCACGCGCCGGCCGCAAGGTTTTTTCATTACCCACGTCGAAGGCGCCAACAAGCCGACGATCAATGGAACACCGATAGCGCTGCAGGCTCACGCGCTCAACGACCATGACGTCATCGAGCTTGCCGGGGTGAAGGTGGAGTTTTTCTACAAGACCTGATTTCCTGCCTCCAAAATAAGAAAGACGCGGCGTGAAACAGCATATCGTCAGGATTGCGCTTGGCCTCGTGGTCATGCTGCTGTTCGTTGGCCATGCCGGCAAATTCTACGATATCGGCCTTATTACCCGGCTCGACAACATCATGTACGACACCCGGCTGGCGCTGACCATGCCCGGCGGCGTGGACCCGCGCGTGGTCATACTCGATATCGACGAGCGCAGCCTGGACAAGAACGTCCTCGGGCGCTGGCCCTGGCGCCGCGACAAGATCTCGGCGCTGCTGAAGAAGCTGTTCGACGAATACGGCGTCGTCATCATCGGCTTCGACGTGGTGTTCGCCGAACCCGACGAAAGTTCGGGCCTGCCGGTGCTGGACAAACTCGCTAAAGGCAAATTGAAGGACGTAGGCCAGTTCCAGTCGGCGCTCAATGAGTTGCGTCCGGAACTCGATTACGACGGCATTTTCGCCAAAACCCTCAAGGACAGGCCCGTGGTGCTGGGCTATTACTTCAACAGCGAGGAGAATGCGGTGCAGTCCGGCGCCATCCCCGAGCCGGTGCTGCCCAAGGGGTCTTTCCAGGGAAGGAATATCAGCTTCACCTCGTGGCGGGGCTTTGGCGGCAATTTGAGGGAATTTCAGGCCGCTGCCGCCAATGCCGGCCACTTCAACCCCCTGGTCGATCCCGACGGCGTGTCACGGCGAGTGCCGATCCTGGCCGAATATCAAGGGGCCTATTACGAGGCGCTGTCGCTCGCCATGATCAGGGTGCTGGCGGGGTACCCGAAGGTGGAGCCCGGCTTTGCGTCCGACCGATTCTCCAGCAAGAGCTACTCCGGGCTGGAATGGCTGAAGGTGGGGCCGGTTACCATCCCGGTGGACGAAAATGTCAGCGCGCTGATTCCCTACCGCGGCAAGCGCGGCAGCTTCAAATATATCTCATTCGCCGACATCTATTCCGACAAGGTGCCCAAAGAAGAACTCAGGGGCAAGATCGCCCTGATCGGCACTTCTGCCCCGGGCCTGCTTGATCTGCGGTCCACGCCGGTGGGCAGCGTGTATCCCGGGGTGGAGATACACGCCAACATGATTGCCGCGATGCTGGATAACGACTTCAAGCAGAAGCCGCCTTATATGCTGGGCGCCGAAGTGGTTCTGCTGCTGGTCGGAGGGATCGCGCTGGCATTGTTGGTGCCGCTCCTGAGCCCGTTGAAGGCAACGCTGGTGTCCTTGCTCGCAGTCGTGCTGATCGCCGGGCTCAACGTGGTGGTATGGAGCAAGGGCGGCTTGGTTCTGCCTCTCGCGTCGAGCCTGCTGATGACGGTGCTGCTGTACGCGCTCAATATGTCCTGGGGTTACTTCGTCGAATCGCGCAGCAAGCGCCAGTTCACCGAATTGTTCGGGCAGTACGTGCCGCCGGAATTGGTCGACAAGATGGCGGAGGATCCGGAGAAATACAGCATGGAGGGCAAGAGCGAGCAACTCACCGTGTTGTTCTCCGACATCGTCGGTTTCACCTCGATCTCCGAGAGCCTGGAGCCGAAAGAACTATCGCAGTTCATCAATGATTATCTCACTGCGATGAGCCTGGTGATTCACAACAACCGCGGTACCCTCGACAAGTACATCGGCGATGCTATCATGGCTTTCTGGGGCGCTCCGGTGGGCGACCCCGAGCATGCGCGCCAGGGGGTGATCAGCGCGATGGCCATGCAGGCCGAACTCGACAAGCTGCGACAGCAGATGCGCGCGCGCGGCTGGCCCGATATCCGCATCGGTGTCGGCGTCAATACCGGCCAGATGCGGGTAGGGGACATGGGCTCGAAACTGCGCAAGGCCTATACCGTGATGGGCGACGCGGTCAACCTCGGATCGCGCCTGGAGGGATTGACGCGCGTCTACGGCGTCGGGGTTATCGTCGGTCCCAACACCAAGGAGGTGGTAAAGGACATCGTATTTCGTGAACTCGATCGGGTCAAAGTGAAGGGCAAGGACGAGCCGGTCGATATCTTCGAGCCGATTGGCATTGAAGGCCGGGTCGACAAGAAGGTCGTGGACGAGATCAAGCTGTGGCACAAGGCGCTCCGGGCCTATCGAGCGCAGAAGTGGGACGAAGCGGAGATGGACTTGTTCAACGCACAGCGCATGTCGCCGGAGTGTAAGCTGTACGAACTGTATTTCGAGCGCATCAAGCAGTGCCGCGCCGATCCGCCCGGCCCCAACTGGGACGGGGTAACTGCCTTCAAGACGAAATAAGGCGCAGGGATGAAGCTTAGGGTACTCGGATGCAGCGGTGGTATTGGTGGGCGGCATCTGCGCACTACTTCGCTGCTCATCGACAATGACATCCTGATCGATGCCGGCACCGGAGTGGGCGATGTGTCGCTGGCGGAATTGATGCTGATCGACCATATCTTTGTCACGCATTCGCATCTGGACCACGTCTGTTCCATCCCCTTCCTGGTCGATACCGTGGGTGGGATGCGCAACAAGCCGCTCACGGTCCATGCCGCCGAGCCGACGCTGGAGATCATCCGCAACCATATATTCAACTGGAGCATCTGGCCCGACTTCACCCAGATCCCGACCCCAAGCAATCCGTTCATGCGGTACAAGGCATTGGAGCTTGGCCAGACGATAGAGGTGAAAGGGCGAAAAATTACGCCGCTTCCGGCCAATCACGTGGTGCCGGCGGTCGGCTACCAGGTCGACTCCGGCCGGGCGAGCCTGGTGTTTACCGGCGATACCACCACCAACGATCCGCTGTGGAAGATAGTCAACAAGATCGCCAATCTGCGCTATTTGATCATCGAAACCGCCTTCTGCGATCGCGAGCGGGATCTCGCCATTGCGTCCAAGCACCTGTGCCCAAGCCTCCTGGCCGAAGAGTTGGCCAAGCTCGATCGCAGCGCTGAAGTGTTCATCACCCATCTCAAGCCGGGTGAGATTGAACTGACCATGCAGGAGATCGAGGACTGCGCAGGGCCGCACAAGCCGCGCATGTTGCAGAACAACCAGGTATTCGAGTTTTGACGGCTAAAGGATAAAAGGCTTTTTCGGAAACGCTTATGTCGGGAACCAAGCTCAGCGTGGCAGCATTGAAAGCCCTGGACCCGCTCTCGTCGCTGTCCGACGTGCGGCTGCAGGAACTCGCCGACCTTTGCCATATCGAGTCGGTCAGCCGCAACCTCGATCCGTTCCGGCTGGGCACGATTGCCGGCCAGACGGTCTATCTGCTACACGGCGAACTCGCGCTGGCTTATAGCCAAGGCAGATCGGAGGTGGTAGTCGGTGGTTCTGCCGATGCGCGCTACCCACTGGGGAAGCGGCGCGTGTTCATTTCGGCCAAGGCGGTGACTGAGGTGCAACTGATACGCATCGACGACGACCTGCTGGATATCATGCTCACCTGGGACCAGATGGCCAGGCAGGGGCAGGCAGGGGTGCACGAGCCGTCGGGCGGCCAGTCGTCGATCGAGCGGTCATCGGCCGGCGCGGATTGGGGCGTCATGTCGGGGCTGTTCGGCATCAATAACCTGCGCTTCGGCGCCTTTTCCCGGCTGCCTTCGGCGCACATCGACGAGCTGCTGCGGCGCTTCGAGCGCATCGAGGCGAAAAAAAGCGAGGTAATCGTCCGCGAGGGTGCGGAGGGCGACTACTACTACCTAGTCGAGTCCGGCAGGTCCCAGGTGGAGCGCATGATAGGCGGGGTCAGCATGACGCTGGCGGAGTTGAAAAGCGGCGATACCTTCGGCGAAGAGGCGCTGGTGTCCGAGGCCAGGCGCAACGCCACCGTCACCATGAAGACGGACGGCAGCCTGTTGCGCTTGAGCAAGCAGGATTTCAACGCGCTGTTGCGCGAACCGCTGCTGCGCGGGATCAACATGGAGCAGGCCAAGCAGAAGGTGCTGGGCGGCGCCGAGTGGATAGACGTGCGCTACATGTCCGAATATCAATACGACAAGCTGCCCGGAGCAATCAATATTCCGCTGTCTGAAATCCGCAACGCTTTTGGCGCCCTGGACATAAACAAGGAATATGTCGTCTATTGCCAGAGCGGCAGGCGCAGTTCCGCCGCCGCCTTCCTGCTGGCGCAGCGCGGCTACAATGTCTATTTGCTCGAAGGAGGGCTTTGGGGCGGGGACAGGCTGCCATGAGGGTAAGAACCGCTCAAGCCGGGTGCCGCGGCTGACGGCGGCGCGGGGCAGGTCGGCAGGCAGGTTGCCGCGACGGGCGGCTCTGCAAGCGGCAAAGCGCGGGCGGCTTTTTTTGTCGTATAGTACGAAACATGTCGTTATGGTCGCAGCCTTCGGCTGCGCTGATCGATTGACGAGGTCACTATGAGTGCAGTTCTGAATACCCCACCGGCCGCGGCAACGGGACCGGCCGACGTCAATGCCAGATTGATGTTCTCGAAGAATCTGCAGAACGTCACGAACAAGATCCATGCGACCTCCAACATCGACGAGATCATGCTCGAGGTTTCGTCGGATATCTGCAGCCTGTTCAACGCCGACAGACTTACGATCTATATCGTTGGCGAGGACAAGCAGTCGATCGTGTCGAAGGTGAAGACCGGACTGAATTCCTTCAAAGACCTGAAGTTGCCGATCGCCGAGCAGTCAATCGGCGGCTACGTCGCCTTCTCCAAGAAGATGATCAACATCAAGGATGTCTACGATGAGATCGAACTGAAGGCGATCAACCCCAACCTGCGGTTCCTGCAGGAAGTGGACAAGCGCACCGGCTACCGCACCAAGCAGATGCTGGTGGCACCGGTAACGGACGGTGACGAACTGATCGGCGTCATCCAGATCATCAACAACAAGGCCGGGGTGCCGTTTCCGCCGCTGATGGAAGAAGGCGTGGCCCAGCTGGCGCAGACGCTGGCCATCGCTTTCAGGCAGCGGCAGAAACCCCAGGTCATCAAGACCAAGTACGATTTCCTGGTGAGCGATGCGGTGATCTCGCCGGCGGAGTTCGATCTGGCCGCGCGCTCGGCGCGCAAGAAGGCGGTGGACGTCGAGCAGGTGCTGATCGACGAGTTCCAGGTAAAATTGCCCGCCATCGGCCAGGCTTTGTCGAAATTCTTCGGCGTCCCCTATGAACCGCACCGGTCGGACCGGATCAAGCCGCCGGACCTGCTGAAGAACCTGAAGCGGGAGTATGTCGAGCAGAACCAGTGGGTGCCGATCGACGATGGCAAGGACGGCGTGGTCGTGCTGTGTCTGGATCCGGAGCGGGTAAAGAGCTCGCGCATCGTGCAGAACGTGTTTCCCAAGAGCAAGCTCGCGTACCGCGTTACCACGCAGCGCGAGTTCAAGGAAACGCTCAATATGTTCTTCGGCGCGGAGGTGCTCGATACCGGCGACATCGGCGATCTGCTCTCCGGGCTGGAAGACGATGACGAGGCCGGGGGTGAGGGTGCATCCGATGACCTCTCCCAGGCGGCCGATAACGAGCTGGTGAAGCTGGTGAACAAGATCGTTATCGACGCCTACAACCAGGGCGCATCCGACATCCACGTCGAGTCCTATCCGGGCAAGGGCAAGACCGAGATCCGCTTCAGGAAAGACGGGTCGCTCTCGCCCTACATCGAGGTGCCGGCCTCCTACCGCAACGCCATCGTCGCCCGCGTCAAGATCATGTGCGACCTGGACATCTCGGAAAAGCGCCGGCCCCAGGACGGCAAGATCAAATTCAAGAAATTCGGGCCGCTGGACATCGAGCTGCGCGTCGCCACCATTCCGACCCAGGGCGGAGTCGAGGACATCGTCATGCGTATCCTCGCCGCCGGCGAGCCGATTCCGCTCGAAAAACTCGGCCTCACGCCGCACAACCTGGAGACGCTGAAGGTCGTGGTGAGCAAGCCCTATGGCTTGTTCTTCGTCTGCGGTCCGACCGGCTCGGGCAAGACCACCACCCTGCACTCGGTGCTGAAACACCTCAATACGCCCGATACCAAGATCTGGACCGCGGAGGACCCGGTCGAGATCACGCAAAAGGGTTTGCGCCAGGTGCAGATCAACAAGAAGGCCGGGCTGGATTTCGCCATAATCATGAAAGCGTTTCTGCGCGCGGATCCGGACATCATCATGGTGGGTGAGATGCGCGACAAGGAAACCGTCGGGACCGGCATCGAGGCTTCGCTCACCGGCCACCTGGTGTTCGCCACGCTGCATACCAACAGCGCGACGGAATCGATCATCCGCCTGCTCGACATGGGCATGGATCCGTTCAACTTCTCCGACGCCCTGCTCGGCATTCTGGCGCAGCGCCTGGCGAAGCGCCTGTGCGCCAAGTGCAAACAGTCGTACAACCCCGCTGCCGAAGAAATGAAGGCGTTCCTGACCGAATACTGCAGCGAGCTGATCAATACCTCGACCTTCAAGCAGAACCCCAAGGAGGGCTACGAGAACGTGTACAAGGAATGGGTCAAGGACTACGCCAACGACAAGGGCCAGTTCACCATGTACAAGAAGATCGGCTGCGACGC
>ERZ1292633.1345-Hain-H41-02um-R1-1345-length-26704-cov-6_pt1 | contig 26704 bp, 26 predicted proteins | sample MGYA00564406_ERZ1292633 | MGnify/ENA primary metagenome ERZ1292633 (study PRJEB36523, sample SAMEA6512639) | groundwater metagenome | collected 2019-01-08 | study: AquaDiva: Metagenomics assemblies of 32 groundwater samples | reverse complement strand
TCACCTGCAAGCCATTCGGTTGATACCAGCGCGTCCATATACGTCTCCTGTTCGTCTTCACTATGCCTTTAACCAGCGATAAAAGATTCGTCGAGCGGCGAAACCATCACCGCGCCCGAATAAAGTTCCGCACGTCACGCGTCAGCTTGGCCCGGTCTTCATCACGGACATACATCATGTGCCCTGCATCGTAATAATGAAACTGGATTCGATCCTGCGGTATCCCGCTGCGTGACAGTGCATATTCAGCGCCGTAGAAGGGTGTCGCGAAATCATAATAGCCCTGCGCCACGAATATCCGCAGCCCGCTATTTTCGCGCAGCGCCTTGCCGAGATAGGGCGCGACGTTGAAATAGAATTTGCCGTCGCCCTCCATGCTCCAATCCCAATCACGCACCCCGCCAATCGTCACATATTGCCGCTCGGTTTTGAAATTGAGCGTTGTGCGGGCGTAGGCATTGAACGCAGCGGTATAGCCTGCATCAATCCCGTAAAAGCTTGGATCATTATCAGGCTCTTCGCCCGCCGCATCGAGATCAATCCCGAGATAGCGGCTATCAAGCCGCCCCACGCTGCGCCCGCGATCACGGAGCAATTCCTTATAGAAGCGCCCCGGCAAGACGCGTAGATCCGCGCGGTCAAGATAGGTTTCCGACAGCCCTGAAAAACGCGCGAGTTTGGCGCGAACGGCGGTGCGCTCGGCTTCTGGAAGCGCCTGCCCCTTGGTCAGCGCCGCCAGATATTCGCCACCCGCAAAGGCGCGCGCTTCTGCCACAAAAGCGGCAAGGTCGGTCGGACGATTGGCCACCTTGTTATGATACCAGGCGGTGGCCGCCATTGTTGGCATATTCACCACATAGGCCATTTCATTGCCCGGCACTTCGGCTTGCGCGCCAAAATCGAGGATGGTCGAAATCAGGATTATGCCGTTGAGCGCGACATCATTGTAACTGCCCTCAAGCTCTTTGGCGACGGCTGCTGAACGCGTTGTGCCATAGCTTTCCCCGCCTAAAAATTTGGGGGCATTCCAGCGGTTATTCTCGCTGAGCCAGCCGCGAATAAACTGCGCGATCGATTTTGCATCCTTGGTGACCCCCCAAAATTCCTTGGCCTCGGTCTTGCCAAGCGCGCGGCTGAACCCGGTGCCGACGGGATCAATGAACACGATATCGGTCACGTCGAGCAAGCTCTCGGGGTTATCGACAATCGGATAAGGCGGCGCACCATCGTCACGCGCGTCAGAGGGAATCGCGACGCGCTTTGGCCCAAACGCCCCCATGTGCAGCCAGAGCGAGGCCGAGCCTGGCCCACCGTTGAACAGGAATGTCACCGGGCGGCGCGGATCATTGCCGTCTTTGGTGTACGCCGTGGAATAGATGCTTGCGCGCGGGGTGCCGTCATCGCCCTTCAGATAGGTTTCGCTCGCGGTCGCGGTATAGGCTACACTGGTTCCACCAAATTGCCCCGTATGCCGCGTAACAGAAATAATCGGTGCGGGTAGATCAGAGGCTTTATCGGCCATCGCTGGTTCGGCGGGTTTATCGGCTGCAAGCGCTGGCGCACTCAGGCAAAACACTGCGAACCCTATAAATATCGGTTTCATCCACATTTGCATATCACCTCATATTTCCGCCATTCCTGCGCAGGCGGGCGTGACAGATTAAATCCCTGATCCAAACTGTGCAGAAATCCCCCCGCTCGCGCAAGGCTTTGAACCCGTTAAGCCCCATCTCGCCTGCCCGGTAAAAATCGGGATGCGTGTGGCCATATCGGATCACCTATTATAAAGCGGCTAGCATGACATTACAGCATCTTGGCCAGACCTCCGCCCTTCCTGCCAGCCCTGACGCGGCGGTGCTTGATTATCCGCCCAACCCTCGCCCCGGCTCGCGCTATCTGGTGCGTTTTTCCGCGCCTGAATTTACCTCGCTCTGCCCGGTCACGGCCCAGCCCGATTTTGCGCATCTGGTGATTGATTATGTGCCGGATGAAAGCATTGTTGAGTCGAAATCGCTGAAGCTGTTCCTTGGCAGTTTCCGCAACCATGCGGGCTTTCACGAGGATTGCACTGTCGGCATTGGCCAGCGGCTGTTCGCTGAAATGAAGCCAATCTGGCTGCGCATCGGCGCCTATTGGTATCCGCGCGGCGGGATTCCGATTGATGTGTTCTGGCAGTCGGGCGCGTCGCCTGAAGGCGTATGGATTCCCGAACAGGGCGTCGCAGGCTACCGGGGCCGGGGGTAAGTTTACACCGTTGGCATAAACACTGACCAGCCGGTTGCCTCAGCCAGCCGTTCAAGCGCGCGCGTGCCAAGCTTGCTATTGCCGCGCGCATTAAGGCCCGGCGACCAGACGGCAATGCTCGCCTTGCCCGGCACAATCGCAAGGATGCCGCCGCCAACGCCTGATTTGCCGGGAATGCCAACGCGGAAGGCGAACTCTCCCGAACCATCATAATGGCCGCAGAGCAGCATCAGTGCGTTGATTCGTCGGGCAAACAGCGGAGAAATCACCGCGTGCCCTCCGTCGGGATGTCGGCCATCAAGCATAAGATAGCGACCCGCCTTGGCAAGCTGACGGCATGACAGCGAAAGCGCGCATTGGTGAAAATAAAGCTTGAGTGCGTCTTCAACACGTCCGCTCATATTGCCGAAGCTTTTCATATAATTGCCAAGCGCAATGTTGCGAAAGCCGGTGGCGGCTTCGGAATTTGCGACGTCATTATCGATGTTGATGCTGTCATCGGATGCCAGTTTGCGCACAAAGCGGAGCACATCGCCAATCGATTCGCGGGGATCGGATTTGCCCATTACGACATCGCTGACGATGATCGCACCCGCATTGATGAACGGATTGCGCGGGATACCGCTTTCATTTTCAAGCTGGATGATCGAATTAAATGCCGATCCTGAAGGCTCCCGTCCAACCCGCGTCCACAGCGCATCGCCGTATTTTTGCAGCGCCATCGTCAATGTAAAAACTTTTGACACGCTCTGGATTGAAAAGCCGACATCGGCGTCGCCCGCAACATATTCGCGGCCATCGGGAAGAATGACCGCAATGCCGAAATGATCCGAAGAGACATTGGCAAGGCTCGGGATATAATCCGCAACCTTGCCCCGCACATGCGTCTGCGATGCTTCGCCGGCGATGGTCGCAACGATCGCCTCAAGGTCAAGCCGAGATGACGGCATCACCACATGCGCTGCAGTTCGCGCTGCTTGTCGATAAACTGATGCTTGAGCGCGCCGCCGACATGGAGGACAAACAACGCCAGCAATATTTTGCCCATAATCTCGTGAACTTCGCCAAGCACGCTATGCCACTGCTCCTTGAGAGCGGGCTCAAGCGCCATGATCCAACTGATGCGTGGCCATTCAAACAGGCCAAACCAGTACATTTTGATTTCGGGTGCCGCTTTCCAGGCCGAATCGTGCATCCATCCCGAAAGCGGCAATGCGATCATCAGGAAATAGAGCAAAAAATGCACAATATGGCTTGCGCGCTTTTCCCACGCCTTGAAATCGGCGGGCAGCGCTGGCGGCTGGTGGGTCAAGCGCCAAAGCACCCTAATCACGACAAGCCCCAAAACGGAGATCCCGGTCGACTTATGTGCATTGATCATGAAGCGGACATAATCCTCACCAATTGCCTCGGAAAACTCAGCGAGCGCAAAATTGACGATCATCAGCGCCGCGATCAGCCAATGGAGAATAATCGCAGGGCGGGTGTATCGTTCGGGTAGAACCATCCGAATATCCTTCAGCAAAGATCAAGGTAACAAAGGATAACGCTGGCAAACGCATTCGCCTATCCCTAAATCGCCTGCAACTCATTGGAACTCCCCTTGCTCGCCAATCTTGATCAGACTCTGCAAATTGAATCGCCCCGGCTCACCCCGCGCAGGGCACCGATTGCCAGCAGCCTCATCAGCGGTGGGGCGATACTGCTCTTCATTGCGCTGGTGGCGCAGGTTTTTATTCGCGATGGCCTCGCTGGCTGGGCGGTTGGCCTTGTCTATATTGCCTATGATACAGCACTGCTCGGTTTTACGGCATTTCACATGCGGGCGATTCTAAAATCGCCGCCACCGCCCTCAACAGACGTCCGGCCAAGCCTTGGCGTTATCATTGCCGCGCATAATGAGGCAAACGCGCTACCGATCACCATTGATGCGCTGATGCGCCAGATTGACCGGCCCGATCTGATTGTGATCGCCGATGATGGATCGTCGGACGATACGGCCGCGCTCCTCGCCGGACGCTACGGCCTTACCCCCCATAAAACCCGGCTCAAGGATGGCGATCCTGATATGTTGTGGCTGGCGATGCCGCATGGCGGCAAGGCGCGCGCGCTCAATAACGCGATCACCCGTGTGGATACCGAAATCGTCCTCACGGTCGACGCGGATACCCTGATCGAGGAACATGCGATCGGCGCGATGCGGACGCGCTTTGCCGCCGAGCCTTTGCTCGTCGCTGCAACGGGCGTTTTAATGCCGGTCTGTGGCAAAGGCGCACAGGCACGCTTTTTTGAGTGGTTTCAGCGTTACGAATATATCCGCAACTTCATTTCGCGCTTTGCCTGGATGCAGCTTAACAGCTTGCTTTTGATTTCAGGGGCGTTTGCAGCGTTCAGGCGAGAGGCACTGGTACGTGTCGGCGGCTTTGATCCGGCCTGTCTGGTTGAGGATTATGAATTGATCCACCGCCTCCACCGCCATTCGGTCGATCATAGGCTTGGTTGGACGATCCGCGTGATCGGCGAGGCCCAAGCACGCACCGATGCGCCCGAAACGCTGCCCGCATTCCTGCGCCAGCGTCGCCGATGGTTCGCTGGCTTCCTCCAGACCCAACGCTGGAACCGCGACATAACCGGGAATCCCCGCTTTGGTGCGCTTGGCACAGCGATGATGCCGATCAAGGCGCTCGATACACTCCAGCCGATTTACGGTTTGACTGCCTTTGCAATTCTGATCGTCTTTGTCGCGATTGGCAGGTTTAGCGTCGCGCTGCCGATCCTGATTGTGATGCTCGTCAAAATTGCGATTGATATGACATTTCACCTCTGGTCACTCCACATCTATCGACGGTGGACGGGCGCGCACCAGAGCATTAGCTGGCCCAAAGCGGTCTTGGCCGCCATGCTGGAACCATTCAGCTTCCAGTTGATGCGCCACGGCGGCGCTGCGTGGGGCTGGTGGACATTCCTCACCGGCAAGCAAAGCTGGGGCCGCCAGAATCGCGGCGGGATTACCGCACAGGGTTAGCGGCACCCGCGTTAACCAAGTTTACACGCCGCAATGGCTAAAACCGGTTATGCATTTCCGGTTTACTGCGCGCCATCCTGACACAGTGAGCGACACGTCCAGACCTCGTGCGCGCGATGTTGCGCCCGTCATAATATTGGCCTTGTTGCTCATGCTGCCCGCGTGGGTCGCGTCGCCGCTTGTGCGCGATTCCTTCTGGATTGATTTTGTCTGGGCGGATCAATTTTCAGCGCAATTGCGCGAGGGCACGCTTTATCCGCGCTGGCTGGCTGAATCGCACAATGGCCTTGGCGCGCCGGTTTTCTATTTTTATCCACCACTCGCTTTCTATCTTGCCGCTATCCTCTCGCTGATGGGGCTTTCGACCTATTGGTCAGTGCTCGCGGCATTCGGGGTCGCAATGGCGGGATCGGGCATAGCGATGCTCCATTGGCTGAAGGGCTGGACGAGCCGCCCCCTCGCCGGTGCGCTACTCTATGTTGCAGCACCTTATCATATCGTCGATTTCTACGCGCGCGGCGCGCTTGCCGAATTTTGCGCCTATGCACTGCTGCCGCTTGTCGCAATCGGGATCCGGCGCGCCGCACGATCTGGGCGCTTTGCAATGCTCGCGATTAGCTATGCCGCGCTGATCATTACACACCTGCCAGCAGCACTTCTTACGAGCCTGTTCTTCATTGCCCCCTATTGCCTGTATCTGGCATCGAAAAACCGGCAAGCACTCCACCCGATGCTGCTTGGCGGACTATTTGGTATCGGGCTTGCGTCAATCTACCTGCTGCCGATGGTTGCGCTCCAGCCTCATGTTGCGCTTGAGACGATGGTGATGCGCCCCGATCTGCAAGCCCCGAACTGGAGTTTGCTCACACCCTGGTCATGGCCCGCGCGTGAAGGGATCATACTTATGGCCGCGTTGGCCGCGACGGTCGTTTTTGCAGCCGCCATTTTGCTGATTGCGCGACGCGATGTGTGGCTCTTCGCCGTCTGCGCCTATGCGGTGATCCTCCTCGGGCTTATTCCGGGGCTGTGGAGCCTGCCGCTTCTCGCCAAAGTCCAGTTTCCCTGGCGGATGTTGATGCTCGCCGAATTTGCGCTGGTCACGGCGTTTGCGCGCGCGAAGGTCGGGCCGGTAACCGCTGCCCTGGCAATCGCACCGATGCTCGCGCTATCGGCGATGATGATACCAACCGCGCCAACCGCCAAACCCGACGCGTTTGATGAATATAAAGCATTTCATGCTGATGTGATCGAATATCTGCCTAAGGGCGCGCCATTTTCTGACGCGGGCTATTCGCAGTGGGCGCTTGACCTTGCGCGTCAGCATCCGCGCGATGCCCGCATCGGAAAAGACGTCATTGCGGCTGATTTTTATTTCCCCTCGTGGCAGGTCAACTGTGAAGGCCAAACCGTCGCCACCTGGCCCGATCCAGCCACCAAACTGCTGCGTTGGACGGGCAAAAACTGTGCCACGCGCATCGGCTGGACGGCGATTGAATGGTGGGGCGCGTTGATCTCGGCGCTGTCAGTGGTGCTGTTGTTCGGGGTGAAACGTCGTCGCGATACAGCCCCCAAACGAACAGGTTTGCGCTTGCCAATGCAAGTTGATATAGCATCATCGCACGCCCCGACTGCGCTTTCGCAATGAAAGTCGCCGCCGGGGCTTGATGTTTTTCGTCCACCTTTGCCTTGGAAAGGCCTAGCCAATGACCCGCCGCCGCCAGATCTACGAAGGCAAGGCCAAGATCCTGTATGAAGGCCCAGAGCCAGGCACAATTATCCAATATTTCAAGGATGATGCGACAGCGTTTAACGCGCAGAAAAAGGGCACGATCAACGGCAAGGGTGTGATCAACAACCGTATTTCGGAGCATATGTTCACGTTGCTCGGCAATATCGGGATCCCGCATCATTTCCTCAAACGCCTCAACATGCGTGAACAACTTGTCCGTCAGGTCGAGATTATTCCGATTGAAGTGGTCGTTCGCAATGTCGTTGCGGGTTCGCTCGCCAAGCGGCTTGGGCTAGAAGAAGGCACACCGCTGCCGCGCACGATCATCGAATATTATTACAAGGATGATGCGCTCGGCGATCCGATGATCACCGAGGAGCATATCGCCTGCTTTGGTTGGGCGAGCCAGGAAGAGCTTCACGACATTGCCGATATGGCGATTCGGGTGAATGATTTCATGTGCGGGCTGTTCGCCGGGATCGGAATCCGGTTGGTTGATTTCAAGCTTGAGTTTGGGCGCATCTGGGAAAATGAATATGCCCGGGTGATCTTGGCCGATGAAATCAGCCCCGACGGCTGCCGCCTGTGGGATATGGCAACCGATGAAAAGCTCGATAAAGACCGGTTTCGCCGCGATCTTGGTGGAGAGGTTGAGGCCTATCAGGAAGTCGCGCGCAGACTCGGCTTGCTCCCCGAAGGGGCCGATAGCGCTGTCCTCGATCTTGAAACGCACCGCAAAAAACGCGGGAAATAAAGTTTAGTCGACTGTGCGCTTCTGAACCACCGCCAGTTTGAGCGCGGGATACCAAACCCGCGCCGACTCGCCCGGGTTACTTTCAGCGGCCACAACCGCAAGTTGACGATTGACCTTACCCCGGTGGTGCATCCGCGCGGTGTTTTCCTGCCCGATGTAGCAGCCCTTGGTAAAACTCACGCCGTTTTGCGCGCGTGCATTGCATTCAAGCCAGAGCGTCTTGTCACTACCAAGTTCAGCCAGACCTTCAACAATACCGAGCGAGAGGCGGTGCGCTCGGTACAGTTCTGCTGCGCCTTCATCCCCGCTTGCAGGGGCGAGCCAGCGCCCCCCAAGCGCTGAGTTGCGCGGATCGGCAATGCCTGCCTCGCTGCCTGCTGCCCAATGGACACAAAGAATCTCTTCGCGGGCAATTTTGATCGGACGGCGCAGCCGATAAAGTGTCAACCGCTTGGCAAGATCAGCCGCCGCATCACGCTCACAATCAATGAGGAGATCATCGCCATCAGCCCAGACCAGAAAATCAAACAGCGCTTTGCCCTGCGGGGTTAACAAGCCCGCCCATATCGGCAAATCGCCAAGCACATCATTGGTAATCAGCCCTTGCAGGAACCCGCGCACATCCTCCCCCGACAGGCGGATAAGCGCGCGATCAATTAAGGTGGTTGCAGACATAGATGACAGGTAGGGATGATTGGATTAACTGCCAAGCCCATCCTGACATCTCCAACGGAGCCTTCATGACCCAACGCCTCACCATCCGCCGCCCCGATGATTGGCATGTCCACTTGCGCGACGGTGATATGCTGCGCGCAGTCGCCCATTATACCGCGCGGCAATTCGCGCGCGCGATTGTAATGCCAAACCTTTCGCCGCCGGTTACAACAGTCGCCGCTGCCGAGGCCTATCGCAGCCGCATCATCGCTGCGCTGCCATCAGGGGCTGATTTCGAGCCGCTAATGATATGCTATCTAACTGACGGCGCAGACAAATCCGAAATCGCGCGCGGTTTTGCCCAAGGGGTATTTGCGGCCTGCAAGCTCTATCCCGCGCACGCAACCACCAATTCCTCTTACGGCGTTACCGAGATCGCGCATATTTATCCGGTGCTTGAAGCCATGCAGGATATCGGCATGCCGCTTCTCGTTCACGGCGAAGTGACGGACAACAATATTGATATTTTTGATCGTGAGGCGGTTTTTATTGAACGGCATTTGCACGCTCTTGTCCGCGATCTGCCGGGGCTGAAAATCGTCTTTGAACATATTACAACGGCGGATGCAGTCGCCTTCGTTGAAAGCTCTGGCCCCAATATCGCGGCGACCATCACGCCGCATCACCTCCACATCAATCGCAACGCCATGTTTGCGGGCGGCATCCGCCCCCATGCCTATTGCCTGCCCGTCGCCAAGCGTGAGCAGCACCGCACCGCGCTGCGCAAAGCCGCAACTTCGGGATCGCCCAAATTCTTCCTTGGCACCGATAGCGCGCCGCATTTGATCAGCCAGAAAGAATCGGCGTGCGGATGCGCGGGCATCTTCAACGCGCCTTACGCGCTTGAAAGCTATGCCGTCGTTTTTGATGAAGAAGGGGCGCTTGCCCGGCTCGAAGGCTTCGCTTCTGAACATGGCCCCCGCTTTTATGGCCTGCCGCTCAACGCTGGAACAATTACGCTTGAGCGCAGCGACATCACCGCGTCACAGGAAATAGTGGCTGTCGACAAGGCGATCGTGCCATTTCACGGCGGGGAAGTGCTTGGTTGGAAGATCATGTGACCAGCCAAAACATAATGCCTGAAAACATTCGCCCCGACTGTGTCGAATTTTATGCGATTAGCCTCTAGCCGCCGTGAATTTCGCGCCGTAAACCGCTGTTATGAATTCCCCGATATTTCGCGCATTGCGCTCCGCCCTCGTCCTCTGGCTTAGCTTTGGGCTTGTCGCGCCGTCGCTGGGTGCAGAAGCAAAATTATCGCAAAACCAGGCTGCGGTTAGCAAGCCCGCAAAGTCGGTGCCGTGGCTCTATGTCGGCAGTGATATTCCACCCGACCCGGCCTGGACGTTCGGCGTACTTCCCAACGGCGTGCGCTATGCGGTGCGGCGCAACGGGGTGCCACCGGGGCAGGTTTCGATCCGCGTTGATATAGAGGCAGGCTCGATGATGGAGCGCGAAAGCGAACGGGGCTACGCCCATTTTATCGAGCATTTGAGCTTTCACGGCTCACGCTATGTGGCTGACGGCGAATCGATCAAAATCTGGCAGCGGCTTGGCGCGACCTTTGGGAGCGATACCAATGCGTCAACCACAAATACCCAGACCATTTACAAACTTGATCTGCCCAATGCGACACGTTCAGGGCTTGAGGAAAGCGTCAAAATCCTCTCCGGCATGATGTCCGCACCCGAGCTGAAGCCTGAACAGATCGAATCCGAACGGCGTACCGTTCTTGCCGAAGCGCGCGAACAGGCCGGGCCAGAAACGCGGGCAGGCGATGCCACCCGTGCACATTATTTCGCTGGTCAATTGCTTGGAACCCGCTCACCCATTGGCACAACCGAGACGCTGAACGCGGCGACTTCGGCATCGCTGCGCGCCTTTCATGATCGTTGGTATCGGCCCGAACGCGCGATTGTCGTGATCGTTGGCGATGGCAACCCTGCACTCTTTGAGCAGATGATCAGCAAATATTTTTCGGGCTGGCGCGGCAACGGGCCGTCCGTGCCCGACCCTGATTTTGGCAAACCTGATCCTAAAGCGCCGTCAAGTTTGGTGATAACAGAGCCCGGCGTGCCGCTTATCGTCAGCCTCGCGATACAGCGTCCATGGGTGCAAAAATCCGATACGATTGTGTATAATCAAGGGCGTCTGGTTGAACTGGTGGCACTGCGCCTGATCAACCGTCGTCTCGAGGAGCGCGCGCGCGCTGGTGGCAGTTTCCTCCAAGCCGGGATTGAACGTGACGATATTGCCCGCTCGGTTGACGGGACATTTGTTCAAATCGTTCCGTTGGGCGATGATTGGCAATCCGCCGTTCGCGATGTGCGGGCAGTGATTGCCGATGCGCTCGCCAACCCAAGCGCGCAGGCCGATATCGACCGCGAAGCAGGTGAATTTTTTGCAGCGCTGCAAGTCGGAGTTGAGACCCAGCGCACCGAGGCTGGCGCCAAGCAGGCCGATGATTTGATTGAAGCAGTCAACATCCGCGAAACCGTGGCTTCGGCCCAAGTCGCGCTTGATGTGTTTAGCGGAATCAAAAATAAAATTACCCCCGAAGCGATTCGCGCCACAACGCGCGCATTGTTCGCAGGGGTTGGCCCGCGCGCCGTTCTCACTGGTAGAACGCCTGTTGTGGGCGGCAACGAAGCGCTTGCGGCCGCCATCAACGCGCCTGTCACAGCCGTTGCATCAACATCAACCGCGCTGCAAGGAGGGTTCGATCAGCTTCCCTCGCTTGGCAAAGCGGGCAAAATCAAAAAGCGCGAACCGATCACTGATTTGGGGATGGAGCAGATTAAATTCGCCAATGGCGTCAACATGCTTCTTTACGCCAATCCTGCCGAGACCGGGAAAATCTATATCCAAGTCCGCTTTGGTCGTGGGCTGCAGGCGCTGCCATCAAGCGAGCCGACCGTAGCGTGGGCAGGCTCGGTCGCGCTTCTTGCCGGCGGTGTTGGCAATTTTGATCAGAACGCACTTGACCGGGTGACCAGCGGACGGCGGATCAATTCCAGTTTTGACATCGGCGAAAATGCCTTCGTACTCCGCGCGCAAACGCGGGCGGCTGATCTGACTGACCAATTGAAATTGCTTGCGAGCCAAATCACCTCGCTGCGCTGGGATGCCGCACCCGTCCAGCGTGCACGCGCGGCCTTCCTCACCAATTATGACACGCTGGGCACCAGCCCACAGTCCGTATTATCGCGCGATTTATCGACGCTTCTCCACGGTGGCGACGCGCGTTGGTCAACACCCTCGCGTGAGGCCATCACCGCATTGACGCCGCAAGCCTTCCGCAAGTTTTGGGAGCCATTTCTAAAAACCGGGCCAATCGAAATCCTCGTCTTTGGCGATATTGCGGCCGATGATGCGGTTGCCGCCGTCGGCGAAACCTTTGGCGCGCTCAAAAAACGCAGTGCGGCGTCACCGCTTGCCGGCAGCGCCGGATCGCGCGGGCCTGCTGCAACAACAACGCCGATCGTCCGTTTCCATACCGGGCCTGCGGATCAAGCGGCGGCGGTGCTTGCCTATCCGCTTGGCGGCGGCGCGGCTGGGCTTTACGAATCGCGCAAGCTTGAGTTGCTTTCGTCGATATTTAATGATCGGATGTTCAACCAGTTCCGCGAAACCGAGGGTGCAGGCTACAGCCCCAACGTCAACAGCAACTGGCCGCTGTCTCTGCAAAGCGGCGGCAGTTTCCTGATCTCATCGCAATTGCGCCCTGACCGGATTGACCTGTTTTACAAAATTGCCCGCCAGATTGCCGATGATCTCGCCACCAAGCCCGTTACCGCCGATGAACTTGTCCGCGCGGTTACGCCGCTACGCCAATTCATCGCGCGCGCCTCAAGCGGCAACACCTTCTGGATGGGCCAACTTGCCGGCCTCTCGCAGGATAAGAGCAAGGTTCCCGCACTGCGCACGCTTTCAACCGACTATGGCCGGATTACCCCGGCTGAATTGCAGGAAACCGCCAAGCGTTGGTTCGTGCAAAACAAAGCAATGATGCTGGTTGTTAAGCCTCAGGGGAAATGAGCCTATTTAAGCGCATCAACCGCTGCAATGATTGCTCCGTTTTGTGGACGCACCTTATAATCGGTCGCCACGGATTTCCAGCGGACGACCCCGGATTTGTCAATGATGAGGGCTGAGGATTTTGGTACGCCAGCGGCAAAACTGCCCGCCGCATAAGCCGGATCGCGCAGGCCGAGCGCGTCGATCATCGCCGATTTTTCATCCGAAAGCAGAGGGTAGCTGATCCCGGTCTTGCTGGCAAAAGCAGCAAGCGTTTCAGGCGCATCATAACTCAGCCCGACAATATTGTAACCGCGCGCGCCGAGTTCAGCCTGCGCCGCCTTCAATTCCTTCAACTGCGCCTGACAATAGGGGCACCATTTGGCCGAACGAAACAACACAAGGATCGTGCCCTTTTTGCCCGCCACACTGGCAAGCGTGCGGGGCTTGCCTGCGGCATCCTTCGCGGCAAATCCCGCTGGCATTTTTGCGCCAGTTGCAATTTCAGCGGCTGCCGCTGGAAAGGTCATTGCGGCAAAAGCCACAGGGGCTGCGAACAGGAAGGGCGTGATAAAGCGCATGTCAGTCTCCGGATTAGGTTGACGCACTATTCGCTTAGCAAGCTGAAATGGTTACTGCCGTGCCACAGAATCAGCCGGGATAACGTTCAAACATGGGCAGGCTATGCGCCTCCGCCATCCAGTCAATCCGCTCGGCCGTCTGAATATGCGCGCCGGCTGGAAGCGCGGAAGGATCATCAAGCGTTGCCGATTGGATATCAACAATGCCGGGAAGATATTCGGCATTGCGATAGAATAAACCCGTTCCGCACGTGGGGCAGAAACTGCGCATGGCCGATCCTGATGAATTATACGTCGTCGTATCACCCTGTGTGACGGTCAGCTCGCCCTCAGCAAAGGCCGCCCATGCGACCATCGGTGCGCCAGCACTGCGCCGACAATCGCTGCAATGGCAAAGCGCAACATGCTGAGGCGTGCCGGTCACTTCATAACGTACTGCGCCGCAATGGCATCCGCCGGTGTGAGTCATGGCCTATCTCCGAGATGATTCGAGAGATGCAATCAACCACAGAAGTTAAAACATATCAAGAACAAATGAGCGCTTAAAGGATATATTTCGACAAATCAGTATTGCGCACGATGCTGGCAAGCTGGCTATCGACATAGGCCGCGTCAATCACCACCGTTGTGCCCTGCCGATCCTCGGCCTCAAAGCTGACATCCTCAAGCAGTTTTTCAAGCACCGTTGATAGCCGCCGTGCGCCAATATTCTCGATCGCTTCATTCACTTCAGCAGCCGTTCGCGCGATGGCCTGTATTCCGTCATCAGTAAAGGTGATGACCACGCCTTCGGTGGCGAGCAGCGCCTGATACTGGTCGGCAAGGCTCGCGCGGGTATCCTTGAGGATCCGCACAAAGTCAGCTTGCGTCAGCGCCTTAAGCTCAACGCGGATCGGCAAGCGACCCTGCAGTTCAGGCAGAAGATCGCTTGGCTTGGCAACATGGAATGCGCCGCTCGCGATAAACAGGATATGATCGGTTTTCATCGGGCCATATTTCGTCGCCACCGTTGTGCCCTCGATCAGCGGCAAAAGATCACGCTGGACGCCTTCACGGCTGACACTGCCACCGCGCACATCGGAAACCGCAATCTTGTCAATCTCGTCAAGAAACACGATCCCGTTGGCTTCGGCATCGGCAAGCGCCATTCGGCTGACCTCATCCTGATCAAGCCGCTTGTCGGCCTCTTCCTCAACCAGCTTGCTCCACGCCGCGCGGACGTTAATCTTGCGGCGCTTAAGCTGGCCTTGGCCGAACGCTTTACCCATCATTTCAGACAGGTTGATCATCCCCATCCCGCCACCACCAGGCACTTCAAATTGCGTTTGCGGGGTGGCCTCAAGCTCGATCTCAATCTCGGTTTCATCAAGATGACCATCGGCAAACCGCTGGCGAAAGGCCGCGCGCGTGGCCTCTGACGCGCCTTTGCCCGTCAGCACGTCAAGCAGTCGTGCCAGCGCTGCCTCTTCGGCCTTATCTTTCACCGCAACCCGGCGGCGTTCTTTTTCGAGCCGGATCGCTTCCTCAACCAGATCGCGCGCAATCTGTTCAACATCGCGGCCAACATAGCCGACCTCGGTAAATTTGGTCGCCTCAACCTTGACGAACGGCGCATCGGCCAGCTTGGCCAGACGCCGCGAAATCTCGGTCTTGCCGCAGCCAGTGGGGCCGATCATCAGGATATTCTTCGGCGTCACTTCCTCGCGCAATTCGGGCGAAAGCTGCTGCCGCCGCCAGCGATTGCGCATCGCCACGGCAACCGCGCGTTTGGCCTCGCTTTGGCCGATAATATGTTCGTCAAGCGCCGCAACAATGGCTTTTGGGGTAAGGCTGTTATTCATTTTTATCTTTCGGATAAGGGGGCCAAGCGCGAACGATCAGGCCGCTTCAAGCACTTCGACGGTCAATTGATCATTAGTGTAAACGCAAATCTCCGCCGCAACCGCCATCGCCTTGCGCGCGAGAACCTCTGCATCACCCTCATACTCTTTGAGCGCGCGCGCCGCCGCGAGGGCGAAATTGCCGCCCGATCCAATCGCGGCAATCCCGTCAACGGGCTCAAGCACATCGCCGTTGCCTGTGAGGATCAGCGTCACATCCTTGTCGGCAACGATCATCATCGCTTCCAAATTGCGCAGATATTTGTCCGTCCGCCAATCCTTGGCCAGCTCAACCGCCGAACGCATCAACTGCCCGTTAAACTGCTCAAGCTTGCGTTCAAGTCGTTCAAACAGCGTGAATGCGTCAGCGGTTGCACCCGCAAAGCCGGCGATCACCTGACCACTGCCCAGCGGGCGGACTTTCTTCGCATTGGGTTTCATCACGGTCTGGCCCATCGAGACCTGACCGTCACCTGCAATCACCACCTTGCCGTTCTTGCGAACCGAAACAATTGTGGTGCCATGCCATTTTGGGGTTTCACTCATGAACGGGATATGGGGCGGGGAGGGCTGGTGTTTCAAGGGAGATGTTCGACACTGGCGTCAAATCGCTGTATTACCGCTACATGAAACCGATCCATATCCAGCGGCTAATCGCACTCCCCTACCTTATCCTCGGAGGTTGGTGCCTGATCGCACCGGCTATGGTTGAGCGGCTTACGGTAAGCCCATCCTATCAGCATCTCAGCCAGACCAGCGCGCTGATGATGGGCTGTTTCGGGGCGCAAGCGGTGCTTGGCGGGCTGTTCGTCTGGTTCAGCATTTTCACCCGCCGAACATTCCTGATTTATGCCATCGCCCTGCTGCCCTTTTTCTGGTTCAACTATTGGTTTGTGTTCGTCGTGCCCGTGTTCAACCAGTGGATGGCGCTCGACTTTATCTCAAACGCTGCAATGCTTGCCCTGAGCCTGTGGGGCTGGCGGATCAGCGCTCCACACCCTTGACCTTGCCCCATTGGCGCGCAGCAGTGTAGCCGAGATAACCCGTGCCGAAGAGCGCCCAGAGCGGCTCGGGAATCCCCGCGAGATAGGCATTCATGCCCGTAGCGATGCCCTTTGCCGTATCGGGCGCGACGGCGGCAATCAGCCCCATCGGGATCGCCCACAGGATGATCGTGTACATCACATAAAGGAAGGATGGCCGCGCGCGGCTCGTCCACGGATCAGCGCTGCCCGCTTCGGCTAGAATCGCGGAAAGCTGCGCCTTCAACGCCTCCATCTCTTGGCTACCCTGCAACTGGAGCAACTCCATTTTCGCCCGGTCGCGCGCTTGCGGATCAGGAATGATTTTATCGAGCAATTTGCCGATTGGGCCGATAACGGCATCAATAAGTGACATGATTTTTCGCCTTTTCTGTTCAGAAAGTCACACTTAGATCTCACCTAAAACCGAATATTATCCAATCCGGTTGGCCAGCCAGCCATAGAGAAACGCCTCATTGGCGGGCCGTTTCTCGGCAAGGCGCAGGTAACGCTCGCCCTGAAGTGCTTCGAGCGCCTTCAGAAGAATCGTTTCGCCACCGGGCCCGCGTTTGGCCATGAAGGCATCAAGCGCCGAGAGTGCAGCCGCGTCGATGATTGGCGTGCTGCCAATATCGTCATAATCAACCTCACCCCGATTGAGCGCGTTGAGCGTGCGTTTAAGGAACCCCGTGGCAGTGCCCGGCCCCATATTGACGCCGGTATCGAAAAGCTCCGCCGCAATCCGTGGCGCACGCTCGGCAACCGCATCAAAACCCGGCTTTACCCAGTAAAGCTCGTGGTAAATTGAGACCGCCTCACCACGGGGTAAGCAGCGCATCTCGCCGCGATAGCCGTGTGCACGGGCGACAGCCTCGGTTATGCCCCAGCATGTTGCGCCGCCGCGATCCGCCGGGTGATTTGAATACCCCCCTTCGCGGTCGATTACCTCGTCGATGAGGTGATCAATATGAAGATATATTGCCATTTTCGAATCTCCTTAACCGATTTGGAAAATGAAACATAGAATGAACAAATTGCTGTAGGACAGCGAATTCTGCACCGTCAGAAATTTTCTCTGCGGCTCAGCCGTCTTGCCAGACATTGATCAAATGGCGCGGCCAGCATCGCGGGGCGATGAGGATCACGTCAATCCGGATAGCATCACCCGGCTTGGCATAAAGATGCGCGACAGCATTCGCCGCCGCCGCCACCCGTCGCAAACGATAGGCATCAATTGCGGTATCGAGGTCGGCCGCAAGCCGCCGCGTCTTGACTTCCACAAACGCGGTCATGTGGCCGCGCCGTGCGATCAGATCAATTTCGCCGCTGCGCAGCTTTACCCGACGTGCGAGGATTCGCCAGCCGTGGAGGCGGAGCCACCATGCCGCGCGGCGTTCGCCCCAAGCCCCGAATCGCTCGGCAGCTTGACGGCTCATTGGCGCGGCAAGGCCATCGCCCGGTCATAAAGCGTGCGCCGGTCAAGCCCGAACCGCTTGGCGACTTCGCTGGCGGCCTTCGCGGGCGAGAGCCGTGTTAATGCCTCGGCGAGAGCCGCATCGCCGTCGGCTTCCGAAGCGGGCTGCGGTTCAAGCGGTGGGCCGACCATAATCACAATTTCGCCTTTCGGCGCGACACTCGCATAACGCGCGGCGAGCGAAGACAATGTGCCATCGACACATTCTTCGTACATTTTGCTGATCTCGCGCGCGACAGCCGCCGGGCGATTTCCCAAACCCGTTTCAAGCGCAACCAGCGTCTTGCCGAGTCGCTTACCCGATTCGTAAAGGATGAGTGTCGCGCGGATGGCGGCAATCTCGGCAATCGCTTCATCACGGGCCTTGGCCTTTTCGGGCAGGAAACCGACAAACAGGAAGCGGTCGGTTGGCAGCCCCGCCAGCGTGAGTGCTGCAATCGCGGCACATGGCCCCGGAATCGTGATGATCAACCGCCCTGCCGCGCGTGCATCGCGCACCAGCTTATAGCCGGGATCGGAAATAAGCGGCGTCCCGGCGTCACTTACCAGCACCACCGCCTCACTCGCCATCCGCGCGATGAGTGCGGGGCGAACGCCCTCGGCAACATGATCATGATAGGCAATCATCGGCCGCTTGACGCCAATATGCCGGAGCAACTTTGCAGTAACGCGGCTATCCTCGACCGCGATGACGTTCGCCTGTGCAAGAATCGCGGCAGCGCGCGGGCTCAAATCGGAAAGATTGCCGATTGGCGTTGCGACGATGTATAGGCCGGGTTCAAGTATCGCGTTCATAAGGGGTAGGGCCATGGCAGACACACAGGCATTAGAGCAAGGCGGGACTGTGTCCAGACCCGTGGTGCTGAAACGCTGGGGCACTGTGGTTCTGACAAGTGCCATCCTTGCGGCGTGCCAGGTTGTTCCCAAAGGGCCGCCAAAAACCGTTGATGCGCCGCCACCGGTTGAAGCCCCACCCACCACAACGCCGCTGCCTACCGATGTCGCACGGCACCGGGTCGCATTGCTCGTGCCGATGACGGGAAGCAGCGCTGCGATTGGCGAATCAATTGCCAATGCGGCGAACCTCGCCGTGCTCGATACGGGCGGCAAGAATATCCGGATCACAACTTATGATACCGGCACGGGTGCAGCGGCGGCGGCACAGCGCGCAATCGCCGATGGTAATCGCCTGATTATCGGGCCGCTGCTTGCCGAAGATGTCCGCGTGGCGGCTCCAATTGGCCGGGCGGCGAAGGTGCCGTTGCTCAGCTTCTCGAACGATATCTCGGTTGCGGGAAATGGCACATATCTGCTCGGCTTTGTGCCAACCCAATCGATTGACCGGGTCGTCAGCTTCGCGCGGAGCAAGGGCATGACAAGCTTTGCGGGGCTTGTACCCAATGGGACATTCGGTCAGCGTACTTCACAGGCCATGATCAAGGCAGTTGAATCAAACGGCGGGCGCATGGTCGGGCTTCAGGCATTTGATCGCAGCCCGGCATCAATCAATGCCGCCGTCACCAAATTGTCGGCCAGTTCGGCTTATGACGCACTGCTGATCGCCGATTCAGGCCGCGTAGCGCTCCAGATTGTCCCACTCGTGAGGAAGCGGGGAGGCGCGACGGCAAAAATCCTTGGAACCGACTTATGGAATGTTGAGGGGTCACTCGCACAAAACCCCGTAATGCAGGGGGCATGGTTCGCCAGCGTTTCGGACGCTTTTTATAATCAGCTCGCCGGCAAATATCGCGCCCGCTTTGCCAAGGGGCCGTACCGCCTGGCCTCGCTTGGCTATGATTCGGTCTTACTGGTGAACAAGATCGCGGCAAACTGGAAGGTCGGCACCGCTTTCCCAACCGCGCAATTGCTCGATAGCGGCGGGTTTAGCGGGATTGACGGCGCGTTCCGGTTCACGCCGTCAGGGATCGCCGAACGGATGCTTGAAGTTCAGGAGATTAAAACGGGCGGCTTCACGATTGTTTCACCGGCACCGCGCACGTTCGGAAAATAGCCTAAACCGCGACAATTTCGCCAAGGATATGGTCAAGCAAGAGCATCCCGGCAGGGGTAACGCGCAGATGATCGCCCTTGGCCTCGATCAAACCATGGCCCTCAAGGCTTGCCACCCGCTCATGTTTGACGAGGCGATCACACGCGACCCCGCTGCGCAATGCAATACGGCCAAGGTCAATCCCTTCGTGCAGCCTTAGCCCCATCAGCAAGGCCTCGCTCGCTTGCTCGTGCGGCAACAACGGCGCTTCGCTTTGCAGGCCATTTGCGTTTCGGGTGACGCCGCTCATCCAGTTTTCGGGCTTTTTGTGGCGCAGCGTTGCCAGCCCGCCGCGCCGCCCATGCGCGCCGGGGCCAATGCCGAGATAATCGTCATAGCGCCAATAGCTCAGATTATGGCGGCTTTCATCGCCTACGCGCGCATGATTGGAAACCTCATAGGCAGGCAGGCCCGCCGCCGCCGTAATCGCCGCCGTCAGTTCAAACAGCGCCGCGCCGTGATCGGGGTCGGCGGGCGTTAACCTGCCTTGGGCAACCAACGTCGCAAAGCGCGTGCCCGGCTCGATCGTCAATTGATAAAGCGAAAGATGCGTCGTGCCAAAGCCGAGTGCGCGGCGCAATTCGGCTTCCCAACCGGCTTCGGTTTGGCCGGGTCGCGCATAGATCAAGTCAAAATTCACCCGCGCAAAATGGGCCTGCGCAGTTTCAAGCGCGGCCAACCCCTCAGCAACATCGTGCGCGCGGCCCAGAAAATCGAGCGCGTCATTCTCAAGCGCCTGAAGCCCGAGCGAAACCCGGTTAATGCCTGCCCGCGCCAGATCGGCAAAGCGCGCCGCCTCAACCGATGACGGATTGGCCTCAAGCGTAATCTCGATTCCGTCGGCGAAGCCCCAATGCTGCTCAGCCGCCTTGATCAGCGCTGCCACCGTTTCGGGCGGCATGAGTGAAGGCGTACCCCCGCCAAAAAAAATCGAAGTCAGGAGGCGTCGGCCAGAAATCCCCGCCTCATGCGCCATATCCGCCAGCAACGCGGCGCGCCACGCCACCTGGTCAACGCTTTCGCGGACATGGCTGTTGAAGTCACAGTAAGGGCATTTTGAAACACAAAATGGCCAGTGGATATAGAGCGCAAGTGGTGCGCCCATCGCTAAAACAGGTCTTTTACTAATTGGGCAAACGCTTGGGCACGGTGGCTCATTGCGTGTTTGGCGGCGGGTTCCATTTCGCCAAAAGTGATGCTGTGGCCAAGCGGCTGGAACACCGGATCATAGCCAAAGCCCTGAGTGCCGCGCGGTGGCCAAACCAACGCGCCACTCACCCGACCTTCAAACACCGCTTCTTCGCCATCAGGCCAGACAAGTGCGAGTGTACAGACGAAATGGGCACTGCGGTCAACGTCTTCGCCTAACTCGGCAAGCTTGCCCTCAACCTTGCCCATTGCCATGTACCAGTCTCGACCCGGCCCGCCTTCATAGGGCTGCTTTTCGGCCCAATCGGCGGTGTACACCCCCGGAGCGCCGCCAAGCGCATCGACCATCAACCCGCTATCATCGGAGAGCGCAGGCAAACCCGAACCAAGCGCACTCGCCCGCGCCTTGATCAGCGCATTGCCCGCGAAACTATCCTCGGTCTCGGCAGGCTCAGGCAAACCGAGTTCTCCGGCAGAAACCGGCTCAATCCCGAACGGTTCAAGCAGGGCAGCAATTTCACGCAACTTGCCCGCGTTATGGCTCGCAATAACAAGTTTGCCGGGAGTAAGCTTACGCACCGCTTCTAACGCCCCGTTGCCCGATCTTGCGCCTCAAAAATCGCGGTGCAGCCAATCCGCGCGAGGCGGAGCAGGCGGAGCAGCGCTTCCTCATCATAAGTTTCGCCCTCAGCCGTTGCCTGCGCTTCGGCGATATTGCCATCACCAGTCAGGACGAAATTGGCGTCGGCCCCGGCATTGCTATCTTCGATATAATCAAGATCAAGCACGGGCGTGCCGTTGTAAATCCCGCACGAAATCGCCGCGACCTTCTGCTTGATCGGATCTACGCTAAGCTTGCCGTCCTTGAGCAAGCCGTCAACCGCAAGGCGAAGCGCAACCCATGCCCCCGAAATGCTCGCCGTCCGCGTGCCGCCGTCGGCTTGGATCACATCGCAGTCGAGCGTAATCTGCCGCTCACCAAGCGCTTTCAGGTCAACCACCGCGCGTAACGAACGGCCGATCAGCCGCTGGATTTCCTGCGTCCGCCCCGATTGCTTGCCCTTGGCGGCTTCGCGGTTGCTGCGCGTGTGCGTGGCACGCGGGAGCATCCCATATTCCGCCGTGACCCAGCCTTCGCCCTTGCCGCGCATGAATGGCGGCACCCGCTCTTCAACGCTCGCAGTCACTAACACGCGCGTATCGCCGAAGCTGACGAGCACTGAGCCTTCGGCATGTTTGGTGAAATGGGGCTCAATCGTAATGCTGCGCATTTGATCGGGGGCACGGCCGGATGGGCGCATAAAGTCTTGTCCTTTTAATATGATTGCGCGCATCTAGCGACCGAGTAGACGGCACGCTAGCCTGCTTTTTGCAACACGGGGGACAATGATGGTTGAGCGTAGCCTGAAAGAAGATGACAATTTAGACGATTTTGCCGTCCGTTCATTCACCCTGCTTGGCAAAACTAAGCGCGTTTATGTCGCTGGCACCGGCCCGGCGGTGATCGTGATGACCGAAATGCCGGGGATCAGCCCACATGTCGCGCGCTTTGCCCGTTGGGTACGGGATGCTGGCTTCACCGTTTATATGCCGCATCTGTTTGGGAAAGACGGCGCGGTGCCCAAAATGCCGGGTGCAATTTTCACCATGGCTGGCGGTTGCATCAGCCGCGAATTTCGCGCCTTTTCGGCCAATGCCTCAAGCCCGGTGACGCAGTGGCTTCGCGCTCTGGCCGCAACCGCACACTTGGAATCGGGCGGCAATGGCGTTGGCGCGATTGGCATGTGCTGGACGGGAAATTTCGCCCTCTCAATGATGCTCGAAAAAAGCGTGCTTGCGCCCGTCCTTGCACAGCCCTCGCTCCCGCTCAATGATCCCGCCGGAATGCACATCGCGCCTGATGAACTGGCAGCGGTTAAGGCAAGGATGGAGGCTGAAGACCTGACCGTCCTCGCCTACCGTTTTGAAGGCGATAAATTCTGCAAAGCCGCGCGGTTTGCGGCCTATGAAGCCGCACTTGGTGATCGGTTCCAGCCCCGCGTCCTTCCCGATAGCGCCGCCAAGCCAAACACGGTGATGAAAAACCCGCACAGCGTGGTCACGCTCCACCTGATTGACGAGGCTGGTCAGCCGACCGTCGCCGCGCGTGATGAGATATTGGATTTCTTCAAGATGCGGCTCGGATAGCCCGCGATTGTCAAGCCTCCCGCACCGCCCTACATCTTCCACTATGTCCACGCCTGCCCCCGTCCATGAGCTGACCGACCGCGCGCGCGATGTGTTTCGCGTCGTTGTGGAAAGCTATCTCGGTTCAGGCGCGCCGGTCGGATCACGGACGATTTCGCGCAGTGGGGTGATGAACCTCTCCCCCGCATCAATCCGCAATGTCATGCAAGACCTTGAAGAGCTTGGGCTGCTCGCCGCACCCCATGTGTCGGCGGGGCGGATGCCAACCGAAAGCGGGTTGCGGCTGTTTGTTGACGCGATGATGCAGGCGGCGGAACCCACAGCCGATGAACGCGCGGCAATTGAAGCACGCGTCGGCGGCGGAGGCCCGATTGAAACCGCGCTCGCCTCGGCAACGCTCGCGCTCTCGGGGCTGTCGGCCTGTGCTGGCATCGTGATGGTGCCGACGCGCGAAGTGCGGCTCAAACAATTTGCCTTCGTCCCGCTCGCGCCAACCCAAGCACTTGCGGTGCTCGTCGGCGATGATGGCAGCGTTGAAAACCGTGTAATTGCCGTGCCAGGCGATATGCCGCCCTCTGCGCTGGTCGAGGCGGGCAATTATATGACTGCGCGGCTTGGCGGGATGACGCTCACCGAGGCCGCGCGCAGGATCGCTTCACAGATTGTGAGTGAACGCGCCGCCCTTGATGCCGCATCGCATGATCTGATCACGCGCGGACTCGCGATTTGGGCGGAGGACGGGGCACAGCGCCCCGTACTGATCGTGCGCGGGCAAGCCCATCTGATCGATGATGTCGCCGCCGCTGACCTTGAACGCGTCCGCCAATTGCTTGATGAAATTGAGGGCAAAGAAGAAATTGCCAGACTGCTTGATAGCGCGCGTGAGGGCAGCGCAACCAAAGTCTTTATCGGTTCGGAAAATAAATTATTCGCACTTTCGGGGTCATCGGTGATAGCGGCCCCCTATCACGGGCGCGATGGCCGCGTGGTTGGGGTCGTCGGCGTTATCGGGCCGACGCGCTTGAACTATGCCCGCGTCGTTCCCATGGTAGATTTTACTGCACAAACATTGTCGAGATTGATGAATTTATGAGTGAACAGGAATTTCCAGAAGTCCAAACCGTTGAAGAGGTTGTGACTGAAGCCGAAGTAGAAACTGATCCGGTCGCCGATATCCTTGGCGCGCTTCAGGCCGAAATCGCGGAGGCCAAAGCCGCAACGCTTTACGCACAGGCCGAAACGCAAAACGTCCGCCGCCGCCTTGAAAAAGACGCGCAGGATGCCCGCGCCTATGCCGCCACCGGCTTTGCCCGCGATATCCTTTCGGTCGCGGATAATCTTGCGCGTGCGCTTGATGTCATTCCGCCTGCGATGCGCGAAGATGAAGCCAACAAAGGCCTGATCGTCGGGCTTGAAGCGACCCAGCGTGAGCTTGATTCGGTATTCGCCCGCAACGGCATCACGCGGATTGAATCGATTGGCCAACCGCTAGACCCCAACCGCCATCAGGCAATGATGGAAATGCCAAGCGCAGACGCGGCACCCGGCACCATCGTTCAGGAAATGCAGGCAGGCTATATGATCAAGGATCGCCTCCTCCGCCCCGCAATGGTCGCGGTGGCCAAGGCGGCGGAGTGACGATTTGAAATAGCGCGCGGCTTGCTCTAAGCGCTGCCCGATGACTGATCCGATAGACTACCGCGACACCGTCTTCCTACCGAAGACCGATTTCCCCATGAAAGCCGGGCTCCCCGCCAAGGAGCCTGGCATCCTCGCGCGTTGGCAGAAGATTGGCCTTTATGAGCGGTTGCGCGATCAGCGTCGGGGCCGCGAGAAATTCATCCTCCACGATGGCCCGCCCTATGCCAATGGCGACATGCACATCGGCCATGCGCTCAACCATATCCTCAAAGACATGGTCGTCCGCACCCAGACCCTGCTCGGCAAAGACGCGCCCTATGTCCCCGGCTGGGATTGCCACGGGCTGCCGATTGAGTGGAAGGTTGAGGAAGAATACCGCAAGAAAAAGCGCAATAAGGATGAGGTTCCTACACACGAATTCCGCGCCGAATGCCGCGCCTATGCGCAAAACTGGGTGAATGTGCAGCGCGAACAACTCAAACGCCTCGGCATTAACGGCGATTGGGATAATCCCTATCTGACAATGGATTTCGCGGCAGAGGCAACGATTGTCACCGAGTTGATGAAATTCGCCGAGTCCGGGCAATTGTATCGCGGGGCCAAGCCGGTGATGTGGTCTCCGGTCGAAAAAACCGCGCTCGCCGAGGCTGAGATTGAGTATGAAGATATTGTCTCGACGCAGATTGATGTGGCGTTTGAGATTGTGGAGTCGCCGAACTGTGCTGCTATCCAAGAATTGTTAGACAAGGGCGAGAAAGTCAGCGCCGTGATCTGGACAACGACACCTTGGACAATCCCGGTGAACCAAGCTTTGGCTTACGGGGAGAATATTGAATATATGATCGCAACCCATTGCGGTCAAAAATATATCCTTGCTTGGAATTTATGGCAGGAATGGATGCGCAGGCTTGGTGAGTATCCGTCCATTGAAGAAGAAATCGAAGATGAAGACCGTCGATTTCGTGATCAAATGGAAGGGATTGAACATGACAGCCCTCCTAGCGCTGAGCTAATTGCGCTTGCGAGCGTCAACATGAGCGATGTTCCGATCCCGCAGCGCTTCATGGGCAGTGAACTCGCCGGAACCATCGCGCGGCATCCGATGGCCAACCACCTTCGTCGGCCCGCACTTGATGCGGGCCAAGGCTTTTCTTCGGACGCAGAGGCGCAGGAAGATAGCCAAACCCCGCATCAAGTGCGGGGTGACGAGGAGGGGAAGCGGGGCGACGATTTTGAGCGGATGATGGCATTCTTCGAGAAACCCCGCCCGTTCCTCCCCGGCGATTTCGTCACCACCGAAACCGGCACCGGGCTTGTCCATATGTCGCCCGATCACGGCGAGGATGATTTTGATCTGTGCAAGGCCAACGGTATCGATCCGGTGTTCGCGGTTGAGGGTGATGGCAAATACCGCGCCGACTGGGCGTGGCTCGGCGGCGAAGGCCCGGTTGTGCCTTACAGTCCAAAGGGGTTGGATAAGCTGAACATTCCCGAAGGCCCAATCTGTACCCAACTCAAGGAAGCTGGTGCACTCTTGAGCGCGGCCCCTTACCCACACAGCTACCCCCATTCATGGCGCTCAAAGGCCAAGGTGATCTACCGCTGCACCCCGCAATGGTTCGTGCCGATGGATAAGGACATGCCCGGCGGGACGCTGCGGCAAAAGGCGATGACCGCCATCGAAAATACCCGCTGGGTGCCCGAAAAGGGCCGCAACCGGATCAATTCGATGGTTGAGGGCCGCCCCGATTGGGTGCTGAGCCGCCAACGCGCGTGGGGCGTGCCGATCACGCTGTTTGTTGACCGCAAGAGCGGGCAATATCTCTGCGACGCCGCCGTCAACGCGCGAATCATCGCCGCCGTGCGCGAAGGGGGCGTTGATGCGTGGGGCAATGAGGCAGCCCAAGGCTATCTCGGCGACGCATACAAGCTCGACGATTATGAGCGCGTGACCGACATCCTCGACGTGTGGTTCGATAGCGGCTGCACCCATGCGTTCGTTTTGGAATCGGGCAAATGGCCTGATCTCGTCCGCGAAGGGCCAGCCGACCTTTACCTTGAAGGGAGTGATCAACATCGCGGCTGGTTCCAATCCTCACTCCTCGAAAGCTGCGGCACACGCGGACGCGCGCCATATAAAGCGGTGCTGACGCACGGCTTTACGATGGATCAAAAGGGCATGAAAATGTCCAAGTCGCTCGGCAACACGATCAGCCAGACCGACCTGATGCGCGATA
>ERZ1292633.1344-Hain-H41-02um-R1-1344-length-26721-cov-10_pt1 | contig 26721 bp, 24 predicted proteins | sample MGYA00564406_ERZ1292633 | MGnify/ENA primary metagenome ERZ1292633 (study PRJEB36523, sample SAMEA6512639) | groundwater metagenome | collected 2019-01-08 | study: AquaDiva: Metagenomics assemblies of 32 groundwater samples | reverse complement strand
GGGAGGGTGATTCTCCAAGAACATGAACGAATGGATGGGAGCGGGTATCCTGGAGGGTTGACCGGGGATCATATCGATGAGATGGCCCTCATCATCGGATTGGCAGATGCATTCGATGCCCTGATGAACTCACGGCCCTATCGACGTGGCAGGTCACCCCATCAGGCGATCCGATCGTTGCTCGTCAGCGGGAAAACGGTGTTTCCGCATCGTTTTCTGAAGGCGTTGGTCGACCAACTCTCGATCTATCCGTTAGGCACAACCGTTCGTCTGAACACCGGGGAAACCGGAGTTGTATCTCAGTTGAATCGGCAGTATCCCCTGCGTCCGATCTTGCAAGTCTTGCGGTCAGGTCACGTTCCGGAATCGAAGGCAGTGGATCTGCGAGTGGAGACGTCCCTACATATTGTGGAAGTAGTGCCTATCGGTTGATATCGGATGTTCGAGGTAAAACTTTAGGAGATGAGACGGTGCGACAGTTCATACCCCGAAACCTATTAGGCCTGCTGGGTGCCGGTGCTATCCTCACCACGGCATTGATCGGGTGCCACAATCCGGCCAGTTCGTCATTATCACCATCAGCCATCAGTCCCCCTGGGACAGCGGTTCCACCGTTGCCGAAGGGAGATGTCTATGCCGATGAAACCGTTCCGACTGCAGAAACACCTATCGAAACAGGCGACACGCTCGAGATCGTGATTCGTCGCGGCGCCGGCGAGGAGAGGTATAGCAGCGTCGTGCGGGAGAACGGAAAGGTTTCTGTCGGATTTATGGAGGTAGATGTTGGAGGCGTCACTGCGGCTATGGCGGAATCCCGTGTCGAGGAAGCTGCAGTGCCCTATATGCGCTCCCCTCGTGTGCAAGTTCTGCTGAAAAAGAAAGTATTGAAGGTCAAACGCGTGTTCGTGTTTGGAGATGTGAAAAAACCAGGGATGGTTCCCATGTTGAGACACATGACTGTGCTGCAAGCGATTGCAGCTGTCGACATGTACCAGGAAACGGCATTAATGGAAGAAGTCCGGGTGATTCGAGGCGGCGACCTCGCAAAGCCGAACATTCTGATGGCTGATCTCGCGCGCGCCTTTACCTATGGCGATATGAGCAGGAACGTGTCACTGGAGGAGAACGACATTGTTTTTGTGCCTCGCGAACATCTGGGCGATGCTTCAGAAGCTGCGAAAAAGATCATGCCGGTCATTCAAGCCGGGATCGCTCCGTTCTACCCGTTATTTATTATTCCTGCGCTGTCAGGTGGGAAACTATAGCCGCAATCGATAAGGGAGAAGGACGCTACCCTATGGCCCAATACGAGCTCAACGTCATCGATTATTGGCTGATCGTCAAGAAACGGAAGTATCTCATCCTGTTGGCAGCCGGACTCGTGGTGGTATTCACATTTCTGTTTTCAGAGCTGTTCAAGCCGAGCCCTCTCTATGAAGCGTCTGCGCGAGTGAAGTTTGATCGAACGACCACTGTGGCCCAACAGTTGATCGAGACCATGTCCTTCTCAAATGCCAACGATCTTAACTCCCAGAGCGAGTTTATTCGAGGATTCCCCGTGATGGAGCGCGTGGCGATAGAACTCGGTCGAGTATCACCACAGGCTTCACTGGAGGAAAAGCGATCGGCAACCTACCTCAACACGGTGTATAACCTCGGTCAGGAAATCAAGACGCAGCGGGAAGGAGATACGAATATCATTCGTATCACGGCCACCTCGGATCACCCGGAAACGGCGGAGAAGACGGCCAATTCAGTGGCCGATTCCTATCGATTAGAAAATATCATGACCAAGAACCGTCTTGTCATGGAGTCGCGGCGGTTCGTCGAGGAACAGCTGGCTGGGCTAGAGCGGCAGCTGAATACTGCAGAAGATACGCTGAGGGAATTTCGGGAGCGGGAAGGACAGGTGTTTCTGACCGATGAAGCGCGCGCCGCGCTGGAAACCTTTACCAAGCTGGAAGAGCAGCACAACGACGTGATGCGAAAGCGGGCGGAGGGGGAACGTCAGATCTCAGCCCTTACCGAGAGCGAAGTGGTGACTGGAAATCAGAGTGGCCGGATCTTCACCGAGGAACAAAGCGCGCAGCTCACGATCCTGAATCAGCGCCTCCTTGACCTCGTCCAGGAACGAAACACACTCCTGATCAACTACACAACGGATCATCCGCAAGTTCAAGAGCAGCAGAAGAAGATTGCGAACGTCAAAGCCGAGATGCTGCTAGAGCTCCGAGCGAAGCTCAAGACCATGCAAGACCGAGAAAGTACGCTGTTGGAACAGCGCGATCGCTATCGGAGCAGGTATTTACAGTTCCCGCGAGCGGCGATTCAGATGGGCCGCCTTGAGCGTGAGGTGAAGGTCAACGCCGATTTGCTGGCGACGCTCAAGGCCAAGCATCAAGAATTGCTGATCAAGAGCGCAGAACAGATTGAAGAAGTAACGATTGTTGCCCCTGCCATCGTGCCTAGCGCACCGATCAATTCGCCGAACACAGAGATGAATCTCATGGTGGCCTCTCTTATGGGAGTCTTTCTCGGGATCGTCATCGCCTTTGCGCGCGAATCATTCGATACATCGATTGGGACCATCGAGGGGATCGAAGAATTTCTCAAGGTGCCAGTCCTCGGCGTCATCCCGCAGTTCGATAGTAAGGAAATGCTGGAAGCGGCTCGCGCGGCGCTGCCAGCCGATACCTCTGCGCCGACCGTGGAAAATTTCTCAAAGCTCATTTGCCTGATCGATCCGAAGTCTATCCTGTCCGAGAGTCTGCGTTCACTGCGGACGAATATTCAATTTGCCAGCATGGACCGGAAGGTCAAATCTATTCTCTTCACCAGCGCGGGGCTTGGCGAAGGCAAGAGCACCTGCGTCAGCAATTTGGCGATCACCCTCGCGCAGGAGGGGCAGCGAGTATTACTCGTCGATGCAGATCTTCGGCGGCCGATTGTGCATCAGCGGTTGGGTCTCGAACGGACCCCCGGTCTGGCGGATGCCTTGGTGGGCAGTACTTCTTGGCGCAGTCACGTGCGGTCTGCAACGGATTTGATGCTCGGGCCGATGGGGGTGGATCGAGTGATGAGTACGCCAGGGCTTGATAATCTGCATATTCTGACCAGTGGGGCGGAGGTCGGTAATCCGAACGAGTTTCTCAACATGAACAAGATCAAGACGCTCGTGAATGAGATGAGTGAGGAATACGACCTCGTGCTCTTCGACACGCCTCCCATTCTACCGGTCACCGATGCAGTCGCGTTCAGTTCACGCGTCGATGGGACGATCCTGGTCTACCAAGTCGGGCGGATCGGCCGGAATGCCCTCAAGCGGGCCAAGTTCCTGCTAGACCATGCGCAGGCTAATGTGATGGGCATCGTCTTGACAAACGTAAAGTCCGAGGTTACGCCGGACTACGGTACCTACCGCTACGAATACCGCTGACGGGCATCGTCTCAAGAACGAGAAGCCCGCGGGGCTGCCGTACCCCTCGCTGTGGGGAGTCTAACAGTGCGAATGCAACGAGGTCGATATTGTGCGTGCCATAGAGAGCAGAGCGCCATGGTTCTTTAGCCTTCTTCCTGCGCTTCTCGCAGTTCCGTTTGCCTTGCTCATCAGCCAAACGAGTCCTTCAATAAGTCTTCTGGCCGCTGCTGCAGCGATCCCTCTGTTGATCGCGTTTCTCTCACCTTTGACAGGCTTGTATCTCCTTGTGTTTTCAATGTTACTGGGGCCTGAGTTTCTCGTCGGAAGCATCGGGACCGGTAACACGCTTGGTCGCGGTGTAACCTTACGATTTGATGACTTCCTGCTTATGCTGGTTGGGATCGGGTGGTTAGGGCGAGTTGCGGTTTCAGAGCACGACAAGGTGTTTGTGAGAACGCCGCTCAATCGATCGATTGTGCTCTATATGGCGGCCTGTGTATTCGCGACCTTGATCGGCATCTTGATCGGACAAGTGCGTCCGATGGGTGGTCTTTTTTTTCTCCTGAAATACTACGAGTATTTTTTCCTGTTCTACATGACAGTCAATCTAGTGAAGACCCCGGAGCAGGTGAGGCAGCTGGTTACGGCAAGTCTTGTGACCTGTTCCATCGTCTCGCTCTATGCGATTTCACAAATTCCAAGCGGCATGCGGGTATCCGCTCCGTTTGAGGGGCAAGAGGGAGAGCCCAATACATTGGGTGGATATCTGGTGTTTTTGATGGCGCTGGTCGGTGGGTTGCTCGCGACACCCGGTGCTGTGAAGACAAAATGGCCGCTCATGGTATTGCTTGCTGTCGCAGGATTCGCCTTGCAGGCGACGCTGTCTCGATCCTCGTTCCTTGCGGCGGGTGTCGTCATGGTCGGATTTATTTTCTTCTTGCGGCGGCGGAGCCCTGCGCTAGTTGCGATAGTGCTGGTCGGGTGTATCGCGCTTGCCGTTTTGGCGCCTCAAGCTGTGGTAGATCGTGTGACCTATACCTTCGAACAACCAAAAGAGGAAGGGCAAATTAAAGTTGGAAAGCTTCGGCTCGATACATCTACTTCCGAGCGAATCGGATCCTGGCGGGCCGCATTCGAGATCTGGCAGAAATCTCCTCTGTGGGGATATGGCGTGACCGGGGGACCCTTCATGGATGCCATGTATCCCCGCGTCCTCGTAGAGGTCGGGCTTCTCGGCGTCTGTGCGTTTGCCGCGCTCTTGTACGCGATCTATCGTACAGGGATGACGAGTCATGCGCATTTCGAGGATCCGTATCTGCGGGGTCTTGCCTTGGGATTTCTCATGGGATTTATCGGTCTCCTGACCCACGCGCTAGGTTCAAATACGTTCATCATCGTGCGCATCATGGAACCATTTTGGCTGGTTGCTGGACTGCTGGTGAAAAGTTTGCTGTTAGATCAGCAAAAGGGAGTCGCCATCGATGAACAGAATTTCCAGTCAGTTTCTTCGTTGCGAACCAAACGGCCGGTTGGACCGGCAGTACCAGGGTCGCAGTCGTTTCCAACCAGCGTCTTGTGAGTCGAGGAACGTATGACTATGGGACTGGCAGCTGGGTCTGGGGAACTCAGCCGTGTTTCATTGACACGCGTCACCAGCATCTTGTTGCTGGGCCGGTCGGTTGGAGTCATTTTCGGTTTGATTAATGCCATCGTGCTGGCACGTGTGCTTGGGGTGGGAGCGCTTGGCGAGTATGCCTATGCGATGGGACTCGTTGCGCTATTCGGACTCGTGCCGAACGCGGGTCTTAGCACGGTTATTACTCGGGCCATTGCGATAGATCAGGACCGCACAGCGCTGCTTTTTTCAACCGCTCAGAAGACACAGGTGTGGCTCAGTCTGGGTGTGTTCACGGCGATCATGGCGATGGCTATGATCCTGCCTCGGCATCTGGTATCGATGCCGGACCTTGCATTGGCCGGCGGGCAACTCGTGCTGGGAGCACTCAGTATTCCCTACTTGGCCGTATTAGCCGGACGAGCGCGCTACGATCTCGTCGCTGTTATTGAGCTCTCGGTCGCCTGTCTTGGCACCGTCTCTTTCCTGGCCGTTGCCGCGTTGAATGGAGGGCTGACAGCATTTCTTGTCGCGCAGATCGTCAATGCAACCGGGTCATTAGTGATTGCTCGATTGATTGCAGGAAAATATCTTCCCGGTAGCCCGGGGGCGTCCTGTTCAATGGCCGAACTCCTTCGACAGAGCCTTCCATTCGGGGCGATCAGCATCGTTCAGAATGTGTATGCGCGTCTCGACATACTCTTGTTGGGGCAACTATCAACCCCCGTCATGGTCGGGCTCTATAGCACCGCGTACAAGCCTGTAAACATGTTGTTGAATTTCGGGGCATCGGCATCCGGCACCTTGTTCCCATATCTGGTTCAGGAGTCTCGCACCGCCTCCTCAGGGTCATTTGAACGAGTGTTTAAACTGGTGATGATATTGGCCCCTGTGATGGCCTTTGTGATCGGAGGTCTCTCGGAACCGCTCATCGAGATAATGTTCGGAGTGGATTATGCGCCAGCTGCAGCCATGTTGACGATTCTCGCCTGGTCGGCTGCAGCCAATTGGCTCTATGCCCCGATAGGAATTGCACTTCAGGCTCGCGGCTACGAACGTATGTGGATGAGTGGATTGGCCGGAGCCTTGCTCCTGAATGCTGCGTTGAACCTCTGGGCTATTCCACGCTGGGGTGGGCTCGGCGCGGCTGTGAGTACGCTCGTGTGTGAGGTCATGCTTCTGCTTGCAAGTAGCATCATGCTCCGCCGGGCGTTTGGGCCGCTGCTGTCTATGCAAGCTGCCCTGGCTTGTTTAGGCGCCACAATTGTTGGGCTCGTCATTCTGGTGGGACTGCGCGACATGGGGACCATTGCCGCCACGGTTGCGGCGCTCCTCGGGTATGGTGTTGTCCTCTGGTGTTTTCGAGTGGCCACGGCCGCTGATGTCTTCAAGCTGGTCGCACGATTTCGTGAGACCACGCAAGGTCATGCCCGAGTCTGAGGGGGAGACAAGAAGATGGGGTCGGCGAACACTCATACATTGACAGTTGGAATCGATGCCGGCCCTATGATCGGTCGTGGAGGGATCAGCCGGTACGTCGGGCCCTTAGTCCGAGCGTTGATCGCGTCAGAGAATACCTTCGACGTCCAACTTATCTTGCGGCGCGGGTGGCAGCAATTGCCTGCTGCTCAGCGGCTCGAGGCGTTGGCGCCTGTTACCAGACTAGCGATGCCAGATCGTGCCATGACGGGCTGGTGGAACTGTACCGGATACAGTCTCCCGTTTCCTCGTCGACTGTGGGGGAGATTTGATTGTTATCTCAGTACGTCGTTAATGAGTCCTGTGCTCTCGCGCGGCGAAGTCTTGACGATCGTCTATGATCTCATTCCGTTGAGACTTCCCATGTTGTTTCCGGAGCATGGCATGTTCCGTGAGCAGATTCGGCGAGTTTGCCAACGGTCATCGGCGCTCATTGCAATTTCCGAGTGTACCAAGCAAGACCTCATTGAGCTGATGGATGTTAAGCCTGAACTGATACATGTCGTGTATCCGGGACAGAACTGTGATGTCCAGCGGCTTGATCCCGATCAGATCGCTACGGTGCTGGCACGCCATCGGATCGACAGGCCGTACGTGCTCTATGTGGGGTCATTAGGACCTCACAAGAATGTGACGACGCTGCTGCGTGCGTATGAGCAGGCCAGATTGGCGAAGAAGGTGTCAGCCGCGTTGGTGTTGGCAGGAGGGACTGAATGGGGGGAGGAAACGCTCGCCGTTCTGGAATCAATGAAGGTGAAGCAGGACGTGATCGTCACCGGCTTCGTTCAGGATGAGGACTTACCCGGCCTCTATGCTGGCGCTGAACTTTTTGTCTTTCCCTCTCTCTATGAAGGGTTTGGCCTCCCTGTTTTGGAGGCAATGGCCTACGGGAAAGCGGTTGTCGCGTCTAACGGTGGGGCAATTCCAGAGGTGATCGGGCGCGCAGGAATCTGCGTGGATGCTCATGATGTCGACGAATTGGCGGAGGCGATGATCCGAGTGCTGGGCCATCGGAGCCGCCGTGAAGCGATGGAGCAGGCGAGTCTCGTTCAGGCTGCCAGATTTTCTTGGGAGACGAGTGCGGCAGTGTTGGCCGGCGTAATGGAGCATACCGCAGGGAGAGCGCGACTGTGACGACGGATGCGTTTTACAACGAAGAATATTTTGAAGGAAAGTCTCGGCGCAGTCCGCCTCATTCACGAGGCCTCATCTATCCCATGGCGGAACGGACGGCTCGGTTTTTGTGCCGGCATTCAACTCCGATGCGTGTCTTGGATGTCGGATGCGCCAAGGGCTACTTGGTCGAAGCATTTCGTGCTCAAGGCGTCGCGCAGGCGGTGGGTCTCGATGTGAGCGCCTATGCGGTCTCGCAAGCCGAACCTGCTGTGCGCGGCCGATTGATGGTAGGCAATCTTGCAGAGGGACTTCCATTGGCGACAGGGACCTGTGACGTGATTACCGCTATGGATCTTTTTGAACATCTGACAGATCCCGTCCCAGCGCTTCAGGAGATTGCTCGGGTATTGAGAACCGGTGGAAAGGCCTATCTGAAAATCTGTCATCCTCGCCATCCTAATGCTACACGAGATCCTTCGCATGTGAATGTTCAGCCATTGGCCTATTGGGCCACGATATTTCGGCAAGTGGGATTCTCCTGGGTTCGGATTTATGAGACGGACGTGACGGAAGCGGGTTCAGTTGTCGACCGAATGAAGTTTCTGCTCAGGCGTTTTCGTGAATGGGCAGTCATCGGCACGCCGGCCGATTACAAGTTTATTTTGTGGAGAGCGTAATGGAAGATCGGGCTCAACAGTTCTGGGATACCTACTGGGTGGGCCAGGGCGTGACGGTGACGGCGAAAACGATGACCCAGATACTCGACCGCATCAAGCTTGAGTATTTGCGGGGTATTTTACCGAGGTCCGGGCGCTGCCTCGAAGTCGGAGCCGGCTCTGGACGACTGTCCTGCTGGCTGGCGCAAGGTGGGTATGCGACAGTTTGCATGGATTTTTCTCCCAACGCATTAAAAGCAGCACGATTGAATTACGATAGTGCGGCGGTAACAGGGGGATTCTTGGCGGGAGATGGATTTGCACTGCCGATGCAAGACCGCAGTCTCGATGTCGTCCTCTCCACCGGACTGCTTGAGCATTTCGTTGATCCGACACCGATTGTGCGCGAGATGGTTCGGGTACTCAAGCCGGGCGGATTGTTTTATTCCGATATTGTGCCGAAGAAATTCTCTCTTTTTCGATCGCTTGATTGGGTGGGAAATTTCAAGCGGGCATTGATCGGAACTGGGGAGGGACAGGATAGCTTTTATGAGCGTGCATTCACATCGAACCAGATCCGTTTACTGTTGCGTGATGCTGGGCTGATGGACGTTACGGTTTTTCCCGCAGGCGTCGTGCCGCCGTATCTGCCGCTGCTCTATCGATCAGAGCGCATGCGAGATTTTCAGGTTTCGTGGGTCGAGCAAACGCAAGGCCTGTGGCGGGGGTTCGACCGCACGTGGGTCGCTGAATGGCTCGGATTCTATTATTTTTCATGGGGCATCAAACCATCGTAAGGAGACAGGTGTGATGGCGGTACAGGATCACATTGAGCCGGCCGGGACCTATAAGTCTCAATATCGTTTTCGATGGCGTGGGGCGGTGCGATTGCTGGATCCGTTTCCACGATTGAAGGAATGGCTGGCCTCGTCGGCTCGTGGCCTCTTGAAGCAGGTCTTTGAGCCTGGGATGGTCACGACCGAGCGTGTGATCGAATACCCCTTCGTGTTCCAACATCTCAACGGAGTTGACGGACCGATTCTTGATCTCGGCTGTTGTCATAGCCGATTGCCGCTCGCGTTGGCCTCGCGCGGGTTTCGTGTCGTCGGGATGGACTTCAATCCCTATCCCTATCGACATCCCGGTCTTCGAGCATTGCGGGCTGACATCATGAAAATTCCTTTTGCAGAGGGAACGTTTTCGGCTGTGCTGGCGGTTTCGGTCATCGAGCATATCGGGATCGGGCATTACGGAGAACCCGAGGCTAATATCGGGGATCAAGTGGCGGTTCGAGAGATCGCACGGATTCTCAAGCCAGGAGGAAAAGCCCTGATCACCGTTCCGTACGGGCAAGCGCACACGAATGATTGGATGCGGGTGTATGACCGGCTAAGGCTGGCACAGTTGACGCTAGGGCTGAAGGTCGATCAGGTCGAATACGCAGTCAGCCGCACGGGTCTTTGGATGCCGGCAATGGAACAGGAAGCTTGCACCATCGATTGGGATGGTCCGCATCGCGCAGTCGCGCTCGTCGTGGCTTCGAAGGCGGCCTGAGGAACGATTCCATGCGATTGCTCTTTCTTGCACCGGCGCCACCATCCGACCGACACGGAGGTGGTGCGTTACGCATGCTGCATCTTGTGCGGTATCTGGGGCAACGATTCGAGGTGGACCTGGTTGCGCCAGCACTCGACGGACGGCAAGAGGCAGAACGACTATTGGGCAACGTGTGCGCCGAGATGGAGTTTGTACCGGTGCAAGAGTCCTCACGGCTAAGCCGGTTCGGTCATCTTGGTCCCTATAAGGCCGATCCAGCTGTAGTCACGGCCGTTCACCGGCGGATTGGAACAAGGCATTATCAGGCGATCCAGGTTGAGAAGCCCGCGATGCTGCCGTATTTGCCGAAGGAACATGGCCTGCCTATTGTCTTAGACCTCTGGGCCTACGGTTTGAGCGGACCCTGGAGGGCGGTGAAACATGAACGAGGTGGGTTGGCTCGGGCGCGCAATCTTATCCGCTTGGTTCGATTCGGATACTTCGATGCGTTTTGTTGGCCGAGCATCTTTTCCTTGTTGGTTGTTTCCCAAGAGGATCGTGTCCGTTGTGAGCGCGCCAGGCCGCGCCAACGAACCGTGATTGTGCCAAACGGGGTCGATTGCTCCGTCGTCATCGGTAAGCGGACCTACGATGCATCAAAGCCTGTGTTGTTGTTCACAGGGGACATGAGCTTTCAGCCGAATATCGATGCGGCAATCTTTCTTGCGCAAGAGGTCTTTCCGTCCGTGCGCCGCGAACATCCGGATGCCGAATTGCGGTTTGTCGGACGCAATCCAGGTCCGCGCATTCTGGCCATGGCGCAGACGGGGATCGTCGTAACTGGTGGTGTGCCGAATATGGTGCCGCATCTGCACGAAGCGACGGTGTATGTGGCGCCGCACTTTACCGGTGCCGGGACAAGAACAAAACTGTTGGAGGCTATGGCGGCGGGCCTTCCGATCATCACCACGACCGTTGGAATTGAAGGGATCACCGCTCAGTCTGGGCGCGATGTGTTGATTGCGGATACGATCACCGGCACGATCAACTCCCTCTTAACGCTGTTGGCAAGTGTCGAACATCGGCGCCGTCTTGGGCTCGCGGCGCGTCGGGTTGCGGAAGCGCGTTACGATTGGAGTCGCTGTCTTTGCCCATTGGAGCAGTTATATCGAGACCTTGAACATTCAGAGGCGCGCGCATGCTGACGGTCAGTCTCGTCATTCCCATCAAGAATGCGGTCAGGACCTTGCCTGCCTGTTTGGCCGCACTTGATCACCTCAACCCGGCGCCCACGGAAGTCCTCTTGGTCGATAATGAATCGACCGACGCATCCGTGGCGTTGCTTCAGGCTTGGTCAGAACAGACACGTCACTTCACGGTCCAACTATTGCGCGAGGTGAAACCTGGAGCTGCCGCGGCAAGGAATGCGGGTATCCGTGTGGCAACCAGCGAAATTGTGGCGTTTACCGATAGCGACTGTGCGCCTCAATCGGATTGGTTGGCCTATCTCTTGGCACCATTTGCGGATGCCACAATCGGCGCTGTCGCCGGACGTATCGTCGGAGTCTTCGATCGAACGGTATGCGAATTGTTCTGCTCGCTCTATACATTGCAATCGTCCCGCGAATCGACCACGCATCGAGAATGGACTCCCTGGTCTGGTGGGTTTCCGACCGCCAATCTTGCCGTGCGGCGCCGTCACTTGGAACAACTCGAAGGGTTCGACGAGAGCGTCAAGATCTATGGCGAAGACTACGATCTCTGCGCCCGGCTCTACGAACAGCAACTCGCGCTCGTCTATACGCCAGTGGCTTGCGTGACGCATCATCATCGGACGACCTTGGCTGGCTTAATCCGGCAAGCATTCGGTTTTGGCCGGAGCCATGCGTACCTCTTGCGCCGGCATCATCCTCATGGCGTATGGATCGAGCTGCCCCGTCGATCGGTCCAATGGCCGTCGGTTCCACTACTGTGTTGGGTGGACATGGCGTCGCCAGACAAAAAGGCGTTGACGTTATTTGGTTTGGGTTGCCTGTATCGGCCTTTGATGTGGCTGCTCCCGCTCTATCTTCTGTGGTTGGTTCATGAGACAAGCGCCCGCGCCCGCGCAGCCGGTTCTCCGGTATCGCTGTCCCATTCCTTCAGTCTGGCTTGGTTGTTGATAGCGAAGGCCGGCGCGATGACGGCGGGTCGATGGTGGGGATCCGTTCGCTATCGCGCCCTTTGTCTGTGAAGCCGGTCTTTGAGTTTAGCGCAAGATTAAGATGAACCAGCGACGTTCGGCATGATATGAAAGACGCCCTTTTCACCTGGTTGATGACCTGCTATGCCGTTCTTGCAAGTCGGCGGTACTGGTATGCCTGGAACCGGCTTCTGTTTAACTTGAGCCTCCGTGGTTTAGGAATTCTACAGTACCCACCCGGACAAGGCATTTCGAAGGCGGAAGAGCATTGTCTCCGCGTACTGGCTGCGCACTGGGATGAGACACCGATCATTCTTGACGTAGGCGCGCATGAAGGGGAGTTTGCACTGAGCGTCAAGGCCGTCTGCCCACAGGCGCACCTCTATGCATTTGAACCGCACCCTCAGGCCTACGCTGTCCTTACCAGTCGGACGCATGGTGCAGGCATCACGACAGTTCAAGCGGCTTGCGGCCAACAAGCGGGCATTGTGACCCTGTACGATTATGCCGACCGGCCGGGCTCTTACCCTGCCAGCCTCTATCCGACCGTCATTCGCGACCTGCATCGGGGGCACGTTGCCGGAGTCGACGTTTCCTGTATGGCCCTCGACGATTTTGTTGCGGAACACGCCTTATCGAAGATTCACCTGTTGAAGATCGATACGGAAGGGCATGAACTCCAAGTCCTGCTGGGTCTGTCGAAGACTCTGGCCCGCCACGCCGTGGATGCGATCCAGTTTGAGTTTAACGGGATGCATGTGATGAGTCGCACCTGGATGCGGGATTTCTACGAGTTGCTAGAGGGATATTCATTCTATCGACAGGTTCAAGACGGCCTGGTTCCGCTCGGTCCATATAGTCCCATATTTTGTGAATTGTTCGCCTATCAAAACATCGTCGCACTCCGGTCCGATGGGCCAAGTCAAGTCTTAAGCTAGCACCGAGTCAACTATGCGTTCAGACCCAGGCAGCACAACAACCTCGACCAAAGATATCCGGACCGGCACGGATGGATTTACGCTCACGATTTCAATCGTCATCTGTTCGAAAGATCGGCGGCAAGATTTAGAGTATGTGATCCAGACGGTGCGAAGGTCTGGCATGGTCGGTGCTGAGGCGGAAATCGTCGTGGTCGAAGAGACGGATCGGCCTGAGCCGATTCCCGGAGTTCAGTACGTCGCTCTCCCACGGCAAGGTCGTGGATTCGGCTATGCGAGAAATCGGGCGTTGGGGGCAGCGACCGGATCGATTCTGATGTTTATCGACGATGATTGTGAAGCGGAACAGGGATGGGGTGAGGCCTTGTTGGCACCGTTCCAGCAAGACTCAGAGGTACTGGGAGTCGCCGGAGCGGTCGCGGTGCATGATTGTGGTTTGATCGGGTATGCGGAAAACATTCTCGGATTTCCAGGCGGCGGTTTGCGCTATGCCCATGATGCGCAGGGGCATACCGTGCCCACGCGCCATCTTTCCACTTGCAACTGCGCCTATCGGAAGGATGCGTTGCAGCGCGTGGGAGGGTTTCCAGAGGAAGCGCGTGCGGGCAGCGAAGACGCGCTCATCGCGGAACGCGTTGCTCAACTTGGACCATGCCGCTACACGCCGCACGCCGTTGTCTATCACCGGACACGCGACCGTTTGTCGGCTGTCGCTCGTTGGTTTGTGCGGCGAGGCTATAGCGAAATGGCCTCCCTTCAACATCGTCTAGGAAAGAGCCCGTTTCTCACATACGTGATCCGTAGTTCATGGACCTTGCGAATCGGCATGGTGTTGTTCCTTGCCGTCTGGTTGCCGTCGGTGTGTGCGCTCCTGCCCATAGCTGTAGGGTTTTATTATCTGGTGATGCTGTGGCGCTATCGGTTTGCTCGAGCCTATCCCACCCATCGTGCCGCCTGGTGGGTGGTCCCGTTTGTGAAACTGACGATGGATTTCGGCAACGAAGTCGGTCGATGGAAATATGCGCTGGCGAGGCCCGCCATATGAGCCGGCCACAATCGATTCTCTTCATCTCGAACCACGGTGACATCGTGGGAGGGGGAGAAATCAGTTTGCTCCAGCTGATGTGCGCGTTGGACCGCTCACAATGGAAACCTGTGCTCATTGTGCCTCATGAAGGAGCTGTGGCGAAGGAAGCGCGTGACTCAGAGATATCGACCTTTGTGGTTCCGTTGCCTGCTGTCTCTGAAGCGAGTATGGCAAGCCTATCTAGTATTAGTGGTTTATGGAGAATTATTAATCAAGAGGATGCACAAGTTATCCATGCCAATGGCACAAGAGCGATGATGTATGGCGGGTTGGCGGCCAAGTTTGCGCAACGTCCTGCGATCTGGCATGTGCGTGTGGCCGATTCAGATGGTTGGCTGGATCGTGCGTTGTATCAACTCTCGGCCAAGATCATCGTGAACTCTGAAGCGGTCAGCCAGCGATTCATGTGGGGAACTGCAGATCATGTGCGCTGTATTCATAACGGAGTTGACACGGTGTGGTTTTCTCCGCGCCGCCCATCGTTGAAGCAGCGCGCTGCATTGGGTCTGAGCGCGTGCGATCGCGTGGTGGTGAGTGTCGGACGATTCGTTGCGTATAAAGGATACGAAGATCTGCTTGATGCGACGGCTATCCTGCATCGACAGAACCCGGGGGTGCATTGGGTGTTGGTCGGTGACGGTGATCTCCGATCCGATTTGGTCCGCCAGTCGGAAAAGCTTGGGATGAGCCACCGCGTGCATTTTACGGGATGGATGGAGGACATACGAGAGACGCTCGCGTTGGCGGATATTTTTGTGCTTCCTTCCCACGGCGAACATTTTGGCCGGGTCTTAATCGAAGCGATGGCGATGGAGAAGGCTGTGGTGGCGACCGATGCGGGAGGGGTGCCGGAGATCGTCAGTCATGGTGAAACGGGCTGGTTGGTTGAGCCTGGTCATCCGGATCGTTTGGCGCAGGCCGTAGGACGACTTCTGTGCGATGGTAGCGAGGCAAGGCGATTCGGTGAATCTGGGCGGCGTGTCGTTGAGAGCAGGTTTAGCCTGCAAGGGCATGTGCGCCATGTTCAATCGCTCTACCAAGAACTCATGGGAGTCTGTTGTGAATAGGTGTAATCTCTGCGGCGATACACAATTCTCCGTGGTCGAGGATCACGGCGCAGTACAAGTCGTGCAGTGCACCTGCCAACTTGTTTTCGTGACACCGATACCGACGAGGGATACGATCGAAGAGACCTATCAGGACGAATATTATGACGCCTGGAAGGTGCAGGATGCGGCTAGGCAAAAGATCTGGACAAGAAGATTGCAGGCGGTGCGTCAGGTCGCGGGACAACCTGGGCGGCTTCTGGACGTGGGATGTGGAGAAGCAACTTTTCTCAAATTGGCTCAACAAGAGGGCTGGCAGGTGACTGGGACGGAGCTTTCGGAGGCGGCGATTAGGCAGGCTCCGGAGTTAGATCTGCATCGCGGGGAGGTGTGGGAGGCACGATTGCCCGCTGACACCTTCGATGTCGTGACCAGTTGGCATGTGATTGAGCATGCATCAGATCCGAAGCGTATGGTCACGGAATTATTCCGCGTCCTGCGTCCAGGGGGCTGGCTGGTGCTAGCCACGCCAAATTTACATGACTATGTGTTTCGTCTCGGGTATTTTGCGGGGCGCGGCCATTGGCCGACGTTATATGAAGACGACGAGCGCGAATTACATCTCTTCCACTTTTCTCCGAGAACATTGTCCGCGCTGATGCATTCCGTCGGGTTCACCGATGTTCAAGTTGGATTTGATCAGGGAGCGGCGGCGGTGTCGAGCAAGCGGTTAGTCAATCAAGTGGCCTATGGGTGGTACCGTCTGACCGGGTTGAATTGGGGAATTGGACTTGAACTCATGGCAAGAAAACCAGTCTGAGGCACGTTCTCTGACTCAGAAGTTCTCAGGGTGATCTCAATGCGTATAGGTGTCGATGGACGCGAATTGCAACGGGGAGTGCGAACCGGTATCGGGCGGTACGTCCGCGAGGTACTGTGCGCGGCTTCAGAGAGAGGGTGGGAGTGCGTGGTCTATGCAATGCCCGATGCAGACATCCAAGGCCTTCCTCTCAATATCGTCTATAAGCCGGTTCCTCCAGTGTGGACGCAGTGGTGGGATCAGGTCCGGCTTCCTCGTCAGTTACAAGAGGATGGGATTTCTGTCTTCCTGTCTCCCTACTATAAGGGGCCGGTAATGGCGTCTTGTCCGGTCGTCCTTACGATTCACGATTTGTTTTTTATCGGCTATCCGGGACAGCGGCGGCCGGCCTACGATGCCGTGATGACCGGTTTGGGAAAGCTGTACGCACGGCGCGCTTCTGCCATCATCGCAGACTCCGAATATTCGAAGCGATCGATCATGTCGCAGTTGGGCGTGGGCGCCGAAAAAATTTCGATCATTCCCGTAGCGCTCGGGAGGGATTTCCGTCCTCGGACGCTTACGCCTTCCGATAGTGCCAAGTATGGACTCAGGTCTCCCTATATTCTCTACGTGGGCAACTTCAAGCCGCACAAGAATGTCCCACGATTACTGGAGGCCTATGCGGCTCTTCCGGTGTCCCTGAGAGCCAGCTACCAACTGGTCTTGGCCGGTTCTGATGAAGAACATCGACCGGGCTTGGATCAACTGGCAAATCAACTCGGTGTGGGAGGTCGAGTCGTGTTTCCTGGCCTCATAGCCGATGAGGATTTGTCTGCGATTTATAGCGGCTGTGCATTGTTTGTGTTGCCTTCACTCTATGAGGGTTTTGGGCTGCCTGCTTTAGAGGCGATGGCATGCGGTGCTGCTGTAGCGGCGGCTAATCGCACGGCTATTCCAGAGGTTGTTGACCAAGCCGCACTCTTGTTTGATCCAGAACAGGTCGGCGAGATGACTCGCGTTATACAACGGGGAATTACCGAAACAGGCTTGCGAGAACAATTGCGAGATCGAGGCTTGGCACGGGCGCGCGTATTTTCTCAAGGCCGCACGTCCGGTCTGGTGCTGGATCTTTTGCAACAGGTAGTTCGACAAGCTGCATAGCAGATTGAAGAGCCTATATTGCAACAGGGCGAAGAAATTATGTGTATCTGCGGGGCTCCCATGGAAGCGTACAAGGAGTGCGGAGGGGGCATCGAGCGATTCTGTTGTCGGCAGTGCGGGTTGCTCTCACGAGGGGGGATGCCCTCGGAAGAGGAAACGGTTGAGTGGTATCGAGAGAGTTATTGGAAACAGTTTGGCCAGGAACAGCTTGGGACGGCTCGTGAGAATGTGTGCAGGCACGTCATGGAGAGAATTATTTCAGTGCATCAGAGCCCTGGCATATTGGTCGATATCGGTTGTGGAGCTGGGGCACTGCTTAAATGTGGCGCCGACAGGGGATGGCGTGGAATTGGATTTGAACTGTCCAGGTCTGCGGTCAGCCAAGCACGATCACAGGGGCTTGAAGTCTACGAACAGAGTTGGCTGCCCTGTCCGTTACACGCCGAGTCGGCTGATGCAGTGACGTTCCTGAACGTCCTGGACCATCTGGTACGCCCGTTTGATGCGTTGAAAGAAGCGTGGCGTGTGTTGCGACCTGGGGGGCAAATCTATATCAGAGTTCCGAATGGTCCATTGCATGATCGCGTATCCCGTATTCTGTCTGGTTGTGGATTGAGCCATCTGACGGTGATGCATCTGTATGGGTTTGGCCGGCGCACACTCTCATTTCACCTCATCCGGCTGGGTTTTGTATCTGTAGATGTGCGCACGTCGCCCCCAACCCAGGCGGACGCATATGGATTCGACGGGAAGAGGCGTTCATTGCTCCGTCAGTTCGCGAAACAGATGGATTGGATTGCCTACGGTGCAATGTGCCGGGCCGGTTTGGATCAATGGGGCTGGGGGCCTTCGGTAGAGGCGCTGGCAATGAAACCGCTTGCGCCTGTGAAGGAGCGCTAGATGATCCCGCGTCGCTGGAGATCAAGACTGCGATTCAGTAAGTCCACCATATCGTTGGCGGTACTCGCAGCCCTAATAGCCCTCGGTCTCACATTTTTCGTGAGGGCCTACTACAGCTATAATCAGAATGAATATCGCCCATTCGATGCAGGGCGCGAAAAGGTGATTCTCGAAGGTCGAGAAGTTAATCGCTGAGGATTGAACAATGTGTGGAATCTGTGGACATAGCGGGCAAGGTGAGCTGGAAACGCTCGATCGCATGCTCTCCAGGCTTGTTCATCGTGGGCCGGACGAGAAAGGGCGCTACCATGAGCCTGGGGTTGCGCTTGGTATTCGTCGCTTGCGTGTGATCGATCCGCAGGGCGGCAAACAACCGGTGACGAATGAAACCTCGACGGTATGGGCTGTGATGAACGGGGAGATTTATAATTATCGTGAGCTACGTGAGGAATTGATCAGCAAGGGACATCGATTTACCTCGCAGTGCGACACGGAAGTGTTGGTCCATCTATACGAAGAAGATGGAGAGGGGATGGTCCACCGCTTGCGAGGGATGTTTGCCTTTGCACTGTGGGATCGGGCGAAGCAATCCCTTCTGCTTGTCCGTGATCGGCTCGGGATCAAGCCCCTCTACTATACGGTTCGGTCAGATCAGGGGGAGGGGGCGAACGTGGTGTTTGCGTCGGAACTCCCGTCTCTCTTGGCGGCGATTCCGGCTCCCTCGCTCCGCCCAGGCGCGATCGCAGATTATCTGTCGCTCTTGTATGTGCCGGGACCGGAGACAATCTACGGGGGGGTCTACGAGCTTCGTCCAGGCGAGTTGCTGCGCATGCAGAACAAATGTGTGACATTTGAGCGATATTGGACGCCTCAGGAGACGCTGATTGCCCGGGATCGACAGGCGCCAGGAGAGACCTTCGAACACCTACATGCACAGTTGCGGGATGCAGTTCGGAGTCATCTCGTGAGCGATGTCCCTCTCGGGCTCTTCTTGTCCGGCGGCATAGACTCGAGCACGCTGTTGGCTTTCATGCGTCGTGAGGTCACCGGCCCGATTAGGACATTTTCCATCGGGTACGATGCCCCGGAAGATCAGGCGTTCAGCGAGCTGGCTGCCGCCAAGCAAGTCGCAGATCATTTTGAGACCGATCATACAGAGGCACGGTTGCGCCCAGATGCAACGGCGTTATTGCCGAAAGTCGTCGAGGCGATGGCCGAACCGTTTGCCGATTCCTCGGCTATCCCAACGTATCTGGTATCGGAAGTTGCGCGGCGTACGGTGACGGTCGCGTTGTCAGGAATCGGTGGGGATGAACTGTTCGGCGGCTATCCGCGGTATCTCGGAATGAAAACCGCGGCCCTCTATTCCCATGTGCCCTCGGCTATCCGCCAAGCCGTCTCCCGTGTAGCCCACACCACAATACGAGAAGGAGTTGGAGGGCGCGACTATGCCAGCCGTGCAAAACGCTTTCTCGGACAGGGGCATCGATCGCTCGAACGACAATATCTACAGTGGACGTCGTTCCTGCCTGACCATGCAGGCAGCTCTGTATTCACGCCTGAACTGCTGGATGTTTGCGGGACAGTTGACCGTGAAGCGACTCGGAGTCATCTCTTGAAAACCTGGCCATCGGATGATCCAGCTGATCGTGCCATGGGTCTGGACGTGCAAACTTACCTACCTGGAGACTTGTTGCGCATGGGCGATCGGATGAGCATGCGGCATTCCCTCGAATTGCGCGTCCCATTCTGCGACCATCTTCTCTTTTCATTTGCAAAAAATATCCCTGCTTCAAAGCACCTTAATGGATTTAAGCTGAAGTCTTACTTGAGGGATGGACTGGAGGGAGTGCTTCCTCCGTCCATCCTGCAAGGTCCCAAGCTCGGGTTTCAGATTCCACTGGCTCGGTGGCTTCGTGAGGACTTACGACCGATGGTTGAAGATCTGTTGTCTGAAGCCACAGTCCGGCGGCGTGGGTATGTGAAGCCTGAGTATGTGCAGTCATTGTTTCGCGAGCATATGGCAGGCCGCTGCAATCATGCAGATCAACTCTATGCCTTGACCGTGCTGGAGTTGTGGCAACGCCAACAGGAACGCTGAGCAGGAAAAGGAACGAGACGTCGATGCATGTCGCTATGTTTTCAGAGGTGTCGACCGATCGAGTTATCGGTGGAGCAGAACGTGTCCTTCGAGGGCAGGCGCTAGGGCTCACCAAACTCGGTCATCAGGTCCGTGTAATTACAAGAGTGCCGCCCAGCGACGATCGCAGGCACATCATGGTCGAGGGGGTGCATGAAGATCGGTATTCAGTATCCCGCGCGCATGAGCTTGCGTTTGTGTCGTCCACGCTCGCCCAATCCGTCGAGGCCTTCGACCACTCCCGCCAGAGTCAGCGTTTCGACATCGGACTGATTCATCAATCTCTTGCCGGATTGGGGCCGTTGCTTCGGCGAAGGCGACAGGTCTCCCATTGGCTCTACATGTGTTTGTCCCTCGCGCATGAGGAGTATGAGACGCGTGTCACGCCTGGCGCATCGACCGCCATGCAGCTTCGCTGGAAGTTGAACACGCTGGTGCGGCGGCGCATCGAACGATTGGTGATGAGCCAGTGCGAGCGTGTGGTGGTGCTCAGTCAGTTTATGTGGGATCGCGTGGTGGCATTTCATGGCATTCCGGAGCGGAAACTGTGCCTGATTCCAGGCGCTGTCGACCAGGAGGAGTTTCATCCTCCTCTCGACCGCGGTGCGGTACGAGCCAGACTCAAGATTCCGAACGACCGGACCCTGTTGTTCACAGTTCGTAATCTGGTGCCTCGCATGGGGCTCGAACATTTTATCGATGGAATTGCGCGTCTTGAGGAGAGGAACAAGCAGCTTCTGGTCCTCATTGGAGGGGAGGGGCCACTCCGAGAGAAACTCCAGGGTCTCATCGATCGACATCAGCTTGGGGCAGTCGTCCGATTAATCGGTTTTGTTTCCGAGAAGGATCTTGCGGGGCATTATCAGGCTGCGGACTTAGTCGTGATTCCCACGTTGCAGTTAGAAGGCTTTGGCCTCGTGACGGTCGAGGCTATGGCCTGCGGCACGCCTGTCATGGCGACGCCGATCGGCGCATTGCCAGAAGTCATCAACAAGCTGGACCCACTGCTGCTTGCAGAGGGCACCGACGGAGCCTCGCTTGCAAGAAGTCTTGAACGTGTGCTCGAACGATTTGAACACGATCCAAGTTGGCAGACGCATCTTGCCGCAAAGGGCCGACGACTTGTGACAGATTGGTATAACTGGACACACCATAGCCGTGAACTCGATCGGGTGCTTCAGGACTGCACCCGGATTGAATCGATGGCTGCATAATCGTCCCAAGCGGATCAGTGTCCGACGATCAAGGATAGGCGATGGCATCCAGAACTGTCATTCATGTCATCACGCGTTTGGATTATGGAGGGTCAGCGGTCAATACCATGTTGACCGTGCTGGGTCATGATCGTGCGAGGTTCGAGCCTCTGGTGGTGACTGGCCCCCCTGGTCGGTGGGATGCCCAGGGGGGCCAAGGTGCGACAGATGAGAACGTACGATTGCTTGAGAAAGAAGGGATCCGGTCCGTCCTGATTCCCTCTCTGGCTCGATCTCTTTCACCGCTAGACGATATCCGGGCGCTGTGGGCACTGATCGGACTCTTTCGCCGTGAGGAACCGGTGTTGGTCCATACGCACACATCGAAGGCAGGTGTGTTGGGTCGAATTGCAGCCTGGTTTGCGCGGGTGCCAGTGGTTGTCCATACGCCACATGGGCATGTGTTTTATGGACACTTTGGGGCGTTCACGTCTTGGTGTTTTCTCCAAGTCGAACGGACTCTGAGTCGGGTCACTGATCGGATCATTGCGTTGACAGAGTCTGAACGGAGCGACCATCTTGATCGGTTGGTCGGTACCATCGACCAATTTGCTGTTGTGCCGAGCGGTATCGATCTCAACCGATTCAGCCAGGCCAGGGTAAACGGCAGACAGGTACCTGAATGGTTCGGCTGTCCGTCCGATGCGATCATCGTAGGGTCGGTTGGTTGGTTGACGGACGTCAAGGGGCACCGGTATTTGCTTGAGGCAGCTCAAAAAATAACGCAGACGTGTCCTGACCTTCATATCGTGATAGTCGGGAGCGGGAACCAGCATGATGCGCTGCGGCAACAGGCAACACAGCTCGGGCTTGAGGCTTCGGTCCATCTGCTCGGACATCGAGACGATATCGAGACCTGTTTGGCAGGGTTCGACCTGTTTGTGTTGCCGTCGTCCAACGAAGGGATGGGGCGCGCGCTGATTGAGGCGATGGCTGCAGGGCTGCCGGTCGTTGCGACCAATGTCGGTGGCATACCGGCTCTGATCGACCACGGGGTGAATGGTCTGCTCGTTCCTTCCGGCGACGCTCAGGCATTGGCAGACGCGTTGAGATCGATTCTTGAACACCCCGACATGGCTAGGAGACTGGGTGAAGCTGCTCGCCAGAGCATCGGTGCACGGTTCGGCGCTTCCTACATGGTGTGGGCCATCGAAACACTCTACGAAGAGACATTGCGTGAGGTCGGCGCATGCTAGGCCTTCATACGCAACAGAGCACGCACAATATTAAAAGTCGATCCATGCACATCCGTGCAGGAATTGAGGTACTGGCCTGCCTGTTCACCGTAACCGGTTTGACGATTGATGCCCAAGCCGAACCGGCTCAAGTCTATGTTCCACTCGTCGCAGCCATACACGTCCATAGTACAGCAAGCACTGGAACCCTGAGTCTTGACGCTCTCGCGACGCGTGCGGAGCAGTTAGGAATCGATGCCGTGCTTCTCACGGAAAACCTGTCGCTACGTTATGAATACGGCCTGTATCCTCTGGAATCATTCATGCGGGTTTCACGATCATTCCCTTCGCTTATGGAGTATGGTGTGAACCGCTACTTGAATGACGTTGCTGAGGCGCAAGCGCGCCATCCGCGCGTCATTCTGATTCCTGGTCTGGAAGTCGCACCGTACTACTATTGGTCGGGCTCTCTTTGGTCCAGAGACCTCACCATGCACGATGCCCAGAAAAACCTGTTAGTCTTTGGCCTGACTAGCGCTGAACAAATCGAGACGCTGCCCGCAGCGGGCAACATCACATCCTATTCCTATGGTCCGCAGACCCTGAGCCTATTCTTGCCGATGTTACTGGCGGCTCCGGTTCTGTGGGCCTGGCGTGCCAAATCTGATGCGGTAGGACACGCACATTCAAGCATCGCGCGCAAAAAGCGTATAGCTGGGTTCGGATTGGTGACGATTGCAGGCGCTCTGACTCTCAACGCATGGCCGATTGGAGAGCCACCATTCAACCCCTATGACACGACATTGCGCTATACACCCTATCAGGCGTTTATCGACAATGTGACCAGGTCTGGGGGAAGCACGCTCTGGTCGATGACGGAAGCGCGTGATTTTCAAACGGTCGAACTGGGGCCGTTAGGAACCGCCACAATTGCGACAGATCCTCACCCTGAAGCATTGATGTTGACCAGCGGCTACGCGGCCTTCGGTGGACTGTATCAAGAAGGAAGGCATATTACGCAGCCGAATCACATCTGGGACCAGTTGATCAAACTCTATACAAGGGGCCAGCGCAAGGATCGTCCGGCAATGGTAGGAGAAATCGCATTTCACAGTCCTGCACATGCAGGCAAGGAACTCGACCAAGTCCTGACGATCGTTTGGGTCCGGGAACGGAACCAGGTTGGGATTCTCGATGCCATTCGGCAGGGGCGAGCCTATGCGGTTGAGCGTTACAAAAAGGAGTTCCGCCTCACGTTGGACGATTTCCATGCGGACGCAGGGGATGGCAGTCGGCGCGTTGGGCCTGGGGAAGCCTTGTCGACGCCACGGAACAGCCCGATCACGTTACACGTATCGGTGTCGACCACGGACAACCAAGGACATCCCGTTACTGTGCGGCTGATCAAGTCTGGCGAAGTCATGGCGCACACAACTGGAGTGACACCGTTGCGGTATGACGTTCTGGATCCGCATGGATCCAGCGGAACGGGTGAGACCTATCGCCTGGAAGTAAGCGGTGCGCAGACGGGCGAACTATTGACCAACCCGATTTATCTAGAACCTCATGGACAGGGAGCGGCTGGCTGACATGCGCGTCACAATTCATCAACCGCAGTTCCTGCCCTGGCTTGGGTATCTGGACAAGATCGATCAGGCGGACTTGTTCATCGCTCTGGATTCGGTGCAGTTTAAGAAGAACGAGTGGCAAAATCGCAATCGAATCAGAACCGCAGGCGGTTGCCAATGGATGACCGTGCCGGTCCTTCATCGGTTTGGTCAACTGGTGAAAGATGTTCAGATCAACCAAACTGTGAATTGGCAACGCCAGCACCGACATGCCATCGAGATGCAGTATGCGCAGGCGCCATTCCGTGACCGCTACCTTCCGGAATTGCTCAGCCTCTATGCGATGCCATGGGAGCGATTGCATGAGCTGAATATGAGGGTCATCCGTTGGCTGCTTGGGGCATACGGAATTACGACGCCTGTCCGTTGTGCGTCGGAGTGGGGGGTGCGTGAAGAGCCCACGAATCGGTTGATTGATCTGTGTCATGCCGTCGGCGCATCGGGATATCTCTCCGGTCCCGGCGGGGAGCAGTATCTGGATGTGAGGCGATTTGACTCGTCAGGATTGAAGCTGGAGATGCAACAGTTCCACCATCCGATATATCGACAAGTGTATGAACCATTCATGCCGGCGATGTCGGCAGTCGATCTGTTGTTCTGTTGCGGCTCGGAGGCACTGACGCGATTGCGCGAGGCACGGGCTGGACAAAACGTAGTCACGGCTGCGTAGTGTTGAGTGAGGGAGATGAGAAGCGATGAACGATCGTAGAAAACCCATGCGGATTTTGGCAATCGGTGCGCATCCGGACGATATTGAAGCCGGGTGTGGCGGAACGTTGCTCAAGTATGCGCAAAAGGGCCATCGTATTTTTCTGATGGTGATGACGGCGGGGAGCAAGGGTGGTTTGAGCGGCGTGCGCAAGCGCGAGCAAGAAGAATCGGCGAAGCAATTACGGGCTGAAAAGATTTATTGGGGTGGGTATGAGGACACGGCGGTGCCGATGGGACGCGAATTGATTCAGGAGATTGAGGAGGTGGTGAAAGAGGTGCAGCCGCACTTCATTTTTTCACACTATCACGACGATACCCATCAGGACCATCGGAATCTGGCGATGAGTACAATCACCGCGACCCGCTATACCCAGAACGTGTTGTTCTACGAAGGACCGACAACCCAGAACTTCTCGCCGACCGTTTTTGTCGATATCGACCAGGTAGTGGAGGAGAAGATCAAATCGATCGAGGCTCACGCGTCGCAGGTAAAAAAGACCAACATTGAAGGTCTGAGTATCGTGGATGTCATTCGGGCTGGAGCGCATTTCCGTGGCATCCAGGGTCGGGTAAAAAACGCAGAAGGCTTTGTTCCGCTACGATTGTTTATTAATATCGGCCTATGACAACTGTGGCGACGATCATTCCCCACTCACGGCCCGCGATCGACCAGGAGGACTTACGAGCGACGGCCGAAGTGCTTCGTTCCGGCCAGATTGCCCAAGGACCCTGGGTGGCGCGATTCGAGCGAAACATGGCAACGTTTTTCGGTCTGCGAGGTGGGGTGGCAGTCAGTTCAGGAACTGCGGCGCTCGAACTGGCGCTGCGGGCGCTCAGGATTGGAGCCGGTGACGAAGTCATCATGCCGAGTTATGTCTGCCCGGCGCCATGGCTTGCGACGCAGAGGGTCGGCGCTCAGGCCCAACTTGTCGATATCGATCTTCAGACTTTCAATATCGATCCGGCTTTGACTCGTCGCGCCATCACGAAGAAAACGCGTGCGATCATTGTGCCGCACATGTTCGGGTTGCCGGCTGACCTGACGGCATTAGAACAGTTGAACATCCCGATCATCGAGGATTGTGCTCAGACGCTAGGGGCGAGGGAGCAGGGCCGACCTGTCGGTACGGTCGGACGACTTTCGATCTGTTCCTTCTACGCCACGAAGCTGTTGTGTGCCGGAGAAGGCGGGATGGTGCTGTCGAATGAGGGGGCGTTACTCGAACGAGTCAAATCGTTGCGTGAATATGATGGCGCACCGACACTGGATCCCTCCTCTTTCAACCTCAAGCTGACCGACTTACAAGCAGCCCTTGGGCTTTCCCAGTTGGGACGGTTTTCGGCCTTTCATGAACGGCGCCGTGTGCTCGCGGCAGCCTATCGGGGAGCCCTCTCCTCCACGGCCGCTGTCTGCCCGAGCGTGCCTCCAGGCAGGACACATGGATATTATCGGTTTGTCATCAGGCTTCCGCATCTCCGGAACGATCCTGATGGTCTCATTGGTTTGATCAGCAGATTGGAACAACAGGGGATTCACTGTCGCATGCCCGTCTTTCGGCCACTCCATCGCTATCTGGATCGAGCCGGTTTCCCTAACAGCGACGAAGCGGATCGAACGGCGTTGTCAATTCCGCTCTATCCCGATCTCACAGACGACGAAGTCCGGCAGATTCAACAATCGTTGGTCGAGGTCCTTTCGTGAAAGCCATTGACGCCGAGCTCTCACCATTTGCGTTACGCAGCAGCCGGCATTGGCTGACACCCGCTGCGCTAGGGGCTTTGCTAGGAGCGGTGGCCTTAGCGGTTCCCACGATTCGTGAACTCTTCGTGTTCGAAGGTCTTCGGTGGCTCTATATCCTCCTCTTTGCGTTTCTCGGC
>ERZ1292633.1342-Hain-H41-02um-R1-1342-length-26751-cov-9_pt1 | contig 26751 bp, 24 predicted proteins | sample MGYA00564406_ERZ1292633 | MGnify/ENA primary metagenome ERZ1292633 (study PRJEB36523, sample SAMEA6512639) | groundwater metagenome | collected 2019-01-08 | study: AquaDiva: Metagenomics assemblies of 32 groundwater samples | reverse complement strand
ACCCAAGGATTTCGTAAGTCAATTCTTGCCGGCAGCGGTGGCGGCCGGACGTGAACTAGGCGTAGCGCCACAAGGCCTACTGGCGCAAGCGGCATTGGAAAGTGGCTGGGGGAAACGTGATATCAAGCTCTCTGACGGCAGTACCAGTCATAACTTATTCGGCATCAAAGCCAACCAGTCATGGCAAGGCCCGGTAGCGGAAGTGATGACCACCGAGTATGCGGATGGTGCTCCGATGAAACGCGTCGAACGTTTCCGCGCTTATGCCTCGTATGAAGCAGGGTTCCAGGACTACGTCAGCATGATGAAAAACTCACCGCGTTATAGCAAGCTGTTGAACGTAGCAGACCCCACCCATTTCGCTCAGGGTTTGCAACAAGCCGGCTATGCGACGGATCCACACTATGCAGCTAAATTATCGAGTCTGATGCAGGGCAAGCTGCTGCGTTCGGTGGCCTAAACAGGGCTAGGTACGTTTATTTAAGTAACTGAAATTTCTGCCGATATAGAAGTTATGTACAACACCCTCGGCGGAGCGAAGCAGTAGGAGAAAAATCATGGCGGGTATCTACGGAATCGGCGTACAGGCACTCAACTCGGCACAGCTCAGCCTGCTCACCGCCGAGCACAATATTGCCAACGTCAACACCCCCGGTTTCCATCGCCAAGAGGTGTTGCAGGTAACCAACTTTGCGCTGCCTTCCGGCTCGGGGTATGTGGGCCAGGGTTCACAAATAGAATCCATCCGTCGTCTGTATAACAGCCATCTGGATGATCAAGTACTCGGTGCATCAAGCCAATCGCAGTTCTACGATACCTATTACAGCGCGATCAAACAGATCGATAATATTCTCGCCGATCCAAATGCTGGGTTATCGCCCTCCATCCAGGGTTTTTTTAAGGCCGTGAATACGGTCGCCAACGACCCCGCCTCAATCCCTGCGCGGCAAGTACTGCTGTCCGGCGCAGAGGCCCTGGTGTCCCGTTTTCAATCAATCTCCGCCAGACTTGAAAGTATTCGGAATGGTATCGACACCCAGCTCGAATCGGTTATCACCAACATTAATTCCTATAGCACGCAAATTGCGGATCTGAACAAACAAATTGTCACCGCCCAAAGTATCGTGGGCCAACCACCCAATGATTTGCTTGACCAACGCGATCAACTGATCAGCAAACTGAATGAGCAGATCCGCGTCACCACAGTGACGCAGAATGACGGCAGCTACAATGTCTTTATCGGCAATGGTCAACCCGCGGTGGTTGGCGAGACTAGTTTCACCCTAGCACTGCAAGACGACCCGGCCGACCCGGCGCAAAAGAACATTGTCTTTGCTCAAGGGGGCGGGTATACCACGATCCCCCAAAATTTATTGGAAAATGGGGGGGTGCTTGGCGGGCTGCTTTCATTTAGGCGGACTAGTTTAGGCGAGGCCGAAAATGCACTGGGCCGCGTCGCGCTTGCGCTCGCACAAACGTTCAATAATCAAAATAAATTAGGGCAGGATCTGAATGGCGTGTTGGGTCAAGATCTTTTTTCTATAGGCAGCACTTCTCCCACCATCTATGCGAATAGCGGAAACAGCAGCAGCGGTGCTGCGTTGTTAACGGCCACCCTGAGCTCTAACGCAGCGGGCGCACTCACCACCAGCGACTACACTTTGGCCTACAATTCTGCATCGTCCAACTACACCTTGACCCAGCTATCGGATGGCACCGCCACCACGATCGCCTCAAGCGCGCTGCCTGCGACAACGAGTTATGGCTTCACCATCGCCCTCTCCTCCGGCACCCCAACGAATGGCGATAAATGGTTGTTGCTACCAACCCGTTTCGGCGCACGGGACATCAGTGTCGCGACGACCGACCCAAACAGGATTGCCGCCGCTGCCCCCATCCGCACGGCGGAGGGAGCTACCAATACGGGCAGTGCCAACATCAATCTCGGCTCAGTGAATACTGCTTCGCAGCCGCCGCTTAACTCGAATCTCCAAAACTCGGTAACCATTACTTTTACTAGCGCGTCGACCTTTAACGTAACCGATACCACGTTGGGCAGCACACTTGCCACGGGAGTGTCATACACTTCGGGCGGGTCTATAAGCTACAACGGCTGGACCGTAGCGATTAGCGGTGTGCCAGCTAGCAGTGACACTTACACTATCGCAACGAATACCGGTGGTGTCGGCGACAACCGTAACGCGTTAGCACTTGCCGCACTGCAAACTTCGAACAAGTTGGCGAACAACTCATCTGGTACGCCCACCACCTCATACCAAGGAGCCTATGCACAACTGCTGAGCAGCGTCGGAAATAAGACGCGGGAAAATCAGATTAATTCTGCGGCGCAGCAATCGCTGTTGAGCAGCTCGAAAAACTCGCAGCAGCAACTATCAGGCGTGAATTTGGACGAAGAGGCAGCGAACCTGCTGCGCTTTCAGCAGGCTTATCAAGCGGCAGCTAAGATGATTCAAGTCGGCAGCACGCTTTTTGACGCTATTTTAAATATTAAGTAGTAGGAGGCGAACATGCGCATTAGTTCATCAAGCGTCTATGAAGCAGGCGTCACATCGCTCAATGATCAGCTCGCCAAGCTGGTCAAGACACAGCAGCAAATTGCCACCGGGCGGCGCATCCTCTCACCGGAGGACGATCCAGCCGGCGCCGCATTGGCCCTGGAGGAAGAAAAAGCGCTGGGGGTCGTCAATCAATACGTGGACAACATAGCGCGTGCGCGCAGTAAATTAAGCTTGGAAGAAACGGTATTAACCAGCTCGACCAGCGTATTGCAAAATGCCCGTCAACTGGTGGTGAACGCCGGCAACCCTACCCTCAGTAGCGCCAATCGCGCCGCATTAGCCACGGCCCTGCGCAGCCACTACGACGAGTTGCTGAGTCAGGCCAATAGTAAAGATGGGCAAGGCGGTTACCTATTCGCGGGCTACAAATCATCGACGCAACCATTCACCCAAACGACGGGGGCGGGTACCTATGCTGGCGATCAGGGTCAGCTCAAGCTTCAGATCAGCGCATCGCGCCAACTCGCTATTTCTGATTCCGGCCAAGATGTATTCAACCCAGGTGTGAGCGGCAGCGATATTTTTGCCACCCTCGAGACCTTCATCACCGCGCTCAACAGCGGCGCCGCCATCACCGCCGCCGATCTGAATACCGCACTGACGCAAATCGACACCGCTGCCAACAATGTACTGCGGATACGTACTACTGTCGGTACCCGTCTCAATGAATTGGACGCTACCGAAGGTAGCAACCTTGACGCTGCTTTCCAATACGAATCATCCCTCTCTAACATTCGCGATCTGGATTTCGCACGCGCTATCACCGACCTGACGCGCCAGCAGACCACGCTAGAAGCGGCGCAAAAAACCTTCGTGACGGTGCAAGGCTTAAGCCTGTTCAATTACCTTTAGTCATCGCGTAGCGGGGGCGGCGAAACCTATCTAGCCCGAACCCTATCAACCCGTATATCAGATTGTGCCTCGGGCCGAGCATGTCCGGCCCGGCCCTACCTGCCGGCCAATGCCAGCATCAGGCCATTCAACTTTTTCACAAACCCGGCTGGATCTTCCAACTGGCCGCCTTCAGCCAACAGCGCCTGGTTGAAAAGGATTTGGCTGAAATCACCGAAGCGCGCCGAGTCGGCTTCGTTCTGAAGCAAGGCCAATAAGGGGTGTTGCGGATTCACCTCCAAGATCGGCTTCGACAGCGGCACTTTCTGGCCAGCGGCTTTCAACATGCGCTCCAGATTCATGCCCATATCCTGATCATCCACCACCAAGCATGCGGGCGAATCGGTGAGGCGATGCGAAATGCGCACGGCTTTTACCTGCTCGCTTAGTGCGGCTTGGATCTTTTCCACAAATTCCTTGTAGGTGGTCTGTTCTTGCTCGCGCGCTTCTTTCGCTTCGGCATCGTCAAGTTGGCCCAGATCAAGATCGCCCTTGGCCACCGATTGCAAGGCATGGCCTTCGAACTCAGGTAAATTCGACACCAGCCACTCGTCCACTCGGTCATGCAGCAAGATCACCTCGACCCCCTTCTTGCGGAAGATCTCCAGATGTGGGCTATTCTTGGCGGCGGCAAAACTGTCGGCGGTGACGTAATAAATTTTGCTCTGGCCTTCTTTCAAGCGCGCCACATAGTCGGCGAGTGAAACGTCTTCGGCTTCGGTATCCGCAAGCGTGGTGGCGAAGCGCAACAACTTTGCGATGCGCTCTTTATTGGCGTGATCCTCGCCCACGCCTTCCTTCAGCACCCGGCCAAATTCGCGCCAGAAGGTCGCATATTTTTCCTTATCGTTTTCGGCAAGTTCTTCCAGCATACCAAGCACCTTCTTGCTCGCGCCGGCGCGGATGGCATCAATATCCTTACTGTGTTGCAAGATCTCGCGCGAGACATTGAGCGGCAGGTCGTTGGAGTCGATCACGCCGCGCACGAAACGCAGATAGTGCGGCATGAGCTTTTCCATCTCCTCCATGATGAACACACGGCGCACGTAAAGCTTGATGCCGTGGCGCGGCTGACGGTCCCACATATCGAAGGGCGCATGCGCCGGCGCATACAGCAGCATGGCGTATTCCTGCTTGCCCTCAACCTTGCTATGCACATGCGCCAGCGGCGGCTCGAAATCGTGCGCCACATGTTTGTAAAACTCGGTGTATTGCTCGTCGCTGATCTCGCTCTTGGGGCGCGCCCAGAGCGCATTGGCTTGATTGACGGCGGTATCTTCGTCCTTGCCCTCCAAGCGCATCAGAATGGGCAGGGTGATATGGTCGGAATATTTACGGATGATGCTCTGCAAGCGCCAATCGGATAGAAAATCATCTTCACCTTCGCGCAGATGCAAAGTCACCTCGGTACCATGCGTTGCCTTGGCCACGGTCTCCAGGGTGTAATCACCCTCGCCGCTCGATTCCCATTGCACACCATGTTCGGCAGTCAGCCCAGCGCGGCGCGTCACCAAAGTCACCTTATCGGCGACAATAAATGAGGAATAAAAACCCACACCGAATTGTCCAATCAAGTTTGCATCCTTGGTCTGGTCGCCGGTCATACGATCCAAGAATTCGCGTGTGCCGGAACGCGCGATGGTGCCGATATTTTCGATCACCTCGTTGCGCGACATGCCAATACCGTTGTCGGAAAGCGTGATGGTGCGGGCATCTTTGTCGTACGCGACGTGTATCTTTAGATCGCTATCACCCTCATATAACGCCCCATCCGATAGCGCCTCGAAGCGCAGCTTGTCGCAGGCATCGGAGGCATTGGAAATCAACTCGCGCAGGAAAATCTCCTTGTTGCTGTATAGGGAGTGAATCATCAGCCGCAGAAGCTGCTTCACTTCGGCCTGAAAGCCCAGGGTTTCTTTTTGAATTTCGGTGGTCATTTCATCGTCCTATGGTGAATTTTTGCGAAGTAATAATGGGGGCGAGTCTATTGGATTTCAAGGGCCGTGAAAGCCCGGTCAATCGAAAAGGTGTTCCTGTACAATTTTTTGCCGCTGCCCGTGAATGGCGGCGTCGGCATCCATAAACGGATGGGCGAAATGTTCGCCGACCGTCGTCTTGGCGCCCCGCGCCCGGGCCATTTCAAGCAATTCCCGCATGTCGCCCGGTCGGACCACCGTGTCTTGCTGGCCGCTGATGATCAGCATCGGGGAACTGTCCACTGGCAGCTTGCCCACGGGATCGTACTCGGCGGGGCAACCCAAGTTCGAGACCCGGCTTGGCGCGGAATCGATGACGGCCTTGTCGAATTGAATCCCCCGGCCAATGATATTCAGCATGACCACGCCGCCAAACGAAATGCCGTATAGCAACTTACGCTCATAGCCGCTGGCGCTGTGCGCCTGGAAAATCTCGCGATAATCGCTCACGATCGCCTGCAAGCGCGGCTTGCCTTCCGAAGCGCCATAGCCGCGATAGTCGTAGATAAACACATCGACACCGCGCTCGGCGAAGGCGCTGAGTTCCGGCAAGAGCTGGTCCGCCAGCATGGCGTTCCCCTGGGCCACCAACAGAAAGCCGCTATGCCCCGCGGCGCCTGGCGGCGCTGGCTTGGCCGAAATTTTATAACCGGCTAAGGCGCGCCCGTCCCGGGTCTTGAAAGAAATCGGCGCAGCGCCGTGCGCCCTGCGCCAGGCCTGAGGATTCGGTGTGCCGGCAACCGCGCTCCACGCTGCGAATGCGAGCCGCTCCTTAAACCAGCCGCAGACGGTTTGCTCTGGATCTTCGGTCGAAGGATCGCTTGCGGCGAATGTCATGTTAGAAAGGGTAAGCCATAAGAGAAAACCTGCGCCGCATCGCCAATCAAGACGCGCCCTCATGTTGAATGCTCTTCCATGCCGGCGTCCGCCTCGCACTCGATCATCGACCCGCGGCAACGATCACTTCGCCTTGCCCTGCTCCTCGCGCAATTGGGCAAGCTTTTTCTCAATCTCGGCGACTTTGTCTTGATAGGGCTTGAGGCGATCCAATACCCTTTGATAATTTTTCTCATCGCCGAGACGAATGCTTTCCTGCTCCGCCAAGGCTTTTTTTGCGTCAGCCAACGCGCGCTCCTGCTCGGCGATTTGCCCGCGCGACGCGTCAAGTTTGCCTCCTCTCTCAGCGTTTGGTCTGGAAGCCGGCGTGACGCTCGTCGCCGGCACCACATTTATCGGCGTGGTCACCAGACTGCATTGCGCGTTGGCTTCTTTTTTTTCGGAATAGCTAATTTTGCCATCGGCGTTGATGCACTTGAACACTTCAGCATCAGCCATAGGCATGGTGAATAAGGCAAACAGGCTTACCGCATACATTGCGCTCAAATGTTTCATGGCTGCATGCCGCGCTGCGTTTTCATATTGATCTGGCGATAATTCTCAGGCACCTCAAACACCTTGGGGCGCACCGCAACCCCGGATTGATAGTTGAGCAAACGGCGCGAGAATCCGCTGTAGTGAACCTCATCCAGCGTGAGGCCATATTTGAACCAACGGCGTGGCTCCAACACCAGTCGTGCCAAATCGCAGGCTTCGCGCTGTTCAATCGGTGTCGCCAAATATGTCGCGGCATGGGTCGCGGCCATCACCTCGCCGAATTCACCTAGCGCCTGCGCCACCTCGGGCAGAAAACGTTCCGACGCCAGAATGCGCGTGCACACCTTGCCATTCACAGTCAGATTCAGCCGTTTTTGGGCGCCCTTATCGCTCAGCACATCATCGTCGGTATCCCACTCCTTGGGCTTTTCTATCGTGAGTGGACTCATTTCAAACACCAGCACTTCATGCCGCTCATGGTTCACGTTATAGGCGCGCTTCTCGCGCCGATCCAACAGCACAAAATCTTCCCGGTCACGGCCATAGTCCATGCGCAAGAACCGATCCGTCACCAAATAACGCGTGACATAGCCGCCAGCGTCGGCTTCCTGATCCATATAGGTGAGTTCGGTCATGCCGCCCGCGCCCTGCGCCGATCCGGCCGCGAGCCCTAGTACCATCACGATGAATAATTTAATTTTCATGCGAGCAGATCAAATCCCTGTTTAAGATCACGTTTAATATCTTCCACCGATTCCAAGCCGACCGCAATGCGGATCAGGCCATCGTTAATCCCCGCTGCGGCACGCTGCTCAGGCGTAAGCCGACCGTGCGTGGTGGTCGCGGGATGGGTAATCGTAGTTTTGGTGTCGCCCAAGTTCGCCGTGATCGAAAGCAAACGCGTAGCGTCGATCACGCGCCACGCCGCTGCCTTGCCACCCCGCACCTCGAATGACACGATGCCACCACCGGTTTTCTGCTGCTTCATCGCCAGTGCATGTTGCGGGTGCGAAGGCAAACCGGGATAGAGCACGCGCGTCACACACGATTGGGCTTCCAACCAGCGTGCAAGTTCCAACGCGGCTGCGGAATGCGCATCCATGCGGATGCGCAGCGTCTCCAAGCCCTTGAGAAATATCCACGCATTGAACGCGCTCAAGGTCGGCCCGGCGGTGCGCAGAAATTGATACACACCCTCCATGAGCGACTTGCTACCCAACACTGCGCCGCCCAGCACGCGGCCTTGGCCGTCAAGATATTTGGTCGCGGAATGGATCACGATATCCGCACCCAAATCCAGCGGCCGTTGCAAAATCGGCGTGCAAAAACAATTGTCCACCGCCAGCCACGCACCGTGGCGATGCGCGATCTCGGCTAGGGCGGCAATGTCGCACACCTCGGTCAGCGGATTGGAGGGCGTCTCGGCAAAGAATAACTTGGTATTTGGCTTACACGCCGCCTCCCACTCGCCTACATCGGTCGGTGACACAAACGTCGTCTCGACACCAAAGCGCTTCAGAATATTGCCGAACAACTGCACGGTCGAACCAAAAATCGCGCGCGAGGCAACAATATGATCGCCCGCCGACAGCAAACCCATCGCACAAGCCAGGATGGCAGACATACCGGAGGAAGTCGCCACGCAGAATTCCGCGCCTTCCAGCGCGGCCAAACGCTCTTGGAAAGCGGTCACCGTGGGGTTGGTGAAGCGCGCGTAGATGTTGCCCGGCTCCTCGCCGATAAAGCGCTTCGCCGCCTGTTCGGCGGAATCGAACACAAAACTTGAAGTGAGATATAGCGCTTCGGAATGCTCATTGAACTGGCTGCGGTGCGTGCCCGCGCGCACCGCCAGGGTGTCGAGATCGTATTTTTCAGTCATGGTTATATCCTTTTTCTGTTCGACTGCCCCGCCCAGCATTACGTAAAAAGTAAGCATAAAAAAACCCGGGCAGCAAAAGCTAAACCGGGTTTCCCTCACTTTAGCTGTATTTTTTACGCGCCCGCAAGCTGAATCAAATCGGCGCAATCAAGGTTTATAAATTACGCGACAAAATTGACTGCGTCAAGCGCTCCGCAAATTCAGATCAAGTTGACGCGACGTGCCGGCATCGCCTTCACTTTCATTCTCGCGCTGATGTTCCAACCGGTCCAGATACGCCGGGGTTACGTCGCCGGTGACGTATTGCCCGTTGAAGCACGACGTGTCGAACTCCTGAATCTCTGGGTTGCCTTCACGCACCGCTTCGATCAAGGCATCCAGGTCTTGGTAAATCAAAGCATCGGCGCCGATCTCGCGGCAAATCTGTTCATCGGTGCGCCCGTTGGCGAGCAATTCAGCGCGGGTCGGCATGTCGATGCCGTATACATTGGGGAAGCGCACCGGTGGTGCGGCGGATGCGAAGAACACTTTGCGCGCACCTGCCTCGCGCGCCATTTGCACGATTTGCTTGCTGGTGGTGCCGCGCACGATGGAGTCGTCCACCAGCAGTACATTCTTGCCCTTGAATTCGACCGCCATGGCATTCAACTTTTGACGTACGGATTTTCCGCGTATCGCCTGCCCCGGCATGATGAAGGTGCGGCCGATGTAGCGGTTTTTGATGAAGCCCTCGCGGTAAGTCAGACCGAGTTTGTTCGCCAGCTGCAGCGCGCTCGGACGGCTGGTGTCGGGAATCGGGATCACGACATCAATAGCGAGGTGGGAGAATTGCTGCTGAATTTTATCCGCCAAGCGCTCGCCCATGCGCAGGCGGCTGGCGTATACGGAGATACCATCGATCACGGAGTCCGGCCGCGCAAAATACACATATTCGAAAATGCACGGATTGAGCTTCGCGCCCTGGGCGCACTGTTGGCTGTAAAAGTTGCTTTGGTCGTCAATGAACACCGCCTCGCCCGGCGCGACATCGCGCAGCAGCTTGAAGCCCATCGCATCGAGTGACACGCTCTCGGACGCGATCAAATATTCCACGCCCTTCTCTGTCTCATTGCGCCCAATCACCAATGGCCGAATACCATATGGATCGCGGAAAGCGAGCAAGCCATAGCCAGATATCATTGCTACCACCGCATAGGCGCCGCGACAGCGCCGATGCACCCCGGCCACGGCGGCAAAAATATTGGCGACGTCGAGCTTATGGTTGACGGTGTTGGCTTGTAGCTCATGCGCCAGAACGTTGAGCAGCACTTCGGAATCGGAATGGGTGTTGACGTGGCGCAGGTCTTGACGATACAGATCCTGGGTTAATTCTGCGGCATTGGTCAGATTGCCGTTATGGGCCAGCACGATGCCATAGGGTGAATTGACGTAAAACGGCTGCGCTTCGGCGGAGGAATCGGCACACCCTGCAGTGGGATAGCGCACATGCGCGATGCCCATCAATCCTTCAAGCTCGCGCATATTGCGGGTGCGAAACACGTCACGCACCATGCCACTGCCTTTATGCATATGGAAGGTGCGCCCTTCCGAGGTGACGATACCCGCCGCGTCCTGGCCGCGGTGCTGCAGCAGTTGCAAGCCGTCATACAGCAACTGGTTAACGGGGCTCGTCGCAACGACGCCAAGAATGCCGCACATGATGATCCTTAACTATAATTCAATCGTTTGGCCAATTCGGCCGGAAGCCACGGCTTGAAGTGCATGACCAGCATCTCCAACGGTGAGCTGAACATGGCATTCTTCCACATCGGCGCCTTCGGCAGGCTGGTCAGGCCGGCCAATAAAACCAGCACCAACACCATCAGCATGCCGCGCGCGAATCCAAATACGGCGCCCAGTGCCCGATCCCAAGGCCCGATCCCAATCGCCTTAAGGAAATGCCCAACGGTAATGCTGATCAAGGTCATCACCAACAGCGTTGCCAGGAACAATGCCACAAACGCTGCCAACAAACGCAGCTCAGGGGTCGGAATACTCGCCGGCAGCATCGGCGCGAATGGCGCGGTATACAGGTTCGCTATCCAGAACGCCACCACCCACGACAACAGCGCCATCACTTCGCGCAGAAAACCGCGCATCACGCTCAACAATATCGACACGCCGATTACGATTAAAACCGCGTAGTCGAAAACGGTCATGTTTAGCCGTTATTGCCCATCACCACCAGCTTGCTGTCGATCGGCTTAACCTTCTCGCGCACTTTATCCGCCTGCTCGCGCGCGGCATACGGCCCGCTGCGCACGCGAATCTTGTCCCCGGCGGTGGTTTTGACCACCTCGGTAAACGTATTCACACCCTTAGCCTTCAGATCGGCTTGACGCTGCTTGGCATTTTTCATTTCGGTAAACGCGCCGTATTGCACGAAATAGGTTTGCTTGGCGCTGTCGGCGGATTTCGCCGGCTTGGCCGGCTCGGCTACAGCCTTAACCAGCGGAACTTGCGGCGCCGGCTTGGCTTCGGCTGGGGCGGCTTCGGGCTTGGGAGCTTGCTCTGGCTTGGCTTCGGCGGGTTTCGCGCCATTCACTATAGGTATTGGCTCAACGCTGGATTTGCCAGCGGGTGCGGCATTCAATGCGGCAGGCGGAACAGCAGCGGCGGGTTTTGTACTGGGTGCAGCTTGCTCGGCCCCAGGCGCTGGGAGAATTTTCGGCGCATAGCCGGTGGCGTCTTGCGACGGAATACGAATATCGATCGGCTGGCTATCCTGCTGCGGCTTGTTCTCCGGCAAAATCATCGGCACCAGCGCAACCACCACGCCCACCAGCACCACGGCGCCCACTAGGCGGCGGCGTGCGCGTTTTCTGAACTGGATTTCTTCTTCGGTATAGTTGGGTGTCGCCATATGTGCTTTCTAGTCTTTTGCGCCGCGCGCCTTGAGGACTTCCGCCACGGTGTAGAACGATCCGAAAGCGCAAATTCTATCATTTTCACCAGTCTGGCGACAGGCAGCCGCATAGGCTTGCGCAATGTCGGGATGGACGTGAATAGCCGTGACGCCGGCCTCACCTAGCATTAAACCCAGCGCCTCTCCACTCGCGCCGCGCGGGCCTTCCAAGCCGCCGACATGCCAAGCATCAATGCTGTCTTTCACTGCGGCAATCACGGCAGCAATGTCCTTGTCACGCAGCATACCGAATACGGCAATCGTCTTGCCTGAAACATATTGCGCGCGTAGGTTTTGGGCGAGTATCCGCGCTGCCTGTGGGTTGTGTGCCACATCCAAAATCACCGGCGGCTTGCCCGGCAGCACTTGAAACCGTCCCGGCAAGCGCGCGCTCAACAGTCCAGCGCGAATATGCGCTTGCGCCACCGGCAAACGCTCGCGCAGGCAATCCAGCGCTGCCACGGCTGCTGCCGCATTGGCCAGTTGATGCACACCGCGCATCATCGGATAGGGCAGCGCAGAGCGCACACCGCCCGGCCCGGTATAGGTCCAGGAAGTCGTCTCTGACACAACATGAAAATCCTGGTTGATGCGCAACAATGACGCACCGATCTGCGCCGCATAGTACAGCAAGGACGCTGGCGGATCGGCATCGGCGCACAGGGCAGGCTTGCCGGCGCGGTAAATACCCGCCTTCTCGAAACCGATTTTCTCGCGCGTATCGCCCAAATAATCCATATGGTCCAGATCGACCGTGGTGACGATCGCAACATCCGGCTCGAACACATTCACCGCATCCAGACGGCCGCCCAATCCAACTTCCAGAATCGCTACTTCGATCTTGGCATGCACGAACTGCCACATGGCCGCGAGCGTGCCAAACTCGAAATACGTCAGCGCGGTTTCATTGCGCGCGGCTTCAACCGCTTCAAATGCCTGGCACAAGGCCGCGTCACTCGCCATGCGGCCATCGATGCGTATGCGCTCGTTGTAGCGGATGAGATGTGGCGACGTGTATAGCCCGACGCGATAGCCCGCCGCCAGCAGCATCGCCTCCAGCATGGCGCAGGTCGAGCCTTTGCCATTGGTGCCGCCAACCAGGATAACGGGGAATGTGGGAGCGAGTTTGAGACTATCCCTGACCGCCAGTACTCGATCCAGGCCCAACTCGATGGTTTTAGGATGCAGACGCTCGAGGTGGCTGAGCCAGTCCTCCAGCTGATGGGGATTCACGAGAGAATGGGCTTAAGCGGCGGCGGGTTGTCGCATCAGCAGGGCAAGCAGATTCGCGAGTTTTTCCCGCATTTGGCGTCGATCTACGATCATATCGACCGCGCCGTGTTCGAGCAGGAACTCGGCGCGCTGGAAACCTTGCGGCAAGGTTTGGCGCACCGTTTGTTCGATCACGCGCGGGCCAGCGAAACCGATCAGCGCGCCGGGCTCAGCAATGATTACATCGCCCAGCATAGCGAAACTGGCGGACACGCCGCCCATCGTCGGGTCAGTCAGCACCGAAATAAAAGGTAGACGCGATGCGGAAAGTTGCGTCAGTGCCGCGCTGGTCTTAGCCATTTGCATCAGCGACAACAGACCTTCTTGCATGCGCGCGCCGCCGCTGGCGGAAAAACAAATAAACGGCATGTTTTGTTCACAGCACACTTGCACCGCCTCGGCAAAACGCTCGCCGACCACCGAGCCCATGGAACCGCCCATGAATCTGAATTCGAACGCCGCCACGACTACTGGCTGATTCATCACGCTGCCTTGCATCACCACCAAGGCGTCGGTTTCACCGGTCTCGGCTTGGGCGGCCTTAATACGGTCGGGGTATTTTTTGGTGTCTTTGAATTTCAAGCTGTCGATCGGCTGGACATCGGCGCCGACTTCATAGCGGCCTTCAGGATCGAGAAACAAGTCTATACGTTCACGCGCAGTGAGGCGGTTGTGGTGGCTGCACTTGGGGCACACCTCGAGGTTTTTTTCCAGGTCGGCGTGGTAGAGCACTGCCTCGCACGAGGCGCACTTGTGCCACAAGCCCTCAGGCACATTCTTTTTTGCGCCTTCGACTTTGCGTTTAATTTTCGGGGGGAGTAATTTTTGAAACCAGCTCATAAGAAGCTCCTTTTAGCTGTCCATCGCGGTACGGATCGATTTAACCAGTGCGCCCATGCGGGCCGTCACTTGATCGGCGGGTGCACTTTCGATTTCTTGCACGATGCGGCTGCCGATCACCACCGCATCGGCAAATTTCGCCATGGCTTTTGCCATCGCCCCATCGCGGATGCCGAAGCCGACACCGAGCGGCAGGCTGATTTGCTTGCGCAGCTTTGCGAGCCGCACTTTGACTTCGGCCAAATCCAGATTCGCGGCCCCTGTGACGCCCTTCAGGGACACATAATAAACGAAACCGCGCGCCGCTTTGGCCACCGCCGCGACGCGCGCATCCACCGAGGTGGGCGACAACAGAAAAATCGGATCCAGCTCATGCTGTGCGAGACAGGCCAAGAAGTCACCACATTCCTCCGGCGGATAGTCCACCGTCAACACCCCGTCCACGCCGGCGGCTTGAGCTTCGCGGGCGAAATTTTCGTAGCCCATCGCCTCGATCGGATTGGCATAGCCCATCAGCACCACCGGTGTCGCGCTGTTCTGTTTGCGAAACTCGCGCACCATGCCGAGGATATCCTTGAGGCAAACTTTATGCAGCAAGGCACGCTCGCTCGAACGCTGAATCGTGGGGCCATCCGCCATCGGATCGGAAAACGGCACACCGAGCTCGATGATATCCGCACCAGCTTCGGCCAGCGCGTGCATCAACGGCACCGTCAGCGCAGGGGTGGGGTCCCCTGCGGTAAAAAACGGTATCAGCGCTTTTTTGTTCTGCTGTTTTAGTTGCGCAAAGCGCGCTTTAATCCGAGACATTTACATCCAATCATTAAAAGCTTTTGCCAGCGCGTAGCCTACCCGCCGGGGTACCGCGATCACAGAGATACTAAAGAAGGTGGCCATGCTGCCCATGGTGTTGATTTACTTACGCGTACATCAACCGCCCGCGTGGTTCCGGGATAGGATCACCAAACTCGCGCGCGGTATCGAGCCACAGACGCATCGCTTCCTTGACATTAGCCAACGTATCTTCCTGCGTATCGCCATGCGCCATGCAGCCGGGCAATTCCGGCACTTCGGCGATAAATGCGCTGTCTTCCGCACTCCAGTAAAGAATTATTTCGTAGCGATCCATTTATTCCTCCTCACGAGCCAGCCGATGTTTCCGAATCACTTCTCTGACCTGTCTCACTTGATATGCTTTGGCTTTGGAACCTTGCCGTTGAAGGTTGATTTTCTCAGCCACACCCTGTCTGCGAAAAACATGATGGCTACCGCGTGTTCTGACTTCAAATCCCAAATGTTTCAGTAAATGGCAGAGGTCATCAAATTCTATATTGGCATCCGATAAGCCACGCAATATCTGGGATATCAGCTTGTCGTATTTCCCCATGGTTACAACGTAATCCCAGACAAGGCCGCAACCGTATTGATGTCCTTATCACCACGCCCGGAAAGATTCACCAGCAACACCTGATCGCGATTCATGCTCGGTGCGATTTTGGCCGCATACGCCAGGGCATGGCTCGACTCCAACGCAGGAATAATGCCTTCGAATTTGCATAGATTATGGAAGGCTGCCAGCGCTTCCTGATCGGTCACTGCGACATACTCGGCGCGCCCACTGTCTTTCAACCAGGAATGCTCGGGGCCGACGCCGGGGTAGTCGAGGCCGGCGGAAATCGAATGGGTCTCGATGATCTGCCCGTTTTCATCCTGCATCAGATAAGTGCGGTTGCCGTGCAATACGCCGGGGGTACCGGCATTCAGCGGTGCCGCATGCTTGCCGGTCGACAGGCCCAAGCCCGCCGCTTCGACGCCGATCAGGCGCACGTCTTTATCTTCGAGGTAGGGATAGAAAATCCCCATCGCGTTTGAACCGCCACCAACACAGGCGATGATCGCATCCGGCTGGCGCCCGATAAGTTGCGGCATTTGTTCCTTCGCCTCATAGCCGATCACCGCTTGAAAATCGCGCACCATCATCGGATAGGGGTGCGGGCCCGCCACGGTGCCAATGATGTAGAAGGTGCTATCGACATTGGTCACCCAGTCGCGCATGGCTTCGTTCAACGCATCCTTCAGCGTCTTGGAGCCGGATTCCACCGGCACCACGGTCGCACCGAGCATTTTCATGCGGTAGACGTTGGGCGACTGGCGCTTGATGTCTTCCGAACCCATATACACCACGCATTCCATGCCGAGGCGCGCTGCCACCGTCGCGGTCGCCACACCATGCTGGCCGGCGCCGGTTTCGGCGATCACGCGCTTTTTGCCCATGCGCTTGGCGAGCAGCGCTTGGCCGATGGTGTTGTTGATCTTGTGCGCGCCGGTGTGATTGAGGTCTTCGCGCTTCAAATAGATACGCGCACCGTCTAAATGCTCGGACCAGCGCTTGGCAAAATAAATTGGGCTGGCGCGGCCTACATAGTGCTTGAGGTCGTAGGTGTATTCCGCCTGGAATTCCGGATCGAATCGATATTTCTCATAAGCCTGCTTGAGTTCTTCCAGCGCCTGCATCAGGGTCTCGGCCACAAATACGCCACCGTAGGGCCCAAAATGGCCACGCGCGTCGGGCAGATCATAAGCTCGCATTACGTACTCCTTGCATGAACGCGGCGATCTTGGCCGCGTCCTTGATTCCTTTTGTTGCTTCCACCCCGCTGGATACATCTACAGCGGCAGGTTGCACCCGTTTGATTGCTTCCGTCACATTGGCAGGATGCAAACCGCCGGATAACACGACGGGCATCGGCAAGCGTGCGGGGATTAAATTCCAATCGAAGGCTTGGCCGGTGCCACCGGCGATGCCCTCCACATGCGCATCCAACAACAAGCCTTTAGCGTGAGCATATTGGGCCGCGTATTGTACCAAATCCAACCCGGGCTTTACCCGCACTGCCTTCAGATAGGGGCGGTTGAAGCCCTGACAATAATTGGGGCTTTCGTTGCCATGAAATTGCAGCATATCCAGCGGCAATTGTCTTAGCACTGCGCTGACTTCAGTAGGATCGGCGTCCACAAACAGTCCTACCGTGGTGATAAACGGCGGCAGCGCGGCCATAATGACCCGCGCCTGCTCTACGCTGACATGGCGCGGACTGGGCGCATAGAACACCAAACCGATTGCATCGGCACCAAGTTGAGCACAAACGAGGCCATCTTCGACGCGGGTAATGCCGCAAATTTTTACTCTCGTCATTTAACTTAGTAACTCCTCAACCATTATTTCATTAACAGATGGAATACTCCATTTCGCTTCATACTCTACCCCGATCAGATACAGCCCATCCGGTGCGAAGGTTGGCGCAGCGAGCTTGCGGTCGCACCCGGCGAGTATCTCCCCCATCCTCTCCGGTGGATGTTTGCCCTTGCCCACATAGACCAGGCCGCCAATGATGTTGCGCACCATGTGATGCAGGAAGGCATTGGCGCGCAAATCGAATAGCACCAGATCGTTCACGCGCCGAATGTTGAGTTCGGTCAAGGTACGCACGGGCGTTTTGGCTTGGCATGCAGCGGCGCGAAAGGCGCTGAAATCATGCTCGCCCAATAACATACTCGCGGCGCGTTGCATCGCCGCCAAATCAAGTGGCGCGTGAAACCAACCCACCCGCCCCGCCGCCAAACCCGGCCGCACCGATCGATTGAGCAGCACATAGCGATAACGCCGGGCTTGAGCGGAAAAGCGTGCGTGAAATTCCGGCGCCATTTCGCGCGCCCATCGCACCGACACAGCAGGCGGCAACAATGCATTCACCCCACGTACCCAAGCGCTTTCTGGACGTATCGCTTGGGTATCGAAATGCACCACTTGCGCCAGCGCGTGCACCCCGGTATCGGTGCGCCCGGCGCTGGCCGTAGTGATCGGCTCACCGGCAATCTCGGTCAACGCGACCTCAAGCGCATCCTGTATCGCGCAAGCATTGGGCTGTGTTTGCCATCCGCAAAAACGGCTGCCGTCGTATTCCAAACCAAGCGCGACTCTCACCATAACAGCGCGCTCACCAGCAAGACACCGAAACCGATAACAAATAACAGATCAAGCAAAGTAAATGCTGGAAACTCAAGTGTAATGTTTGAAGATGGCGCATTGGGCAGCGTTAACGCCGCTTCCCAGCGTTCGCGTATTGAATTGGCAGGCAGGCCGTTTTCCGCATACTGCAAGGTCAACCAAAGTCTGACCGCGATGCGCTCCAGCGGCAAACCCAGCGGTTTAAACGGTGCCAATAGGCCATAAATACCCGCCAACAATTGTTCACGCTTTAAACGGGCCAGCAGTGTCGCCAGCGCCGTGATCATCAGCAACAAGCGCCAAGCTTGAAGCGCTCCCGCCTGCAAACCTTCTTGTGTCGGTATTTCCCAAGCAGCAATGAGCGGTGAACCAGGTGTAGAAAACGCGTATAGCACAAGCAGCGCAATGAGCAAGATTCGTGTGCGACGCACCAAACGCCAGCAGGTATTAACGCCGACCGCCCACACCCCAAGCGCCAGCAAAGCACTCACCGCCCACATAACGATGACGCCAAACCAAGGAATCGCCACCGCAAATGCGACCCAAGCAAGCAACAAGGCGGTTGGATGTATCGTCAAAAATCTAACCCTAAAAACGCACGGGGCCGCTTTAAGCGGCCCCGGTTAGCGTGTAAAAAGTATATCAGGAAAGGGTGGCGAGCAACTTTTTCGCGTCTTCCTGTTGATCCGGTCCGCCTTCGGAAACCACTTCTTGCAGAATTTCGCGTGCACCCTCTTTATCACCCATTTCCAGGTAGGCGCGTGCAAGATCAAGCTTGGTGGAAGCCTCTTCCCATACGGTGCTGTCGCCCGCCAATGTAGTGGCGTCTTCCAAAGACGAGCCACCAAAAGACGATGCGGTGGTTTCCCCCAAATCAAGGCTAATCCCTGACAAATCAAGATCAGGCATCATGGGGGTTTCTTCGGCTGCAACCTTCGTTGCAGGTTCAGCTTCTGGCTCAAGATTGAAGTCGAAATCGAGCGCGAGCGTATCTTCCTCGGGCTTTGATGCCACAGATTTAGAAACCTCTGGCGAAACTTCCAATTCCATTTCCGGCAAATCAAACGTCAAGGTATCTCCACCCAAATCGACGCTCGCGGCAGGTGCTTCGGCTTGCTTCTCTACTGCTTGCGGAATGATGGTGTCGAGATTGAAATCAAGCGCCGCCATCCCTAGCGTTTCGTCCGAGGCAGGGGGTTCAGCGGCCAGACCGGCAACGGTATCCAAATTGAAGTCGAGGGTATCGCTCATGCTCTCTTCGGCTTCAGCCGCCGCTTCTGGCAACGACTCGGCAGCTTCGTTCGCCGCCATCGCACCCGTTACGCCGCCTTGCGTATCCAGATCGAGACTGAAATCCAGATCGGGCGCAACGGCCGCTGCAGCTACAGCGGCTCCCGCTGCGGCTGCCATGCCAACCCCCTCGCCCTTACCTTCCGGCGCGGCGTAGAGTGGATTTGCAGCATCAAGGCCACGACCGAATTCTGCGGCTTTTTCCCATACCGGCCCTTGGCCACTCGTGGCGGCATACAACTCACCAGCAAGTGTTTCAAACGCAGCGTTATTCTTACGACCAGCATAGATCTCCAACAACTTGAGTTGAATCTCGTGGCGGTTCGGATCCTTGCTCATGGCTTCTTTTAGGATCTCTTCCGCTTGGGCGTCGCGACCGTAGGCCATGTACACCTCAGCCTCGGCGATTGGATCGACATCATTTGTATCGATCGCCCCCATGCCGGCTTGGCTGAAGTCGGTCAGGAACGAAGTGTCGCCGGTATCGATTTGTCCGCCTGCGGTATTGCCAAAGACGGTATTCGTTTTCAGATCACCGCCGCTGGTCATGATGCTATCTTCGAAGCTTGCCAAGCTCTTCTTGCGGCGGCGTCCGAGCGCCCATAGACCCGCAAACAAGCCACCCACTACCGCAGCCGCACCACCGCCCATATACAGCGGATTACCCATCACGGTATCCATGAATGAGGTTTCCGGCTCGGGTTGCGGCACGGGTTTTACCTTGGGCTTAGGTGCCGGTTTCGCTTCTTCCGGTTTTGGCTGTTCGGGAACGGCTTTCACCAAAGGCTCGACTGTTTTTTCCGGCGCAGCTGGCGCAGCAGCTTCCTTCACAGGCTCCGGTTTAACTTCAGGCTTAGGCGGTTCCGCTGTTGCTACCAAGGGTGGCGCAATCGGTTTTGCCTTGGCTTGCTTTTCCAGTTCAGCCATTTGCTTGTTCTTAAGCTCAAGCAATGTCTGCATTTCTTTGACGTTTTTTTCCAGATCCGCGACGCGCGAGCTGGCTTCTTTGAGGGCTTTTTCTTTCGCTACCGCGTCATCTTGTGCGGCAGTTAGTTTTTCTTGCAAAGCACGAGTCTCGGCTGCCCCAACTCCTTTTCCGGCCACACCCGCACCTTTGCCTTTATCGGCGGTCTCGCCCTTGGAAAGCTTGAGCACATCTTTCGCTGGTTCTTGCGCCTTAGCTACTTTGTCTTCGGCCTTGGCGGTAATTTTGCCGGCGGCTTCCGGTTTCGCTTCTTCTTTCGCTGGCTGCTGCTCGGCCACTGTGCCCGCCAGCTTCTGCCGATAGGCGTTCCAATCTGCGGCATGCGCCTTGATTTCCTTGGCGGCTGCGGATTGGCCCGTACTGTCTAGCTGCGTTTTCTCCGGCGCACGCAAAATTTGACCAGACTTCAGGCGGTTCATGTTGTTGTCGTCGAAAGCATTCTTGTTGCTTTCATACAGCGCGACCATCATCTGCTCAAGGCTATAGCCTTCCGGCTTCATTTCGCGTGCGATTTTCGACAGCGAATCGCCTTTCTTGACACTGTGCTCTTGCCGTACGGGCTTAGCCGCTGCGACTGGCGCTGGTGCTATCGGCACTGCTTGCGCAACTGCTGGCTCCGCTGCGGGAGGCAATTCCCGATCGCCTTCAAAACGGGGGAAGGTCTGCTCGGCCGGCGTCAACTGACGAGGCGGCGGCGTAGGCTCAGCCTTGATGATCGGCTCAGGCTTAACCGATTTTTTACCTTTTGTCTTCTCGGCAACCTTTTTCTCGGGCGCCACTTTCTCTGGCTGTACGGGCTCTGGTTTTACGGGTTTTTCAAGCTTTGCTTTCTTCTCAACCTTAGCCGGCTCGGCCGGGGGGGCGACAGGGATTGGCTCGACTTTAACGACAGGCTTCTCGGCCACTGGCGCAGGCATCGGTTTTACAGCCGGTTCGGCCTTCGCTACCGGTGCGCTCACCGCAGGTGCGACCGGTTTCTCTTGGAAGCCAGGGGGGTCAAGCAGGATGGTGTATTCGCGTAAAAGGCGACCCGACGGCCAATCCAGCTGAATCAGCAGGTCGAGAAAAGGCTCATTAAAAGCCTGGATGGAAGTGATTTGAAGATAGGGTTCGCCATTTGGACGTTTGGCCACACTGAAACGCACATTAGTCAAACCCTCTTGACGTTCTATCTTGGCTTGCTTGTAGGCATCGGGCGTGGCGATGCGCGCAGTGATTAGGTCAATCTCGTCCTTAGGCACAGAAATTAAGTCTATTTCAGCGCGCAGAGGCTGCCCCAGCGCGGAAATGACTTTTAATTTCCCCAAGCCGGCGGCGTCAACGGTTAAAGGCGCCGCAACCAACAGGCCCGCGATTAGCAATGCATTGAATAAGTTCTTGCGTTTCATGCCACCCTCATGACTTTATTAAGCATGGATAACCAACTTAACATCATATAGTTAGAGATGCAAGCTGAGATCGTACATTACATTATCGTTCAACCTAGATATTTTTCAACTAAATTTTCGGCTATCTGGACCATATTGAGCGCCCCGCCCTTGCGCATGTTGTCCGCTACGGCCCACAGATCCAAACCCAAGGCATGGGAGTCGTCTTCACGTATACGACCAACAAAAACCGGGTCATTTGCCGCCGCCTCGACCAGCGGAGTGGGGCAACCCGTGCCCTCGTCCCCGGTAAAAAGCACTACGCCTGGCGCGGATTCAAGCATTTGGCTCGCCGCCTCGCGGCTGAGTTTGCGCTCGGTTTCGATATGCAGTGCGATTGAATGGCCATAAAACACCGGCACGCGTATGGATGTCACGTTCACTCCCATGTTGTGATTTTGCAACACCCGTTTAAGCTCCCCCATGATTTTGGCTTCCTCGCCGCTGATACCCGCCTCGTCCACGCCGCCAATGAGCGGTAATAGATTGAAAGCAATTTGCTTGGGGAACACTTCAATATCCATCGATTTTTGATTGAACAGCGCAATCGACTGTTGCGCCAACTCTTGCACCGCCGCCCGGCCAACACCGGACACTGACTGTAACGACACTGCATTGACCCGACTTAAGCCCGCTGCATCAAAAATCGGCTTGAGCACCAAGGCCATGATGATGACGCAACTGTTTGGATTGGCGACGATGCGCCGTATCTCATAATTTGCGAGTTCTTCCCCGTTCACTTCTGGCACCACCAGCGGCACCTCCGGATCGTGGCGGAACGCGTCGCTATCATCGATCACCACTGCGCCCGCCTCCGCAGCCTGCGGCGCATATTCTTCAGACAAAGCACGGTCACCGCAAAAAAAGACCAGGTCGCACTTGCTGAAATCGAATTTATCCAAATCTTGGATGGTGTGATCCTCACCCCGATAGGAGATCGTTTCCTCATCGGCATCGACCCTCCCCGCCACATGCAATTCGCCGATCGGGAAAGCCCGCGCCTCCAAGATTTCCAACAGGGTTTCGCCTAGCAGCGTGGTCGGCGCGACCACGCAAACGTTAAAAGTAGCAGCCATTCGTGTGCACCTCGAAATGAAAACGCCAGACGGATGATTCCGCCTGGCGTACCAGCAAAAGCTTAGTCCTAAATTACTTTTCTAGCAAAATGCGCAGCATGCGGCGCAAAGGCTCAGCCGCGCCCCACAGCAATTGATCGCCCACCGTGAACGCTGAGAGATACTGCGGGCCCATGTTCAGCTTGCGCATGCGGCCCACTGGCACAGTGAGCGTGCCGGTCACGGCGGCTGGGGTCAGTTGCTTCATAGTGATCTCGCGATCGTTGGGAACCACTTTTACCCAAGCATTATGCGCAGCGATGATGCTGTGAATATCATCCAGCGGCACGTCCTTCGTCAGCTTGATGGTCAGCGCCTGGCTATGGCAACGCATGGCGCCGACGCGCACGCACAGGCCGTCGATGGGCACCTGATTGGCGGAGCGGCCGAGAATTTTGTTGCACTCGACTTGCGCCTTCCATTCTTCCTTGCTTTGGCCGGATTCGAGCGCCACATCGATCCACGGAATCAGCGAACCCGCCAGCGGTACCGGCCAAGCGTCCAGTGGATATTTATCGGAGCGGATGAAGTCGGCCACTTTTTTGTCGATTTCCAGAATCGCCGAGGCAGGATCATCGAGCAGGGTTTTCACCTCGCTATTCACCGCACCCATCTGCTGAATCAACTCACGCATATTGCGCGCACCCGCGCCGGAGGCGGCCTGATAGGTCATCGGGCTGATCCACTCGACCAAGCCTTTATCGAACAAACCGCCGATCGCCATTAGCATCAATGACACGGTGCAGTTGCCGCCGACATAGGTTTTTACGCCCTTTGCGAGGCCGTCCTTGATCACGTGCTTGTTGACGGGGTCGAGGATAATGATCGCCTCATCCTTCATGCGCAAGGTGGAAGCGGCGTCGATCCAATAACCGTTCCAGCCGGCAGCGCGCAGCTTGGGATACACCGACTGGGTGTAGTCACCGCCCTGGCAGGTAATGATGGCGTCCATCGCCTTCAGCTCGTCGATGTTAGACGCATCCTTCAGCGGGGGCACATCCTTGCCAATAGCTGGCCCCTTGCCGCCGGGATTAGAGGTGGTGAAGAACACCGGATCGATGACATCAAAATCCTTTTCTTCGCGCATGCGCTGCATCAGCACCGAGCCCACCATGCCGCGCCAACCGATCAGTCCTACACGTTTCATTTCCACGTCCTCTTTGATCTATCTTTAATTCAGTTTAGAGCGCCGCGACCACTGCGTCGCCCATTTCGCTGCACGAGACTTTTTTCGTGCCATCCGTATAAATATCCGCCGTGCGCAGGCCCTGTGCCAGCACTTTTTTCACCGCGCTCTCGATGCGTTGCGCCACCACTTCCTGGTTCAAGGTGTAGCGCAGCATCATAGCGACCGACAAAATCGTTGCCAGCGGATTCGCCACATTCTTGCCCGCGATGTCCGGCGCGCTGCCATGGATCGGCTCGTACAGGCCCTTATTGTTCGCATCCAGTGAGGCCGATGCGAGCATGCCGATGGAGCCGGTGAGCATGGACGCCTCATCCGAAAGAATGTCGCCGAAAATGTTACCGGTGACGATCACGTCGAACTGTTTGGGATTGCGCACCAATTGCATCGCGGCGTTGTCCACGTACATATGAGACAGCGCAACTTCGGGATATTCCTTGGCGACCTCGATCACCACTTCCTTCCACAGTTCGGAGCATTCCAGCACATTGGCCTTTTCCACCGAGCACAATTTTTTGCCGCGCTTCATGGCGATGCCGAACGCGACATGCGCCACGCGCCGCACTTCCGATTCGGCATAGAGCATGGTGTTGAAGCCGACGCGCTCGCCATTTCGTATCTCGATGCCGCGCGGCTGGCCGAAATACACATCGCCGGTCAATTCGCGCACGATCATGAGGTCGAGCCCGGCCACCACTTCCGGCCGCAAAGTCGAGGCGCTTGCCAACTCCGGATACAACAGCGCGGGGCGTAGGTTGGCGAACAGATTCATTTCCTTGCGGATGCGCAGCAAGCCGCGCTCTGGGCGCTTGTCGCGCGGCAGGGTGTCGTACTGCGGCCCGCCCACTGCGCCGAGCAGCACGGCGTCAGATGCCTTCGCCAGCGCGAGTGTCGCTTCCGGCAGCGGATCGCCCGCCGCATCGTAACCGGCGCCGCCAATGGGCGCCTGCTCCATTTCCACTTTCAGGCCACCCTGGGCCAAGCGATTCAATACATTTACCGCTTGCGCCACGATCTCCGGGCCGATGCCGTCACCCGGCAAGACTGCGATTTTCATTTCAAATCCTCAAATTCAGAACATCCACGGCGCTTCTGCTTTGCGCCGTTCCTCGTAAGCCTTGATCTTGTCTACATTACGCATGGTCAGACCGATATCGTCCAGACCATTCAGCAGACAATATTTGCGGAATTCGTCCACCTTGAACTCGAACGACTGGCCGCTCGGTGTAGTCACCGTTTGCGCTGCCAGATCAACTTTCAGTTTATAACCCTCGGTCGCGACGGTTTCTTGGAACAACTGCTCGACGATCGCCGCATCCAGCACGATGGGTAGCAAGCCGTTTTTGAAGCAATTATTGTAGAAAATATCGGCATAACTAGGCGCAATGATGGCGCGAAAGCCGTAATCTTCCAGCGCCCACGGCGCGTGCTCGCGGCTGGAACCACAGCCAAAATTTTCGCGCGCCAGCAGCACTTGCGCGCCTTGATAGCGCGGCTGGTTAAGCACGAAATCCGGATTGAGCGGCCGCTGACTGTTGTCCATGCCCGGCTCGCCGTGATCCCGATAACGCCACTCATCGAACAAGTTGGGGCCGAAGCCGGTGCGTTTGATCGACTTCAAGAATTGCTTGGGAATGATCGCGTCGGTATCGACGTTGGCGCGATCCAGCGGCGCGGCCAGCCCCTGAAGCTGTGTAAATTTTTCCATTGCCTATTTGTGTTTGTCAGCCGATTGCTCGATCTTGTCGCCGACCTTACTCACATCCTTACCGAAACCTTCCATGGTATTGCACGCTGAAAGCCCCAACACGCCCAACATCACGACGAGAAAAATAAGTCCCTTGTTCATAAACACCTCCACTGGTTAAAAAAACTATGCCGCCTTGAGCGGCGATAAAGCAATATCACGCACATCTACAAAATGCCCCGCTATCGCCGCTGCCGCTGCCATCGCCGGACTTACTAAATGGGTGCGCCCGCCCGGGCCCTGGCGGCCTTCAAAATTGCGATTCGAAGTCGAAGCGCAACGCTCGCCCGGCTCTAAGCGATCGGCGTTCATTGCCAGACACATTGAGCAACCCGGCTCACGCCATTCAAAACCGGCCGCGAGGAAAATCTGGTCCAGCCCTTCCTGCTCCGCTTGGCGCTTCACCAAACCGGAGCCGGGCACCACCATCGCCAATTTGACGTTGCTTGCCACATGCTTACCCCGCGCCACTTGTGCCGCCGCGCGCAGATCTTCGATGCGCGAGTTGGTACAGGAGCCGATAAACACCTTGTCGATGGCGATCTGCGTAATCGGCGTATTGGCTTGCAAGGCCATGTACTGCAAGGCGCGCTGCATGCCCTCGCGCTTTACCGGGTCATTTTCTTTGGTCGGATCAGGCACGCAGCCATCCACCGTCACCACCATCTCGGGCGACGTGCCCCAGGTGACATGCGGCTTGAGCGTGCTCGCATCGATTTCCACCACGCGGTCAAATTGCGCATCCGCATCGCTCACCAGCGTGCGCCAGTACGCGACCGCCTTATCCCAGAGCGCGCCCTGCGGCGCGTAGGGGCGTCCCTTCACATAATCGATAGTGTGGTCATCCACCGCCACCATGCCGGCACGTGCGCCGGCTTCGATCGCCATATTGCAGATGGTCATGCGGCCTTCCATCGACAGGGCGCGAATCGCGCTGCCCCCGAATTCGATTGCATAGCCGGTACCGCCCGCCGTGCCGATCTTGCCGATGATGGCGAGAATGATGTCCTTCGCCGTCACGCCGAGCGGCAACGTGCCCTCGACTTTCACCAGCATGGATTTGGTTTTTTGGGTGAGCAAACACTGCGTCGCCAACACATGCTCGACCTCGGAAGTGCCGATGCCGAACGCCAGCGCGGCAAACGCGCCGTGAGTGCTGGTATGTGAATCGCCGCACACCAGCGTCATGCCCGGCAGCGTCGCGCCCTGCTCCGGCCCGATCACATGCACGATGCCC
>ERZ1292633.1118-Hain-H41-02um-R1-1118-length-29423-cov-12_pt2 | contig 26771 bp, 26 predicted proteins | sample MGYA00564406_ERZ1292633 | MGnify/ENA primary metagenome ERZ1292633 (study PRJEB36523, sample SAMEA6512639) | groundwater metagenome | collected 2019-01-08 | study: AquaDiva: Metagenomics assemblies of 32 groundwater samples | reverse complement strand
TTCCAGTCTCCCCAAAATCCCCGCTCCCCAATATTATCCCTTCTGTGTGATAAATGTGGTGCATATTAAAAAATCATTTTTTCTAGGGAATCTAAAATCTGGGGAACTTCATAAAAACCACCAGAACCACTAAGGTGTTTCCCTCCTGAAACAGACACCAGCTCACACGATAGCTTATCAGAAAGTTCTCTAGCATGTTCAAATGGGACGTTCGGATCATCGTCACCATGAATAACACTAAATTTTCTACATACTTTTTTCATATGTTCAAAATCAAAAGCTTTATCCATAAAATGATCTATTATAGAGTATTTATCTTTTTCTAAAATATGTATTGGACCAGAAACAAGAATAACGCCACCAACAATAGATTTTTCTGACAAACTTTCTAAATAATGTAAAATAGTGGGAACATCTAGTGAATGTCCTATTAAAATTGTTTCCTCCGTAGGAATTCCAACAGCTTTATTTATTGCTTCCACCCATTCATTCAATTTGGGTTTATCTGGAGTAAGCATATCTAGCGCATATGCCCAAATTCCCTTTCTTCCAAGTTTTCCCATCAGCCAAGGCCTCCAACCGCCGTTTGGCTCTCCATTAAACCCATGGATCATGAATACTTTTTTCATAGCTTAATTATACTATATTTCATTCTGACAAACCTTTTAGTATTTTAAGAATTACTTCATATTGGGGCGTAATTTCTTTTTTAGCTACATCAAGACTAAGAGCATTCCATTTTTCATCTGTTTTTTTCTTTAATAAAGAAGTCATATCCTCGAAAGACATATTTCTACCATATCTCGCTTGCATAACAAATCCTTTAATTGAAACAAACCTAAAACAATCTGCGTTGCAACAGATTTCTGATTCTAGAGAATAGAATTTTTTAACTCCGTGGTGTTCTAAGATACAATGACGAATATTTTCTTTCACTTCTTTAGACAAAGAATGCTTTTCTAATAATCCGTTAGCTAAATTAAAAGACATTTTAACATGGTCTTTTAGACGATTTTCTTTTAAGGCTCGCCCCAATGCACAATCCATAAGTAATGTGCCAGCCTCAACAATATCAATATTAGCACCTAATTTTTTAGCAATTTCTTTTCCTTTCTCCGTAGATAAATCCATAATAGGTATTGGCGGTATTCCATTTTTCTCTGTCTCACTATATGCTAATTTTCGTGCTTCTATTAAAAAATCTTTCATAGTTAAATTATACATCAAAACCCAAAATTAATAAAAAGGTAGCATTTTCTGCGATAGCAGAATTTGGTACCTTTTTATTTGATAGTCTTTACAATCTTTAACATTTTTAAATTATCGTAAAGTTTTATTTTTTTTATATAATCAAGAAATTCTTTAGGCAACGGAGAAGGTCCTCGCCAAACACTTTTCTGGATCATTACATAATGGAACTTTTTTAAATGCCATCTAAACCATTCCCTTTCTGCTTTTTTGGTCTCTGGTATATCAAACATCACAAGCAAGTTTTTAGAATCATTTTTTTTAAAAGGAGATTCGAATTGTATTAAAGAGTCATATTTTTTTATAAGATATTTCCTACCTTTCGGAGTCAATAACCAACCAGAATCATTTTTTACTATTAATTGCTCTTTCTTTAATTTACTAATCCCAGATTTAAGAGATTTATATTTATGTGAAGATAATTTTGGTATACCAAATAGATTTACACACCCACCTTTATAATAAATAGTCGTATCATTTAATTCCTTTAAAATATCAAATATTATTGACATAAATATATTATATAAAAAGATAACCAGGGTAGCAAATTCTGCTATCGCAGAATTTGCTACCTTTTATTTTCAATAACTACTTCTCTATTTTTATTTTAAATACTAATTCGTCAATTTTTAGAGGCTCGCCTTCGTTTGCTTTAAATTCTACTTTTGAGGCAAGAATGGTTTTTAATAAATCAGCTTCAAATTTTTGAACTAGATTTTTACCTTCATCATTAGTTTCAACGACAAGAGAAATAATATTACTCGGTGTGAGTCCCATTTTTTTACGCATATCTTGAATAGCTCTGACCAATTCACGATAATCCCCTTCTTCTTTTAAATCTGGAGTAATATTTATATCTAATTCAACCTCTTCAAGGTCGGTCCTTTTTGAAGATTCAAGGGCCGACCTTTTAATTTCTTTTACATTAAGTTCATCTTTAATTAACTCTGTATATTCACTATTTAATGTGTAATTTTTTACTTCAAGCTTAGCGAGTGGTTGTCTAACTTTAATTCCAGCTTTCTGGCGAGCTTCTAGACCAAGGGTGACAATTTCTCGAACTTGCTCCATTTCTTTAATAACTCTCCCAAAGCTGGGCTTTAAAAATTCCCCAAAGCCCAGCTTTTGCCAAAGGCCTGGCTTTTTGAATTCAGGCCAATTTGTTAAATGCACACTTTCTTCATCCCCGCCTGCATCAGCTATGCTGAAAGCATTGCGGGCAGGATTTTTATTTTTTAATTTTAGCCAAATATCTTCTGCCAAAAGCGGGGCAAATGGCGCCATGACTTTCGCTAAGGTTTTCAAAACATAATACAAAGTTTGTTTTGCTTCTTTGTTTCCATTTTTTATTCTGTCCCGAGAACGACGCAAATACCAAGTAGAAAGATCTCCAATAAAATCTCGAATAGCTCTAGTTGGTTCAAGTAATCTATAATCATCAAGATTTTTTGTCGTAAGTTCTATCAATTCATCTAAACGAACCAAAATCCATTGATCAAGAATATTGGGATTAGCTTTTAGCTTATAGCTTATAGCTTCTAGGGATACATCTCTATAAAGTTCATAAAATGCCAACACATTATAAAGCAGACCAAAAACCTGTCGATGAAGTTCCAGCACAGTTTTTTCATCAAAATTCTTTGATTCTCCTGGCTGATTGATGGAATACATCCAAAGCCTTAATGTATCTACTCCATATTTATCCATAGCCATCCATGGATCAACAATATTTCCTAAGGATTTAGACATTTTTTTACCTTGAGCATCTAATAAGTGTCCAAGACAAATGACATTTTTAAAAGCTTTACCACCACCTATTAATACACCAATAGCATGCAGAGTATAAAACCAACCGCGAGTCTGATCTATCGCTTCACAAATAAAATCAGCCGGATAACCTTTGCCTTCAATCCATTTTTTATTTTCAAATGGGTAATGGTCTTGCGCAAATGGCATTGCTCCTGAATCAAACCACACGTCCATCACTTCTTTGGTACGTACTAAATCACCACCGCATTCACAAATAAGACTTACCTCATCAATGTACGGTCTATGTAAATCTAGTTCATAATCTTCATTGTGCGGAAGAGGTACAAAATCAAATTCTCTGATTTCAGCATTTTTAAAACGATTAAAAGGGTCATTTTTACTTGATAAAGAATTCAACGAAAAACCTCCTGTTACAAAACCTAGAGCATCAGTTGCATTCCCGTGACCAATAATTAAAATGTTTTTGTCAGAATACTTTAATTCTTGTTCATAAATAAACTGACCAACCCTTTTAATTACCTGAGAAAAACTTTCTCCATCAGGTAAAACTTCATTGGAGTGATCTAAATAATTCTTATCATAATATTCTTGGAAAATAGACCTGTTTTTGCCTTCAAAAATTGAACTGGGTACCCATTCTTTAATGCGTTCATCATACACAACTTTTTTTAAAGGAAAACCAATTTGTTCACAAACTATTTCCGTAGTTTCTTTTGCTCTTTCAAGTGTCGAGGAGATAACAATATCAATCTTTTCTCTGAAATTTTCAGAATTTTCAAATACTTGTTTTCTGCCCTTTTCTGTCAACTTAGCACTAAACTCAATATCTCTATGATAAATATTGTCCTGAATATTATTTTCAGCCTCTCCGTGTCTCATCACAAAATATTTATTCCCAGATTTTTTTGTTTTTTCTTTTAGTTCGTCTACGCTCCCAATCACTTTAACTTTTTTACAAGTATTACAAATCCAAACTGGAAGCGGACTTCCCCAATAACGTTCACGAGAAATAGCCCAATCTTTAATATCTTTCAGCCACTCGCCAAAACGTCCATCTCGAATATGTTCCGGTTCCCAATTTATATCCTTATTTTCCTTGATCATTTTGTCTTTTATTTTTGGATCAGACATTTTAATATACCAAGAATCACGAGCATAATAAATTAAAGCTGTTTTACAACGCCAACAATGCGGATAAGAGTGTTCGTATTTTTCTTTTTTTAACAATAATGGACCAGTGGGACGGTTAGCTAAATCTTTAATAATATCTACGGCTACTTCCTCGTCTCGGACAAATCTACCTTCTAAAAATCCTGTACCGGGTAAAAATTTACCATCAAGACCTACTAAGTGATGTTTCGGCAAGCCAATTTCCGTACCTAAAACAAAGTCATCTTGTCCATACATCACAGCGGTATGCACCACTCCCGTACCGTCTTCGGTGGTAACAAAATTTGCTAAATATATTTTGTATGCTTTTTCTAATTTTGGTTTTTCACTTTCAGAAATAGTATCTTTCAGAAATGGATAAAGAGGTTCATATTCCAAACCAACTAAATCTTTACCTTTCATTTCTTCTAAAATTTCATATTCTCCATCTATTATTGATAAACGCGCTTTTGCCAGTATTAAAAAATCATTTTCTTTTTTAATTTTGACATAATCAATATTTTTTCCCACAGCCAGAGCAACATTGCCAGGCAAAGTCCAAGGAGTAGTCGTCCAAGCAAGTATAAAAGTATTCTCTTGGCTAACAACTTTAAACTTTACATACACCGATAAATCTTTTATGTCTTCGTAACCTTGAGCAAGTTCGTGGGAAGAAAGGACTGTGCCACATCGTGGACACCAAGGAACAACTTTATAATCTTTATAAAGTAATTTCTGTTCATTAACTTTTTTTAAAATATTCCAAACAGATTCAATATAGGAATTGTGATAAGTGACATAAGCATTTTCCTGATCTACCCAAAAACCAATTCGTTTAGTAAATTTATTCCAAATATCAAGATATTCCCAAACACTTTTCTTGCATTCTTCATTAAATTTAGCAACACCGTATTTTTCAATCGCAATTTTAGAATCTAATCCCAATTTCTTTTCTACTTGTAGTTCCACTGGCAAACCATGCGTATCCCATCCTCCTTTTCGGCGCACATGAAAACCCTGCATCGTCTTGTATCTCGGGATAACATCTTTAAAAGCTCGAGCTTCCAAATGATGAATGCCCGGTTTGCCGTTAGCGGTAGGAGGTCCTTCGTAAAAAATAAATTCTCCTTTTGGTGAAGATTTTTCTAAAGATTTTTTGAAAGTATTATTACTTTTCCAAAACTCCAAAATACGCTCTTCGCGTAGAGCTGATTCTGATTTATCATTTGTTCCATTTTCAGCCATATATTGACTGATTTTAGCATAAAAATCAGATTTTTACATCCTTTCTGGAGCTTTTATGCCGAGTAGATATAGTCCATTTTTTATAACCGTAGAAAAAGCTAAAGTAAGAGCCACCTTGTAAGGCGAAGTTGAATCATCTTTATCTATAATTTTGGTATTACCATAATAAGCATTAAAAGCGCGAGCAACATCTACCAAATAATTAGCAATATAATGCGGTTCAAATTCTTCTGCACTTCTTAAAACAATTTCTGGGAATCTATATAATAATTTTTCTACTTCTGTTGAAATTAAATTATCCGAAATAAAACTTGGTATTATATTTTCTTTTTTCGCTTTTTCTAAAACAGAATTTGCTCGGGCATACGAATATTGCAAATACGGACCAGAGTCTCCTTCAAAGGAAATAGATTTTTCAGCATCATAAATAATATCTCCGCCAATATTTTGTTTCAAAATTGAATACTTCAAAGCAGCCACTCCGACTTCTTCGCTAATTTGTTTTTTCTCTTCTTCTGTAAAATTTCTATCTTTTATCTTCTCTAAAATTTGTTCACAAGATTCCAACAATAAAGATTCCCCGGTGATGACATTTCCTTTTCGGGAAGACATTTTCCCTGTTGCTAAACGCATCATACCGTGAACAATGTGCTTCATTTTGGAAACATATTCGGGACTTATCATTTCAAGCGCTTTACTGACTACTTTCATATACTCCTCTTGTTCGTGAGCTGTTATTACCACCGACATATCTAGATTTTCTTTTTCAAATTTTGTTTTGGTAAGCCCCAATTCTTTAGTTTCATAAGTAGGTAAACTTTGAGAAGTGATAAAAACCCTAGTGTGAAGCTTAGGATCGTATTTTTCTGCATGAAAAATTATTGCTCCATCAGATTTTTCAAATATTTTATCTAAATTTTCATTAACAATCTTCTCTCCAGTCGGAGCCACAATACTTTCAAAAAAATAATAATTAAAACTGGTTCCCAATACTTTATAAATTTCTTCAAACGCTTCGAGTGTTACTCTTCTACTCCAATCATATATTTCATTTATTTTCTCATCACTTCTATCATAAACTTTTTGATTTATCTCATCAATTTCTTTTTTTACTTTTTCATCAGTCTCATAAGCATCATTGCCCTTCGCATAAGATTGCCCTATATAATCCGCTTTTTTATTCAATGACACACTTTCTGCCATGGCAGAGTTTGTGTCATCTCTATTTTTCAACATCTCATAAATTGCTTTCGCTACATGCGGACCAACATCGCCTTGATAATTTGCCCGAATTGTTTTTGCTCCAGAAAATTCGATAATTCTGGATATGGACTCGCCTATGGCATTACTCATCAAATGACCAATATGGAAAGGCTTAAAGGGGTTCGGATCTGTGTATTCCACCATTACTTTTTTCCCTAAAAAAAGATCATTCTGTCCAAAATTTTTATTTTCTAAAATTTCTTTTATAGAATTTGCAAAAAATTCTTTAGATAAGTAAAAATTAATGAAACCATTTTTCGCTTCGATTTTTTCTAAAAAGCCAGGCTTTTGCAAATCCCCAAAGCCTGGCTTTAGGGAAGCAACTATTTTCTCTGCCAATTCTTTCGGATTAGCTTTAAGATCTTTAGCAAGAGCCATAGCTATGTTTGTAGAAAAATCTCCCATCTGTAAATCAGCTGGATGTTCTAATAAAATATCTTTAACTTTAATATCAAGATTCTTCAGACTTTCTTTTATTAAATTTTCTATTTTATTTTTTATTTCCATTTTATTTTCTACCTGTCGAACCAAATCTTCCTAAACCCCTACTTGATTCTGATAATTTATCCGTTTCTTCAAGTTCTGCCAAGGCAACTGGGAAAATCACAAGCTGAGCAACTTTATCTCCTGCCTCTATAGTATAAGGTTCATTAGAAAGATTTACCAATAGAGTATTGAATTCACCCCTAAATCCAGCGTCAAAAACTCCACCCATCGTATGTAATCCCGCTTTGGAAATACTACTTTTATCTTTTATGATTGCAGCATATCCTTCCGGAAACTCCAAAGCAAAACCGTGATAAAAATAATGCCGTTCCCCTGGTTTAATCGTATATTCTTCCATAGAGTATAAATCTAATCCTACATCTCCCGAATGATGACTTTTTGGTAATTTAGCATCTTTGTGTAATTTTTTTATCTTTATTTTCATTTTAAAATTCTTCTTACTTTTTTATAAATTTCCTGATGAATTATTTCACGAGATAAAATTTTTCCTTTTTCAGAACATTCTATTTTTATAAAATTAGGAATTTCTTTCACGAGTTTCAGAGCGCTCTTGCGAGAATTAATTAAAAAGTTTACATCTTTTTCGTGTACATCTTTTTTCTTTTTTAAATATGCTCTTTCTAGTTTTAAATTACGATCTCTAAGTAATTTTAGAACTATTTCTGTAGGTAAATCTAAATAAAGAGTAATGTCAGGACGAGGAATTTCAAAAATTTCATATTCCATCTTATCAAGCCACTTCATAAAATCATTCCTCTTCTTGACACTTTTAATTTTACCAGCTTGATGAATCTGATTGGCTGAAACATACCTATTAGCAATAACAATATACCCTTTTTTTAACCAATTTCTTAATTCTTCACTAGATTCCCAACGGTCTGCTGCATACATCACTGAAACAATTTTAGGATGAACATGCAAAAATTTATAATATTGCTCGCTTAAACAGTGCCCAATAAAAGCTCCAAAAAAATTTTTATAATATTCTGGAAAATCAACTATCTTCACTGTCCTGCCTTCTTTTTTTAACCTCTTCGCTAACAAATCAACCTGCGTCGCTTTTCCGCTACCATCTGTTCCATCTATAACAATTAATTTGCCTTTATATTTTTTCATAGTTTGATTTTTTAATTATACTCAAAAATCTACTTATCGCCAAATACATGACACATTTCCCGCCATGGCAGAGTTTGTGTCATTTACGTTTTTAAGCTATACTATTTTATATGGGAATAATAAAAGAAATTTTGGAAGAACTTTGGGACACAGAACTCAACTATAAAGGAATGGCTGTAAATATTTTCGGCATCCCCCGCTTTAAAAAATATTCACCAAGAAGTATCAGAACAACTCTTGATCGTTTAAAGAAAAAAGAAATTATAGAAAAAGAACTAACTGGAATAATTCTTTCAAAATATGGAAAAGAATATATTAGGAGAAAGATTGATTCTTTAAAGCAATTTAATAAACCAAAAAATGTTTCAGAAGACAAAAATCTTATTTTAATGTTTGACATACCAACAGAAAGAAAAGCCGAAAGAGAATGGCTGAGATGGCACTTAAAAAAATTCGATTACATTATGATTCAAAAGAGTGTCTGGGTTGGTCCGTCCCCTTTACCCAAAGAATTTAAAGAATATCTTGAAAAAATAAAACTAAATAAATGTATTAAGACTTTCAAATTATCTAAATCATACACCTAGTGGTAATGACACAAACTCTGCCATGGCAGAAAGTGTATCACTGTGTTTTAATTTTCTTAGGGTGAGGTTTTTTAAATTCAGTTTTTGAAGGTATCGGTATACCAAAAAATTCTCGACCGGGACGTTCTCCTTATCAAATTTCTAAAATATTTATTCCTCTTTTAATCACCACAAATCCATAACCCCAAAGAAATGGAAGCCAAAGTGGCATTAAACCAAATAAAGTATTTCGAATAAAAGTTTCTACGCCTGTACTGACAAAAATCATTTCAGAAATTATCATTGCAAAAAATCCAAAAATAAATACAAGGATGTCCCCTTTTTCTTTTTTAATGAAAAATGAAATTAAAATAATCACTATATAAAAAACCATAAGTAAATAATCATTCTGAATAATAGAAATAAATCCGATCATCACAAGAACTGGGACTACATTCAAAAAAATATTTATAACTTTATTTTTTAAACTCATAATTACTTTTTTCTTAAAATTTTGGTAATTTTTCTGGCGATTAAAATCATATCTTTTTCTTTTTTGCCTCGAGTGGTTTCAGCGCAAGTGCCAAGACGAATGCCGGAAGGATCCATTACGGAACGGGTATCTCCCGGGACAGTATTCATATTTACAATAATTCCCTCCTTTTCAAGTCTTTCACCAGCTTCCTTACCTGAAATGCCTTTGCCATTCATCCAAGTATCTACTAAAATCAAATGCGAATCTGTGCCACTGGAAACAACGTGCCAACCAAGTTTTTGAAGCTCTGCCGCCAAAGTTTTAGCATTTTTTACAATTTGTTTTGCATATTTTTTGAAAGCTGGAGTATTTGCTTCTTTCAAAGCCACAGCAGCAGCGGCAATATTATTTTCATGCGGTCCACCAAAAAGTCCAGGTATAATCATTTTATCTAATTTTTTATCTAAATCTCTTCTTGCCCCGAGTGGAGTCGAGGGGTTGTCTTTTTTTACAAACAAAATCGCATGCCTCGGACCACGCAAACTTTTATGAGTAGTAGTCATCACCGAATCTGCATATGGAAATGGGGACGGATATACTCCTCCTGCCACTAATCCCGCAAAATGTGACATATCTACATGAAGCAAGGCACCACAAGCATTTGCAATTTCTCTAAATTTTTTAAAATCAACAAATCTCGGATATGCTGTAAATCCTGCCACAATAATGTTTGGTTTTTCTGCTATAGCAATTTGTTTCAACTTTTTATAATCAATAACCTCAGTTTTTGAATCAACTTCAAATTGTACCGGTTTCCAAAGTTTCCCGGTCATTGAAGCCGGATGGCCGTGAGTTAAATGTCCGCCAGAAGTTAATTTCATTCCCATAATTTTTTCACCCAAGGGCACTAGGGCGGAATACAAAGCAAAATTAGCAGGAGAACCTGAGAGAAGTTGTACATTCACATGCCATTCCTCTGGTTTCAATTTAAATAATTTTAAAGCACGTTCTTGGCAAAGATTTTCTACTTTATCAATAATGATATTACCGCCATAATATCTCTTGCCTGGGTATCCTTCTGCATATTTATTGGTGAGATTAGAACCTAAAGCTTTCAGAACATCATCTGAAACATAATTCTCCGAAGCAATTAAATTAATAACGCTTTTTTGCCTTTGATTTTCCGCTTTTATCAATTTTTCTACTTGTTTATCCTGCATACATTTATTCTAGCACACTTCATAATTATTGCTCCCAACAAGTCTGTGCGAAAAATTTTAGCTCTAAATTGAGCAAGAGTGTCTAAAGTTTCTTGATGTGGATGACCATATTTATTATTTTTACCATCTGAAATAAGCGCATATGTAGGAGAAATAGCTTTTACAAATTCTGGAGATGAAGAAGTGCGCGAACCATGATGTCCGGTTTTTAAAATATCACTATTCAATTGTATTTCTGAATTTTCTTCAAGAATTATTTTTTCTGTTTTAATTGTTGCATCCCCCGTAAGCATTATAGAAGTATCACCATAAGAAAGTTTGGCAACAATTGATCCATCATTGGTTGTCCAAGCTGATACATTGCGATCTGGAAATAAAATATCAATTATTACTCCTGCACCTAAATTTAATTTCATTCCAGTTTTTGCTAAAATACTGGGAATGTTATTTTTCTTTAATTCATCTTTTAAATTTTGATACACCTTCGAATCAGTGAGAGTTCCAGATTCAAAAACTTTATCTACTTTATAAAGTTTTAAAACATCTAGAAAACCAGCAATGTGATCTTGGTCTGGATTAGTAATAATAAATGCATCAATAGTTCTATCAAAAGGAGACATTACACGAGAGAGTTGATTCAAAACTTTTTTGGGTGGCCCACCATCAACTAAAATCTGTGTGCCAGTTGGAGATTCAATAAAAAGAGCGTCTCCTTGTCCGACATCGAGCATGGCGAAAGTAAAACCCTTGTGAGAATCTTGCCAATCAAGATAAAAAATAAAAATATTTATTATCAAAAGCAAACAAGTAAAGGAAAATAGCCAATATTTTTTACAACTCTGAAGCATGCTATAATACTAACATGCAAACATTTACACAAAAAACTTTTAATATAAGAGAGTTGAAGGGTATTTCAGCCAAAAATATAGAAGAGCATTTAAAGCTTTATGCGGGCTATGTAAAAAATACAAATACCGTGATTGAAAAAATCAATGAATTAAACAGTGATCCGGAAAAAAATATCTATCTTCTTGGTGAACTTTTTAGACGTTTTAGTTTTGAATATAATGGCATGCGAAACCATGAAATTTATTTTGATTCCCTCTCCGGAGAAGCAAAATCGCTAGTAGAAAATAGCGAGCTTAAAAAAGCGATTATCGAAACATATGAATCAGTAGAAACATTTATCACTGAGTTTAAAACAATAGCTATGACTCGCGGAATCGGTTGGGCTGTGCTTTGGTGTGATAAAAAAGATAAAAGGCTTTTAACCTCATGGGTAGATGAACAACATTTAGGACAGCTTAATGGTTGTGAAATGATTTTAGCCCTAGATATGTGGGAACATGCATACATTTACGATTACCCATCATCGGAAAAGAAAAAATATATTGAAGCTTTTTTTGAAAATCTAAATTGGGAGATTATAGAAGAAAATTTTAAAAAGGCTCTGTAAAGAAATTTTTTATACTTTTGCCAAAAAGTCTATAAATAAAATAGGTGTAGACTAAGAGTGTCAAAATAAATGGAAAATTTGGTATAGATAATGCGGCAAAAGGAATATTAGAGAAAAAATTAATCACAAAAAGTTCATAATGTAAGAAAAATTGTGAAAGAAGGCCTAATGGCACTGAAAGAAAATACGAAACAATTCCAGCAAAGCCAGTCAAAAAACCCAAAATCATAGTCAAAGGAATAAAAGGCAAGATTAAAGCATTGGCAGGTAGAGCTACCAAAGAAAGATTCCCCATTTTGTAAAGGATAAAAGGCAAAACAAAAATATAAGCCGCACAGGTAACCGAAATAATATCTCTCAGTTTGAAACGAGGTGTAATCCACAAAAAATATTTCTCAATTTTAGGCGAGAAAAAAATCACGGCTACTGTAGCAATAAAAGAAAGTTGAAAAGAAACATCAAAAACCAAAATAAACGGATTAACCAACACCATAAGCACACCGGCAATTACTAACGCTCGTCCTACATCATAATTTCTACCAATCACCCGAGCAAATAAAGCTAAACTAGCCATAATTCCCGCTCGCACTGCCGTGGAAGATCCGCCAGTCATTAAGACAAAAAGTAAAATGGTAATAATTCCAGCCCCAATCCCGAAATTTTTTGGAAAAGAAGAAAAAGAAAAAATCTTCATAATCCATTCAGCTACGATGGTCACGTTGTATCCAGAAAGTGCGACAATGTGTATAGTGCCTGTGTCTACAAAACTCTGCCTTAAAGCTTCATTAAAAGAAGATTTCTCTCCTAAAATAAGACCACCCATTAATAACGATTCTGGTTCTCTGATTGCCAGATTCATTTTGCTCAAAAATTCATCTTTGACATAAAACAATGCATTTTTTATAAAATTTCCATTATCACTAGAAATTATTTCGATTTTTGGATATCTCATAACATAAAATATTCCATCTTTACGTAAATAATTTACATAATCAAAATTTTTTCCTTGATCTGTTATGAAATTCTCTGGTTTTTTAAGAGTTCCTTCAAAATTTATTTCGTCACCATATTTAAACTCTTCATCAAGATTAGTTGATAGCAAAATTATTGTTTTATTATTATTTTTTTCTATTTCTACAGTTAATTTCTGATTATTTTCTGTAATAGTCGGCTCATCTATAATTTCCCCAGAAAAAGAAGTTTTTTGTTTAATTTGTGATTCAAAAATACTAAGCGCAGAAACATCAACCATCTGAAATCTAAAGACTCCAATAGAAAAGACCAGGATAAAAATTCCAAATAATACCCCCTGCCTACCGGCAGGCAGGCATTTATTTTTGGAAATAAAAGTAAAAAATATAACACAAACAAGAGCAATTACTCCAATCAAAATAATCACATACAAATTTACAAGCAAAAAAGAGCGCAATAACACTCCTAAAATAAAACCAAAACAAACTGCATAAAAAACTCTATCCTGCATGTCTATTTTTCTTTTCTAAGTTTCATTTTAATTCCATCAGCAAAGTTTGTAGCTATCTCGTCTGCTCTTTCGTTCCATTTGTCACCATTGTGTCCTTCTACATAAGTCCATTTAATTTTAAATTGTTGAGAAAGTTTATAAAGTTCTTCCCAGAGTTCTTTGTTAAAAACCGGTTTCTTAGCCGCATTTCTCCAATTTTTTTTCTGCCAGTTAAAAATCCATTCTGTAATTCCCAAAATGACATATTTTGAATCAGAAAAAATTTCTATTGGGGTATCTATTTTTATTTTTATTTTTATTTTTTTGAGATATTTCAGTGCTTCAATTGGTCCAGTAAGTTCCATCTGATTATTAGTGGCATGTTTAGATGCCCCACCAAGTTCAAAGACTTTTCTCCCTTCAATTAAAATAACCGCCCATCCCGCTGGTCCCGGATTCTCCCTCGCTGCACCATCAGTGTAAATTATAATTTTATCTTTTTGCATATTTTTATAGTATATCAATTATTCTTAATCTTAGCTCTTCTCTACCTCTAAATCTAGACAAATCAAACGTAGCTAAGAGATTTACTTTTTTATCAACAACCAAGGGAACTTCGAAGGATTCATAATTGGAGAAGAAAGAAATTGCTTTCACTTTATTTTTGCTTGCATCGGAAAAAGTAATTTCCAAATGTTCTCCAGAGCCATTTTTGCCGAATTTTTTTATATTTTCTATCTTCACATTTTCAAAAAGGAAAATCGGTTTAGGGTTGGCTAAACCAAAAGGAGCCATTTTTTCTATTTCACGCCAATTTTTCATATTTACTAAACTCAAATCGGTTTTAATGTCATAAATTATTTCATTTTCTATTTTATCACGTTTTACTTTATGATAAGAAACAGAAAGCGCCTCTTCTAAAAAATGAATTTTTTCAGAATGAACTGTAAACCCACCAGCAAATTCATGTCCACCAAATTCTAAAAAAAATTCACTGCTTTCGGTCATTAATTCAACTAAAGACACTGAACCATCCGAACGGCAAGAACCTTTAATCAAATCATTTTCATCTTTTCCCCAAACAAAAACCGGTTTTTTATATTCATCTGATATTTTACCTGCTACTAATCCTAATACTCCTACCCGCCATTCTGGATTGCCTATAACAATAACTTCTTTTATTTCTCTTTTCTCAAATTTTTTATTCACCTCGCGCATAATACCAGCCACCATTACTTTTCTATCATCATTTATTTTCGATAAATGGTCTGCAATCGCTCCGGCTTTTGCTTCATCGTTAGTTGAAAGAAGTTCATAAGCTTTCATCGGATTATCCATTCGCGAAGCAGCATTTAATCTAGGTGCTATCATAAAACCAACATCGTCTTCATTCAAATACTTTTGTTCAATTTTCATTTTCGCCAGAAGTTTTTGTAAACCAAGACGAGGAGATTTCCTTAAAACTTTCATACCAAAGTGTGAAATGGCTCTATTTTCTCCCAAGAGAGGAACCAGATCGGAAAGTGTAGCCAACCCTGCCATATCTAACAACCATTTTTCCCAACCAGTATTTATTTTATAAAATTCACCATATTTTTTTACAAATCCTTGCACAAATTTAAAAACTACTCCAGCTCCGCACAACATTTTTTCAGGATAATCATCTATTTTAGGATTCAAGATAGCATAAGCTCGAGGAAGAATTTCATGAGGCAAGTGATGATCCGTAATAATTACGTCTATTCCATTTATTTCTGCTTGAGCAATTTCAGAAACTGCTGTAATACCTAAATCAATAGTTATCAAAAGTTTTACTTTCTTTTTAGTAAATTCTTTTATGGCAGAAAGATTTAATCCATAACCTTCAAAATTTCTACCGGGAATATACATTTTATAATTTGAATAACCTATTTTTTTAAATAAATCTTCTAAGATAACTGCTCCCGGAATACCATCACAATCATAATCGGCATAAATAATTGTTTTCTCTTTATTTTCTATTACCTCAAAAAGCTTTACACAAGCTTTTTCCATATCTTTCATTCTAAACGGATCATAAAAATCCCTCTCAAAATCTGGATTCAAAAAAATATCAGCTTCTCTTGCTGTTTTTATACCTCTTTTTTCTAAGATAGTTCTTAACAATTCCGAATATCGTTGCATAAAGCAAATTCTAACATAATTTGTTATAATATTCGCATGGACAATTGTATTTTCTGTAAAATTTCAAAAGGGGAAATTCCAAGTGATAAAGTCTATGAGGATAAAAATTTCTTAGCTTTTCTCGATATTAAGCCGGTTTCAGACGGGCATCTCATAATAATTCCAAGAGAACATGTCGTATGGATGCAGGAGGCGGATGATGAAACGATAGGAAATATATTTAAACTGACAAAAAAACTGATGCTCACGCTAAAAAATAGACTTGGTTGCGATTATGTGCAAGAATCCGTAGTGGGAAATGAGATACCGCATTTCCATATTCATTTGATACCCAGATATTACGGCGACAATTTTCGCAATTTTCCCACAAAAGAATATAAAGAAGGAGAAGCTAAAAAAATAAAAGAAAAAATTATCGGAGGGCTTTAATTCCCGGCAATGTTCCTTTAGCAAGATATTCCAGCGTCGCTCCGCCACCAGTAGAAATAAAAGTAAATTTATTTTCTAATTTTAATTTTGAAATTACTTCAGTTGTATCCCCTCCTCCAACAATAGAAATAGCCTTCGTTTTAGCAATAGCTCGAATTATTTTTTCTGTACCTAGAACAAAGCCAGCGCTTGATTCACCTAGTGGGCCATTCCATAAAATCATTTTTGCTTTTTTTATTTTACTTTCTAATTCTTTTATAGTTTCTAGCCCAATATCAACAATATTTCCATTTTTAGGTACTCCATTAAAAGAAATATTCTGTTTTATTTTTCCATCAAGAATCAATAAATCAATCGGCAACATAATTTTAGAATTTTTTACAATAGAAGGTAAACCATAACTTTTATTTTCAACCAACGAAATACCTGTTTCAAATCCTCCCTCCTTTAAAACCTGACTAACAAGAGCCCCACCTATAAAAATATTATCAGCTGTTTTTAAGAAATGTTTAATAATCGGCAGTTTTGTTTCAAATTTTGCTCCACCTAAAATTAAAAGAAATGGGTGCTTTGTTTTTTTAAACACTAGTGATAAATATTTTATTTCTTCTAAGAATTGGAGTCCTATGTAACTAGGTAAATATTTTGGTATACCTACAATTGAGGCATGTTCTCTATGCGCATCAGGGAAAGCATCATCAACATAAACATCTCCAAGTTTAGATAACTTTTTTGCAAAAATTAAATCATTTTTTTCTTCCCCAGGTTCAAAACGCAAATTCTCAAGCAAAAGAACCTCTCCTTTTTTTAAAGATTTTGCCATTTTTTCTGTTTCGACACCGATACAAGACGAAGCAAACTTAATTTTCTTTTTAAGTAATTTTTCTAAAACAGGAATAAGTGGTTTTTGAGTAAAGATCATATTTCTTTTACCTTTCGGTCTACCTTGATGAGACAAAATAACCAACGGACCTTTATTCATAAGATATTTTATGGTCGGCAATAAAATTTCAATTCTTTTTGAATCAACAACTTTCCCATTTTTAATGAAAACATCAAAACCCGCACGTAAAAGTATTGTTTTCCCCTTTAAATTTTTTATTTGCTTAATGCTTCGCATATTTTTACAATTTTAGAAAACTTTTCTGGATTCAGACTTGCCTTACCAGGCAATAAACCATTTACTCCACCATTTTTTAAAAAATCCTCTGCATCTTTTTCATTCACAGAACCACCATAAATAATCCTGATCCCAGATGCTTCTGAACCAAATTTATCGGAAAGAATTTTGCGAATAAAAATGGCCATTTCTCTGGAATCATCTGAAGTAGCATCTTTTCGATTTGGAGTACTAGAAATTGCCCAAACTGGTTCATAGGCGATAATTATTTTCGAAATTGAATTTTTTGAAATTCCAAGAAGACATTCCTCTAGCTGTATCCTAACTAAATTAAAATAACCGTGATTTTCATCACGCATACCTTCCCCAACACATAATATTGGTCGAAGTCCAGCCGAAAGTGCAGATTTTATTTTTTTATTTATATCATTATTATTTTCTCCCATTGCTCGTCGTTCGGAATGACCTACTATCACATATCTTGCTCCGATATCATAAAGCATATCTGCAGATATTTCTCCTGTAAAAGCACCCACCTCTCCCCAAAAAACATCTTGAGCTCCTAAAGATATTTTTTTAGATAATTTTTTTAATTTTTCCAAATATACATAAGGCGGACAAATTACGACTTCGGTTTTTCTCGCTGTTTTTTTGATATTAGAAATACTCTTCGCTACGTCAGCAAATAGTTTCTCCGCCTCTTTCAAAGAAAGCGGATTCATCTTCCAATTGCCTATAATTATATTCTTACTTTTCATAAATAAGAATTATATCATATCTCTTTCCAACTTGAGAGATTCCATCCGCCAGAAGGTCCATTAATAAAACTCGGACTTGCTAAACCTTGTTGATAAGTTACATTAGTTCCTCCAGTTGCTGTTACAGTTTTACCAACAGCAGAATTCAAAGAAGCGCCGCCACTTAAGGCAACTGTTCCATTTTGAGCAGCGACGGCTATAGCCCCAGCACCACCAGTAACCCTAATAGCACTAGTACTGGTACTGGTTGAGACAATGAATAAATAACTTCCTGGAGTTCCTGAACCGAGAGACCCTCCTCCATTAATTGAAACTGACCCATCAGAAATTATTGTTTCACTATTCAAAGCATAATTCGTGGGGAGTTTTATTCTACCTCCGCCGGTTACCGTTACATTCCCTACAACCCAAAGTGTCCCAGTAAGAGTAAGAGTGCCACCACCATTTATAACAAGATTGCCTGTAATTTTTTTGGGACCAAGAGTAGCTCCAGCCCAACCTACTGTGTAGTTTCCAGTTATTGTACCTCCGACGGTAGCAGTAGTTTTCCAATCTGTTATATTTTCATCCGTAAAAGGCATAGGTACAACAGGGGGAATTCCTTTGGATGTATCACAAGCTTTATTGTTGTCATTTTCAGTTGGAAATGTCGCCGGAAGCTGACAATATAAATTCCCAGCGACGTTTCCTCCAAGAACTTTGTAGGCCCAAGCATCCCCTGTTGTTCCAGAACCAATTACTACTGTTCCCATCCATGGATCACCAATACCATCTCCAATATATGAAGTAGCACCAGCAGCAACGGCGGTTCCTGTTATATATACACCAGAAGAAGCTTGAACATTTCCATTTGAATAAACATTGCCAGTAATTGTTGACCCACCAGATAAAACGAAACCTCCACTTCCCGCCTGAATACCATAATTAAACCCCACACCTGCGCCAGTTGAAACAGTAGCTTGACTTGTTCTTTGTCTCAAAGATACATCACCCAGAGAAGTTATTGTTTTTTGATTATAACCAGAATCAGTGACAGTGGTAGTAGCCGTATTACCTCCAAGAGTAATCAAGACAGAGGTGCCAATTGGTTTTGAATTTTTTAATCTATAAAAAGCATCTTCTGCCCCCGATTCCGAAAGAAAATAACTTTGTTTAGAACGGATACTGTCAACCGATACCTTAAATTCACGAATTGATGGAGAGACAAGACCAGAAATTATAGCCAGAGAAATGAAAAGGAAAAAAACAATAGATATCAACATTGCAGCTCCCGATTGTTTATTTATTTTTTTATTTTTTTGCTTGGGCATTTTCTATTCGTAATTCGTAATTGATAATTCGTAATTGAGTTAATAATCTCCCCGAAGCACAACTGTGTCATAAAAATTTTCATTACGATTTTGAGAATCATGATTGGATTTAATTGTTAAAAATATTTTTACTGCTGTTCCCTTTATCGTAGTTATTTGTGTAAAGGTGAGACCAGTGATTGATGTATTTTGAGTGTTTAAATTTCCCGTAAAAACATCATTCTCTAAAAGTCTAATATCAGAACCAGAAAGTACAAATTTTACTGTTTTATTTACTCCCAGAGCATCTTTAGTGTTGAGTTTCATATCATTTGTGCTTATCGAGGCTATGCCATATGCCCCTCTTGTTTCTCGAGAAATTCTTTCCATTATATTTTCTCCTTGCATCAATTCCGCTTGTATTGTAGTTTCTTTAAAAGATTTTGTCATGGTAATCATCGCATTGATTACTGCGATAGAAAGGATAGCAAAAAGAAGAATATAAAAAATAGTTTCTAAGAGAACATAACCCCCTTTCCAGTTTTTAATTTTTAATTTTGTAATTTTCATAAATTTTTACAACGAAAAAATATCCATTATATAAAAAGATAACGTTTTGCTTATTGTTTTTCCACTTTCAGTCCAAGACACAGTCACCGTAATTAATTTTGTGCCTAGATCATTCATTCCTGAAACATTAATATTCCCAGAAGCCGCATCACGATTAACATTGGCTACAGTTACCGTACGAGTAAAAATTCCTATATTAGAAGGAGTAGTAGAAAAAGCCCATGTTCCTGAGAAAGTTGGATAATAATTTGTGCCAACACTTAAAGAAGAGATATTACTCCAAGCATTGTCTCGAAGAATACGCGTCACTTCAGCTCCTTCTTCCAATAAGAGAGAAGCCTGAGAAGTATGCAAGGCCTGACGAGAAACAGAGATAGATTTTTGAGTAACAGTCATAGCTGCCAGAACTGAAACAACAATAATAGACACCGCTACTATTATTTCAACTGTCATAAAACCCCGCCTGCAAAAGCTATGCTTTAGGCATTGCGGGCAGGCTCTAATTTTTATTTTTAAAGTTTTTTCCATTTAAATTCAATTAACACTAACCGCGCCGGTAGCAGAAATTGTAACAATTTTTGAAGCAGAAGGCATTGAAATAGTGATAGTGCCAGTTTTACTAGGAACCCCAGAAAGACGTTCAAAATAAACATCTCCTGTACTAGAACTAACACCCCCTAGTGTAACATTAGAAATACTAGCTGGTGAAATTATATTTATTGTTTTATTATTCACATCACCGACTGAAAAAACTGTACCTTTAAAAGTTATAATCTTATCAGATTGAAAATACACGCCATAAGAAGAAGAACTCAAGGATGCTAAAGTTTTTGATTGCGCGTCATGCAGTGTTGAAATTATATCTCCTGTCGTGTTTTTAAGTACTTGATTCTCTTTTATTTTTGAAAATTGTGGAAGTGTAATTAAAAATAAAATACCCAAGACAGAAACAACTATCAGTATTTCCATGGCTGTTATTCCCCGCCTGCCAGAGCTATGCTCTAGGCATTGCGGGCAGGCCTTTTGAAAAAAATTTCGTATCACTATTTAATAATATCACTAAAGTAAAATTTTCTCTATTAAACTTTCTAAAAATCATAATACTCATATTCAGCGATAGCAGAATTTGAGTATTGGTATCTTTCCATCTCAGCCATGGCGTAGATTGGATTTACAGAGGCCTTGCCTATGGGATTACATTCCAACGATTGATGTAGTCAAACTTGTTAGCATTAATGTTCCACTCGTCACCATTCCGATTCACATTCACAGCAACAACACTTCGTGCCTTATGCCATCTAATTCATTAATAATCACCGAATCACGATAATTATTTTATTTTTTGGCATTTAAAATGCACCAGCATAAAGCACCTACTGTATATATTTTGTTTGAGATAAGCAACAGCTACTCTTGCGTAAGTTTTTATACCGACACAATTCTGAGCAAATTATTATCTTGATGCTTGTCTCTAAGGTTTTGGCCGAGAGATCTTCCAACATCAATTAAATCATACACGAAAAATAAAACAAAAGAAGGGTCTAAGATTCAAAGAATCCCAGACCCTAATTTTAAAATTACTAAGTTTCCGCTATTGCTTTAGTAGCGGGGAAAAGAAACACGCAGTCCTGATTCCACCAATCATAGGTGTCAAACTTACAGGCATCCAGGTCCCACTCGTCATCATTCCAGAACACGTTGAAGGCAACCTTTTTGCCATTTACCATTACATGAAATAAATACCATTTATTTTTCTGCAAAGAATACCCTAGAACTTGTTTTGCAAGTTCGGGCTGAAAGATAAGTAGGTATATTACACAAAGAAATACTTCTAGTTCCATCAAATCAGGATTGCCTGTATTTGTTTGAATGGAAGAATCATTCATGTTGCTTGGTAAACAATATTCAGAAAGTTTTCCGATATCCGTACTAATAGGAATAACTTTCTCTAAATTTGGTTTAACAACCCAATTTTGAAAATTATCGCCTAAATACAAACGGCGATCTCCTTTTTCTGCACGGTGACGAAAAATATCACGAACAATGAATGAGTTCGTCAGTATGGTATTCGGTCGGCAACCATTGTTAATCCATTTTACAAATTCGGACTGAGTTTTCCCAGAACCGCATTCGTCAATGGCATTTTGAATAAAAGTACCGTCTATTTGATTGATGATATCTTCCGGAATCATATTAAGATTCCCAATCAAGTTACGGAACTGACCGTTTGAAGAAACAGCTTTTCCCATGACTTTCTCCTGTATTAATTAAAAATATTATGTCAAAGAGCCATTAGCCCTTATTAAATAAGAGTTTCTTATTTAACCTTACAAGTATAGCACTTTGTAGAAAAAAGTCAAGTTTTTAATTTATATTATTCAAAATTGAATACAAAGGTGAAATCATGGAAATGGCGAAAAATCCGACAGCTGCGCCGATAAAAATCATTAATACTGGTTCAATAATTATGGAAAGATTTTTAGTTTTATTTTCTATTTCTCCTTCATAAAAAGAGGCCACTTGAGACAACATATCAGATAATTTTCCAGTTTCTTCTCCTACCTGCACCATTTCGGTCATCATTATTGGGTAAAGATTTGGATTTTCTTCAAAAGCTCGAGAAAAAGGAGCCCCTTTTTCTATTTCTTTTTTTGCTTCTTCTAAGACTTTTTTATAATAAATATTTTGTACCACATCTTCTGTTATTTCTATGGCTCGAGTGATAGAAACTCCAGATAATAAAAGCGAAGACATTGTACGTGTAGTGCGCGCAGTATTTAATTCCTTGGATAATTTGCCAACAATTGGAAGCCTAATAACTACATAATGAACATATTTTGTCATAAAATTAGCGCGTAAAAGAGTGACAATACCAACAACGGAACCGATTATTAAAACAAAAGATAAAATCAAATATTGAGAAAAGAAATTACCAAGAGCAATTATAAACCTGGTAGAAGCCGGTAAATCTACTCCCAATTCTTTAAATGTATTAGCAAGTGTCGGAACAACAAAAGCAAACATTAAAACACCTATCAAAACCATGGCTGAAAGAATTACCCCAGGATAAATGAGCGCTCCACGTATTTTTTTAGTCAAAGAATGCGCCTTTTCTAGATTTGCGCCAACTTCAGAAAGTGTTCCAGCTAAATCACCGGATTCTTCACCAGCGCGTGTCATGGATACAAAAAGTTTTGAAAAAACATTTGAGAATTTTACAAACCCTGAAGAAAGCGTTCCACCGGCATTTATTTCATTGCTTAAAGAAGTCAAAATCTCACTAAGGGTATTATTTTTTGTTTGTTTTTTCAAAACTGACAACGCTCTAGAAAGCGAAAGTCCTGCCCGGAGCATTCCGCTTAAGTTTTTAGTAAAAATAATTAATTCTTCTGTTTTTATTTTCGAAAAAAAACGTCTCCAAAAATTTGAAAAGTCAAAAGAATTATCTTTTTTTTCTGTTATATGTATGGGGATATTTCCTTTGGATTTTAACTCGTGGGAAAGTGAAAAACGATCGGCTGATTCCATTACGCCTTCAAAAATTTCTCCATTTTTTGATTTTGCTTTGTATGTAAAAAGCATTACTCTATACTAATCTACGAATCAAACGAATTCACGAATATTTGTAGATTTGTTAATTTGTAAATTCGCATCGTGTTACTCCGAAACCACTCTAAACACTTCTTCTAGACTGGTATTTCCAAGTACCGCTTGGAAAATTCCATCTTCTAAGATTGTCATCATTCCTTCTTTTTTTGCTTGTGCTTCTATTTCATCTCCAGAACTCCCGCGAATAATCAATTCTTTTATAGAAGCTGTAACTTTTAAAACCTCGTGTATACCGATACGATTTGAATAACCATCCGGAGATTCGTTGTTTTTTACTGGTTTATAAAATGGAACTTTTTCCCATGTATCTTTCGGCCCGATAAGTTTTTCATCTTTTAACATTTGAAGCATTCGATCTAAATCAACTAGTTTGGCCAAATTTTTTATTTCATCAGTTGATAAAAAATATTTTTCTTTACTAGATATAAGTTTTCGTACTAGTCTTTGAGCAATAATTGTTTTTACTGTGGAAATTATTAAAAAAGGTAAAACACCCATATCTATCATTCTTGGTATTGCGCCTGAAGCAGAATTGGTATGGATGGTAGACAAAACAAGGTGGCCGGTAAGAGCAGCATTGATGGCTAATCCTGCTGTTTCGCCATCACGGATTTCACCAACCATCATTATGTCAGGGTCTTGACGAAGAAGGGAACGAAGCCCGTTAGCAAAAGTGAGACCAATCTCTGGTTTGACTTGAGTCTGGTTTACTCTAGGCATTTGATATTCTATCGGATCTTCCACGGTAGAGATATTAACTTCCGGTTTATTCAAAATTTCAATCATGGTGTAAAGTGTGGTCGTTTTTCCACTCCCAGTGGGACCAGTAGCCAGAATCATACCAATTCTCTGTTTCAAAGAATCGTGAATTCTTTCTAAAGCTTCACCATGAAAACCAAGTGTCTCTAGAGAATAGCCGTGTGCATTTTCTTTTAAGATTCTAACCACCGTTTTTTCTCCATAGAAAGTAGGCAAAGTAGAAACACGAAAAGAAACTTTTTCTCCATTTTGATTTATTTTAAATCTTCCGTCTTGAGGCAATCTTTTTTCATCAAGTTTTAAATTAGCCAATACTTTGATACGAGTAGTTATGCCTGGTGCCGCACTTTTATCTAAAACCATCGCGTCGTGCAATATACCGTCTATTCTGTATCTGACAGTCAAATCATTTTCTCCCGGTTCAATGTGAATATCGGAAGCATTTTGTAAGATGGCGTGAAAAATTAAAGAATCAACAATTTTAATTACTGGTAAATCTTCAGCTAGGGCTTTTAATTCTTCTTCAGTCTTTTCCCTTTCCTCATTTTTGGAATCTGTTTTAATAAAAAGAGATTCTTTTTGAATGATATTATCAAAATCAGCTTGTAAACTTTTCCTATATTGTACAAGAGCAGATTTGATTGAATCGGAATCAGTCAATCGAGGTAAAATTCTCTCTCCCGCTTTTTTCTTGATAAAATCAATCATCGGCAGATCATCCACATCCAACATGGCCACTTCCAAACCAGTTTTACTTTTTTTATAAGCAATAATATTGTGATTTCTGGCAATCGGTTCAGGGATAAGAGAAAGAATAGAAAAATCAATTTTTTCTTTAACTAAAGAAACAAATGGAATTTCCAAGACAAAAGCTTCCATTCGTTTTAAATCAGTTTCAGATATTTTCCCATCTGACAATAAAATATTTCCGAGTTTTTGATTTTTTGTTTCGGCTTTTTTAGCTTCTGCCTCAAGTTCGGAACGAGTGATAAGCCCCGAATCTAAAATAGCTTTTTTAAATTGCTCTTCGTCAATTACCATGCTTATAGTATATCAAAAAACCACAAGAACCCCCTAATTTTTTCTGCGATTGCATTTTTATAAAGCTTGTGCTACTCTATATTTGTACAAGTCCTGTCGAACAGGGCTTTTTAATTTAATAACTGGGTTTTGGATGCATAGTATTTAGCGATTTAAAAGCTAAAAGCTATCAACTAAAAGCTAAAAGCTATCATGTTAGACATAAAAACATTTAAATCAGCTTTGGAGCAGTTGGAAGAAGAAAAAAGAATTCCAAAAGAAAAAATATTAGAAGCTATAGAACAAGCCATGTCCGCCGCTTATAAAAAAGATTACGGCAAAAAAGGACAAATTATCCGAGCAAAATTTGATTTGGAAACCGGTAAAACAGATTTTTTTCAAATAAAAATTGTGGTGGATGAAACTATTGCCAAAATAGCAGAAGAAGTCCCGACGCCTGAAGGAGTCGGGATCCCGACTTCCGATAATCATCGGAACGTCGGGAAAAATGATGAATATTCTTTTAGTGATGGTGATGAGCGAGTTCGTTTTAATGGCGAGCATCACATCATGTTGGACGATGCAAAAAAAATAAAAAAGGGGGTAGAGTTAAATGATGAAATTATTTTTCCACTAGAATCAAAAGAAGATTACGGACGCATTGCCGCTCAAACCGCCAAGCAAGTGATTATCCAGAGAATTCGCGAGGCAGAACGCACTTCCATCATAGATGAATACGGAACAAAAGAAGGAGAAATTGTCACTGGTATCGTCCAAAAAATAGAAAGAGGAAACGTGTATGTAGATTTCAATCGCGCTACAGGAATATTGCCTGCTGAAGAACAAATTCCGGGAGAATTTTTCCAAAGAGGCCAGCGTGTTCGAGCTTATTTATATTCCGTAGAAGATTCACCAAGAGGTATCAACCTCCGTTTGTCGCGCACTCATCCAAAATTTATAGAAAAACTTTTTGCTATTGAAGCGCCAGAAATAGAAAGTGGAGTGGTAGAAATAAAATCTATCGCCCGAGAAGCTGGCGCCCGCTCTAAAATAGCAGTGCATTCAAATGATGAACATATTGACCCTGTCGGTTCCTGTGTTGGACAAAAAGGTACTAGAGTAAATACTATCACTCAAGAATTATTAGGAGAAAAAATCGATATTATTCCTTGGTCAAATGAGCCGAAACAATTTGTTTCCAATTCCCTTTCCCCTGCTAAAGTTTTATCAATAGAAATAGATGAAAAAGAACACAAAGCGGTAATAGAAGTAGCCAATGACCAACTTTCTTTGGCCATCGGCAAAGGCGGACAAAATGTTCGTTTAGCTGCTAAACTCACCGGATGGAGAATAGACATCAAAGGCGATGGTTTACCTGCCTATGGCAACGCCGAAGGCGACCAGGGCAAAAAAGTCGCTTCTATTGACGGAGAAGAAGTGGAGGTGAAACCTGCCCGCAATGCTTCCAGTATAGCTGATGCAGGCGGGGAATAATTAAAACATTTGAAAAAAGTTACCTGTCACTTCGCAAGGACAGTCCTTGCGAGTGCCTCTCATTTCCCCGCTGACAAAATCAT
>ERZ1292633.1339-Hain-H41-02um-R1-1339-length-26778-cov-9_pt1 | contig 26778 bp, 25 predicted proteins | sample MGYA00564406_ERZ1292633 | MGnify/ENA primary metagenome ERZ1292633 (study PRJEB36523, sample SAMEA6512639) | groundwater metagenome | collected 2019-01-08 | study: AquaDiva: Metagenomics assemblies of 32 groundwater samples | reverse complement strand
CCGGCGAAAGTCAGCAGGAAAAAGAATCTCACCAGTTCGTAGCCGTTCTTCTGCGCCAGATGCTCTGCCCCGGTGAGAAATCCCACACCGTATGCAACCGCGTAACCGATGAAAAAATAGGCGATGGTGGACATGGCAAAATCAGCGAGGATTTTCACCAGCGCATTGACCTGGTTCTTCCAGCGCACCGTGCCCAGCTCGAGAAAAGCGAAGCCAGAATGCATGGCGAGCACCATGATCCCGCCGAGCAGGATGAACAGTACGTCGCCCCCTGATTTCACATTTTCCATAACCGCCTCCCTAAGTGTTCGAATTTGCCGGACCGCGGGATTCGCCCGCGCACCCCGAAAATATTTCGCGCATTATGAAGTCTTTCGCCGGGTTTGTATCGCCTCCGGGTCATGGACGCGCCGAACCCGCCTGTGCTAGCGTGCCGCATGCAAAAACAATTCAGCGTCGGCATGACGAACCATGCATTTGAATTTGCACTGCATCCATGATTCCCTGGCTTGAACGCGATGATCCGTTTCCGCCGCTGGCAAGCGCGCTTAAACATCCCAATGGACTGCTCGCGGCGGGAGCGGATCTGTCGCCCGGGCGCCTGCTCGCTGCCTATCGCCAGGGCATTTTCCCCTGGTATTCCGCAGGCGAGCCGCTCTTGTGGTGGAGTCCCGATCCGCGCATGGTGCTCATTCCTTCCGCATTGAAGATCTCGCGCTCGCTCGCCAAGACCCTGCGCAACCGCGACCACGAGATTCGCTTCGACAGCGCCTTTGAAGCCGTCATGCAGGGCTGCGCCACCAGGGGCGCCGATGCCGCCGCGCCGGGTGCGGATGACATCGGCACCTGGATCACTGCCGATATGCGCGCCGCCTACCTGCGTTTGCACGAACTCGGCTACGCCCACTGCGTGGAAACCTGGATCGACGGCAAACTGGCGGGCGGCTTGTACGGCGTGGCCGTAGGCCGCATGTTCTACGGCGAATCCATGTTTACCCGCGTGCGGGACGCTTCCAAGCTCGCCATGGTGCACCTGGTGCGCCGTCTTGAGCGCCAGGGCTATGGCATGATCGATTGCCAGATGCATACTCCGCATCTTGCCAGCCTCGGCGCAAGCGCAATCGCGCGCAGCGCGTTTTCAATAAGGCTGCGGGAATTGGTAGACTGCGCCATGACGCCAATGAAATGGGACGCTTCCGAGACGGATAACGATGTCGCTGCTTAACGATCTGCCGCATGCGGTACTGCAGTTCTATGTGACCGCCCCTTATCCCTGCAGCTATCTGCCGTCCAAGCTCGCACGTTCCCAGGTTGCCACCCCCAGCCACCTGATCTCCAATGAGGTTTATGGCGCGCTGGTGAAAGCCGGTTTTCGCCGCAGCGGCATCTTCACTTACCGCCCCTATTGCGACACCTGCCGCGCCTGCGTGCCGGTACGCATCCCGGTGGCGCAGTTCGAGCCTACGCGCGCGCAACGCCGCGCGCGCAAGCGCCACGCCGCGCTCGACGCCGCCTCGCAAAGCCTGCGTTTTCGCAACGAGCACTATGCGCTCTATCTGCGCTACCAGGCCCACCGCCATTCCGGCGGCGGCATGGACCAGGACAGCCGCGACCAATATTCCCATTTCCTGCTGCAAAGCCGTGTCAACACGCGCCTGATCGAGTTTCGCGATGCGGGCAAGCTGATGATGGTGTCCATCGTCGACATCCTCGGCGACGGGGTGTCCTCGGTTTATACCTTCTTCGAGCCCGGCGTCGCCGCCAGCTTCGGCACGTACAACATTTTGTGGCAGATCGAGCAATGCCGCAGCCTCGAACTGCCCTACCTCTATCTCGGCTACTGGATCAGAAACAGCCGGAAAATGGCCTACAAAGCCAATTTCCAGCCAATCGAGGGATTGATCGACGGCGAGTGGCGCCGGCTCGGGGATAAGGACTTCGAATAGACTATCGGCGGACCTAGAAGCTTAGGTCGAACTGCAGCGCCAGAGATCGAACTGCAGCGTCAGAGCTTGCGCGGACGGCGGCCCGTCCGCGCGGATCACCGATTGCGTGCGGACGATGAATCCGTCCGCACGCAATCGGCGATCGTTATGGAACCCCCAGACCGTCTTTGCATTTATTCATAACCGTCTTTTTGGTGCGGATGCGCTTTTTATCCGTACCAAAAAGACGGTTGGCGCGCGAGAGCGCGCAATGCCCGGTCGCGTCATGCATTAGTACTTCGGACGCCCGCACGGCACCTCGCCCCTCAATTACCCCGCTGCCTGTAAAATCGCGCCATGCTGTATTCCCTGGCACGCCCGTTTCTGTTCGGGATGGATCCCGAAACCGCGCATGAGCTCGCCCTCGCCTCGCTCAAGCTGATCGAGCGCACCGGCATGGCCTCGATGCTGGCCCACACAGGGCCGGCGCATGGCGTCAAGCTCATGGGCCTGGAATTTCCCAACGCGCTCGGCCTGGCCGCCGGCCTGGACAAGAACGGCGAGTACATCGACGCGCTTGCGGCCATGGGCTTCGGCTTCATCGAGATCGGCACGGTCACGCCGCGACCGCAGCCGGGCAATCCTAAACCGCGCATGTTTCGCCTGCCCGAGGCGCAGGCACTGATCAACCGGCTCGGCTTCAATAACCATGGCGTCGAGCGTTTGCTCGCCAATGTCGCGCGCGCGCGTTACCGCGGCGTGCTGGGCATCAATATCGGCAAGAATTTCGACACGCCGATCGAGCGCGCCGCCGACGACTACGAATTCTGCCTGGCAAAGGTGTACGCGCACGCGAGTTACGTGGCGGTGAACGTCTCCTCGCCCAATACCAAGGACCTGCGCCAGTTGCAGGGCGCGGACCAACTGGGCGCGCTCGCCGGAAAACTGAAGACCGAGCAAATGCGCCTGGCCGACGCGCACGGGCGCTATGTGCCCCTCGCGCTCAAGATCGCGCCGGACCTGGACGACACGCAACTCGCGGCGATTGCCAAATGCCTGCTCAAGCACAAACTGGACGCCGTCATCGCCACCAATACCACGGTGTCGCGCGCAGCGGTAAAAGGCCTGCGGCACGCGGAGGAAAGCGGCGGGCTGTCCGGCGCGCCGCTGCGCGATGCCTCGACCGAAATCATCCGCAAGCTCGCGCGACTGCTCGACGGCAAGCTGCCTATCATCGGCGTGGGCGGCGTGATGAGCGCTGACGATGCGCGCGCCAAGCTTGCCGCCGGCGCGAGCCTGGTGCAGATCTACACCGGCTTCATCTATCGCGGCCCGGAGCTGATCGGCGAGATTCTGCGCGAATTCGCTGCCGCCAAACCATGACCGGGCGCACGCTCGCCGGGCAAATCGATGCCCTGCTGCCGCAGACCCAATGCATCCAATGCGGATATGGCGCTTGCATGCCGTATGCCGAGGCCATTGCAGCGGACGCGGCCGATATCAACCAGTGCCCGCCCGGCGGCGCGGCCGGCATACGCAAACTCGCCGCGCTGCTTCGGCGCGACGAGAAGCGGCTCAATCCGGCCAACGGCGCCGAACGGCGGCGCACCGTCGCTCGAATCGACGAAGCGCGCTGCATCGGCTGCACCCTGTGCATCCAGGCCTGTCCGGTCGATGCCATCGTCGGCGCGGCCAAGTGCATGCACACCGTGATCGCCGAACTGTGCACGGGCTGCGATCTGTGCGTCCCGCCGTGTCCGGTGGATTGCATCGATATGCTGCCGCTGCCCGAAGCGCAGGCGCCCTGGACCCAGGCCATGGCCGACGCCGCGCGCGCACGCTTCCGGTTCCGCAACGTGCGCCTGGCGCGCGAACAGGCCGAGCGCGCCGAACGCCTCGCACGCAAAGCCCAGGAAAAACCGACGCAACCCATGCCGGATGCCAAGAAAGCGATCATCCTTGCCGCGATCGAGCGCGCCAAAGCGAGAAAGGCCGGCGTTGCACCCCGAAATACCGAGGATCTTGCGCCGCAGGTACAGGCGAAAATCGCCGCTGTCGACGCGCGCCGTATGGCGGCGAAAAAGCGATGAATCCCGCAAAACGACAGGAAATCTTCGCGCGCTTCAGACAAGCCAATCCCGAGCCGCGCGGCGAACTCGAATACCGCACGCCGTTCGAACTCCTGATCGCCGTGATCCTGTCGGCCCAGGCGACGGACAAGAGCGTAAACCTGGCCACGCGCGGCCTGTACCAGGCCGCAAACACGCCTGAGGCGCTGCTTGCTCTCGGCATGGATGGCCTGATCGAGCACATCAAGCGCATAGGCCTGTACCGTTCCAAGGCGAAGAACATTCTCGCCACCTGCGAACTGCTGCTGCAACGGCATGCGGGCAAGGTGCCGCAAGAGCGCGAGGCGCTGGAGCAGCTACCCGGGGTCGGACGCAAGACCGCGAGCGTGGTGCTGAACATTGCCTTCGGCCATCCGACCATTGCCGTGGACACGCATATTTTTCGCCTAGGCAACCGCACCGGCATCGCACCCGGCAAAAACCCGCTCGAGGTCGAACAAAAGCTGCTGAAATTCGTGCCGCCGCAGTTCCGCCTGCATGCCCATCACTGGCTGATCCTGCACGGGCGCTATGTGTGCAAAGCGAGGAAGCCCGGGTGTCAGAAATGCCTGATCGAGGACTTGTGCGATTTCCGCGGCAAAACCGGTGCCGGAGGCAAAGCGCAAGGCGCAAGGCTGAAGACCCGCGCTGCTGGACGTCGCTGACCTATCTGGAGTGCCTGAAGCTGCGTCAGTCGAGTTCACCGGCGCGCGCGCAGGCAGCGGCACCCGTCGTATAATGCACCTTTCATTTCAAGGTATTGCCATGCGTTTCCACGGTTCCGCCAACTACATCTCGACCGACGACCTCACCCTCGCCGTCAACGCCGCCGTCACGCTGCAGCGACCGCTCTTGATCAAGGGCGAGCCCGGGACCGGCAAGACCATGCTGGCGGAGGAAGTCGCCAAAGCGCTCAAGCTGCCGATTTTCGAGTGGCACATCAAATCCACCACCAAGGCGCAGCAGGGCTTGTACGAATACGACGCCGTATCGCGGCTGCGCGATTCCCAGCTGGGCGACCCGCGCGTGCACGACATCAACAACTATATCGTCAAGGGCACATTATGGGAGGCGTTCAACGCCGACGAACCCGTGGTGCTGCTGATCGATGAAGTCGACAAGGCCGACATCGAGTTCCCCAACGACCTGTTGCGCGAGCTCGACCGCATGGAATTCTACGTCTACGAGACGCATGAACTGGTCAAAGCCAAGCACCGTCCGATCGTGTTCATCACTTCCAACAATGAAAAGGAGCTGCCCGACGCCTTCCTGCGGCGCTGCTTCTTCCATTACATCCGCTTCCCCGACAAGGAAACGATGGAGAGGATTGTCGACGTGCACTTCCCCGGCATCAAGAAGCATCTGCTGCGCGAAGCGCTGGAGGTGTTCTTCGAGGTGCGCGAGGTGCCCGGGCTGAAGAAAAAGCCTTCGACTTCCGAACTGCTCGACTGGCTGAAACTGCTGCTCGCCGACGACATTTCGCCCGAAGCCCTGAGGAGCAAAGACAGGAAGACCATTATTCCACCGCTGCACGGCGCGCTGCTCAAGAACGAACAGGACGTGCATTTGTTCGAGCGGCTGATCTTCATGTCAAGGCACAATCGATAACGGGAAAGATGCCTCGCGCCTGGCGAGTGCGTAATCATGCTGATCGATTTCTTCCTCAAGCTCAAGAGTGCCAAGGTCCCGGTCACGACCAAGGAATACCTCATGCTCATCGAGGGCATGCAAAAGGGCGTGGTCGGCTCCTCGATCGACGATTTCTACTATTTCTCCAGGACCTGTCTGGTCAAGGACGAGGCCAACTTCGACAAGTTCGACCGCGCCTTCGGCGAGTATTTCAAGGGCGTAGAGGCCATCATGGGCGTGGAAGCGGACATCCCGCTCGAGTGGCTGCGCAAGCAGGCCGAGCTCAATCTGAGTCCGGAGGAAAAAGCCAAGATCGAGGCCATGGGCGGATGGGAAAAGCTCATGGAAACGCTGAAGAAACGCCTGGAAGAACAAAAAGGCAGGCACCAGGGCGGCAGCAAATGGATCGGCACCGGCGGCACCTCGCCTTATGGCGCCTACGGCTACAACCCCGAAGGCGTGCGCATCGGCCAGGAGGGCTCGCGCAACCGCTCCGCGGTAAAGGTATGGGACCAGCGCGAATACCAGAACCTGGACGACCAGGTGGAACTCGGGACGCGCAACATCAAGATCGCGCTGAGACGGCTGCGCCGCTTCGCCCGCGACGGCGCGCCCGAAGAGCTCGATCTGGACGGCACCATCCACTCCACCGCAAGAAAGGCCGGGATGCTCGACATCCTGATGCGGCCCGAGCGCCACAACAAGGTCAAGGTGCTGCTGTTTTTCGACATCGGCGGCTCGATGGACGACCACATCAAGCTGTGCCAGGAGATGTTTTCCGCGGCCAAGACCGAATTCAAGCACATGGAGTATTTCTACTTCCACAACTGCCTGTACGACTACGTGTGGAAGGACAACCGCCGCCGCCACTCCGAGCGCACCCCGACCGTGGACATCATGCACAAGTACGGGCATGACTACAAACTCATCTTCGTCGGCGACGCCACCATGAGCCCGTACGAAATCCTGCAGCCGGGCGGCTCGATCGAATACTCCAACGACGAGGCCGGCGCGGTGTGGATGCACCGCATGCTCGACGTCTATCCGAAAGCGATATGGCTCAATCCCGAGCCGGAGCAGCTCTGGCCCTACCGCCAGTCGGTCTCCGTCATCCGCGAGATCATGGAAGCGCGCATGTACCCGGTCACCATCGAGGGCCTGGAGCGCGCGATGCGCTATCTGAGCAAATAGCTCGAGAGTTGGGAAACAACCCCTGACTTAAGGGGCATGGGGGAGATAGTCCCTCATGTGCCAATGCGCTCTCATTCGCCCTCGCGCTGCGGCGGCGGCGCAACCTTGATCGCCTCCTCTATGGTGGTAAGACCCGCCGCCACTTTCATCGCCGCGCTGATGCGCAGCGGCTTCATCCCTTCCTTGTAGGCCAGCTCGCGCATCTTGGCCAGATCGGCCTCGGCGTCGACCAGGCGCTTCATTGCCGGCGACATCAGCAGGATTTCGTAGATGCCGATGCGGCCGATGTAACCGGTATTGCGGCATTCGAGGCAGCCGACCGGACGGAAAATGTGCGCCGGGCGCTTCGCCTTCCACGGCGCGACGAATTCTTCCCAGGTCAGGTCTTCGGCGCGCGCATCGTCGTAAGTAACCTTCTGCTTGCAATGCGTGCAAAGCGTGCGCACCAGGCGCTGCGCCATGACGCCGAGGATGGTGGAATTGAGCAGATAAGGCGGCACGCCCAGGTCCAGCAGCCGCGTGATCGCGGCGACCGAATCGTTGGTGTGCAGAGTCGAGAGCACCAGATGCCCGGTGAGCGCCGCCTGGACCGCCATTTCCGCGGTCTCCAGGTCGCGCACCTCGCCCACCATGATGATGTCCGGATCCTGGCGCATCAGCGCGCGCACGCCGTCGGCGAAGCCGAGGTCGATGCCGTGCGTAACCTGCATCTGATTGAACGCCGGCTCCACCATTTCGATCGGATCTTCGATGGTGCAGACGTTGACCTCCTCGGTGGCCAGGGTCTTCAGCGTCGAGTAGAGGGTGGTGGTCTTGCCCGAACCGGTGGGCCCGGTGACGAGGATGATGCCGTGCGGCGCCACGGTCATCTGGTTCCAGCGCGCCTGGTCCTCGTCGGAGAATCCGAGCTCCGAAAAATTCTTGACCAGCACCTCCGGATCGAACACCCGCATCACCAGTTTTTCGCCGAATGCGGTGGGCAGGGTCGACAGGCGCAGCTCGATTTCCTGCCCGTCGGCGGTGCGGGTCTTGATGCGCCCGTCCTGCGGCCGGCGCTTTTCCACCACGTCCATGCGGCCGAGGATCTTGATGCGACTGGTCATGGCGGTCATCACCGTCGCCGGAATCTGGTACACCTGATGCAGCACGCCATCGATGCGAAATCGCACATAGCCGACGTCGCGCCGCGGTTCCATGTGGATGTCGCTCGCGCGCTGGTCGAAAGCATACTGCCACAGCCAGTCGACCACGTGGACGATGTGCTGGTCGTTGGCGTCGTACTGGCGGTTGGCATTGCCCATCTCCACCAGTTGCTCGAAGTTGCCGATGCCGCTCGACTGGCTGCCCTTTTCGGCCGCCCCCTTGATCGACTTCGCCAGGTTGTAGAACTCGACCTGAAAGCGCGCGATATCGAGCGGATTGGCGATGACGCGGCGGATATCCAGGCGCAGGATCGGTTTGAGCTCCCTCTCCCATTCCTTGATGTAAGGCTCGCAGGTGGCGATCACCGCCTCCTTGCTGTTGACTTCCACCGGCAGGACCTTGAAGCGCTGCGCGTAGGCGTTGGACATGATGTCGGTGACCGCGGAGAAGTTTATTTTCAGCGGGTCGATGTGAAAATATCCGAGGCCGACCTTGCCCGCCAGCCACTCGGTGAGCAGTTCGAGATGCAGCAGCTTGTTGGGCGGCAGCAGGGATTTCCATTTCTGGTCCGCGATCACCGCGAGCGGATGATGGTCGGCGCGCTGCATGCGCCGGTCGGCAATCAGCTTGTCCGCCTCGGCGCGACCGACGATACCCTCGGCGACCAGATCGTTCAGCACCTCGGGCAGGGTCAGTTTGCGGTCGGAGGCGGCTTCAGTGGCGGCTTGCATGGAACGCACTATAGCGGCATTGCGCAGCCGGTTCAAATTGCACCTGCGCCCCGCGTGGGTATTCGCGGCATTTGTTATGTTAGGATACGCGCCCTTGCCGTGGTGCTGTCGTCACCGCGGCACCTTGCCGTGGTGCTGTCGTCACCGCGGCAGGCATCGGCACCTACTCTATTTTGCGCGCAGGAAGGGAGATCCCCTCCGCCGCCATCACTCACAGGAGCATGCAATGATCAAAATTGGCGACCAACTCCCCGAGGGGACACTCACCGAATTCATCGAAACCGAAACCGCCGGCTGCTCGCTCGGCCCCAACAGCTTCAAGGTGTCGGACCTGGCAAAGGGCAAGAAAATTGCCATTTTCGGACTTCCCGGCGCCTACACCCCGACCTGCTCCGCCAAGCATGTGCCCAGCTACCTCGCCAGTTACGACAAACTCAGGGCCAAAGGCGTGGACGAAATCTGGTGCATCTCGGTCAATGACGCCTTCGTCATGGGCGCCTGGGGCCGCGACCAGAAGGCCACCGGAAAGATCCGCATGCTGGCCGACGGCAGCGCCGAATACACCAAAAAGCTGGGCCTGGAGCTGGACCTCTCCGCGCGCGGCATGGGCGTGCGCATGAACCGCGTCTCCATGCTCGTGGACAACGGCGCGGTCAAGCAGCTGAACCTCGAGGGCCCGGGCAAATTCGAAGTCTCCGACGCCGAGACCATGCTGAAGCAGCTGTAGGCGGGTAGGTCGGGCTGCGGCGGTCGAACTTGTATAAAAGCAACCCCAAGACGCTGTTGCTTTTATCAATAACCGTGGTTTTGGTACGGATGCGCTTTTCATCCGTACCAAAACCACGGTTGGCGCGCGGAGCGCGCAATGTCTGCCCGGCAACATCGGCGGACGCAGCAGGATAGGTCGAACTGCGGCGTCAGAGCTTGCGCGGACGGCGCCCCGTCCGCGCGGATCACCGATTGCGCGCGGATGAAAAGCACATCCGCACACAATCGGCGATCTTGGATGAAAGCAACCCCAATACGCTGTTGCCTTTATCAATAACCGTGTTTTTGGTGCGGATGCGCTTCATATCCGCACCAAAAACACGGTTGGCGCGCGAGAGCGCGCAACTGCAGACGACGACGCCTAATCCCGCCTAACTCCCCGGCGTCCAGATCTTCGCGCCGCTGCCGGCGAGGGCCAGCATCAGTTCGTTCAGGCGCTTGACGAAGCCGGCCGGATCCTCCAGTTGCCCGCCTTCGGCCAGCAGTGCCTGGTCGAACAGCACCTGGCTCCAGTCGGAAAAATGCGCTTCCTCGTACTTCAGCCGCTGCACCAACGGATGGGCCGGATTGATCTCCATGATGGGCCTGGACTCGGGCACCTTCTGCCCCGCGGCCTTGAGGATGCGGGCGAGATTGCCGCCCATGTCGTACTGATCCGACACCAGGCAAGCGGGTGAAGATGTCAGCCGCAGGGTCACGCGCACTTCCTTCACCTGCTCGCCCAGCGACTTCTTGATCTTGTCGGTGAGATCCTTGTACTCGCCGGCCTGTTTTTCCTGCTCCTTTTTCTCCGCCTCGTCCTCGAGCTTGCCCAGGTCCAGGTCTCCCCTGGCGACCGAGGCCAGCGGCTTGCCTTCGAATTCGGGAAGATTCGATACCAGCCATTCGTCCACGCGCTCCGCCAGCAGCAGGACCTCGATGCCCTTCTTGCGGAACACTTCCAGATGCGGACTGTTCTTCGCCGCGAGGAAGGAGTCGGCGGTGACGAAATAGATCTTCTCCTGCCCCGGTTTCATGCGCGCCAGATAATCGGCAAACGATACAGCCTGCTCTTCGCTGTCCGCATGCGTGCTCGCAAAGCGCAGCAGTCCCGCGATTTTCTCTTTGTTGGCATGGTCCTCGCCCACGCCCTCCTTCAGCACCAGGCCGAACTCCTTCCAGAAGCTTGCGTACTGCTCCTTCCGGTTCTGCGCCAGGTCGTCCAGCAGCGACAGGACACGCTTGGTGCAGCCGGAACGAATCGCCTCGATGTCTTTGCTCTGCTGCAGGATCTCGCGCGACACGTTGAGCGGCAGATCGTTGGAGTCGACCACCCCGCGCACGAATCTGAGGTAAGCGGGGAGCAGTTGCTCGGCGTCGTCCATGATGAATACCCGGCGCACGTACAGCTTGATGCCGTGGCGGTGCGCCCGGTCCCACAGGTCGAATGGCGCATGCGCCGGCAGATACAAGAGCTGCGTGTACTCGTGCCGGCCCTCGACCTTGTTGTGGGTCCAGGCCAGCGGCGGTTCGAAATCGTGCGCGACATGCTTGTAAAATTCCTGGTACTGCTCTTCGTTCACCTCGGATTTCGGGCGCGCCCACAGCGCGCTAGCCTGGTTGACGGTCTCGTCTTCGCCGGTAAGCCGGTGCTCCTTCTTTTCTTCGTCCCAGACGCGTTTTTGCATCCGGATCGGGATGGCGATATGGTCGGAGTACTTGCGTATCAGCGCGCGGATGCGGAAATCGTCGAGCAACTCGTCCTCGCCCTCGCGCAAATGCAGGGTCACCTCGGTGCCGCGGGCATCCTTTTCGACCGCTTCGATGCTGTAATCGCCGCCGCCATCGGACTCCCAGCGCACCGCCTCGCCCGGCGCGAGTCCGGCGCGCCGGGTTACCAGACTTATACGATCGGCAACGATAAAGGACGAGTAGAAGCCGACGCCGAACTGGCCGATGAGGTGCGCGTCCTTGGCCTGGTCGCCGGTGAGCGCCTGAAAGAACTCGCGCGTGCCCGATTTGGCGATGGTGCCGATGTTGGCGATGACCTCGTCGCGCGACATGCCGACGCCGTTGTCGGACACGGTCAGGGTGCGCGCCGCCTGGTCGAAACTGACGCGGATCCCGAGGTCGGCATCGGTGCCATAAAGGGATGCATCCGACAGCGCCTCGAAACGCAGCTTGTCGGCTGCGTCGGAGGCGTTCGAAATCAGTTCGCGCAGAAAAATCTCCTTGTTGCTGTACAGGGAGTGGATCATCAGGTGCAGCAGTTGCTTGACTTCGGCCTGAAAGCCCAGCGTTTCCTTGGCGGCGGTTGCGGACATCGGTTCTCCAGAGACAGTGGTCATTGTCCGCATAAATGCGGGCGACAGGCGGGATTTTCAAGGGGCAGAACCCTCCGGGGTAGAATGTCGCCTGCGCCGGAACCGGATCTACTCGCACGCCTTTGCATTTCCACCCTCAATTTCTCGCCTCCGCCAAAGCCCGCCTGCCGGTCCTGCCCGGGGTACTGGCATTCGGGGCCATCAGCGGCGTGGCCATGGTCGCGGCGGGCATGCTGGCGCTGCACTTCTTCAGCTACCTGTTAAAGTAATCTTGAACCTATCCTGGAAAATCCGGTCTTGGTAAAACTGGCTAGAACGAACGAGGTCCCGATGCTGCGCCGCATTCTCCTGCTCACGCTTGCCCTGCTCCTGCCGGCGCTCCTGCTCGCCCCGGTCCACGCCGCCCCGGCCGGCCCTGCGCCTTCGGCGTCGATCAGGAACATCGCCTCGGTCGAGGGCATTACCGAGTATCGGCTTGCCAACGGCCTCAAGGTGCTGCTGTTTCCAGACGCCACGCAGGACACGATCACGGTCAACATGACCTACCTGGTGGGCTCGCGCCACGAGGGCTATGGCGAATCCGGCATGGCGCACCTGCTGGAGCACATGCTGTTCAAGGGCACACCGCGCCATCCCGAGATCAAGAAAGAGTTTCAGCGCTACGGTGCCCGTTTCAACGGCTCGACCTCTTACGACCGCACCAATTACTACGAAACCTTTGCGGCGAACGGGAAAAATCTCGACTGGGCGCTGGCCCTGGAAGCCGACCGCATGGTCAATTCCAAGGTATCGAAGCAAGATCTCGACAGTGAAATGACGGTGGTGCGCAACGAGTTCGAAGCGGGGGAGAACAGCCCCTACGGCGTGCTGCGCGAGCGCATGGCCGCCACTGCCTACCTGTGGCACAACTACGGCCGCGCCATCATCGGCGCGCGCTCCGACATCGAAAACGTGCCGATAGCGCGCCTGCAGGCCTTCTATCGCAACTATTACCAGCCGGACAATGCAGTATTGCTTGTCAGCGGCCGGTTCGACGAGGCGGGCGCGCTGCGCCTCGCCGAGCGCCATTTCGGCAAGATACCCAGGCCGAAACGCGCGCTCGCCGCGACCTACACCGCCGAGCCGACCCAGGACGGCGAGCGCAGCATAACCTTGCGCCGCGCCGGCGAAGTGCAGCTCGTCGGCGCCTTGTACCACCTGCCGCCCGGGTCGCATGCAGATTACCCCGCGCTCGACATCCTCATCACGGCGCTCGCCAAGGTACCCGGCGGGCGCCTGCACCGCGCGCTGGTCGAGACCGGCAAGGCAAGCCAGATCTACGGCGGCGACCGGCAACAGCGCGAGGCCGGTTACGCCTATTTTGGCGCGAGCCTGGGAAAGCAGATGCCACTTGATCCGGCGCGCGAAGCATTGATCGGGACGCTGGAGAGCATCGCCGCCGTTCCCGTCACCGACGACGAGGTGGAGCGCGCGCGCACGCAGCTCGTCAACGACATCGACCTGGCTCTGACCAATCCGCGCGATCTCGGCATCGCGCTGTCCGAATTCATCGCCATCGGCGACTGGCGCCTGTTCTTCCTCTACCGCGACCGCCTGCGCGAGGCGAAGCGCGAGGACGTGCAGCGCGTCGCGGCCCGGTACTTCAAGACCGCCAACCGCACGCTGGGAATTTTCACTCCGACCCCGCAGCCGGACCGGGCGGAAATACCGCCGGCGCCGGACGTCGCGGCGCTGGTCAGGGACTACAAAGGATCGGCTGCGGTGGCAGCAGGCGAGGTGTTCGACCCCACGCCGGCCAATATCGACGCGCGCACCATGGTGCGCCAATTGCCCGGCGGCATGAAGCTCGCGCTGTTGCCGAAGAAGACCCGCGGCGGCACGGTGCTCGCGCGGCTGAACCTGCGCTGGGGCGACGAGCAGAGCAAGATGGGCCGCAGCGCGGCCTGCAGCCTCGCCTCCTCCATGCTGATGCGCGGCACCACGAAGCACACGCGCGAGCAGTTGCGCGACGAGTTCGACCGGCTGAAGGCGAGCGTCAGCGTAGGCGGAGAAGGCGCTTCGATCGAAACCCTGCGCGCCAACCTGCCGGCGGTGCTGCGCCTGGTCGCCGAAGTCCTGCGCGAACCCGCTTTTCCGGCAAACGAATTCGAGCAACTCAAGCGGTCTCTGGCGACCAGCATCGAGGGTCAGAAAAGCGACCCCAACGCCATCGCCGGCCTGCAGCTCGCGCGCCATCTCAACCCCTACCCGCCCGAGCACTGGTTATATACGCCCACGCTGGACGAGCGCATGCAGCGCCTGCAGGCGGTGAGCGTCGAAGACCTGCAGCGCTGCCACAGCGACTTTTACGGTGCGAGCCACGGCGAACTCGCAGTGGTGGGGGATTTCGATGCGCAGGAGATCAGCGGCCTGGCGCAAGATCTGTTCGGCGGCTGGAACAGTCCGCGCTCATTCGCGCGCATAGCCGGCAACTATCACGATGCGCCAGCCATCAATCGCAATCTGGATACACCCGACAAAGCGAACGCGGTATTCCAGGCCGGATTGAATCTGCAGTTGCGAGATAAGGATCCCGACTACCCGGCACTCGCGCTGGGCAACTACCTCTTGGGCGGCTCCCCGGACGCCCGCCTGTCGCGGCGCATACGCGAGCAGGCAGGACTGTCTTACAGCGTGCGCTCCTGGCTCTCGGCCGGCGCTATCGACGCCGTGGGCGAATTCGGCATCAGCGCCATTTACGCGCCACAGAACCGCGCACGCATCGAAGCCGAGATTCTGGACGTGCTGCGGCAGGCGCTGCGCAATGGCTTCACGGCGGCTGAGGTAGCCGCTGCCAAGAAAGGTTATCTCGCCTTGCGCAAGCTCAACCGAACACAGGATGGCGCGCTCGCCGCACGAATCGCCAACAATGCGTACCTGGGCCGCAGCTTCGCCTGGGATGCGGATTTCGACGCCAAAATCGCAGCGCTGACGCCGCAACAGATCCAGGGCGCGCTGAAACGCTACCTCGACCCGCTGAAACTGTCCATCGTGAAGGCGGGCGACTTCACCCGCATCGCCGAGGGCGGTATTGGCGCAGACAAGAAGAATTAGAGCGCATTTGTGTACTGTGTCTTAAATGCTGTCGCATGCCACCAGCGGACTTGCGCGCTGCGCGCGCCAACCATGTTTTTGGTACGGATAAAAACCATCCGTACCAAAAACATGGTTATGGATAAAAGCAATAACGGCTTCGGGTTGTTTTTATACAAGATCGCCGATTGCGTGCGGACGGCCTTTCGTCCGTGCGCAATCGGTGATCCGCGCGGACGGGGTTTCGTCCGCGCAAAAGCGCATCTCTGCAACGGGGCGCGATTTAAGTCGCCACGCATAGACCGGGTTTAGGGCAGATTAACGTAGCGGATTTCCTCCACTTCGAGCTCTTCCACTCCCGCGGGCGACCTCAAGGTCACGCTATCGCCCACCCGCGCCTTGAGCAGCGCGCGGGCGATGGGCGAGATCCAGCTCACCCGTCCGCGTGCCGGGTCGACCTCGTCCATGCCGACTATGCTGATACTGCGAGCGCAGCCGGCGCTGTCGCGCACGCTGACCGTGGCGCCGAAAAACACCTGGTCCTGCTCCTTGCCCCTGGAATCAACCACCTCGGCTATTTCCAGGCGCTTGACGAGGAAGCGGATGCGCCGATCGATCTCGCGCAGACGCTTCTTGCCGTAGATGTAATCGCCATTTTCCGAGCGATCGCCATTGGAGGCCGCCCAGTGGACGATATCGACCACTTCGGGACGCTCCACATCGAGCAATTGTTTCAACTCCGCTTTCATGCGGGCGTAACCAGCCGGGGTGATGTAATTTTTCACCCCTTGCGGCTGCCTCGCCTCCGGCTCGAGCTCATCCTCTTCCGCGCCGTCTTGTTCCCTGGTGAACGCTTTGCTCAATGCCTCTCCCCGCGCACGAATGCAAACCACTGATTCCACGGATGGATTATACTATCCGCGGCGGACCACTCTTGCCAATCGCAGCTCGCTTGCTCACAATAGCATTCGAACCATCGCACAGCGGAGAAATCATGGACTTTCTGCAAGCCAGGAAATACAAAGAATGGGCGCTGGTCAGTCTGGTCAGCCTCGCCGCTATCTTCGCCCTGCTTCCACCCAACATAGCCGATGAACTGAGCATCAACCGCGCGTACATCGCGGCTATTCTCGGCATCCTGCTGGTGATTGCGTTGTTCCTCTACCTGAAATTCGCTTTCTTCATCATGGTGGCGCTGCTGGTGGTCGGCGCCAATGTCACCGACAACTGGTCCGACACGCTGGGCATCTCGAAGGTCCCGCTGATCATCGCCCTGATCGCCATGGTCGGAATCTCGCTCATCAATTACGTAGTCAGCATCCTGCCCACCGGCCTGGAAGCGAAACCGCGCGAGAAAAGTCCCGAGGGCGTCAAGGCGATGTTCTACGCGATCGAGAAGGACAACCTGGTCTACGCGCAGAAAGTCCTGTCGATGGGTTTCGATCCCAACGTGCTCAGCGACAATGGCTATACGCCGTTGCAGTACGCGTCCATGCGCGGCAATGCACAGATGGTCGAACTGTTCATCCGCAACGGCGCCAACGTCAGCATGCTGAGCAAGGACGGCGAAAGCGCAGTGGAGTTGGCGCTTAAAATGGACCACGGTGAAACCGCGGATGTGCTGAAGAAGGTGCGCCAGGAGCTGCTTGCCCAGGAAGAGGCGGCCAAGGCTGCGGCGAAATAAGAGCGTGTTGCGCGGACGAGAAGCCGTCCGCGCGGATCGTCGATTGCGCACGGATGAAAACCCATCCGCACGCAATCGGCGATCTTGTATAAAAACAACCCCAAGCCGTCATTGCTTTTAACCATAACCGCGTTTTTGGTACGGATGGTTTTTATCCGTACCAAAAACGCGGTTGGCGCGCGCAGCGCGCAAGTCCGCTGGTGGCACGCGATCGAGCCCGCGCGGGCATCCTGATAAAATGTCCTCCTCAATAGCGGAGGACTCATGGCCCAACCCAAGTATCTAGGCTTCGATACGCTCAGCCTGCACGCCGGACAGGCGCCCGACCCACACACCGGGGCGCGCGCCACGCCGATCTATTTCACCACTTCCTTCGTGTTCCGCGACTCGGATCACGCCGCGGCGCTGTTCAACATGGAGCGCGCCGGCCATGTGTATTCGCGCATTTCCAATCCGACCAACGCGGTGCTGGAGGAAAGAATAGCCGCGCTGGAGGGTGGGGTCGCCGGGATCGCCACCGCCAGCGGCCAGGCGGCGCTGCACCTCGGCCTCGCGACCATCGCCGGCGCCGGCTCCCATATCGTCTCCTCCGGCGCGCTCTACGGCGGCTCGCACAATCTGCTGCACTACACGCTGCCGCGCTTCGGCGTAGCAACCACCTTCGTCAAGCCGCGCGATCTCGATGCCTGGCGCGCCGCGATCCGGCCCAACACGAAAGCGCTGTTTGCCGAGACCCTGGGCAACCCCGGGCTGGACGTGCTCGACATTCCCGCGGTAGCGGCGATCGCGCACGAGCACGGCCTGCCGCTGATGGTCGATTCGACCTTCACCACGCCCTATCTGCTGCAGCCCTTCGCCCACGGCGCCGATCTCTTGTTCCATTCCGCGACCAAGTTCCTCGGCGGGCACGGCGTGGCCATCGGCGGCGTCCTGGTCGACGGCGGCACTTTCGACTGGGTCGCTTCGGGCAAGTTTCCGGAAATCAGCGGCGAGTACGAGGGCTTCCACGGCATGAATTTCTCCGAAGAATCGACCGTCGCCCCGTTCTCGCTGCGCGCGCGGCGCGAGGGGCTGCGCGACTTCGGCGCCTGCATGAGCCCCGCCACCGCGTTCCAGATCCTGCAAGGGGTCGAGACCCTGCCGCTCAGGATGCAGCGCCATGTCGAGAACACGCGCAAGGTGGTCGAGTTCCTGGTGCAGCATCCGGCGGTCGAGTCGGTGTCCTATCCCGAACTGCCGGAGCACCCCGATTACGCCCTGGCGAAAAAACTCCTGCCCAAGGGCTGCGGCGCCGTCTTCAGCTTCTCCATCCGCGGCGACCGCGCCGCCGGCCGGCGTTTCGTCGAGGCGCTGAAAATATTTTCCCACCTCGCCAACGTCGGCGACGCCAAGTCGCTGGTGATCCACCCGGCGAGCACTACCCATTTCCGCATGGACGAGGCAGCGCTCAAGGCCGCCGGCATCACTGAAGGCACAATGCGGCTCTCGATCGGACTGGAAGATGTGGACGACCTGATCGAAGACCTCGCCAGCGGCCTGCGCACGTCGCAGAAAACAAAATAGGACGGCCACCATGGAACTGAGAGTCAATGGAAAAAAAGCCTACGCCTACACCGGCGGCAAGACCTTCGACCCGGCACTCCCCACTGTGATCTTCTCCCACGGCGCGCAGTGTGACCACAGCGTGTGGATCCTGCAGAGCCGCTATCTCGCGCACCACGGTTACGGCGTGCTCGCGCTCGACCTGCCCGGCCACGGCCGCAGCGAAGGACCGGCACTTGCAAGCGTCGGCGAACTCGCCGATTGGGTCACCGCGGTGCAGGATGCTGCGGGAGTGAAACAAGCCGCGATCGTCGGCCACAGCATGGGTTCGCTAATTGCGCTCGAATGCGCCGCGCGCCGGCCCGACCGGGTCGCGAAAATCGCGCTGCTTGCCACCGCCTATCCGATGAAAGTGTCGGCCGAGCTGCTGGAGGCGACGAAAAACAACGAGCCCCTGGCGCAGGACATGGTCAACATCTGGTCACACCTGGCCTATGCGCAATACCCGAACAATCCGGGACCTGGATTCTGGGTGATCGGGGAGAACCTGCGCCTGATGCAGCGGCAAAAGCCCGGCGTGATGCATGTGGATTTCGCCGCCTGCAATGCCTACGCGGGCGGCGCCGAAGCCGCGGCGAAGGTGAACTGCCCTGCGCTCTTTCTCATCGCAAAGCGCGACGTCATGACCGCTGCGCGCTCGGCCCAGGCTTTCGCGCAGACCGTCAAGGGATCGCGCATCGTCATGATCGACGGCAGCGGCCACAACATGATGGGAGAAAAGCCGGACGACGTGCTGGATGCGCTGACTGCGTTCTTGAAGTGATATTTACACACAGACTGACAGGGAGCGAAGGCGCGCGGTCATCGCCAGGCCCGGCAAATCTTCAAAGTCCCCTTTATCTTGCCGGCGCTATAATGGCACCTATGGCTACCATAGATGCATCCCGAATCACGCGCGCTGCGCTCCGCGATCTGCAAGCTGGCAGGCCCGTGAAACTGACCCAAGAGGGTAAGCCCATCGCCGCGCTGCGAGCGCTTCCGCTGCGCCCGCGTTTTGATCCCGCCGCTGAACTCGCCGCGATTCGCAAGGCCGACAAAGGCGACGACTGGGCGGATTTCCTCGCCTGGCCCGCGTGAAGCGGGGCGATCTCTACTACGTCAATCCGCCCGGCTTTCTGGGCAAGGTGCGACCGGCAGTAATCGTCCAGGCCGACTTATTCAATCACAATCCGCCTTCCGTCACGCTGTGCTTGCTGACCTCCACCTTGGTGGATTCAAGGCTTCGGGTGACGCTGCAACCGTCCAAGGGGAACGGCCTGGAGAAACCATCACAAGTCATGATCGACAAGGTGATGACGTTACCACTCGACAAGCTGTCGAACCGGATCGGCGCGGTGAGCGCCGGCGATTTGGATCAGATCAGCGCTTCGCTGCGCGCCTGGATGGACTTGTAGCGGGGCACCGGTGGCTACCGACTCAGTAAGGTTCTACTCGCGCCTTCATCAAGCAAGTTAACTTGCTCAGAAAACGGTTAGTTGCGCAACGATCATTGCCTGGAGATCAAGCAACGACGCGGGTCTTCATGCAATTGCTGTCTCTTTGATTGCCGACTAATGGGTATATTCAGCGCTTTCCACCCGCCATCTGCGTGCTCTCGCGCAGCGCGCGCAGCCTGAGCGTGGCGATCGGACCCAGCAGTGCGCCGATACCCAGAGCACTCCAGGCCCAGCCCCAAGCTGCGTCCGCGCGCACGCCGCCCGCGCCCTGCCCCAGGTCGAGCACCAGGCCGAACACCCAGGGACTGATAGCGCCGAAGCCGAAGCCCAGCACCGAGCGCAGCGCCCACGCCGCCCCCAGGCAGTGTCCGGGCACGAGTTCGGTCAAGGCGGTGGAATAGATCGAGGAGTCGCCGATCGCGGTGAGGTTGTAGGCGATGGCCACTGCGACCACGATCCAGGCCGGTGCCGCAATCAGCCAGCCGAAGGTGAAGGAGCAGATGAGGCTGGCGAGCGACATGAGCAGGATGACGGCAGTCCGCCCCCAGCGGTCGGACAGCACACCGCCGCCGATGCTGCCCGCCATGCTGATGAGATAAGTGAGCGCGGCAAACGCGATGCCGAGACCGGCCATGCCGCTGCCGCCCGCGCCGCCATAGGCAAGCACCACGCCGAGATAGGTCGGCAGCCAGGCCCACATGCCGAGCAACTCCCAGGAATGGAACACGTAGGCCCAGACGGCGAGCATCGCGGGTTTGTTCCGCCACACCTCCGCCAGCGCACGCAAGGGGTTCGAGTACCCCGCAGGATGCACCACGTTGCGCGTGCCGCGCAGCACCCAGGCCGAGAGCAGGCTGGCAGCGACCGGGCCGAGCGCGCAGGCGACGAGCGCGGTGCGCCAGCCGGCGGTGACGACCAGCACGCTCGACAGCCACAGCGACAAGGCATAGCCGAGCGATGCGGCGGCAAGGTAATAACCCATCACGCGGCCGCGCCGCACCGCCGGGAAGCGCTCGGCAACCAGGGTCAGGCCGGGGGTGTAGGACCCGCCCGAACACAATCCGGCCAGCCCATGCAGCAGCAGTGCGGAAGCGAAGCCGTCGGCAAACACGGCGAATGCCAGGCCGCTGGCGCAGGCGGCGATGCTGGTCGCAAGATAAGTGCGCTTGGCGCCGTAGCGGTCGGCGAGAAAGCCGATGGCGAACAGCGATACCAGGTAGCCGACATGCCACGCCGACTGGATCAGCCCGGCCTGCGCCGAGGACAGGCCCCAGTCCTGCTTCAGCAATCCGAGCGAAGCCGAATAGGCGACGAATATCAGCGCGAAGCCGGCGCGGGCAAGGCACAGCGACATTATCCACCGCCCGTCCGTCACGGTCTAATCTTTCAGGCGCAACAGCACCGGCTGGTGATCCGAAGCGTCGGTGTCCGGATTCACCGCCACATCCTCGACACGACCGGCGATGTCCTCGGTAACAAAAATGAAATCGCAGGCGAAAGCCTCCGGCCACTGCTCGTGGTCGTGCACGCCGAGGGTGTGATCGTGGGGCCGATCGCCATGGCGCACTTGCCAGACGTCGCGATAGGCAGGTGTGCCATCCGCATACGGCGCGACGATGCGGGCATGCAGCGGATCGTCCGCGCGGAAATTGAAATCGGCGGTGAGTATGGCCGCAGCCGGCCGCGGCATGGTCTCGAACGGTCCGCCCTCTTTCCGCGCATGCTTGCCGTCGCCGCGGTGCCCGGCGGCTTCCGCATGCAGCTCGCGCAGGCGGCTCACCTGTTGCCGGCGCTGCATCTCCGAATAGTATTCGAGGTGCGTGGTCGTCACCCGCACCGGTCCGAAGGGCGCGGCGAGCACCGCCTCCAGCGCGATGCGCTGCATGCTCGGCACGGCGGAATCGGCCGGCCAGGGCAGCAGATGCGCAAACACCTGGATCACCGGATAGCGCGCGAGGATCAGGTTGCCGAACTGGCGCCGCTTGCCATCGGCGCCCGGCACATCAATGGCGATCCCTTCCACCGCTGTGAATCCGGGCAACAGGCCGCCGAGCAGGGCGAACTGGTCCTCGCCGGACGATCCGGGTAAACCCGGATAATTGCGCGCCACTTCCTGCAGGCAGAGTACGTCGAAATCGGCCATGTCGCGGCAGGTATCGACGATGCGCCCCGGATCCACGCGGCCGTCACAGCCTCGGCACCATTGGATGTTCCAGGTTATTAGATTCATGCCGAAACGCGAAAGTGGATCGTGCCTGTATTGTAGCCCCTATAGGCTTGCCTACATTCACCGCATGCGGCTCCTCGCGCCGCGTCAACGCAATACGGGTTTGGCCTGCCAGATCTGCTCCGCGTATTGCAGGATGGTGCGATCGCTGGAAAATTTTCCCATATTGCCCACGTTGAGGATGACTTTGCGCAGCCATTGCGGCTGATCGCGGTAGGCCGCTTCGACCTCTTTCTGACAGGCGGCGTATGACGCATAGTCGGCCAGCAGCAGATAGCGGTCGCCGTGCGTGAGCATATTATCCACGATGGGCCTGAACCTTTCGGGTTCCTCCGGTGAAAAATAGCCCCTGGCAATCATGTCGATGGCCTGGCGCAATTCGTCGTTCGCAAGATAGTAATCCGCCGGCCTGTAGCCGCTGGCGCGCAGCTTGGCGACCTGGTCAGTGGTAAGGCCGAAAATGAAAATATTGTCCTCGCCGACCTCGCTCGCGATTTCGACATTGGCGCCGTCCAGGGTCCCTATGGTCAGGGCCCCATTCAATGCCAACTTCATGTTGCCGGTGCCTGAAGCCTCGGTGCCGGCGGTGGATATCTGCTGCGACAAATCGGCTGCCGGAATGATGCTTTCGGCCACGGAAACGCCGTAATTGGGCACGAATACCAGCTTCAGCCGTCCCTGTATTCGAACGTCGTTATTGACGATTTCGGCCACGTCATTAATCAGCTTGATAATCAGCTTGGCCATGGCGTAGCCCGGCGCCGCCTTGCCGCCGAAGATCACGGTGCGCGGCGCCGTGTCGCTGCGCGGAGTGTCGCAAATGCGCTTGTACAAAGTCACGACGTGCAGCACATTGAGCAACTGGCGCTTGTATTCGTGGATGCGTTTGATCTGCACGTCGAACAGCGAATCAACGTCGATCTCCATGCCCAGGGTTTGCTTGAGTTCCACCGCGAACCTTTGCTTGTTGGCGCGCTTTACCGCCGCGAATTCCTGGCGGAACTGCGCGTCGTCGGCCAGTGGAATCAGGCGCCGCAACTGGCCCAGATCCTTGAGCCAGCCGTCGCCGATGCGGGAAGTGATCAAAGCCGAGAGCAGCGGGTTGGCCTGGTTCAACCAGCGGCGGGGCGTGATGCCGTTGGTCATGTTGATGATCTTGCCCGGGTAATAGCGGTCGAAATCGGCAAAAATGGTCTGCTTCATGAGCTCGGTGTGGATTTGCGCCACGCCGTTGACCTTGTGGCTGCCGACAATGGCGAGATGCGCCATGCGCACCCGCTTGCCCTCTTCTTCGCCGATGATCGACATGCGCTGGCGCAGTTCGTTGTCGCCGGGAAAACTGTGCATCACCCCTATGAGGAAGCGGTGGTTGATTTCGTAAATGATCTGCAGGTGGCGCGGCAGGATTTGCTCGAACATCGCGACCGGCCAGGTTTCCAGCGCCTCCGACATCAACGTATGGTTGGTGTAGGAGAAGGTGCGCGTGGTGATGTCCCAGGCCTTGCCCCATTCCAGATGGTTGACGTCCACCAGTATGCGCATCAGTTCGGCGATGGCGATCGAGGGGTGGGTATCGTTCAGCTGGATCGCAACCTTGTCCGGAAGTTCGTCGAAGTCTTGGTGGAATTTGCTGAAGCGGTAGAGGATGTCCTGCAGCGATGCGCAGACGAAGAAATACTGCTGTTTCAGACGCAGTTCGCGGCCCATGGTGGTGGAGTCGTCGGGGTAGAGCACCTTGGACAGGTTTTCCGACTCGTTCTTGTCCTCCACTGCCTTGATGTAATTGCCCTCGTTGAAATATTTCAGATCGAAGTCGCGCGACGCCTTGGCCGCCCACAGGCGCATGTTGTTGACCGTGGGCGTGGCAAAACCGGGGATGGGGCTGTCATAGGCCATCGCCATCACGTCTTCGGTGTCCACCCAATGGTGCCGCATCACGCCATGCTCATCGGCGAACTGCATCACGCGGCCGCCGAACTTGATCGGGTAGAGCACTTCCGGACGCGGAAATTCCCAGGGATTGCCGTAGCGCAGCCAGTTGTCGGGATGTTCCACCTGCCGGCCTGCCTCGATGCGCTGCGAGAACATGCCGTACTCATAGCGAATGCCATAGCCATAGCCGGGCAGATTCAGCGTCGCCATCGAATCCAGAAAGCAGGCCGCAAGCCGCCCCAGGCCGCCGTTGCCCAAGGCTGCATCGGACTCCATTTCGCGCACTTGCCGCAGATCGATGCCGTGCTGCTGCAACGCCTGGCTGCACTCCTTTTCAAACGAAAGGTTGAGCAGGCTGTTCATCAGCGTGCGCCCCATCAGGAATTCCATCGACAGGTAATACACCCGCTTCGCGTCCGCGATGTAATAGCTGCGCATGGTTTCCATCCAGCGCTCGATCAGGCGGTCGCGCGTCATGAACGCCGTGGCACAAAACCAGTCGCGCGTGGTCGCCATGATGGCATCCTTGCCCACCGAAAACACCAGGCGGTTGGCAATGGACTGGTGCACCGAAGCGACATCGACGCCGGCAAGCTGACCGTTGAAAAGGGATTGCAGCGGCTGCTTTTTCACGATTGCCTCCAGTTGCGAAGAACCCGGACTGCCCGCTAATACCTTAGCACAAGAAGTATTCCGTGACTGCGGCGATAGCGAGTGTCCCGTCTTGGCCGGTAAGCGACCGCCCGTAGGGGCGGCCGATCTTCATAAGGTTCCTGCTATTTCGCCTTGCCCAACGCGTCGGAGCGCGCCTTCGCGCCGCTTTCAAGCTTGAGCGTGCGCGGCCGTTCCCTGCATTTCTCGGCGTCGGGGATGGCGGCGATCACGCTGCTTGCCAGTCGATTCACGAGGTCCATATTGATGATGCGCGGCTAAAGGAAGTCACCACGATCTGGTGAGCCAGCCCCTTTCTGCGGGTCGCGAATCGGCCCGAGAACCAGAAGGGACGCGGGTTTCAGGCTGGCTGCCGCGATCGGCTGCCATGCTCCGCATGCCCGCCGCCGGGCGCTCGACGATAGCGGTAGCCGATTACCACCCGCGCCCCCATCGCCGGAGGCACAATCGTTTTGGCGCGCTGCGGCGCATAAAACGCAGAGCCGCGTTACCACTCAAACACACGAGGAGATTCCCATGGCAGCAAAGCGCATTCTTATGCTCGTCGGCGATTTCGGCGAGGACTACGAGATCATGGTGCCGTTTCAGGCCTTGCTCGCCGTCGGCCACACCGTGCACGCCGTATGCCCGGACAAAAAATCAGGCGAGTCGATCGCCACCGCCATTCACGATTTTGAAGGCCAGCAAACCTATTCGGAAAAGCGCGGCCACAACTTCGCACTCAACGCGAGCTTCGCCGACGTCAAGGCCGAGGCCTACGACGCCCTGGTCATCCCCGGCGGAAGGGCGCCGGAGTATCTGCGTCTCAATCCCCGCGTGCTGGAAATCGTGCGGTATTTTTTCAGCACCGGCAAGCCGGTAGCCGCCATCTGCCACGGCGCGCAGGTACTGGCCGGCGCCGGCGTGCTCAAGGGACGCAAGTGCTCGGCCTATCCCGCCTGCCGCGCGGAAGTGGAAATCGCCGGCGGCACCTACGCCGACATCGCCATTGACGGTGCCGTCACCGAGGGCAATCTGGTTTCCGCCCCCGCCTGGCCGGCGCACCCGGCGTGGATCGCGCAGTTCCTGCAGCTGTTGGGCACCAGGATCACGCTCTGAATCGGGCCGGCCGATCGTGCTATAAAGTGGGTGGCGGGGCTAGGTGCTCCGCGACCCCGCGGGGCACCCTGGCCCACGACCCATCAGCGAGGAGACACCGCCATGTGCCAGATCTTCATCAACGCAGACCCCAAGCTGTGGCAATCCAAAGCGCGTTCGCTAAGGCTGCACGGCGTGGCCACCAGCATCCGGCTGGAAACGCTCTACTGGCGCGTGCTGGAAGAAATCGGCAAGCGCGACGGCATGAGCGTGAACCAGATCATCACCAAACTGCATGACGAACTGATCGACGCACACGGCGAAGTCGACAACTTCGCGTCCTTCCTGCGCGTGTGTTGCGCGCGCTACCTGATGCTGCAGCTGGCGGGGCGCATTCCCTCCGATCTCGCCATCCCGATCCGCTCACTCGACCCCGCCTATGTGCTGGCCGGCGAGCCTGCGCCAGGGAGCAACCGCGCGCAACGCGCAGCGCGCGCGCTCGTGGCTGCGCCGCGGGCGTAGGCATGTATTCGCCGCCGGCCACATAGCGCCCGGTGCGCGCAAGCCGCGCGTCGAGCACGCCGTACAGGCGATTGACCTCCTTCGAGTAGCGGTCGATGGCGTAGGGCAGCTTTTCCGGCGCATACAGCAGGAAATGCCCGTTCTGCCCGGCCATCGGCCCCAGGCCCACCCATTTGCCACATCAGCCATTGCAGGGTCGCGTGCCGGCCGCGCAGGTCAGCGGGCAGGAAGCGCCCGGCCTTCTCCGCCAGATAGATCAGGATCGCGCCGCTTTCGAACAGCGCGACCGGCGCGCCTCCGCCCGGCGGATCATGGTCGACGACGGCCGGCATGCGGTTGTTCGGGCTGATCGCGAGGAACTCCGGACTGAACTGCTCACCGCGCCCGATGTTCACCGGCTTCAGCGTATAGGGCAGGCCGCATTCCTCGAGCATGATGGACACCTTCCAGCCGTTGGGTGTAGGCCAGTAGTGCAGGTCGATCATCGGTACTCCTCGGGTAGGCGGGCCGGGCGTAGTGTAGCGCCGCGGCGTATTTTACTCACGGCGGGCGGCGGGATCGTTATCAGCGCGCGATCGGGTTGGAGTCGGAGCCGGCGGCGCGGGAGTTCTTGCGGTGGCGGCGGGGTTGGAAAAGCATATTTCGCCGAGAAGCCCTGCGGCGGTAAGAGTTGGTATTCCACAGGTCCTAGTTCGAGCCCTGGTTGGACGAAGCCGCTACGCGGAGGATGCGGTGGCGACGGTCTGGATTCAAAAT
>ERZ1292633.1336-Hain-H41-02um-R1-1336-length-26809-cov-5_pt1 | contig 26809 bp, 24 predicted proteins | sample MGYA00564406_ERZ1292633 | MGnify/ENA primary metagenome ERZ1292633 (study PRJEB36523, sample SAMEA6512639) | groundwater metagenome | collected 2019-01-08 | study: AquaDiva: Metagenomics assemblies of 32 groundwater samples | reverse complement strand
GCCAAAACCAATCCCCCTGTTCATCTTAGAAAAAAAATTGGCGACTGGTTTTTTGGCTGCGATCTTTGTCAGACTGTTTGCCCATGGAATGAAAAAGTTTTCCGCAAAAAAAATATCGAAAAATCTGATAAAATCTCAACTTCAGGCTTACTAAGCTTAGAGCCTCAAGCTCGAGCTGATCTTGTGACTTACTTTGAATTTTTACTAACAGCTTCCCATAAAAAAATTCTAAAATTCCATTTGGGCTCACCCCTTTCTCGGGCGGGTGCCAAAGGCCTAAAAAGAAATGCTTTAATAGTCATCGCCAATAAAAAATTGCATGAACTTAAACCAAGAATAACTGGGCTCCTTTCTGAAGCAAAGACGAATGAAGTTACAAGTGAGTTTCAAGAGCTGGCTGAATGGACACTTGAGCAGCTCAATAGGGATTGAACATAAACCAATTAATGCTCATTTTTAAAGCATTTGGCCGCTGTATTTTTTACTCTGTGGCCATATAAACCTGTAGGTTATATTTTAAATTTGACCCCGAATGCTTAACGTGGTTTTTACACCACATATGCGATTATTGATTTTGCTTATTTCGATTCATTTCAGCTTAATTTCTTCAAGCGGATATGCTTCAACTTTTAGCGGAATAATCAGCAAAAAAAAATCTCAGATCGTACTTATTGATGATAACAACGACGAAGCTTATATTTTAGTAAGTAACGCCCTGGTTATATCAAATAACCTCAGCAAATTGAGTTCCGGTGACTATGTATCCCTTGATGCCGCTGTCAGCGCTAAAAAATATTCACTTACAGTTAAGGCCATCAACTACATAGGTTTAAAATCTCTGCTCGGTACTTGGGTCGGAGATGATTCTTACTGTTATAACTTTATCAGTTTTACAGAATTTGTAGTTTCAAATCTTGTTGGTGAAAAAATCTGTGCCTCGCCAACTACGTCAGCATTAACCTATACAATTAATCCAGGTTCAAAAACATGGACCATGCTCATTTCAAACGAAGTTACCAGCTATGTTGGCGATCTAAAGCTTAAGAGTCCTGTGTCCGCCCAGATTGAACTGTTCAATTCTGAAACCGGCGTTGCTCTTAAGGCTTTAAACCTAAAAAGGTAAACCGAGTGACCCAATTTAAGCCCAGTCCCCAAGATTTATTTTTTTCTAAAAATGATCCCGCAGATAAACGCTTAGGCGATATTTTCAAAAGTGTTTCCGCTCAAGATCTCACAGAAAAATCGTCGATCTTAGATTCTTTTTGCATCTTAGGTTACCCTGACGATGAGGGTATTAAACTTAATGGCGGAAGGCTTGGCGCCGGAAGCGCGCCAGATACAATCCGTAAAATTCTTTATAAGATGACTCCGGTAACAATAAAGAATCAGTTTTTAGATTTAGGTAATTTAAACATTGAAAATGTGGACCTCGCCTGTCGTCATCAGTTCGCGCAAGATACCATAGCTGAGTTACATCAAAAAAAAATCAGAACCCTAAGCTTTGGTGGCGGTCACGACTATGGTTACCCCGATGCCAGCGGCTTTCTTAAGGCCTGTCTCAATTCTAAAAGCTCAAAACCATTAGTTCTTAATTTTGATGCTCATTTAGACGTGCGCCCGACCTCAAATGGCTTCAATAGCGGCACACCCTTTTATAGATTGCTGAATGAGTTTGAAGGCCAATTTGAATTTGCTGAAATTGGTATTCAACCACAATGCAACTCTACCCAACATCGGGACTGGGCCTTAAATAAAAAAGCTCATCTATTTAATTTAAAAGATATAGTTTTAAATAACGGCCTATCAAGCTTGTTTGGTCATCCACTTTTTTCTAAATTAACAAAATCAACACCGGTTTTTATTAGTTTTGATATTGATTGTTTAAGCTCAACCGAGGCTCCTGGATGCAGCCAATCCTGGGTTACAGGTTTAAAAACCCAAGACTACTTACAGTTTTTTTCAAAATTATCAAAACAAGCCGATATCAGAGGCCTTGGTATCTATGAAGTATCACCTCCCTTAGACCAAAATGATCAAACTTCAAAAACCGCAGCCCTCATCGCTTATAATTATATATTTCAGGACTCACTGTGAAGGGCTTCGGAAGCGACAATCACGCGGGCGTTCATCCCGCACTACTCAATGCCCTGGTTGAATGCAATAGCGGCCACGCCCCAAGCTACGGAACAGATGAGTACAGCGAACTGGCCATCAAAGCTTTTAAAGGACACTTCGGCTCTCAAACTGAAGTTTTTTTTGTCTTCAATGGAACAGCCGCTAACGTCCTATCTTTAAGATTTTTAACCGAGCGCCATGAATCCGTCCTCTGTTCTGATGTCAGTCATTTAAATATTGATGAGTGTGGCGCCCCCGAATTTTTTGCGGGAAAATTAATACCTCTTAAAACGACTCAGGGTAAAATTTCACTCACTGAACTTAAAGAGTCTCTGATTCGTAAAGGCGACCAGCATTACAGCCAAAGTAGAGTTATAAGCCTGACTCAACCAACTGAACTTGGCACTTGTTACTCACTAGCCGAACTAAAAGAAATCACTGATTGGGCTCATCAGAATCAATTACATGTTCATATCGATGGCGCGCGTTTAACCAATGCCCTAATCAAACTTAAGTGCACTTTTAAAGAAATGACCACTGATTTGGGTATCGATGTTGTTTCTTTTGGTGGAACCAAAAATGCTCTGATGATGGGAGAGGCTATTTTAGTTTTAAATCCCGAACTTGCTAAAATTTCACGACAAAAACTTAAATACATCCGAAAACAAGCAGCGCAGCTCCCTTCTAAAACGCGCTATATCGCCGCGCAATTTTCAAAGTACCTGCAAAATAATTTGTATCTCGAAATTGCGGGCCACTCCTGTGCAATGGCACAAAGATTATACGATGGGCTAAAAAATATTTCGGGCATCAAAATTACGATGCCTCGCGAGAGTAATGCAGTTTTTGCTATAATTCCAAAAGAATGGATTAAACAAATTAAAGAAAAATATTTTTTCTATGTTTGGGATGAAAAAAACTTAGAATGCCGAATTATGACCAGCTGGGATAGCACGCCAAACGAAGTTGATGATTTTATTCAGCAGCTGGCTTTGATTTCTAAAAATTAGCTCATTATTTAATGAGGCGACATACTCTTAACTAAATTCAAAACCTCTTCAGCGTGCCCGTCCGCTTTAATTTTTCTCATTTCGACTGCTAATTTTTGACTTTCATCTATGATAAAGGTACTGCGCTCAATACCCATTGATATTTTGCCATACATATTTTTTTCTTTGATCACATCAAAAAGTTTACACATCTCTTCTTGCTCGTCGCTTAAAAGTTCGATTTTAAATCCATACTTATCAATAAATTTGCAATGCGAAGCCACTGTGTCTCTTGATATACCGTAGACAACTGTATTCAACGCTGCAAACTCAGACATGAGTCTACTAAAATCATTACCCTCTAAGGTACATCCCGGAGTGTCGTCTTTAGGATAAAAATACAGCACTACTTTTTTGCCTTTTAGACTTGAAAATTGAAATTCAGCATTGCTAGAACTTTTAACTTTAAAATCCGGAACTACACTACCGACCACGACCCCGTGACCTACCATCTTGTGGATTAACTGCGGGGCTGGTGTCTTGACTGACTTCATTGCCTTCTTGGTGGTTTTCTTGAGGCTGGGCTTCTTGATTGATTTCTTCAGCGGGGATTTCTTGATTGATTTCTTGGTTTGCTTCTTGACCGACTTCTTGCTTGATCTCTTGATTGGTTTCTTGACCGATTTCTTGCTTGGCTTCTTTTTTAAGTTCTTCTTTTTGCTCATTTTTTTTACCACCTTCTAAATCTTGTTGAACAATCTTTGCAAAATCATCAATAACTTTAAGTTCTTTTTCAATAATTTTAATTTTTCCCTCTAAAGGAACAACTATATCAAGCTTCTTATTTTCAATTAATTCCTTAAAAAATCCACCTTTAATTACAAATTGTTTTTGCGCATTTCGCTCAAAGACAAAATGATTTGTTTTAATGACTGTTGATGAAATCTGGCTTTCATGGGTTAAATAAGACCAGTTATTGCAATTCAAGCTATTAAGTTTATGGCTTGTTACTTTAAGCTGGCAACGAACATTGTTTCCCGTTAAAACCACTGGTAAACCCACCACATTAGCCCATTCTTTAATCATAAATTCCACATCATAAAGACTGTCCTCAGATATGATATTAATCTCGACCACCTCTACTATAGGCTTAACGCAAGTCTTAAAAATTTTAATTATTTTTTGATCACGACTCACTTCAAATTTTCCACAGTCAAGTCCATAGGGTGTTGATTTTTTGGCACCGGTGTTAATTTCAACAATATAACTCAGAACAGAAAAAAGACTCAGTTTCTGCAAAGAATTATTATTAAATATTAATTTAAGGGCTTCCCGCTCTAGACTGCTCGAGAAATAAATGGCCTCGCGCAGGGTTTTATTAAAAATTGGCGGGGCTATTTTTGTTTTAGTTTCTAAAGTCTGGTCCTTAGAACTTAGTTGTTCATTTAGTTGCTTATTCGGCTCGGTCTTATCAACTGGCTTTACGACGCCCTCCTGCCTAGGCGTGCAAGCTATAACGATGACTAAAAAAAAACCAACAATTACGCTCTTCATATTAACTATGTTATGGTTTTCTCTTTTCATTTAGCAAGTAATAGTTCAGGATATCGTTATGGAAAAAATATGGCTCAAACACTACCCCAAGTCAGTACCCCAAAGCATTAATCTCAATGAATATCAGAATATTCTTGAAGTCAGCGATGAAGCTATACGCAAATATCGCAATCAGGTGGCTTTTACTAATTTTGACACCAATCTGACCTATCATGAGCTTGATATTTTATCCGGAAAACTGGCCTCTTATTTTCAAAATACATTAGGCCTTAAAAAAGGTGATCGCATTGCCATTCAAATGCCTAATTTGCTGCAGTATCCGATTGCGCTTTTTGCGGCTTTTAGAGCTGGGCTCGTTGTGGTTAATACAAACCCTTTGTACACCACCACTGAAATGCGCCATCAGTTTAAAGATTCCGGTGCAGTTGCTATCGTCATTTTAGCAAACTATGCAAAGTTACTTGAAGAGATCATTGAAGATACCAATATTAAACATGTTATTATTACGCAAATCGGCGATGAACTCCCGTTGATTAAAAAACATTTAATCAACTTTGTAATTAAGAATGTTAAAAAAATGGTACCCGCCTATTCTCTTAAACACCAAACTTGGGGTGAAGCTCTATCGCTTGGTGCACAGAAAACCTATATTCAACCCAAACTCACCCATGAGGATATCGCCTTTTTACAATACACAGGTGGCACAACCGGAGTATCTAAAGGCGCAGTACTGACTCACAAAAACATTATTGCAAATATGCAGCAGATTTGCGCTTGGCTAAAACCTAAACTCATTGCAGGACAAGAAATCGCCATTACACCGCTTCCATTGTATCATATTTTTTCACTCACAGTTTGCAGCCTGGCCTTAATGAGATACGGCACACAAAATGTTTTGATTACGAATCCTCGTGATTTACCTGATTTTATCAAGACGATGAAAAAACATAAGTTTTCAGTTTTAACCGGCGTTAATACATTATTCAATTCCTTAGCCAACCACCCAAAAATTAAAGAGGTTGATTTCTCTCACGTTAAAATTTGTGTGGCAGGTGCCATGGCGCTGCAAAAAGCGGTTAAAGAAAACTGGATTAGAGCCACCGGAACAGATGTGATCGAAGGTTACGGCTTAACAGAAAGCTCTCCTGCTGCAACCGTCAATCCGGTTGATGGTACTGATCGTGTTGGCACCATTGGGCTGCCAATTCCGGATACGGACATTAAACTCGTAGATGATGATGGCAAAGAAATTACTAAAGTTGGCGACTCAGGAGAGATTTGTATTAAGGGCCCGCAGGTCATGCAGGGTTATTATAACAAACCTGAAGAAACTGCTAAAGTGATCAAAGATGGTTGGCTGTACACTGGAGACGTCGGTGTTTTTGACGAAGACGGTTTCTTTAAAATTGTTGATAGAAAAAAGGATATGATTTTAGTTTCTGGTTTTAATGTGTACCCTAATGAAGTTGAAGATGCGATAGCTAAAAACCCAAAAGTTCTCGAGGTAGCAGCCATTGGCGTTCCAGATGTGCATTCAGGCGAAGTGGTTAAAGTTGTAGTCGTAAAAAAAGATCCTTCATTAACTGCAAAAGAAGTTATAGATTTTGCCAGATTATCATTAACAAATTACAAAGTGCCCAAACAAGTTGAGTTCCGCACCGAGCTGCCAAAGACCAATGTTGGGAAAATTTTAAGACGCGCCCTAAGAGATGCTCCTACGGCTCAGTCTTAAATTAATTAGTGTATACTTGGAATAATGAACAATTACCTATATTGCAGCTTGGAGCTGAATTTTACGATTCAGTTCAGCCAGCAAAGTTTCCTAAATCCATTTTAAGATATTGGAATTCGGATCTGAATCTTGATATTGAAAAAAGTCATTTTTCTGAGTTTAATCCTGTTAAAAATAATTTACTCGAACCACTAGCTCTTCGATATCACGGCCATCAGTTTCGACACTATAATCCCGACTTAGGCGACGGCCGCGGTTTTTTATTTGGGCAAGTTAAATTAGGAAATCAGTGGCATGATCTTGGAACAAAAGGTAGCGGCCAAACTCGCTACTCACGCCAAGGCGATGGCAGATTAACTCTTAAAGGCGCCTTACGAGAATCTTTAGCCACCGAACTACTTGAATCCTTAGGAGTCAACACTTCCAAGACTCTCTGCTTTTTTGAAACAGGAGAAAACTTAAGCAGAAATGATGAGCCCAGCCCCACACGCTCAGCCGTGCTAACGAGATTCACTCTAGGACATATTCGAATCGGCACATTTCAAAGACTGGCTTATTTAAAACAAATCGAAAATATAAAAAAACTGACTTCCTATAGCCTCAATTTTTATTACCAGGATCATTATTCTAAATTAGATCCCCAAAGTGAAACTGAGCTCGCCACTGAGTTTTTAAAACAGGTGATTGATCGTAATGCTAAACTTGTGGCCCAAGTTATGATGGCAGGCTTTGTTCACGGCGTTTTAAATACTGATAACATTAATATATCCGGCGAACTTTTTGATTATGGTCCTTACCGCTTTATGTCGAACTATGACCCTCAATTTACTGCCGCCTATTTTGATCAACGCGGGCTTTACTGTTTTGGCCGCCAACCCGCTTCTTTTTTATGGGCGCTCGAACAGCTAGCTGCTTGTTTAAAATTAGCTTATCCAGATTTGGCAGTTGAACCGCTACTTGAAGGTTTTTCGGAGCTGTTTAATAGCTATATACAATTTTATTTTTTTAAAAGATTAAATCTAAAATTAGCTGTTGCAGATCAAAAAGCAAATTTTTTGGCAAGTTTTTTTAGTTTAATGGAGTCAAAAAAATTAAATTTTGAAGAAATATTTTTTGATTTTAATTCTAAGCGAGTTTTGAACCAACCCGAATTATTAAAAAAATATGAAGCTGTTGATCAAAATATTCTATCCTCTTTAGAAAAATTTGAAATTGCAGATGAAAAACTAGCGGCACATTCTTATTTTACCCAAGAAAAACCATGCACATTATTAATTGATGAAATAGAACTTATCTGGAAATCAATTGCTGATCATGACAATTGGAGCTTGTATGAAAACAAACTCCAATCTATTCGCAGAATGCGTGGAATTTACTGAAAACTAATTAATGCTTCTGATTCCCCAAAAGAGCATCCAACTCATTAAATCCACCAATAAGTTTTCCATCAATAAATACCATCGGAAATGTAGGCCAGCCGCTCCAAAGCTTGATAGCTAGTCTCTGCTTCCATTTAGAGAAATAGCTGCCGTGTTCAATATACTTAAAAGTGATACTTTTTTCCGTTAGCAAATTTCTGGCCTTTGAAACAAAAGGGTTCTGCTTCATCCCCACCACCACATATTGATTTTCCTTAATCGCCTTTTCTATCTCTTTGACACAATCGGGGTGAAAGGTCTCAATAGATTTTGCCGCTGCCTCTGAAATTTTTGTAGCCTCTAATACAGTTCTCATTGTTACTCCTTTAGTGTAATTGTCCTTCGACTAATTTTCTATATAAACCTTTTTGGTTATTTAATAATTCTGTATGCTTGCCACTTTCGACAATTTTTCCATTTTCAAGAACACAAATTAAATCAGCATTCTGCACGGTTGATAGTCGATGCGCTATAATCAGCGTGGTTCTGTTTTTCATTAATTTATTTAAGGCGTCCTGAACCAAGCTTTCGCTCTCTGTATCTAAAGCACTAGTGGCCTCGTCTAATATTAAAATTTTGGGATCTTTTAAAATGGCCCGGGCGATGGCAACACGTTGTTTTTGTCCACCTGAAAGTTGAATACCACGCTCGCCAACTAAGGTTTTATATTGATCAGTAAAGCTCATAATAAAATCATGGGCATTCGCTAACTTTGCCGCGCGAACGACATCATCATGAGTGGCTTGGTTATTTCCGTACTTAATATTTTCATCAATACTAGCAGAAATTAAAATTGGCTCTTGAGAAACCACGCCAATTTGATTGCGGAGCCAATCAGTATCAATAGATTTAATCGGATACTGATCTAATAATATGTTTCCGCTGTTAACATCATACAGTCTGGTTAAAAGTGCAGCCACCGTGGTTTTACCGCCTCCAGAAGGCCCTACTAGTGCCACTACATGTTTGGGCTCTAACTTTAGAGTGAAGTCTGCAAGCACTTTTATCTCAGCCCTAGCAGGATATGAAAAGCTGATATTTTTAAATTCTACACTTCCAGATAAATTTTCTACCTTTATTCCATCTTGCTGATCCATAGCTGATTTGCGCTCCAGTATTTCAAAAATTCTTTTACCCGCGCCTACCGCCGACATAAAATCTCCCCAAAGACTCCCTAAAGAACCAACTGAAAACGCAACAATCATCAGATATATTAAAAATTGAGTTAAATCCCCTATTGATAACTCGGAAGTAATCACCTGTCTTCCGCCAAACCAAATAACACCTGAAATCGCCGAATAACCTAACAGCGAAGCCAGCATCATAAACAAGCTGATTTGTTTAACTTTATTTTGTACAGCCGATAGTGAATTTTTTAAACTAAGATTATACCTGTTTTTTTCATAGCCTTCTTGTGCAAAAGCTCTGACTGTTCTAATACCACTGATAGTTTCTTCTGCCACAATAGAGGCCTCTGCCAAACTGTCTTGTGCATATTTTGAAAAAATTCTGATTTTTTTTCCAAAAAAAGCGGCCCCGATAGCTACCGGTGGAATAACCACCAGCATGGAAAGCGCCAGCTTAGGTGAAGTGTAAATCATCAAAACCAGACCACCAGCGGCACCGGCCAGATTTCTTAGTCCCATAGAAATATTAACACTGACGGCATTCTGTAAAATGGCTGTATCGTTTGAAATACGACTGATGAGTTCGCCGGTTTTATTAAAATCAAAAAATGCAATTTCTTGTTTTAAAATGGCGGAGTACAAGTTCTGTCGCAATCTTTGTACAATTCTTTCTCCGGCCATCGTGAATAAATAATAACGTATTGTTGAGGCGACAGCTTGCAAGCTGAAAATAATTAATATCAACAAAACTATCTGATCAATTTTTTGCAATGACTTAGCCTGCAAGGCTTGATCGACCATGTTTCTGATAAACTGGGGGTAAGCTAACTGACAAATGCTGGCAATGGCTAAAAATAATCCGGCAATCAACAAAGTTTTAAGTTCGGGACGCGCTAGGTTCAGAATTTTTTTTGCCAGATTTTTAGTTGAATCCACTAAACCTCAACACCACGAAAACTCTGAATTTTACGTCTTGACCAGTTCCTGAAATTTTCTATGAACCCATAAGCTGCTGGAACAACAACCAATGTTAATAAAGTCGAGCTTAGCACTCCTCCGATGATCGCAACTCCCATAGCTTGTCTTTGACTACCTAGTGCTGTAACTCCAATTGCAATGGGCATGGTTCCAGCGATAAGCGCAAGTGAAGTCATTAAAATCGGGCGCAAACGAGTGCGACCGGATTTTATCAAAGCTTCATTAACTTCCATTCCCTCTTGAACCAACCGATTTGCATAATCAACCAATAAAATTGAATTTTTTGCCACCACACCCATAAGTAGGATAAAACCAATAATTGAAAAAATATTAAGCGACATTTTAAAAATGAATAAAGCAATTATCGCTCCGCTAATCGCTAGCGGTAAGGCTAAAAGTATTGTGAAAGGAGTAATAAAACTTTCATAAAGCGACGCAAGCACCAAATAAATAAGCAGTACTCCCAAACCCATAGCAATAAACATATTATTCATCAAATCAATGAAATCTTGAGCCTGGCCTTCAAACTTGTAAGTAACCCCAATGGGTGGTTTTAAATCATTTTTAATAATATTTTCGATCTGAGTAGTGGCATCACCAAGTTGTCCATTTGGACCCAAATTAGCCGATACCGCGATGAATCGCCCTTTGTTTTGTCTATTAATCTGCGAGTAACCTATTTTTTTCTTCGCTGTTGCTACTCTCGACAAGGGGACCATATTCTGATTTTGATTTGGCACAAACGTAGTCTCGAAATTGCTCATTAAGTCTTTTTCTTTTTCAGAAAACATCACCCGTATATCATAGTCAATTCCATTATTTCTATAAACTGCTGGTACTGCACCTTCAGTTCGGTTTCTAAGTTCTGCCCCAGCAGTAACTGTAGACACCCCGAGGGCCTCTGATCTGTCGCGATCAAACACAACATGATACTCAGGGTTACCGGCTCTGAAGTTTGTATCCACATCAATAAGACCTGGAATTTGTGCAATTTTTTTCTGTAAAGCCAAAGTATAAGTAGCCAGTTCATCCAAATTATCACCGACAATATACAAATTAAGTGGTTTCTGCCCTCCACCGCTGATATCAACATCTGTTACAGCCCATATTATTTCTTGAGGTAGTGATTTTAATTTAGCTCTTAACACTTCTTTTATATCTTCGGTTGTTAAGCCCTTACGCTGATTTTTAGAAACCAAATGTACATAAAAATCGGCTTTATTGGATTCTAAAGCCGCAGAGCCGACAGTCATCGAAACCAAGTCCACCTCTGGAGTTTCTTTAATTATCGCTTCAATTTTTTTTGCATATTGATGAGTAACCTCAAGTGAACTACCGGCAGGCAGCTCTAGGGTAACAGAGAACTCACCTATATCGGCCGGAGGAACAAAGGTTTTTGAAACAAATTTTGTTAAAACAAGAGAAAACACAAATAATAATCCAACCAGTCCTAAAACTGTTTTACGATTTAATAAAGTCCAGTGAAGTGTTTTTTCATAAAAGTTTTCAAGTTTAATCTGGGCCCGATTAAATACAGCTAATAATCTAGCAATCGGTCCAGTACCTTTTTTATGCTCGCTCCCTGTTGCCATATAAGCCGAAAGCATTGGTGCCACTGTAAAAGCATCAAATAATGAAATCAGCATCGTAAAGACCACCGTTAAGCCAAATTGTCTGAAAAACTGTCCAACAATTCCAGGTACAAAAGCCACAGGTCCGAATACAGAAATAACGACTAAAGTTGTTGCAATCACCGCCATCGCGACTTCTTTAGTACCTTCAAGAGCTGCGTCGATTGGTTTTTTTCCCATTTCAAGATGTCGAAAAATATTTTCACGAACCACAATCGCATCATCAATCAACAAACCCACCGCTAACGATAAAGCGAGCAAAGTCATAATATTAATTGTAAAGCCCATGGCAAACATAATAATAAAACCGCCCAGTAGCGAATTAGGCAGCGCAAGACCTGTAATAAAAGTTGAGCGACCCGAACCCAAAAAGATAAACACCACCAAGATACAAAGAATAATTCCTAAAAAAATGCTTTCTTTGACATCCTGAACATTAAGTGCGACTGGAATCGAAGCATCACGAACCGCCACTGCTTTAGCATTAATTTTTCTTTCAATGAGCAGTTCATTGATCTTTGCCACTTGCTGCTTTACCCGCTCTGCAACAGCTACAGTGTTGGCTCCAGACTGCTTATAGACTTGCAGGAACATGGCATTTACTCCATTAATAGACGAAAATCGCTTTGCTTTTTCAAGGCTCTCTTTAACTGTAGCGATATCCGACAATTTAACCGATTGATCTGATCCTAAAAAATTGACGGCTACATTTTCGAGCTCAGCTAGGTTGCCAAACTCACCTACAGCTCTTAATACAGTTTCACTCTTGACTGACTCAAATTTACCTATTGGACTATCTTTTGAAGTTTCTGCAATTTTATTTGAAACCTGCAACATAGAGAGCCGATGTTCTTGCAATTTATTTTTATTAACTATAACGTGTATCTCTTTTTTTTGCCCACCCACAATACGAACAAGTCCCACGTCCTGCACACGCTCTAACAGCGGTTTTACTTTTTCATTGGTTATATCATAAAGTTCATCAGCCTTCAGGTTTGAATTCATAGCAATGGTAAAAACGGGTTGATCTGCCGGATCAAATCTGCGTACAGATGGCTCTTTTGCATCTTTAGGTAGTTTATTGCGGATATTCTGAATTCTATTACGCACCTGTTGTTCAGATTCTTTAATATCGGTGCCCAACCTGAATTTAATAACAATAAACGCCAGTGAATCATAGTTGTATGAAGAAACACTTTCAAGTCCTGATAGGCTAGATACCTCATCTTCAATAATTTTAGAAATTTGTTTTTCAACATCGACAGGTGACGCTCCTGGATAGACTATTTCAGCAAATACCACAGGAAAGGTCACATCCGGGAATTGATCCACTGCCATTTTTTTATAAGATAAAATACCCATTACGATCATCAAAATAACAAGGCAAGAAATAAAAATCGGGCGCTTAATTGAAAGTTCAGCTAAACTCATATTCTAATCAACAACCGAAATAAATAATTGAGTTGCAGCTTCTAATTTTCTTAAACCTGATTTAGCCTTTAAGTAATTAACGTCGGCTTCGGCTGAGTCTGTTTCTGCGTTAACTACATTTGAAGTAATCGTACGCCCTTTACTAAATTTTTCTCGTTCAGCTGCGGCGCGATCGCGTTGTAGTTGAGCAATTTTTTCTAAGGTTAAGACATTCTTATTTGTCAGTTCATATTTTCTTAAATGCTCTTTCCAAGCATTTTCACTGGCAATTTGGGCCTGCTCAGCTTTATATTTAGCTGCTAGCGCATCTTTTTTAGCGGCAGAAACTTGTGAGCTTTTAGCATCAGAACCAAACATCCAAGAAAAACTCAGCCCTGCAAAGGTTATTGGTCTATCCGTCTTAGAAATATTTTTTTGTGCCTCGGCGTAATCAATATTATAAGAACTCGTATTGTAGCGTCCGATTAAAGTTAAATCAGGTCTTTGACTGTCCGTAACCTCTTCAGCAAGCTTCTGCTTTAATTCAGCATCTAATAAATTTAGATACGATTCAATTTTAACAATATTTTTTTTCTGCACCATGTCCGCAATATAGGTTCGCGTGTCCTTCAAATTAGCCGACAACTCCGGCATGTTTTCGCTCTCTGCCAGATTGATATTTAGTTTAATTTTTATTTCTCGAGTTTTTAATTCATCCTGTACTGTCGCAAACTCAAGTTCTCTTAAACTTGTCAGCGCCCGAACTTGAAGTAGATCCGACTTATCACTGATTCCGTTATAAACGCGATTGGCCGTCCAAGAATCTAATTTTTTAGCTCGCTCAAGATTAGCAGTTTTTAATTTTAAATCTTCCTGCGCAACAATATAATCCCAAAAATCCGACTCTGCTTCAATTAAGGTTCTCCGTCTTTGCAACTCAAAACCATAGGTTTCAAATTTATTGAGAATAACTTCACGATCTTGCCTTAAACGAATCCCAACACCAAAAAAATCTTTCCAAAGCGATTGCTGTAAATTAATTCCTAAACCAGCCCTTGAAAAGCCTGTATTCCCTGCTGTCACCGGCAATTCATAATCATTTTTACTGGTATCTGCCGTTAAACTAACTGTGGTACCGCTAGAAAACTTTTTTGCTAGACCTATATTTGATAGCGTCGTGGTGCGTTTATCTGCAACAATTATAGGTTCTGATTTGTCAGTGGCAATGCTGTACCCGGCTGTTAAAGTCGGAGACAAACTCAGATCACCGGCCGTTTGTTTTTCTTTTGAGGCTTCAATTGAAATCTCGTACGAATTAAGTAATTGATTTTTTTTAAGAACCAAATTCATATACTCATCTAATGTCACGGCGGAGGCGCCTAAAGAACTGAAATTCAGACACAGACCAGTAACTATAAACTTCATACACCATCTCATTTTAGAACTCCCATTAAATAAATATTTAAAAGTTGATTTTTTAATAGTTCAGGATCCTGAGTCAAATTTTTACAATCGTGACTCAGACTGGTATCGCATTCCATTATTTCGTAAAAACCCCAGATGCCCTCGGTTATGGTGATAAATAAAAGTGCGGGGTTAATTTCACTTTTGACGTAACCTTTTTGCTGTCCTGATTCGATTAATCTATAAAAATTCAAAATAAGTGGGTAAAAAATTTCTTCATGAATTTCTTTAGAATAAGGAAGTCCTGCAAGCTTTTCACGTGAAAATATTTTGGAAAGTTCTGGGTTCTTTAAACGAGTACTGATAATATTCGATATGATTTTACCCATATCTTCTATGAAAGTTTTTTTGGTTATCTCACTGGTTATTTCACGCAGCTGAATCTCTGCCAGAATAGGGCGCGCACTTTCAGTCACTTCAAGGGCATAGGACCGCATAACTTCTTTATAAAGCCCTTCTTTGCCACCGAAATAATAGGAAATTAATGAAATATTAGAATCCGCCTGCTTGGCAATTTCACGTGTACTGCACTTATCTAAACCCAGTTTTGCAAATAAGTTGGCCGCTGCTTTAATAATGCAAAATCTGGCAGCTAGCTTAATATCAGACTTTACATCTAACTTTGTGTTGATAAAAAACGACATAGGCTCAAAACTAAATTATATTTTAAGCCGTGTCTATATAAATTAAATCAATCGTTTGATTTTTAGCAAACTATTGATAATACTATTTTTTTTCGTCTTTACAGCTAGCACATTCATGCTTAGCACCAGCATCTTTGCATGATGCACACTTAGTAGACTCATGGGAGCAATTCTTGTAGTGGTGAGCACAAGAGCTTAAAAATGCGAAAGACATTAATATTACGATTAGTTTTTTCATGGTTACCCCTTTATTTAGCTTATATTCTAGCTCTTAAACCTATTTTCTTGCAATAAGAACCTAAAGGCATTTAGTCTAAGGCCCATGTTTCTAGGGGGGCCCATGAAACTCTTTTTTAGAATATTATTATTCTCTTTATGCATAATTACTGGTGCCGCCTCTCTATCACTCGCGAATGAAATCCCAAGCACTCAAGACTCTTCAAAATACGAAATGCTTGAAAAAAACTACGTTAAGCTCGAAATTTCTGAGGTCAAAACTGGTGTTGATATTTCAATTCTTAAGCCCTTATCAAGTCTTTTAAAAACTCTAACCACTAAATACTACTCTTTGTTAAACTGGACTCAGCGTATACGGCACGCGAACCTTCAAATCGAAAATTATGATCGAATACTAAACTTCGGACGCTGGATTAATGACACTAATGACGACACTTGCTTTAATACCCGCGCATTAGTGTTAATCCGAGATTCCGCTAATAAGGATGTCGAGTTCAAAGACAACAATCATTGCTCGGTGGCCACAGGCAAATGGAATGACGCCTATACTGGTAAAACTTTTAAATCTTCTGAAGATATTCAAATTGATCATTTTGTTCCGTTAAAAAATGCTTACCTGTCGGGCGCTCATAAATGGAGTTTTAAAACCCGCTGTCTTTACGCCAATTTTTTAGGTTCCAACTATCATTTACTATCAGTTAATAGTACCGAAAATATGAGAAAAGGCGATCGAGCACCCGACCACTATATTCCTCCGAGCACTGAGTACACCTGTACCTATATTAAAAATTGGCTAAGTATTAAATTTTTATGGGGTTTAAAAATGACCGTGCCCGAGGCCGCTGCTATCACAACCTTCATAAAAGATAATCACTGCAATGCCCGCAGCTTATATATTTCAAGCCATGAAATCCAACGACAATCGAAGTTCTTAAAAGAGAATATCGACTTATGTGAAAAACTAGATGCCGCTCGCAAAATAACCACAGCCAACCCATAATGTTAGAATTAAAACCCGGCCAATCGGTTGAACTATTAAAAGAACTGCACATCTTAACTAAAGATGAAAAGATAAACCAAGACAGCCGTCGAAAGCTCAAACAAGTCTACCATCTTTATAATTTTATCGAACCTTTGCTCAATGATTTACTTCAAAATGATGGATCTCAAATTAATCTTGTTGATCACGGAGCTGGGAAATCCTATCTCGGTTTTATACTATACGATCTGTTCTTTAAAAATTTAAAAAGTAAATATCATGTTTTCGGAATTGAAACCCGTAACGAATTGATCGAAAAATCCAAAGCTTTACAAAAAAAACTAAATTTTGATCATATGTCGTTTATAAATATAAGTGTCGATCAATCAAAATCATCAAATCTCATTCCAGATGAAGTTCAAATCGTAACAGCTTTGCATGCTTGCGATACGGCTACCGACGATGCCATCAGTTTTGCTTTGCAAAAAAAAGCTAAACACATTGTTCTTGTACCTTGTTGTCAGGCAGAGGTCGCAGCCCTATTAAGACAAAATAAGAAGTTTTCGCTGGCAAACCCCTTAGTGGAACTTTACCGTCATGGCATTCACACACGTGAATTCGGCAGCCATTTAACAAATACTCTAAGATGTTTAAGGCTCGAAGCCCATGGGTATGATGTTACAGTTACAGAATTGGTGGGCTTTGAACACTCGATGAAAAACGAACTCATTATCGCAACTCAAAAAAATAAACCCACAAAAAATGCAACAGAGCGTATTAATGCACTTCTAGCAGAGTTCAAGATTCAAGAGTTAACCGAAAGATTTCAAAGGTAGCTGGCACCTTAAGATGCGGCAAGCCACCCGGTGCCAGCTACCTTAAATGCTTTTTCAAAAATTCAATGGTGTGCCCGATCTCCAGAACCTGGTTTTCTTTTTTTGCAGAACCATGGCCTTCGTCAGCAAATACAATCAACTGGCTGGTGATGTTTTTCTTTGTCAAAGTTTGATGTATCAGCAAAGCCTCGCCCACTGGTACGCGTGGATCATTAGCCCCTTGAATTATCATTAATGGAGCTTTAACCTGATCAACATAGGTGACCGCAGAAAGTTTCATCAGCGCATCTTTATCTTTTACCGGATCACCATACTCAGAAATTCTTAATACACGTCTGTAAGGAGCCGTGTTATTCAAGAAGGAAACTAAATTACTCATACCCACCAGCGCCACACCGGCCTCATAGGCCCCTGCAAAGCGGGTCATGGCTAATAAGGTTGAATACCCGCCATAGCTCCAACCCATTACACCTACTTTAGGCGGCAAACCATTTTGATCTTTCCAATTTTTTTTAATCCATATGGAAGCATCTTCGATGTCTGTAATTACATTTTCTCTAAGAGGACCATTATCTAAATCAACCCACTTTTTACCATAACCATCGCTACCGCGCACATTGGGCTCAACATATATAAAACCCTCATTAACAAAAGCCTGCGCCACTGTACTGAATCCGGGCTGACTTTGCCCCTCAGGTCCTCCGTGAAAATGAACAACCACCGGACAACTCTGATCTGTCTTTACACCCGGCTTACATTTTTCGGGAAATCTGACGAACATTGGAATTTTAACTTTATCGCGAGTTTCATATGTCATTAGTTCAGAAACAACAAATTGTGACAGATCCACCTCTGGGGCTGATGGCAATACCCACTGAGTGAATTTTTTAGTTGCCCAATCGTAGGAGTAGCCTAAGCGAGGCGCTTTTGATGTAACAACACCAAATATGCTAACCCGACCATCACGCGTTGTCTGACCCATAAAAATATGATCAACACGCGCACCTTTAACCACTGGCAATTTCGGAACCGCAATAGGTTTCAGAGTTTTTGCATCCAAAACTCCAATTTCGGAATAACCACCGCGATTAATACTGTAAATTACACGAGTCTTTTTATCATCAACTGAAAAATCTGATATTTCAAAATTGGTTTCAGGAGTTACTGGCTTGAGCGTCCCTTTTGAAAATAAATAAAGCCTCTTAAAATCTGAAGTTTTATTTGAAAGAACCAAAAACTCATCATTCCTGGTTCCGTACGCCACATCATATTCTTCTTTTTCATTTTGACCGATAACTGGTTTTAACTCTTTAGTTTTAGTATCATAATCATAGTACTCATTTATCTTAGCACCATTATATTTAACCAGGAGTAATTTTTCGCCGTCATTTTTTTTATCAGCAACATACCATGCACCTTTTCCATCATAAACACTCTCTACTGATTTATCAGACAGCTTCATTTTATAAATAGAGTACGAATCCGGAGATTTATCATTAGCCGTAAAATAAATTGTTTCAGAATCACCTGTTATAAACGAAAATCTGGCTTGCACCTTAGACTTTCGAAACAGTTCATCAATAAAACCTGTTTTCAAATCTAATCTGAATAAACCCGGGTTCTCTTGTCCGTTCAAATCTTTTGAAATAATCAAAAAATTTCCATTGGGCGCAACCTCGCTAATCGACACGGCATCATTACCGCTGGTTAACTGCACGGGAAAGCTTTTAGGACCATCGATCTTCCAAACCTGAGAAATTCCTGTTACCCGCCAAGTAAAGTATAAAGTTTTTTTGTTTGGAGACAGCATTCCCATACCAGGAGAAGTTACATCGAACATTTTTTTAAGCTTATTCGCCATCGTAACGTCTAAACTTGGTGGAGCATATTTTTTTAAAGTTTCAGCCGAGACACTGTCCGCCCCATGCCCCGTGTACTGGGCCATAGCGCTGCAACTCATTAAAAAAAATAAAACCGCACTCGATATACTTTTGATAGGCTTATGCATTTTACATCCTATTTCTTTTTATTCATTAAATCAGCGAGTCCACCTAAACTTGAATTGGTAAAGCCAGATTTAGAGCTTACCGACTTCCAGCTTTGATCCTCAGCTTCTGTTGGCACGCCTAATGAGATTCTTTTTTGGTCAAATAATATTTCATCAATCTGAACCTGAATCACATCACCTTTTTTTCTGCTTTCGTACATTTGGTGGTCAACAGAATCTCTCCATTTGGATTTTGGCAATAGTCCCGTTACTCCAGGTGCGATATTGACAAATAACCCATAGGCTTCTTTTTTTTCAACTACTCCCTTATGCAGAGAGTTGATCGGGAAATTCTGCGGCACCATCAACCAAGGATCACCATCTCCGCCTGCCTGCTTAATCGAAAGCGAAATTTTTAAACGACCATCGATCTCTTCCGATTTCAAAAGCTTTACAGTAACCACTTGGCCCACGTGTAAAACCTCACTTGGATCTGCCAATCTTGACCAACCAATTTCAGAAATATGCACCAAACCCTCAACGCCGTTTTCAAGAGTTACAAACGCTCCGAATTTTTCAATTCTAGATACTCTTCCTGTGTAAATATCACCAGATTTCGCAACATCTAAAAACTGACCTTCACTTTCAACTTTTTGTTGATCCAATAATCGTCTTCTTGAAACCACAAGATTACGTGGTTCTAACTTAGTAATAATAAAATCAAATTTTTTATCAATATAGGACTGCTGATCTACAACTTTAAAATCCATCTGGCTAACCGGACAGAACGCCATTTTATTATTTACACTGACACGAAACCCACCATTACAAATTTCTGTAACCCGACCTTCAACAGGAAGTTCCATATCAAATGCATCTTCTAAGGAATCTAAATCATTATTAGATTTTTTGGAGCCCTTTCGTGCAACTCTAATTTCGCCACCCTTGGTTTTAACCACCACTACTTCAATTGAATCTCCGACTTTATATTTTAAAGTTTTATTTTCATCTAAGAGTTCAACAGTTAAAATCATCGCATCAACAGGAGTTGAGGTTGAAATAAATGATTCCTCTTTACTGATAGAAAGAATTTCGCCGGTGAATGAATCACCAGTTGATAATTTTTTTCCAATGCCACCTAAAGACTGCTCAAACATTGAAGCAAAGTCAGTTGCAGCACTTTTGTTTAATTTGTCACTTACTTCATCACCAAATGCATCACGCTTAGACATAGAAACCTCATTTTTAGAAGCTCAAGTCTAACGCCGATATAACCAGAAATTCAAGAGCTGTCAGGACTCTTAGTAGATTTTTTGTCGATTTTTAACAGATAAAGTCAGCTCGAATGTTGCGACCTTATCGGTTTTGCTTATGGATGGCACTATGGCATAGGCTGTCATTGTGCGGTTAATTCTTTCTGTTGAAATTTTAGCCTCATTTATTTGATCAATAACAACCTGAACCTGCTCGCAGATAAAGTGAACATCACCCTCAGCACGCTTTAAAAATTCGGCCTTATAATCTTTAAACAAAAAATCTATTTTTAAACCAGACTCTCTTATTTTTTGAACAGCCAGCATGGCAATACAAAGCTCTGAACCAATTGCGAGCGCACCAAAATACATCGCACCCAAATGATTTTTTGTTCTGTAATTCAGCGCAACTTTAAGCACAGTTTTCTGATTGCTCATTTCAACAACCCTTGGCATGCAAAAACCAATCAAGGGAATTTTAGACCATGCATACAAAGACAAAAATAAGCTTTGTTTGAAATTTTGAATAGAATTATTAAGTTTACTCATAGTTGTTTTCAAGCTTAAATCAACTCTATGAAAATAGAAACTGCTTTTACTAAAATGATGAACATTCAGTACCCCATTATCGGCGCGCCGATGTTTTTAGTGTCCAACGCGGACATGGTGGTTGCGGTGAGTGAGGCCGGCGGAATCGGAACGCTGCCCTCTTTAAATTACCGACCCGAAAGTAAATTTGCTGATGCCCTTAAAGAAATCAAATCGCGCACAAAAAAACCAATTGGCGTAAACATTATTGTAAATAAAAGTAATACTCGTGCTCAAAATGATCTTAAAACCGCCTTGGATCTGGGCGTAGAATTATTTATTACCTCACTCGGTTCCCCTAAAGAGGTTATTACCGAAGCGCATAAACAAGGAGCCAAAGTTATTTGTGATGTTATTAATTTGGAGCAGGCAAAAAAAGTTCAAGATATGGGCGCTGATGGCGTGATTGCGGTTTCATCGGGTGCGGGCGGACACTGCGGACCTATTTCTCCGCTTGTTCTCATTCCTTGGCTGCGTAGCGAATTACAGATTCCTGTTATTGCAGCGGGCGGAATTGCTGATGGCGCAACTATGGCCGCAATGTTAACTCTTGGGGCTTCAGCGGTTAGTGTCGGAACACGTTTTATTGCCAGCAAAGAAGCTCAAATTGAACTCGCCTACAAGGAGGCAATTGTTAACTCCACGCCAGAAGATATTGTCATGACCACTCGAATATCCGGCACCCCTTTGGCAGTAATTAATACGCCCTATGTCGAAAAACTTGGATTAAAACTCCCGCTCTACTTACGATTGCTCAAAGATCAAAAACTAACAAAAAAATATATTGTCGCTTTTCTTCATTATTTTGGTTCAAAAACACTTGAAGTTGCAGCTACTGGGCCCTCTCGGAAATCTGTCTGGAGTGCTGGACAATCTGTCGGCTTAATCGATGAGATTTTGACCTGCGAGCAGATCGTTAAAAAATTAGTTAGCGAATATGATAGATGTCTTCAAGAAGCTCCGCAGCTTAAGGTGGCTGGCACCTTATGACATCATATGACATATAAAGCCTCGCACATTCTGGTAAGAGCAAAATATGAAGCTGAGGACCTGTTATTAAAATTAAAATCAGGTTCAAATTTCGAGGATCTTGCTAAAAGATTTTCAAACTGCACGTCCGCAGCCAACAGTGGAAACTTAGGCGAACTCAAAGTCGGTCAGGCTGATACAGAATTTGAAGAAGCTGTTTTAAATTTAAAAATTAATGAGGTAACAAAAACTCCGGTGAGAACCAGATTCGGTTACCACTTAATCAAAAGATTGGGCTGAGCTGAAGAGTTAATAAACCTACTATAAGCCTACAAAGGCTTATAGTCCGCTAACATAGTGTTGTAATTCTGGAACTCTAGGTAAATTATTTTTAGCTTCACGAATAACGCGAATGGCTTCCGCCTGCTTAATTCGGCCTTCAGAAATTTTTGCAAATAACAAAGCTTCTAATTCGTCGGTAACCGTGTAGACACTTTTATGTTGTGGCCATAAATTTTCAATTGAATTGCTTCCGCCGATGCTGAGTGGAATAAAATGATCAATTTTAAAATCACCGCGGTTCATCTGGCGAATGCTATAACCAAATTTTTCATCATACATAGAGATAATCTGTTTTTTTAAAGTTGTATCAACATTTCTTTCACAATAAACGATGTTCTCAGGGTAGCGTTTAACCGGAGAGGATTCACACAAAGCTCCGGGCGTAACGTTTTCATTTGGTCCCATCGGGAACTTATCAGCAGCTAGTGCAAAATTCGATAGGATTAGGGTTGAGAGAAATGCTTGGACAAAAACAAAACGCAAGATCGACTTTATCGTCATCATATATCACTCCATTTAGTCGGGCATTTACGGCGCCCGGTAGAAACGCGAGACCATATCACTCGCTTATAATTGGGATCATTTGCTGTCTCATGGAGAGAACACTTTTTTTCGTACTTATTCAAGCTGAGAAAATCAGATAAGCTCGCACTTGACGCGGCGTGCATTTTATGCCACTATAGCGTTTTTAAATCCAGTTAATTGAGGCTAATAAGCTCGAGGCCAAGTGAACACTTTTATAGCAACTCTTTTTACTCTCACCACAAGTTTTGCTTTTGCAGGCTTTTTTGCAGAACCATTTATAGGCTATAAAACCGAATTCATAAAGTTAACCAGCTTAACTAACGCTAAAACTGACATCAGAGCCTCCCAACCCAGTGTAGGATTAAAACTTGGCTATCAAAGCATGCTTGGAGTTGATATCAATCTTGCCGGCGAAGTAAGTAGTGGTAACGCCTCTGTTTCTACACAAACTGAAAGCAACAAATTCAGTCATAAGATGGCATCCGTACAGCTGGGAGTAAATGGCCTTGGGCTTGTTAAAATGTATCTAGGCGGAGCCTTTCTAAATGAGTTTGTTTTACAAGGCAGCCCCGGCTTAGCGGGTTTTAAACTCAACGGACCCTCTATGCACGCAGGCTTACAGTATAAACTTTTTTCATTTATGAGTTTAGGTCTGCAATACAATTTAAACCAGTACAACAGCATTGAAGGCACCGCCTACACTAATGGTACAAAGACAGAGACCTATTTCACTAAAATAGATGCACAGGATTATAGTTTTTATTTATCAACTTCATTTTAAGGAGACAATAATATGAATTATTCAGGTTTTTGGAGACGTTTTTTGGCCTACATGATTGATGGACTTATTTTAAGTATTCCCGGACTTGTGCTAGGTGGAAGCTTTGGCATGGGTGCAGGCTATGGACTTCATCTTGTTCTGGGATTTCTTTACTATCCGTTTTTTGAGTGCTCTGTCATGTCGGCAACACCGGGAAAAGCCTTACTTGGAATTGCAGTATTAACAGAAGCCGGAGAACGAATCACTTTTAAAGCTGCAGTGGTCCGCTACTTTGCAAGATACCTTTCAATATTTATATTGATGATCGGCTACTTCATGCAACTCTTCACAACTAAACGACAAACTTTACATGACATGATCAGCGAAACTGTTGTTACTAACAAAGAATCCGCCGATTTAAACTATTTCACAGTTTGGAAAAATCAATTTAAAGAAATATTTGATAAACTATAATTACTGACCGACAGCTCTTCTTACTGCCAGATCTGCTTGTACTATTCCAGCGCCATACTGATTGGTATCATTAGGTGCTAGCGGTTTTGCAGTAGATGTTAAAATCGCTCGAACTTGCGCAGGACTTAATACCTTATTCGGAGTTACTATTTTATTTGCAGATATAATTAATGCCACTACACCAGCAACATGAGGTGTTGCCATCGATGTACCGTCTAATGCGGCATAATTAGATGGCGACGTCGAAATCTGCGCTGACACGGCAGTACCTTTGGTAAGCTCAGCAACAACGACCGCAGCATCCGTTTGCTGAATCATAACAACCGGTATTTTTAGTAACGTACCATCTTCTGATAATGAACCCTGCATCAAGCCTGGCTTATTGTTGTAAATAACAACTCCTGCAACCTTAACTTGAAGAGCGTTTTGAACTTTTTCTACGAACTTAATTTCACCACGACTGATGAGTGCAAATTTACCTGCGATATTGAGCCCAGCGAAATCCTCAGGCTTACCAAAACCCGGCACCAAAACTAAATTATTTATAACCGGAGTTTGAAATAATTCAGTACCACCGAAGGCCGAACTTTTTACACGCATAACTGTAGCACCAAATGTTAATGTAACTTTACTTTCTCTTCCAGTACCACGAGGAATTGATGAAACCACAGCCGCTCCAGGCGCCGTAACATCAAGCTCTGGTCCCCATTGAGAGAAGTCAGTTTTTTCTAGTGAAGAATTAAGCGCACCCACGGCTACAACTGTTGGATATGCGGCCGGAAAACTAATTCCACAAGCATTGGGTCCGTCTAGTCCACATTTAGGATCATTTCTGTCATGAGAATAATTAGGAACAGAGGCGCCATTACCGGAAGCCGCAACAACAACGATTCCAGCTTTATCTGCTCTAGCAACGGCCTGTTTTGAACCACTGCCACCCGTTGGTCCACCCAGTGACATACTGATCACATCAACTTTTTCTTTAATGCCCCAATCGATACCTTCAACAATTGCAATACTACTGCAACCCTGTGCACCACAAACCCGGCCCATTAATAATTTAGCTTTTGGTGCTACGCCAGTGAAACCATCTTTCTGATCATAAACGCCAAGAATCGTTCCCGAGCAGTGCGTACCATGGCCTTCTCGGTCCTGGTAATCTGAATCAACAACAGTCCCATCATCGCCTGCGGTAAAGTTTTTACCTTTTTCAAAATTCGCTGCAATCGACGGATGTTCAGCATCAATGCCTGTATCTAAAACCAAAACTCTTGCCTTTGTACCAGCCTCAGATAAAGACCAAGCCGCTCCAGCATTAACAGCTAAAATACCCCACGGAGTTGCAGGACCTTCTCTAAATTCAGGAACGCTTCCTAAATCGCCCATGTTGAGCTGTCTAGGTTTTTTATTACGGCGAGCTATCTCAAATTTTTGAATACTAACTTGAGAAATTTTAAAACCATTCACTGGTTTAGGAGAAGGAATGAAATATTCAGCCTCAACAAAATCAACTTCCGGATGGTTTTTTAAACGATCCACTAAATTTGAATTCGCATTATTTAAAACAATTGCATGCACATTTTCTAAGGGTTTCTGCATGACTGAATCTGTTGACTCAGTATTATTAAAATAAGACTCCATAGCTTTAAAACCTTGCTCACTTTTAAATTGAACAAGAAACCGATCTTTTGCTTGAGCAAAACTAACAAGCAAGATCAATGAAGCTATTAAAGATGCTAATTTCATAATTCCCTCTTTTCCTTAGGTTTTTAATTTTTCTTTAGATTAATCTCTTCAGAAAAATATCTAACGCAAGGATTCAAACCCAAAATGGAACTTAAATCAAAATTATTTTTCGATGAAATTTCAAGATGTTAGGCGGAACTTGAAAAGTGAAATCTTCTGTAATGCGAAGGGGGTTCCAAAATGGCACTCAGCTCAAAAATAACAAACAATGGCCATCATAAATAATTAAGAATTAGAGCTTATATAAGCATTTCTTATGAAAAAAAATAAAATTTAAGCAAAAAATATCATGAAATTAATGCGCTGCGCAAGCGTGTCTTGAGCTTATATTTATGATCTCCGGTCAAAATCTCTGGCCATAACTGTTTTTCGTCCATCAGCCCGAGCATTCAAAATAGCTTTCTCACACTCAGACCTTATCATATCAGAGATCAATTGATTCACATCTTCAGAAGTGTTCATCTCGCCAATGTCACGTATATATTGTTTCATCTTAGAGACCACCACCAAAACCTCACTACTCATAGGTGATTTTTTTTGTGCAGCGGGAGCTGAAGGCACACCTGAAGAAATAATTATTCTCTTGGGTGCAGCAGATTCCTCTGGGCTAAAAGTAGTTGGAGATCTTTTTTCAATTGCCCCCGCATTGCGGTGTTTGGCACCAGGTAAATGCACTTCCCAGCAGCTCACCGAACAAAAAACATAACCTGTTCTGAGTCCCGTGCAGGTTGATACGTTACACTCATAGTATTTTGTATTTAGATTTATTTCTTTTTTGCAGCTACTGCACTTGCGCCACTGATTCTGAATTTGATTCATGATTAAATCCTAAGCCTAATTCGCACAGATGCAACTAATTCGTTATTTTAATATCAGTGTAATAAAACTTCAAAACGTCATCGTATTTTTTTTGCAGCTTATCAATCATCACTTTAGCGCCCCACTGATTCATGCCCGCACCGTGACCAAAACCCTTACCGCTAACAACCACACTCTGAGCTTCGGTAGTTGATTCTGAAAACTTGATCCACGGGCTTTTTATACCTGTTGC